>OJON01001057.1_pt1 | contig 16075 bp, 8 predicted proteins | sample 1598031 | NCBI WGS metagenome assembly OJON01 (sample SAMN01915216, study PRJEB22387) | human gut metagenome | isolation source: stool | host: Homo sapiens | place: USA | reverse complement strand
CTTATATAAATAAGAATTTTCTACAATTTCCATTTGAAGCATATGTACCTGTTATTGCTTGTATTTGGCGTAAAATTGATGGAATTAAAAACCAATTCCAGTCCCAGGAGTTTTCCTTTGAATAATCAAAAAATAAATTTCTCTTTTACACCTTCCGATCTACCTGAGGACAATATTTTTCTTTTTGATGCCATTTTCAAAAGGAGCATCCTTTCCAGAACATGAACACCTTTTAAACATTTCTCTTCTCAAATCCTATTCTTCTCCCGATTGCCATCTTCATTGCCGCCTGCCTGTTTCCCGGTGGCACATTGTTCCTTTACAGGTATTTCATTGTTCCCGTTTTAAGAGAGGCTATTTCTAGGCCATTGATTATCTCAAAGATGAAACGTCTGAAACTCTCTCAATTGAATTGAAACGGCCCACAATCATCCGGCTCCCTTCCCACAGGATTGCATGCAAACACGGAGCTTTGTCTACCCGGCATGGGGAACCAAAGGCAGGCGGCAGTGCATCAATCATGCATCATGGCAGGGATGGAGAAAGATGAAGATATCCATTCAAAGAGGGTTAAGCGGGAATTCAGCAATGGATCCCGCCCGGAACGCCATCTCTGACCAAATCAAAGGCTCCCTGAATAACCAGTTATATTTTTTCCAATCATGCATTCCACCTCCACCTGTCCGCAAAAACGAGAAGTCGCCGGTCTCTGGATCGGGGAAACGCTGCCCCCCCTGGCAGAATTATGCATCCGTTCCTATCTGAGCCACGGCATTCCGTTCCGGCTGTTCACCTACCGAAATTATGAAAACATTCCCGAAGAGGCCATTGTTCAGGATGCCTCCGAGGTTATTCCCGAAGAATTGGTTTTCCGGCATGACAACGGGAGTCTTGCCCCTTTTGCAGACTGGTTCCGCAATACATGGCTTGAGAGAAAGGGAGGGTTTTGGACAGATCTCGACGTCGCCTGCCTTTCCCCGAACCTGCCGAAACAGCTTCCATGGTTTGCGGAACAGGAATCCGGTCTGATTGCAGTGGGAGTGATCGGCTTTCCTCCCCACCATCCCGTCATGGAATGCCTCAGAGAGGTCTCGGAAGATCCTACTGCTCCCATGCCCTGGGATACTCCCGGCGAGCTGGAAGCCAAACGTCAATTCAAAATTGATTTCCCCGATCCGGTCCTTCGCCGTAAACACGCCATGTGGGGGAATGCGGGACCGGAAGGCTTTACCCGGACCCTTGCCTATTTCCAACTGCTCGGCATGGCCGATTCAAGTTTAAGCATTTATCCGCTGCATTACACGGTCTGGAGGAATTGTTACAACGGAGCCGTCAAACTCGACAGCCCCGCCCTGCGGAATTCCTGGGCTATTCATTTATGGGGAGAGATGCTCCGGCGCGAGCCTGATACGTTGGAAAACGTCAACAAGGAAAGCATTGTGGGGCAATTGCTGGATTTGCATATGCCACGGGCCGCCGTTCCCACCTCACCCAGAAGCAAAAAAAAGGTGTCCATTCTCGTGGGCATCTGTACTTGCGCTAATACGGAGAAAAAAAGGGAGACCGTCAGAAAAACATGGATGGCACAGAGTGTTCCCGGAATCGAATGCCGGTTCTTTCTCGGAAGAAGGGAAACGCCGGAAAAAGAGGAGGACGTCATCGCTCTTTGGGTGAATGACGATTACGATCATTTGCCGGAAAAAGTCCTGGCTTTCTTCCGGTACGCCCTTGAGTGTTACGATTTTGACTGGTTGTTCAAGTGTGATGACGATACCTATGTGGCGCTGGACCGTCTGGCGGCCCTGGTGGATGACCGATACGATCTGATCGGCGATTCGTCGTTGAAGGCAAAAGGGGCGCCCAGCGGAAGAGCGGGATATTTTCTTTCCAGAAGCATGGTGGAAAAAATAGTCGCCTACTCCGATATTCCATCTACCGGAGCGGAAAATCTTATTTTTGGAGAACTGGCCCTGCGACTGGGGGCAAGGACACTTGCCAGCAACCGCCTGAACATGAATTCCATTCCGTATCCCATGAAGGACAACGATGTGGTTACCGCACACTGGTGCCCTCCCGAGCATTTTCAAGGAACGGAAGATTTCCAGGATTTCTTCCCCATTACGGTGTATGAAGGCAGGCATGCCCACTGGACGGATTCCCTGCTCTTTTACCGGGATGGCACTTTCCGGCGGGAAAAAACAGGTTGTTCAGGGCAATACATTGCCTATGGTTCAAAAAAGTTAATTCTGAAATGGTTCCACTGGCCGGAAGAAATCCTGGTTCGTGATGGAGAGAATTATTCGGGGTCATCTCTATCTCTGTCAAGAAAGCCGGGGCAGCCTGATTTGCCGGCTGTTTTATATCCGGAACAGGTGACCGGAAATGTGGACGAATCTTCTTCCGGGCTGTTTCTCATCCAGATGGGCTGCGGTACCAACATACTCCCCGGCTGGATCAACCTGGATCTTTCCAAATATGACATTACGCGTCCCCTGCCCTGGGAAGATGGGTGTGTGGACGCCTATTTCCTGGAACACATGATTGAACATGTTTTGCCAGCGGAAGCATATGGCTTTTTCAAGGAAGCATGGCGCACACTCAAACCGGGAGGAGTACTGCGGCTCTCTTTCCCGGATTTGCTCCGCATCGCCAAACGATCCACTCCCGAATATATCCGATTTTTAGAGGAAAATCATTGGGGGGACGGTTCCCCGGGAAGCGCCCTTCGCAACATTATTGAAAACCATCATCACAAGGCCCTATGGACAGCGGAAACATTGGCTGCCATTCTCGAATCCCTGGGATATGAGATTTCCATCTGCTCCCTGGGAGAGTCTTCCCATCCCCATCTGCAGGGCGTGGAAAAGCATGCAACCCAACAGGGACATGCATTCAAGGATCTGGAAACATCCTGCGTGGAAGCAATGAAGCCTTTTAATTCCTAATAAACGGTCATCCGAGTATGAAATGCGTGCTGCTCCAAGCGCCGGGAGAAATTCTTGAAGGAAGCGCTGAGTTGAATGAATTGGGATATCAGGCTGCCAGCTATCCTGTTTCCCAGAAAGTGGAAAAACTGCTGGATACGCGTTGCGAGGAGTTTACGGAATTTCTCGGGATGCATCCGGAGGCTTGCGACAAACCCTATGTACGTGTGCTGCGTATCTCGTTTGCCAACATGATTCTGGATCCTCAATTCAGGGAAGACGATCTCATTATCTTTGGAGAAAGTAATACCACCCCCGCCATTCCGGAGGAAAGGTTGCAGCCTGTTCTTGAGGAGATGGTCAAAAGCCATCCGGAAGTTGATGTCTTCCGGCTTTTTCACGAGTTCAGCCAGGAAGCGCCCAAGCCTCCCTGCCCGTGGGAAAGAATTGAGTTCGAACCTTACGCCACCTCCGGTCATACTGCCGGTTCCGCCTACGTATGTGGAACGCATGCCCTGGTCATTCCCGCTTCAAAAAGGGAAAAAGTCGCCCGGATTTTTTCTACCTGCCGCCTCCCCCCAGATACAGCCCTGGAGGCGGCCAATGGAAACGGTGAGCTGAGTATCATGGTGACGAAGTACAATTGCTTTTACCAAAAACCAAGAACCCGCCTTTTTGACAAATCAACCCTGTACAGCTACAGGGAAAGAAAAATGGCACTTTGCCTGTCTTCCTACAAGCGGTTTGAAGATTTGCAAAGGCAGATTTACTGCATGATGCATCAGTCGTACCGGAATTTCCATCTGTTCGTCGCCGTTAAAGGAATGTCCAGCTTTATCTTCCAGTCCATTCTTATTCCCCAATTCCAGGAATTCATCGACGAGGGACGTCTTACTCTGAGATGGTTTCCCAACAAGAACCAGCTTTCCAATTTGGCAGACACCATACGCGGACTGGACACAACGAATTATGAATTATTCCTTAAGATAGATGACGACGATTTTTACGGACGGGATTATCTTCTTACCATTAATGAGTTTCATTCGGAAATACCCCAACACCATTGCAGTTGTTTCAAGGATTGGAGCTGGGTGCATTACAAATACGGCGGAATTTCCTCACTCCAAAAGGAATTTTACTATGTTTTCGGAGCATCCATGGTACTTACCCGTTCCGTGATGGAACGCCTTATGGCCTGTGAAGAACATCCTGAAATGATTCATCCAATCGTGCAACGGTGGGATCACATACCCGGACATGGAAATATCGGCTTCAGCGAGGATAATTTCATCCACAAGCTGATGCTTGAAAACGGGTATAGCAACATCGCGCCTTTTATCGCCAAGAAGAAGATCACCCACCATATCATCGTGCAGAAGGCCAATGCTTCCGTCACGCGGGGATACATGCTGGACGGAGCATTCCAGAAAGCCAACACGAACGTTTCCCATGATGTTGATTCTTTTGAATATGTTCTCGGTCTCCGGCATCCGCAATGGAGTGACGCCTTCCGGGTTTTTGGAACATGCGGCAACAGGGTAAGCAATAATGATGCGGCGAAGATTCTTTCCATTTCCCCGGAAAAAATCGTGCTGGAGTGGGAGAAATGGGGAGAAGAGAGCTTTGTCCGCCAAGAGGATGGTTCCTACGAATTTCAACAGCCAGAGAAGTGATGCGCATCAAAGCAATCCGAAGGAAAATATCTAACGAAATATCAGGCATATTCATACGCTGAGGTGCAAGTACTCATCTGAATTTCTAAACCAGTATTTATTTTTCACAGTTCACGGCAACCAACTAAAATTTTCACTGCGGCCCATGTGAAAAACCCCATGCCATATATAATACATGGCAACCGGGAATATCTCCCTGAAACGGGAACGGCCGAATGCCGCACGCTCATCTTTCCCATGAGCCAGTTATATTAATGAATTAGTGGAATGAATATGCCATCATTGCAAGGGATGCGGCAGGAAGACCCCTGGCACAACTGATGCCTCCGGCACAGGGCGGCTCAAGCAGCCTTTGTCCTGGAGCAGCTTCTCCGTTGTTCCTCACGGCTCCTGACAAGTTGAAATGGTGAATCCCCCCTCCCCATGCAGATTGTGGGCGGAAGCGGCTTTCCGTTCACTTCAGAATGAGCGCATGCGGGCATGGAGAATCATGGATTTCAGATATTCCGCCGCACGACGCTCCCGTTCCTCCGCCGTACGGATACGGCCAGGACGATTGAAAAAATGAAGCAGTGCGGACAACAAATCAATTAAATCATTCTTGTACATACGGATGGATTGTTATTTCCGGATCAAGCGATCTCTCATCATTGGTTTAGCAAAAAACGTGCCAAATTTCAGGAAATGCCATAACATTTTTATTATTAATAATGGGTAGTATTCCAATCCAGAAATTCCACCTTTCCATTGATTTTCATTTTTGTAAGAAACAGGCCCCGCATTACAACAATGTAATATTATTAGTTAATATACCATAACTGTTCACATTCGGAAGAGTATCCTTGACCCGTCCTGAAATCATGAGAGGATACCCTCCGTTACGAAAAAGTTTTAACATGTGTGCAACTTTTTCATTATTGCGAAGTATATTATAGTCGTGAAGGGATTCATCAAAATCATCATCGTCATTGCCGTTCTTGGAGGCGCCTGGTTCGCCTGGGAGCAATGGAAGGGGAACGAACCGCTCCAGGTGGATTATCAGACAGAGCCCCTCACCAGGGGAGATATGATGATTACCATTGATGCCACGGGCGTCACGGAACCGGACGAACTGGTGGACGTGGGCGCCCAGGTAAGCGGCATCATCATGGAGTTCGGCAAGGATCTGAACGGCAAGGTGGTGGATTATTCCAGCCCGGTCAAGGCAGGCCAGATGCTGGCGGAAATCGACAAGCTGCCTGTGCAGCTGGACGTGCAGAAGGCGGAAGCCTCCAAGGCCCAGGCCCAGGCCGGAATAGCCCGGGCCAGGGCGGACATCCAGCAGGCCAAAGCCAAGCACCACCAAGCCAAGCTGGACCGGGAACGTGCGGAAAAGCTGGGACCGGGGGACGCCTTGTCCAAGTCCAGCTACGACCAGTATATTGCAGATGAAGAGACCGCCCGCGCCAATGTGGCCGTGGCGGAAGCCTCCCTGCTGGAAGCGGAAGCCTCCCTCAAGCAGGCGGAAGCCGCCCTGAAAAAGGAAATGCGGAACATGGAATACACCACTATTTCATCTCCCGTGGACGGGGTGGTGATCAAACGCCTGGTCAACATCGGCCAGACGGTAGTTTCCAGCATGAGCGCCTCCAGCCTGTTCTACATCGCCACGGACCTTTCCAAATTGAAAATATGGGCCGCCGTGAATGAAGCGGACATCGGAAGCATCAAGAAAGGCCAGGACGTGATATTCACCGTGGACGCCCATTCCGGCAGGAAGTTCAAGGGGACGGTGGACAAGATCCGGCTGGACGCCACGATGACGTCCAACGTGGTTACTTACATCGTGGACATTGACGTTCCCAACCCGGACAAGCTTCTCATTCCCTATCTGACGGCCAATGTGCAATTCATTGTCCAGGACATCAAGAATTCCCTGCTGGCTTCCAATGCGGCCCTCCGCTTCCGTCCGGATCCGGAACTGCTTACCGCCGAACAGAAAGCCGCTTTTGAAGAGATGCTGCCGGAACTGGCCGCTCCCGTCCAGAAGGGAGAGGAGAAAAAAGCCGTCATCTGGGAACTGAGGGATAATGTCCTTTACCCCCACCTGGTCACCAAGGGGGAAAGCAACGGCATGCTCACCCCGGTCAAGGGGGAAACGCTCCGGGAGGGTATGGAAATCGTTTCTACGGCCCAGGTTTTAAACCGTTCCAGCAATTCCGGCGACGGACCGTCCGCCTCTGCGGGCGGGGAAAATCCCTTCGCGCCCAAAATGCCGCCGCGCCGCAAGCCGAGCACGGGCAACACCAGCCAGGCTCCCGGGGGAAGCAAGGGCGGCCCGCCTCCGCGTCCCTGATCCGGAACTGCCGCCATTCTCGCCTAACAATTCTTTTACCGCTTCAAGCATTCAATAACGTGATCCGCTTACGTGACATAACCAAGGTGTACCATCTTGGAGAAATAGACCTCCCGGTGCTCAAAGGCATCACTCTGGACATCAAGGAAGGGGAATTCGTCTCCCTGACCGGGGCATCCGGTTCCGGCAAGTCCACGCTGATGAATATTCTGGGCTGTCTGGACCGTCCCACTTCCGGCCACTATTACATAGCCGGGGAAGACGTAGCCAAATTCAACCCGGCGGAACGGGCCATATTACGGAACAAGCGCATCGGCTTCGTCTTCCAGAATTTCAACCTGCTCTCCCGCACCACGGCCCTGGAAAACGTCATGATGCCCGCCGTTTACGCCCACCCTGCGCTGAGCATGAAAGCCATGCGGGTGCGCGCCACGGAACTGCTGAACCTGGTGGGCCTGTCCGACCGCATGGACCATACCCCGGCCCAGCTTTCCGGCGGCCAGCAGCAGCGCGTAGCCATCGCCCGCTCCCTCATCAACAACCCCGGCATTCTGTTGGCGGACGAACCGACGGGCAACCTGGATTCCACCACCTCCAAGGAAGTGCTGCACATGTTCAAGGATCTCAACCGCCAGCAGGGCATCACGGTCATCCTGGTCACGCACGACCCCAAAATAGCCGCTTTTACGGACCGGGCCATTAATATGGAAGACGGACTGATCTGCGAAGGGATTTCCGACAAGCTGAGTAAAGAAGACGTATGAAATTCCTTCCCCTCCTTAAGACCTGCATCAAGGCCCTGGTGCGCAATCCCATGCGCGCCGCGCTCACCATTCTGGGCATCATCATCGGCATTGCCGCGGTGATCGCCATGGTGGAAATCGGCCAGGGGTCCACGCTCCAGATCAAGAGCACCATCGCCTCCATGGGGGCGGACACGCTGAACATCCGCCCCGGAGCCATCTCCAAGAGCGGAGTCAACACTGGCGCCGGCGGCAGAGCCTCACTGACCAATGCGGACTGCGAGGCCATCATGAAGGACTGCCCCATGGTGCTCCGCGCCACTCCCGTGGTGCGCGCCAGCGGCCAAGTGATTTATGGCAACAAGAACTGGAGCCCGGAAACCGTGGAAGGCGGTTCCGTGGAATACCTGAAAATCAAAAGCTGGTACGACATGGAGCGCGGCCAGCCCTTTTCCGATGAAGATGTGGAGCAGGCCAGGCGCGTCTGCGTCATCGGCCAAACGGTTGCCAAGGAACTATTCGGGGATGAAGACCCCCTGGGCAAGGATATCCGCATCAAGAACGTCATGTTCAAGGTGATCGGTATCCTGAAGAAAAAAGGAGCCAACATGATGGGCCGCGACCAGGACGACTCCATCATCCTGCCCTGGACGAGCATTCGCTACCGCCTGCAGGGCCTAGGGGGCGGCTCCACCTCGGCATCTTCCAGCAAATCCACCACTACGTTCAACCGGGCAGACAAGTATACCTCTTCTTCCGTAGATTACTATACAGAGACGACGGATCAGCCGTACACGGATGCCCCGCATCCGCGCCGCTTCAACAACATTGACTTCATCATGGCCCAGATTGCGGACCCGGAACGTTCTTCCGAAGCCATCGACCAGATCACGGAGGTCATCCGCGCCAAGCATAGCCTGAAGGACGGCCAGCTGGATGATTTCCGCGTGTGGGACATGGCTGAAATGTCCCGCGCCATGAGCAGCACCACGGAAGTAATGACCAACCTGCTGATGATCGTGGCCATGATCTCCCTGGTGGTGGGCGGCGTGGGCATCATGAACATCATGCTGGTCTCCGTCACGGAACGCACCAAGGAAATCGGCCTGCGCATGGCCGTGGGCGCCCGGCCTCAGGACATCATGCGCCAGTTCCTGCTGGAAGCCGTCCTGCTCTGCGTGGTCGGGGGCGCCCTGGGCATCCTGCTCGGCAAGGCCATCTCCACCGTCGTCAGCCGGACCATGAACTGGGCTACGGCCTCCTCCCCGGAAGCCATGGTCCTGGCGGTAGGCGTTTCCGTACTCATCGGGCTGGTCTTCGGCTGGTATCCGTCCTGGAAAGCCTCCAAAATGGACCCCATCGACGCCCTTCGCCACGAATAACCATTCACCCCTTCCCTTTTTCATGTCACCCATGTTCAAATACATCCCACTCCTGACCGCATGCTGCCTGGCTTCCTGCATGGTGGGGCCGGACTTCCAGCGCCCGGCCAACGACCTGCCGGCCTCCTGGGCAGCGGCCAAGCCTCCCCACAGCACGGACCAAGACCTGCGTTCCTGGTGGCGTATTTTCGGCGATCCCCAGCTCAACCGCCTCGTCTCCACATCCCTCAACAACAATCCGGACATGAAGGTGGCCCTGCTCCGCATCCGGGAAGCCAGGGAAAGGCTCCGCATCTCGCAAGCCTCCCTTCTGCCCTCCGCAGACGCCAGCGCCGGCTGGAGTCTGTCCCCGGACCGGGGCTTCCGCAGCTCCACCTCTCAGGATTTTACCCTGGGAGCGTCCACCTCCTGGGAACTGGACCTCTTCGGTGGCAACCGGCGTTCCATTGAGGCGTACCGCGCCTCCCTGATGTCCACGGAAGCTTCCGCCTGCGCTGTCCGCACCTCCCTGCTGGCAGACGTGGCTACGGCCTACTTCAACTGGATCACCGCCTGCGAACAACTCCGCATCGCCCGGGAACAACTGGAAATCCAGCGCGGCACCCTCACCATTGCGGAAAAGCGCCACACAGCCGGATTTGCTCCCCAACTGGACGTGGAACAGGCTACCTCCAGCGTCGCCGCCACGGAAAGCCACATCCCCGCCCTGATTGCCCAGGTGGCCTCTGCAAAAAACCAGCTTTCCGTCCTGCTCGGCACTTACAACTCACGCATGGAACTGACCATGCCGAAAGCAGCCGTCTTTGAGAAAACGCCCGTAGTTCCGGTAGGACTGCCTTCGGAACTGTTGCGCCGCAGGCCGGACGTCATTGCCGCGGAAGCGGATCTGCACACAGCCGTGGCCAACGTAGGCATCGCCGTGGCAGACTTATACCCACGCTTCAGCCTGACATCAATTCCTACCTCAATCCCAGTGTGGCTCCTCCGGACAAGGAAGGGGAGGAAGTCATCACCTTGGTCAATCTTTATCGGGACGAGGAAGAGGAGACCACCTCCAGCAGCTCTTCGGAAGGGGGAGGGGTTGATTTTGGGTTTGATCCCAAGTCAAGCAGTTCCAGCTCCAGTTCTAGCTCCAGTTCTAGCTCCAGTTCCAGCTCCAGTTCTAGCTCCAGTTCTAGCTCCAGTTCTAGCTCCAGTTCTAGCTCCAGCTCCAGTTCCAGCTCCAGTTCCAGCTCTAGTTCCAGCAGCAACTCCTCTTTCTCCTCCAGCGAACCGCCCACTGAGGAAGAACCATGTCCATGTCCCTGTGAAGGGTGTGAAGAGGAAGGCGATGAAAACTGCGTCCAGCAACAGCCCACTCCGGGCGACCCCGACGATGAACAGGACTGCCAGGGAAATGCCTGTGTCAATCCCCCCTCTGCAGGAGGCCCTCCGCCTCCTCCTCCTGCCAGATTCATGAGGATGGCCCGTTCTTCCACTCCCCTTACCCCCAGCTCCAACAGCGGGCCTTCCATGCGCTACAACCACCCCATGGCATGGAGCGCCTCCTTCTCTCAAGAGGAAAGACGAGTCACCGTCAGGCGCCCCTCAGGCAGTCACATTTATTTCAAGGCGGAAACGGGAAGCTCCGACGCTTCCCCCATCGGCAGCTCCAGAAAACTGGACTATCGTGTACGTCTGCTCAACCAAGACCTTACTCCCAATCAACAGGGTATGCCGTCCTACATGGATATGACGCTTCCTTCCGGCATGATCCTGCGCTTCTCTTCCTCTACCGGAGAGGTCGTCTCGGTCACCAGTTCTTCGGGACACGTCATGACCGCCGAGGAGTATGCCCGCAAGGTCCAAGTGGCCTACAACCCGGACGGCTCTCTCAACAGCGTCTATTCCCGGGCTCAGGGGCTGATGCGCAGCATTCCCGGAAACAACAGCCTTGCCCTGGAGTGGTACGCTCCCGGGAATGTCTCTGCATCCCATGATGGGGAATTTGTGGTTACCGGAGAGCCCTACAAGACGGCCGTTTATAGAACTTCCATGGAGGATGGCGTAAAAGTGACTTACATCACCAATCAACGGGCCGGGCAGGAACCGCGGGTTATCGAACGCCGCGAGGAAGGAAACAAAATAAGCATCATCAAGGGAGAAGGAGATGAACGCATCGTGCGCACGATTGAACGCAACGCCCTGCCCGGCGCCAAGTGGGAGCGGATTGAAACGGTCAGGGGCATCAATGATTCCCGGCCTTCCCGCAGTACGCGTACAGTGAAGAAGTATACCGACGGCGGCTGGCTGACCATCAGCAGCACGGAAGGCTACAATACTTCCAATGAGCAGACCACCCTCTACACGTACAACGACCAGTTCCGCATGTCTTTGGAAATCAAGCCCGACGGAGGCTACACGCGCTACGAGTATGACGACCAGGGCCGGGTAGTTTTGCAAGCTACGCCGTGGGCAGGAGGAGGGGAGAAAGGGATGCGTACTGAATACGCCGACCTTTGCTTCAATGATTTCAGGCCGACAATGGAAAAAGAAGTGATTATCACTCCGGACGGCACGGAAACTATTTTGAGAACAAAAACATATGCGTATGTGGATACTCCGCAAGTCAGCCGAACGGAGGTGACGGAAACCGCCCTAGGTTCCGACCAGGTTTGCACAAGCATCTCGGAGACCTACGGGGAAATGGCGGAGTATCCCTATGCCCGAGGCAGGAAGAAGATGAATCAGGGCATTGATGGAGTGCAAACGATTTATTTCTATGAAGCCACCACAGACCATGGGGGTGTTCACAAGGTGACGGAAACTGTTCAGGCAAACGGAAGCATCGTTCCCGCTCAAAGCACCAGAACCGTACAATACATTGCCGAAAACGGCACGACCACAAGAAAAGAGCAGTATGTCCACACGGGAGAAGACTGGTCATTGATTTCCACGGAGGACTATGAATACGATGCCGAGCTCAAGCGAATCAAAACAACGAAGGGCAACGGCCGCTTCAGCACGACGGAATGGATGTGCTGCGGTCCCTTGACGGAAACCAACGAAGACGGTGTGGTAACCAGCTACAGTTACAACACGGCCAAACAGTTGGTGGAAACCATCCGTTCAGCCACGGAAACCACGCCTGAAACAATCACGTCCTACACAAAGGATGTTGCGGGAAGAATTCTTTCCATACGAAAAGACATAGGAGCTATGTCGACAGTCGAAAATATGGAATACGACGACTTGGGAAGAATTATTTCCACAACGGATATTCTTGGTCGCACCACCAGAACTGAATACAGCAACGATCAGCTTACAACAACCGTCACCACTTCTTCGGGGGCTATTTTTGTGACGAAAACTTATTATGACGGCTCTACTCTTTGGCAGGGAGGAAACGGACAGCAAGAAATTGAAATACAGCTCGAATTGACAGAAGAGGGTATTCTCACCACCACTCTGTCCAAAGGAGTAATTCTCTCACGTACCTTGGAAAATGGTTTTGGAGAAACTATTCGGGAGGAGCAGTCCAATACTCTGGGAGGTTTCATTGTCACTAGAAATGCTTACAATAGCAAGGGTCAGCTTGTACGCATTCAAACAGAGGATATGGCTCCTGAGATAACTGCTTATGACCAATCTGGCTACGAAGTGAGGCGGATTATTCTTCTGGATGAACTTTGTCCGGATGATGTTACAAAAAACAGGATCACGGAGAATACCATACGCTATCAGATCAAAGAGGACGGAGTTTACCGGGTACATACCACGACTAATTACAATGCCAATGGATTTCCTCTTGTTCAGACCGTGGAAAATCTTCTTTCACAATCGGACCCTATGTTAGAAAGCAAGACTGTTTCCACTGATATTTACGGTCAGTTGAGTGTTCAGTGGACAGAATATGCCGCTCCCACCAGACGCATCCAGTTCAACCGGATTCCCACTTCGGACATTGTCGCCAAGTCTTTCGTTGTTGATGGATTTACCATAAATCAAAATGACCATGCAGGCTTACATTCTTCCCAGGAACGTTTCTTCACTTCCTCAGGAATAACCATGAGGAGAACCGATGCACGAGGCAATGTTGCTATCACAGAGTCCGACGTAGCCAGACGAACTACCAAGACGATGGATGCCGAAGGCAATATGACCTCCATTTCTTATGACGTCTGTTGTGATGAACCTGTCTGCATCACTAATGCATTGGGAGGTACTATGTGCTATTCTTATGACATTCGCGGTAGAAAGACGGCTGAATACGGTACTGCCATTCAACCTGCATGTTTCGCGTATGATGACAATGACCATAGGGTTGCATTGACCACTTTCAGGGCGGATGAGGAGGACATTACCACCAATCCTTCCAACCGAACCGACGGGGATACCACCACTTGGCTTTACGATGTGGCTACTGGTTTGGAACTCAGGAAAACCTATGCTGACGGTTCCTGTATTTCCAAAACCTACGACAAGTTTAACCGTTTGGAAACGCTCACTCAAGCCAGAGGTATCGTAACAACCTATGAATATGCTCCGTTCACTGGAGAACTCATCTCAGTCTCCCATAGTGATGCTACCCAACCTTGGCTTTATTCATATAACCATCTTGGTCAGATAATTTCTGTCTCAGATGCCTCATGTATCAGAGAAATCTCTTATGACGTTTATGGGAGAATGCTCCAAGATGTTTCTTTGGGGAAAGTGGAAAGCTGTCTCCAGGAAAAGTATGATTCTTTTGGACGATCCTCCGGATACTATTTCATGCTGGGAACCCGCGTTGTCCAGCACTCCATCCTTGACTATGACCACAAAGGCGCCATAGTCAGGATGAATCTGGAAGGTCTTGATTCTCCCTTTACATGGGAATATGACAAAACCAGTGGCTTCCTTAAAAACATGTCCTATCCCAATGGCGTCGTTCGCAGGAATAGTTATCATCCTTCTCTTAACCTAATGAGCGCTATTGAGTATGAAGATTCCAGGAATGGAAGTGCGGTTGCTCGTTATAGTTATCAGTATGATGAATTGATGCGGCCCACTCAACATCAGGATTATTGGGATGTTGAGACACCCATAGCGGTAAGAAACTTCACCTACAATAACCGCAGTGAATTGATTAATGGACAATTTCAAGCAGAAGGAAATTGCAGCTATCAATATGACAACATCGGTAACCGTAAAATCTCTCAGGAATTGGAAAAGGAATTATTATCATATGGTACCAACCACCTCAACCAATATACGGATATTGCGCAGGGAGAATTAAAGTTTCAACCTGTCTATGACGCAGATGGCAATCAGATCCTTACCAAAACTTCAACAGGAGTTTGGAAGGTAACTTATGATGCCAATAACCGCCCTGTTAGCTTTATCAGTGAAGACGGACGGACCGTAGTTGTCTGCGGATATGACTACATGGGGCGCCGCTTCGAGAAAAAAGTTACTTTCAATGAATCAACTATCAGTCACGTCTATTACCTGTATCGTGGTTATGTGCAAATAGCTGAGATTGATGTGCTGCATCCCGAACCAGTCTTGGAGAAGAGTTATCTATGGGCGCCTACGGAGACGACTGCGCCATTTCTCTTAATGATGACGTGCTGGAAGAATAGTGAGACTGAAACAAGGGAGCATTTTTATTTCATTCATGATGCATTGAAGAATGTCGTCGCTATCGAAGGGGAGCAAAAAGAAAGAAGAGCTTTGTATGAATATCTTCCTTTTGGAGGAATTGCCAGAGAGGAAGGCGATATGGCTCACGTTAACAAATTCCGTTTTTCCTGCGAATACATGGATGATGAACTGGGTGTGGTTTATTATAATTACCGTTATCTTGATCCTCTCAGTGGAAGGTGGATTAGCAGGGATCCCATTCAGGAAAAAGATGGATTTAATTTATATGTATTATTAGGTAATTGTCCCATTTCCACGACTGATGCATTTGGATTATTGGATTTTAATAATTTTTCAAGTGTTGTTATTGCTCTAATTCCAAAGCAGGTGACGCATTCGGCTAAAAGTACACGTCTGGGGGTATGGCCATTGCCGTTTTTCCCTCTTGTTACGATGGAAGTAAACGCCGGTATTGATGTTGTCGTTTCATCTTGTTGTTCATGTGATGGGCAGAAAGGGTTAGTTGCATCCGGAATCGCTTATTTAGAGGGTACGGCGGGTGTAGGTACGAGCATTGGTGGCAATTCCGGCATTAGTGCAAGACGAGAAAAGAAACCGAGAAGAAATGGAACAAGAACTGTATATAAGAAAAAAGGAGATAATACATATACAAAAAACCCAGTAGGAGAAAATACAGGAGATGGAACAGGATCATCGAACGTTGGAGCGGGAGGATGTCCTGAACGCTGTCCAGATGGGAATGGGGATATTTCTTTCCTTTTTACTGTAGGAGCGTCCGGTTTTATTTCCGGAGGCATTGGAAGATTCTCTGCTGGTGTTGCTTTTGATTCTCCTGTTTTAAAATGTTCAGTACCAGGAAGGTGTGAAGCTTTAGACCCGAGAAAGTCTTCATCCGCTTATGCTGTCTATGGCATGGGAACAGGCATGCGTGTACAAGCATATGGAAGAGCCGAAGTAGAGTTGAGTTTAAGAATAATGTAACCTTGATTTCATGAATAAAATATTTAATAATAAACAACTTTTAGTTATTTTTCTGCTGAGTATTTTTGCAGCAGGCATGTTATATATGCTCGTATGGCTGCTGTCTCAAATGAGACTCTGTTGGTCCAGTGAAGAATGGCCGGAAACAAAAGGTACAATTACACAAGTCGAATATAGAAGAAAAAGTGCAGGTTCAGGTATTCATGGTACTTATGTTAATTTAGATATTGACGTAAGATTTGAATGGAAATCAAAAATGTATCATACCGGTAACCAGGGATGCAGTTTTGATATTCCGTATAAGAAATTGCATGTTGGAAAAGAAATCCCAGTTTTTGTCAATGAAAATAATCCTGACGAGTCTCTTTTATCAAAAGGCATCGCGGGATGGATCTGGAGATCGGAAGAGCAC
>OJON01001039.1_pt1 | contig 16277 bp, 10 predicted proteins | sample 1598031 | NCBI WGS metagenome assembly OJON01 (sample SAMN01915216, study PRJEB22387) | human gut metagenome | isolation source: stool | host: Homo sapiens | place: USA | reverse complement strand
CATGGTGTATTCACCGGAGGCGGGAACAAAGGCCGTGCGGATCAGCCGCCCTTGTTCCGTCCGTACCGGAATATTCTGCAGATTGGGATCCTGGGAGGCCAGCCGTCCCGTGGACGTCAGCATCTGGTGGAACTGGGTGTGGATGCGGCCGTCCTTCGGGCAGATGTACTTGGGCAGGGCGTCCAGGTAGGTGCTCTTCAGCTTCATGTTTTCCCGGTAGGCCAGGATGTCTTCCACGACGGGATGGAGCGGCGCCAGGGCGGAAAGGGTTTCCTCATCCGTGACGAACTGCCCGGTTTTCGTCTTTTTGGGCTTCTTCACCAGCTCCAGTTCCCCGAAAAGGAAATCGCCGAGCTGCTTGGGGGAATTCAGGTTGAGCGGGTGGCCCGCGGCCGTCTCGATCTTTGTGCGCAGGTCCTCAATGATGGCCCCCACCTTGACGGAAGCTTTTTCCAGAGATTCCGGAAGAACACGGATGCCCGTGAATTCCATGTCTGCGAGCACCGGCAGCAGGGGAAGTTCCACCGTGCGGAACAATTCCTGCATGCCGCTGTCCGCTACCTGTTTCTTCAGAATGGCCGACAATTGAAGGGTGACGTCCGCATCTTCCGCGGAATACCTGCCCATCACTTCCACGGGAATATTCTTCGTGTCCAGTTCCCGTTTTTTGGCCCCCGCCGGGGCAATGTCGCTCAACTTGATGGTGGAATACTGCAGCAGGGATTCCGCCAGAATGTCCATGCCGTGCTTCATGCCGGGCGCGATTAGCGCGTGGGCCAGCATCGTATCGAAAAACGGGCCGGATACGTGGATGCCGTGGGCGCGCATCACCTGGAGGTCGAACTTGAGGTTGTGGCCGATTTTTTCCGCGGAGCCTTCAAAAAGGGGCCTCACCGCTTCCAGGTCTTCCGGACCGGAGACGGGCAGGTACCAGGCTTTGTGGGGTTCGGCGCAGAAGGAGACGCCCAGCAGGGTGTCCGTCATCGGATTCAGACCCGTCGTTTCCGTGTCGAAACACCAGGAATCGTGCCTGTTCAGTTCCGCGATCATGGCGTCGCGGGCCTCCTTCGTGTCCGCGATGATGTATTCGTGCCTGATGTCGTCCACGGTTTTCAGCTGGCGCTCTTCAAACAATTCCATCTGTCCCGTTCCCGTCTGCTGAGGCGGGGCGGCCGTGACGGAAGCCTCCCGCGGCTGGGCGGGAGCGAACAAATCGTCTGCGGGAAGGGGGGCGGACGCTCTGGCGGCCGGAACCTTCCTGCCAAACAGCTTGGCCTGCATGGCGCGGAACTCCAGTTCCTGAAGGAGGCTCAGCAGTTCGTCCGGCCTGGGCTCCTTCTTGACAAGCTCGTCAAGGGTTACGGTCAGGGGCACGTTCCTGTCAATGGTGGCAAGCTCCTTGGAAAGGGTTGCCAGCGCGGCGTTCTCCTCCACGATCTCCCTGCGCTTTCCTTTCAACTTGTCCGTATTTGCCAGCAGGTTTTCCACGGAGCCGAATTCCCCGATCAGCAGCTTGGCCGTTTTCTCCCCCACGCCGGGCAGACCCGGAATATTGTCGGAGCTGTCGCCCATCAGGGCCAGGATGTCGATCACCTGCTCCGCCCGTTCGATGCCCCATTGTTCCTTGAGCTTTTCCAGGTCAATCACCTCGTGGTCGTTGCCGCGCTTGCCGGGCCGCCACAGGTAACAGGAGGGGGAAATAAGCTGGCCCAGGTCCTTGTCCTGGGAAACCATGTAGGTGTGGAACTCCTTCGTATCGTCCGCGATGCGTGCCAGCGTGCCTATCGTATCGTCCGCCTCATATCCCTCATAGCGCAGAATGGGAATATTCATGGCTTCCAGAAGACTGAAAATGATGGGAATCTGAACGCTTAGCTCTTCCGGCATGGATTCCCGGTTGGCCTTGTATTCAGGGTAGAGCTTGTGGCGGGCCGTCGGGGCCGAGGTGTCAAAACAGGCCGCGATGTGGGTGGGGTGCTCCTGTTCCAGAATGGACAGCAGCGTGTTGGCAAAGCCGTAAACGGCTGATGTGTTGACTCCCTTGGAATTGCGGATGGGATTGGAGAAAAAGGCGAAGTGGGCCCTGTATGCCAGAGCCATGCCGTCCAGGATGAAAAGGCGCTTGGGAGTGGATTCAGTCATTTCTGCGCCAATGTACCATTCCGGCCGGAAGGTGGCGACAGTTAAATGCGGCTTGTGCCTTCCGGATGGACGGCATACCGCAAGCCTTATGGCGGCGCAAGGTCCGGCCGGACGAGGATGGAATGCCTTTCCGGGGCGTGCGCCGCGCGGGGGCGCGGTTTTCATCCGGAAGGGCGGTTTATCCGGCGCTCCGGAAAAATCAGTGCGTGTAATGCCTGGGGACGCGCGGGCCGATGCCCGTGAATATTTCCCAGGAAATCGTGCCCGCCTTTTCCGCCAATTCCGTCACGGGAATGTTCGGCCCCATGATTTCCACGGTCATGCCGGGCTCCGGGCTGGGCACCCGGCTGACGTCCACCATGATCTGGTCCATCGTGACGCGGCCCAGCAGGGGGCAGGAAATGCCTTCCACCATGACGCGCGCTCCCTTGTGGGCCAGCGAACGCAAATAGCCGTCCGCATAGCCGATGCCCACAGTCGCCACCTTCGTGGGGTGGTCCGTCACGAAGGTGCCCCCGTAGGAAATGCCGTGGCCTGCCGGCAGGGTGCGCGCCACGGTCAGGCGGGAAAAGAGGGACATGGCAGGCTTCAACTGCGCTTCCCATGGGGAGGGAATGGGGGAAAAGCCGTACAGGACCAGGCCGGGGCGGCACAGGTTGTTGGAGGGAATATCGTAATCCAGGGAAGCGGCACTGTTGGCCAGGTGGCAGAATTCCAGCGGCAGTCTTTCCCGGATGCGGGCCGCCATCCGTTCAAAGCAGGCTATCTGCTCCAGGGTGGTTTCCCGGTCCTCGTCCGCGCAGGGCAGGTGGGCGCCCAGTCCTTCCATGTACAGGCTGTCCAGTTCCCCCAGGCGGGAGAGCAGTTCTTCAAGCTGGTCCGGGAGGAACCCGCCGCGGCCCATGCCTGTGTCCACGGAAATATGAATGGGCAGCGTTTTCCCGTACAGCCGTGCCAGGGAATTGTAATGCACGGCTTCTTCCATGGTGGAGATGAAGGAGCGCCAGCCGTTCAGCACGATTTCCTCCCGCTCCTCCGGGAAGGAGGGGCCCAGGATGTACGGCCGCGTGCGGCAGCCCGCCTGGCTGATGCGCCGTGCCTCCCCCACGTTCGCGACGCCGAAGAAGGCGATCCCCTCCGCGTCCAGTGCCCGGCAGACTTGTTCCAGACCGTGGCCGTAGGCGGACGCCTTCACCACGGGCATGTAATATTCCCCTTTGTCCGCCTGCTTGACGACGTTCAGGTTGTGGCGGATGGCTCCGAGGTCGATTTCGGCCCAGGCGCGGGGAGGGCTGGTGGCTGGCATGGCAGAGAAAGGCGGCTGGTTGAAAGGAAAGCGGGCGCGAACGCCCCAAACGCGAAAGATTGTCCGTCTTTGCGCGCGTAATGCCAGACGGATTTTTGTCAGTCGTTACTTTGAACCGTCCGCATGCGTTTCCGGAAGCGTTTCAGGCTCGGAGAAGGAGTGCTGATCGTGCTTCAGGGCCTTCAGCATGGCCGCCAGAGTGTCTATGTCTTCATCGGACATGGAGGAAAGGTGGTCCAGCTTTTCCTTGATACCTTCAATCACTTCCTCCCGGTATGGCAATTCTTCCCCTGCGTGGGTATGCAGGAAGAAGGAAGTAATGGTGCTGGTGAGCGTCCCCACGAAGCCGATTCCGGTAATCATCAGGAAGACCGCAAGAAACTTGCCCGGCGTGGTGATTGGGTAGGTGTCTCCGTAGCCCACGGTGGTGGCCGTGACGAAGGACCACCAAATGCCGTTGGACAGGCTCATGCCCTCCGCCAGATGGATGCCTACGGCCCCCAGCAGGATAATGGTCAGCGCGGCAATGCAGATGTACTTGAATCCGTTCGTATTGAAAAAACGCCGGATGCGCGCGGAGAACCGCATGGAGTAGGAAAACAGGTCCAGGTACCTGGCGAGCCGCAGGATCTCTTCCAGTTTGGCAAAGCGGAACAGCCGGAACAGGGAATCGAACGGGATGATGGCCAGCAGGTCCCAGACGTGGCTTTTCATGAAGAGCCATTTGGAGGGGCTGAGGAAAAAACGGGTGACGTAGTCCAGGACGAATATCCAGTAAATGACACGGTCCACGGTGACTTCCCATTCCGCGGCTCCGGAGGTCAGGTCGATGGCGGCCAGCGTGACGGCCACCAGGGCCAGCAGGCACATGGCCGTTTCATATGCCAGTTTCAGGAACAGGAAGTGCCGGGGAATTTTTGCGCCTTGAGCCATGGTGGGGAAGGGTAGTAAAAAGCCGCTCCCGGATGGCGGGAAGCGGCTTGAAGGGATGAACCTCCGGCTGGGTTACTTCAGCAGAAGCTGTTCCATCAGCGTCTGGGAGGACTGGGCGAGCACGGCGGGGTCGTCCAGCATACCGGCGCGGAGCAGGGCCGTGTTCGCGATCTGATCCGCGACCATCTGGGCCAGTTCCGGGTTCTCCGTCCGCAGGACGGAAAGTTTCTTGACCAGGGGATTGGAGGGGTTCAATTCAAGCTGGGGATGGCTTTCCGGAACTTCCTGCCCCATGGCCTTCATGTACGCCCTCATTTCCGGCCCCATGTCGTTGCCACTCTGCAGGGCCACCGCGGGACCGCTGACTAGGCGTTTGCCCAGGGTAACCTTGGAAAATTTGTCCGGATAAAGTTCTTTCAGCCATTCCTCCAGGGCGGCGGCTTCCTCCTGCGGCAGGGCGTCCTTCCGTTCCGTTTCCAGTTCAGGAAGTTCCACGTCCGCGCGGTCGATCATCGTGACGGGCTTAGCGTCCACGCTGGACAGGGAATCCAGTACGAATTCGTCCCCGTGGTCCGTGAAGAAGGCCACTTCATAGCCGCGTGCCTTGAAGGCTTCCAGATACGGGCTGTTTTCCAGATGGGCGCGGGAGGGGCCGGTCAGGGCGTAAATGGCCGTCTGGCCTTCCTTCATGCGGGTGATGTATTCCTGGAAGGAGGTCGTTTCCCCCGGGTCCGTGGCGGTGGATTCAAACCGGAGCAGCTTGCCCAGGGATTCCTTGTTCGGCCAGGAGGTCACCACGCCTTCCTTCAGGTAGCGGGAAAACTGGGCGTAGAATTCCTTGTAGGTTTCCTTTTCGTCCTTGGCGAGCTTCTCCAGATGCTTGATGAAGCGCTTGGTGATGATGTCGCTGATCTTGCGCACCAGGGAATTGTCCTGGAGCATTTCACGGGAGATATTCAGGGGCAGGTCTTCGCTGTCCACCACGCCGTTCAGGAAGCGCAGCCAGTCGGGCAGCAGCCCTTCCGGTTTCGCGTCGATCAGCACGCGCTTGCAGTACAGGGACACGTTGGGGTCCACGCGGCCGAAGCCGAACATTTCCGGATTCCGCCGCGGAATGAAGAGCAGGGAATGGAGCATGATGGGCGCGTCCGCGCTGAAATGCATGTAGGAAAGGGGCTTCTCGTCCGTGTGGGAGATGAACTGGTAAAATTCGTTGTATTCCTCCGGCTTCACGTCGGATTTGGACTTGGACCAGATGGCTTGCACGGTGTTGATGTGCTCCCCGTTGAAATTGATCGGGAAGGCCACGAAGTTGGAATAACGGCGGAGCAGTTCCTTCACGCGGTAATCCTGGGAGAACTCCGCGTATTCCTCCTTCAGGTGGATGACGATGCGGGTGCCGCGGTCCAGGGGCTCGTCCAGCGTTTCAATGGAATAGCCCTCCCGGCCTTCGGATACCCAGCGGAGGGAGGCGGCTTCCGGTTCATGGGAATGCGTGAACACTTCCACCTGTTCCGCCACCATGAAGGAGCTGTAGAACCCCACGCCGAACTGGCCGATCAGGTCGGTTCCGCCTTCCTGCTTCTGCTTCAGCGCCTCCAGGAACTTCTTGGTGCCGGAGTGCGCGATGGTGCCGAGGTTTTCCACCAGGTCCGCTTCCGCCATTCCGATGCCGGTGTCCGCGATAGTGATGGTCTTGTTGTCCTTGTCCGTGGTGATGCTGATTTCCAGCGGCTTGTCCGGCTGGTAGATGTTGGAGTCCGTCAACTGTTTCACGCGCAGTTTTTCCAGGGCGTCCGAAGCGTTGGAGACGAGTTCCCGGACGAAAATCTCGCGGTCGCTGTAAAGGGCATTGATGACAATGTCCAGCAGCTGCCGGACTTCCGCCTGAAATTGATGTGTTTCTGTATTCATATGGAAAAATGTGTTGCGGGCACCATTATAGAAGAGCCGTCAAGAGGGTGGACACTTTTTAACATTTTGGGCGTCATCCCATGTCACACAATCCGGTTTTTTTCCGGTCCGGCGGTCCGGCGGGGAATTTTCCTTGAAACAATTCCGCAAACTCACCAGTATTACTTTATAATCATGATGCTTTCACAGCTTTTCAAAAAAGGGTGTCTTCTGCTGGCCGTCTGCGGATGGCTGGGAGGCGGCATGCTCCCGGCCCAGGAGGTTCAGCAGCCTCCCATTACGGAAGAAGGTCTGAAGGCGCTGGATTCCAATGTCTTCACGAATGAATTCATGGTGGCGCTGAAGCCCGCCGTGAACCGTGACCGGATTGCGAAAATCCGCGACCCCTTTGTGCGCCGGATCGCCCAGCAGATGGCGGACAAGAAGTACGACAGCAAGTCCCGCACTATGCTGGCGGAACCGTACGAACCGGTGAAGGACCTGGCGGACCGCCTGCGCACCAGCCAGTACAGCAAATTTGAAAACCCCACGGGCATTTTCTTTGAAGAAGGAGAGGACGTGCTGGTCATCATGGGAGACCCCAAGGATGAAAAGCTTTCCCTGGTCATCCAGAACTTCGGGCGCGGCGGGGGCCGCAGTTCCTACCCGCTGAAGGCGGGCGTCAACATTTTCAAGGCCAAGAACAAGGGGCTGGGCTATATCGAATACTTCACGCCCAACTACAAGAAAGCCGGAAAGGTGAAGGTCTCCATTCCCTCCGGCAAGGTGAACGGCGTTTTCGTGGGCGGCGTGCACAAGAACAGCGACTGGAAGAAGATGCTGGAAAACTCCCCGACGGAGGTTATCGACATCGTGGGCAGCCGCGTCCACTTGGTGTACCCGGTGGAGGAGCTCAGGCAGGTCTGCCCGGACAAGGGTGAGGAACTGATCGCCCTGTACGACAAGATCATCGGCATGGAACAGCAGATCATGGGCCTGTACAAGTACAAGATGCTTCCCAAGAACAGAATGTTCGGACGCGTGATCTGGCAGGGATTCATGCACGCGGACGGCACGGGCGCCGCCTTCCACAACGGAACGATGAAGGAAGTGGCCAATCCGGACAAGATTCCCGGCAGCGCCTGGGGCATCGCCCACGAATTCGGCCATGTCAACCAGGTGCGGCCCGCGATGAAATGGGTTTCTACCGGGGAAGTGACCAACAACATTTATTCCGCCTACGTAAATTACATGCTGAATCCCACCAGCATGCGCCTGGAGCATGAACGGATCAACGGCGGCGACGGAAATATGATTGGCGGCCGTTTCAATGCGTATCTGAACAACGGCATCGTGAAGGGGGAAAACTGGCTCATCCAGGGCGGCCCGGACAAGCGTTCCGGCGGCGACAACCGCCCGATGGTGCATGACCACTTCGTAAAGCTGGCCCCCCTGTGGCAGCTGGAACTTTATTTCAAGGTGGCCGGCAAGGGGAATCCGGATTTTTATCCGGACATCTTCTACAAGGCCATCAAGATGGATACCAGAGGCAAGAAGGATGGTGAACTCCAGCTGGCGTTCATGAAAAACGCATGCGACGTTTCCCGGCAGGACCTGACGGATTTCTTCCGGAAAACCGGGATGCTCAAGCCTATTGACCAGGAACTGGACGACTACACCTGCGCCCGGATGACCATCACGGAAGCGGATTGCAGGAACCTGGTCGCCTACGCCAGAAAGTACAAAAAGCCGGAAAGCCCGGTCATCTACTACATCTCCGTCAACAGTGTGGAGGCCTACAAAAACCGTCTCCCCGTCCGCGGTTCCTACAATCAGGGCATTACGGAGCAGGGCAACCGCCGCATCATTTCCCATGACGTATGGAAAAACGTCGTCGTATTTGAAACCTACAAGGATAATGAACTGGTCCGCGCGACGATGGTCGGCACGGACTCCAAGGACAATTCCTCCACAACGGTGACATATCCGGAAGGCTCTACCAGGATTGAGGCTGTCTCATGGGACGGCAAGCGCACCCTGGTATATGGAAAGAGGCCAACCAAATAATATCTTAAGAGGTTAGCGTGTTCTGGCGCCGCCGTTCCGGAAGGAACGGCGGCGCTTTTTCATGGAGAGGATAGACCGGAGAAGGGGAAACGTGTTTTTTCAGCCTGTTATGAATACCTGAAAACCGGCCATCGTGTTGACGGGGGCCATGAATCAGTGATGGGAAAGGCCCGTGAATTTGAGAAGGGGAGGAATCAGCCATTCATGGGATGTCCGGGACACAAGGGAGCCGTGACTGCGTCGTTCGCTGCCCGGCAGAATCTGATCAGGCGTACTGTCCCAGGGACGGAAACGGCTTCTTTCTCTAAAAAACCGTCCTGGCATCTGTTTATGACTCCTTTCCGTGGAAAAGAAAATTCCCGTCCCGGCTTTCGGCAAGGGCGGGATGAAACAGGAACGAGGTATGAAAAGTTAGTCGTTCCGGCGGCTGCAGGATTTTTCCCCTGCCGCGCAGCCGAGGCGCGCTTTAAGAATGCGCCTGATATCCGTCCCCAGCAGCGTGACTGCACCGGCCAGGATGACAATGTCCTTGATCACCAGGCGTCCGGCCCCGCTCAGGTAAGGAAAACCGTGGTTCGGCCCTCCAAGGTCGGGCACCCACGTTTCCGGCGTGGTGATGAGGAAGGACAGGGTGCCGAAAGTCATGATGATTGCCAGGCAGTCTCCCGCCAGGCCCACCTTCGGGAAAAAAAGGCCCAGCAGCACCAGCGTGCCGATGGAAACGATCAAAACTCCCAGCCCATAAGAAAAGCCGTAGGTGTTGTTCTCCTTGTGCCAGGCGATGTTTTCCGGCACCACGGCGCCTTCCTTGTTCATGTGCTGCTTGTATTCCGGAGCCTCCTTGTTGTAGAAGAAGCTCATCATCGGACTGTTGGCCACAAAGGGAACGATGCCGTCCGCTTCATATTGAAAGGCCTTGAGGCCGCCGATCCAAGCGAATACGATAAAAATGGCCACTCTGATGAAATTGATGCCCAGTTTCTGCAATTGTTCGGCATAATGAAGGCATTTTTCAGGAGATGAATGTAAAGTAAACATATCTCCTCGTAGTAAAGGAAGGTATCAAGGTCAAGAGAATTATTCTAATTTCAAATAATTTTCTCTAATTTCCGTAATGCCGCACGGGCTGGAAAAAGGGAGGCTTCCGTTTCCCGGCAGGCGGCAAAAACGGATTCCCTGCCGGGAAACGCGTTTTGAACGCAAGCGGCGGGGATGCTGTATAACATGGGATGGATAAGACGGATTCTTCTGGGATTATGAAAGGCAAAGTACTGTTGCTGGCGGCTTTTCTGATTGTCTGCTTCAACCTGCGCACCGGGTTTGATTCTCCCGATCCTTTGTTGGGGACGATTGAAAAGGATATGGGGCTTTCCCTGGAGAATTCAGGGCTGTTCGCTCTGCTGCCCGTGTTTGTGCTGGGGGTGGCCGCTCCCATTTCTCCGCGCGTCGCGCGCTGGATGACTCCGTGGAAAATCATCTTCTGGTTCCAGCTTCTGGCGGTGGCGGGCATTTTCTGGCGCAGTTGGGACGGTGTGGCGGGCCTGTACGGCGGCATGGTTCTGATGGGGCTGGGCATGGGGATTGCCGGAGCGGCCATTCCCGGACTGATCAAGCACCAGTTCCCGGACCACGCTTCCGCCATGATGGGCGTTTACAGCGCGATGATCGGGGTGGGGAGCGCGGTGGCCTCCGGCTTGTCCGTACCCATCTCCAATATGCTGGGCGGCTGGCGTTTCGGCCTGGGGGTGTGGATTATTCCCATTCTGCTGGGAATGCTGGTATGGGGCGCCTACTTCCTCAAGCATCCGGTCGGCATGCTTTCGCGCGATCCGGCGTCTTCCGGACACAATCTGCTGCACAGCAGCAAGGCATGGCAGGTCACCATTTTTTATTTAAGCCGCGTGGGGGCTGCCTACTTCTTTTATACCTGGATTCCCATCTTCCTGAGGCAGCGCGGCATGAGCTACGTGGACGCCGGGTTCATTCTTTCCGTAGCCATGTTCGCCCAACTTCCCGCCACGCTTTCCGCGCACGCACTGGAGAAGGCCACGGGAGGACGGGGGTTGCTCATCGTGATGGCCATGGCGCTGGCGGCCCTTTCCTGCTGGGGCATTCTTTATCTTCCGCTGGACTGGGCTCTCTGGATGGCTATTCTGTTCGGCCTGGCGACGGGAACCGTGTTCAGCCGCGGGATGGCTCTGATGGTGGAACGCGCCCGGACTCCCTCCGAGTCAATCAGGCTTTCCGGCATGTCCCAGGGAATCGGCTTTACTATGGGCGCCCTCCTGAGCCTGCTGTTCACCTCCTTCCTGCATCAGGAAGGTTCCTTTCTGCCATTCTGCCTGGTTTATACATTTTTCTGCGTGCTCGGCATGATTTCCGGCCGCATGTCCGCCCAGCCGGGATACGTGTAATTTTTCAGGGAGACATTAATATTAAGGATTAGGTATTAGATGGAGAGGGGGTGCTGTTCCTTCACATTTCCGGTCCGGTCCTTTTGTTTTTTGGAGCTACCCCGCCGTCCGAAGGACTTGACGCTGGCGGGGAGGACGGGTAATCTATTGCCCGTCAAATTTTATGAAGGAAGAGATCGTACGCATTCAACGGGACGCCCTGGCGCGCATCGCCCAGGTGTCTGACAGGCGTGGCGTGGAAGATGTCCGCGTCGCCATCCTCGGCAAAAAAGGGGAGCTGACCATGGCCCAGACGGGCATGAAGGACGTGCCCCGGGAGGAAAAACCCGCCGTAGGCCAGCTGCTCAACGACGCCCGCAAGGCGATTACTGAAGCGTTGGACGCCAAGCTCGTGGAAGTCCAGGCCCTGGCGGACAGGGAGGCCGTAGCCGGTGTGGACCTGACCCTTCCTGCACGTTCCCTCCCGCTTGGGGGGCTGCATCCGCTGACCATCGTCCGGGACGAGGCCATCGGCATTCTGCGCCGCATGGGGTTCGCGCTGGCGGATGGCCCGGAGATTGAGGATGAGTTCCATTGCTTTGACGCGCTGAACACTCCGGCGGACCACCCGGCGCGTAATGAAAAGGACACATTTTACTTTGATTCCGGCAAGCTGCTGCGCACGCATACCTCCACCGTCCAGATCCGTTCCATGGAGAAGCAGACGCCCCCTGTGCGCGTGATTTCCCCAGGCTCCGCCTACCGCCGGGACGAGATTGACGCCACGCACCTTTCCGCCTTCAACCAGCTTGAAGGGCTGTATGTGGATACGGACGTTTCCGTGGGTGACCTCAAGGGAACGCTGGAATACTTCCTGCGCGCCCTCTTCGGTTCCGATACGGAAGTGCGCTTCCGCCCCCATTTCTTTCCGTTTACGGAACCCAGCTTTGAAATTGACGTGAAGCTGAAGGTGGACGGCCAGGAACCGCGCTGGGTGGAGATCGCCGGCTGCGGCATGGTGGACCCGAATGTCTTTGAAGCCGTGGACCGCGAGCTGGGGCTGGAACCCGGCGTCCAGGCCCGCTACACGGGGCTGACCGGATTCGCCTTCGGCATCGGCCTGGACCGCCTGGCCATGATCCGCTGGGGCATCCGGGACATCCGTGCCCTGATTGAAAACGATGTGCGCTTCCTCGCCCAATTCCAATAAATCTTACCTTATCCAGATATGAAAATTTCCCTTAATTGGCTTTCCCAGTACATTGACCTGGCCGGTCTGAGCGTGGACGAAATGTCGGACATGCTGACCTTTGCCGGGATTGAGGTGGAAGACATCCGCCAGCAGGGCGTGGATTCCCCCCTGGTGGTAGTGGCGCGCGTGGCCTCCGCCGAACAGCACCCCCAGGCGGACCGCCTGAAAGTCTGCCAGGTGGACGTGGGCGATGGCACGCTACACCAGATCGTGTGCGGAGCGCAGAACTACAAGGTGGGCGACAAGGTGCCCTGCGCCCTGCCGGGCGCGGTTCTTCCGGGCAACTTTGAAATCAAGGTGGGCAAGCTGCGCGGCGTGGAATCCCGCGGCATGCTGTGTTCCGCCTCCGAGCTGGGCCTGCCGGACAAGGAGCACGGCCTCTGGATACTGCCGCAGGCGCTGGAAGTGGGCATGCCCATCTCCCAGGTCGTGAAAGCGGATACCATCGTGGAAGTGGAAGTGACGCCCAACCGTCCGGACCTGCTCTCCCACAACGGCATGGCCTTTGAACTGGCCGCCATCTCAGGCCGCGGATACAACCCCGTCCCGATTGACGACATCCAAGTGGAGCTGGAACCCGCCGGGGACTTCGTGCGCCTGGACCAGCCGGAAATCAACCCGTATTACACGGCCGTAAAAATCAGCGGCGTGAAGGTGCAGGAAAGCCCGGAATGGCTGAAGGAACGTTTGGTTGCCATCGGGCTGCGCCCCATCAACAACATTGTGGACGTCACCAACTTCGTCCTGCATGAGCAGGGCACGCCCCTCCACGCCTTTGACGCGGCGAAAGTGCAGGGAGGCATCGTCACCCGGACCGCCTATGAAGGAGAAACCTTCAAGGCTCTGGACGGCCAGGAATACACGCTCAACTGTACGGATCTGGTCGTCACGGACCAGTCCGGCAAGGTGCTTGCCATCGGCGGCGTGATGGGAGGGGAAGAAAGCGGAGTGACGGACGCCACTACGGACATTATTCTGGAATCCGCCTGGTTCAAGCCTTCTTCCGTGCGCGCCACGTCCCGCAGGCTGGCCCTCTCTTCCGATTCCTCCTACCGCTTTGAACGCGGTACTTCCGCCTGGAATGTCCTGCGCGGTTCCGTGCGCGCCGTGGAACTGATCCTCCGGCTGGCGGGCGGCACGGCCTCCAAAACGTATGTGGCCGGGGCTCCCGTGCCGAATCCCGCCCATGAGTGCATGCCTTCCTGCGGACATCCGGACGGTCCCACCGCCATTTTTCCGTCCTTGAAACAGGGGAAGGGCGCCACGGTGACCAATGAACTGGGCTTCGTGAAGCTTCCCTGGAAGGCCCTGGACCAGATTTCCGGCGGTTCCATTTCCCATGAGGAAGGAGCGCGCATCCTGACGGGGCTGGGCCTGATGCAGGTTCCGGACGCCCCGGAATACTGGCTGATCCCCCCCCACCGCCTGGACCTCACCCGTTCCTGCGACCTGCTGGAGGAAATCGTCCGCGTCTTCGGGCTGGACGGCATTCCCTCCCGGTTCTGCGGCCCCTTCGTGCCGGAATCCCCGGTAGACGCGGCCTATAATTTCCAGATGCGCCTGCGCCGGAAGCTGGCCGCTCTGGGTTTCTATGAAACCCAGACCATCAAGCTCATCGCTTCCGAGTCTGCGGACGGCTCCATCGCCCAGGTGAAGGACGCCCTGCCGGTGCGTCCCCTTCAGGAAGGCGACATCATCCGCGTGGCCCTTCCGCTCAGCGAAGACCATTCCGTCCTGCGCCCGGCTCACACTCCCGGCCTGATTGCCGCAGCCGTGCGCAACAGCAACCAGGGCGCTTCCGTGCTGCGCTTCTTTGAACTGGGCCGCGTGTTCCGCAATACGGGCGGCGGCAAGGGCAGGGACATTGAAACAGACACGCTCGGTATCCTGATCTCCGGGGACAGGTCGCCCCGCTCCTGGGCGGACCCCAGGCCGGAGCAGTCCTCCTTTGAAGACTTGCTGGCCGTGATGGAAGTTCTGGCCCCCGGTCGCCGCTTCACACTGACGCCTGCCAAACCCCGTGAGCAGGCCGCCCTGGGTGCGGATGTGCAGCTGGACGGGAAGGCCTGCGGCTACTTCGCCCGCCTGTCCCTGGCGCGCTGCCGGGAACTGGGACTGGACAAGCCCGTGTACGTGGCGGAACTGGACCTGCGCAAGATGCAGGAAATTCTTACCGCACCTGTCAAGGCTGCGGAACTGCCCCAGTTCCCCGGATCCTCCCGTGACGCGGCCATGGAACTGCCCCTCTCCACGCCCAATGCGGACATCGTTAAGGCCATTGAAGCCGCCCGGGAAAAACTGCTCGTCAGCTACTCCTGCTTTGACGTATTTACGGACCCCTCCGGACAGAAACTGCCCTCGGACCGCAAATCCATCGCCTACACCTTTCTGTACCGGGACCCGGCCAAGACCCTGACTGCCGCGGAAGTGGACGCCGCGCACCAGCGCGTGTTGAAATCCCTGACGGACAAGGTGAAAGGTCTTTCCTTCAGATAAATCCTTATCGGCGGGCCGCGTGTTTCGGAAACCGGAGCGCGCGGCTTTTTCCCTGCTTCCTCCCATGAACCTGTCCTCCTTGCGCCGTGCCGGACCGGCAACCGCCCGCATCCTGATGTACGCGGCATGGTTCGGCGTGGCTCTCTGGGCGGCGGGCGTGGTATTTTACAACGTATGGGGCGGCTGCGTGCTGGTATGGCTGTATGTAGCCGGAATGGCCTGCGCCTTTGCCTTCCGGAAACGGTATCCGGCTGCCTGGTGGTCCTCCTGGGGAATTCTGCTCCTCCTTCTGGTGTATTACCTGTGCATCCCGGCCACGAACGACAAGGAATGGCAGCCCTCCTGGAGCCGCCTTCCTTCCGTGGAAATCAACGGAAATGAAGTGGTCGTGACAAATGTGCGCAACTTCATCTACCGCACGGAACAGGACTTTGATGCGCGCTATGTCACGCGCCGTTTCGACCTGGACAAGCTCTCCACGCTGGACTTTGCCGTCAGCCATTGGGACGGGATGGAATTTGTGGCTCACACCATGCTCTCCTTCGGCTTTGAGGACGGGAAGCACCTGGCCCTTTCCGCGGAAACGCGCCTGCCTGAGGGAGTGGAGCAGGGAACCATACGGGGCCTCTACAAGCAATTCAATATCATTTACATCCTGGCGGACGAGGAAGACCTCTTCGCCCTGCGCACCACCTACAGGAAGGAAGACATGTACCTGTACCGGATCAACATCGGCAGGGACGACCTGAAAAAGGCTTTTCTGGGCTTTGTGGAAAAAATCAACGGCTTCCATTCCCGGCCGCGCTACTACAACACCGTAACGGCCAACTGCACGACGGAACTGGTGGATACCTTCAAGGACTACCTGGGCGTGCGCCGTTGGCAATGGACTCCTCTTTTCAACGGCATGTGCGACCAGGATGCCTATGACCGCGGAGAACTCCTCCACCTCCCCGGCGAAAGCTTTCAGGAGCTCAAAAAACGCTCCTTTCTGGGCCATGGCCGGGAAGGGGAGGGCTGGGACCGGCTCCGCCGCCGCTGGGAGGAAGGATGGAATGCGGATCAAGCCGCTGCGGTCAGAGAGTAGCGAACTGGAAATGCATCCAGTCGTAATCGCGCTCACGGCCCAGGGAAACAGCCCCTTCCGCTTCCACGATTTCCCAGAATGCGGCATAATCCGGCCGGGAAAAAACGGCGTTTGGAGAATGGATGTTCAGGCCGTTCCTGTCCGGGTCCATATCTACGGCGATGCCCCAGGCGTGCATGGACGTGGCCTTGCCGCCGATGATGGCGCGGTCGTTGAAGCAGCCGCCGTACAAATCCAGGCCCATTTCCCTGATTTTCTCCATGCCGTAATGGTCCAGCGCCGCCTGGAAAATGCGGGTGAGGGATTCCGCAACCATCTTGTGGCAGCGCATGGTGGAAACGGTCCTCTCCGTATCCCAGGCAATGCGCATCACATAGGGCAGTCTGATATTCGTCAGGGAACTTTCGTCTCCTGCGCGGCCGAACATGGAATTTCCTGAACGCACCTCAGCCTGGCTGGGCCACGCATGGGCTGGAGTCTGGATATCCAGCTTCTTCATGAGGGCCCGCGCCGTCTTTGGCCCGGGAATTCCGTCCCCGTCAACACCTACATTCTGTTGAATCAATCTCCATAATTCTTTCATAGGTTTTAAAAATAGGTATCGTTCCTGCCTGGAACCAGAGATTTTCCCCCGGAGGCATTGCTGCCTGTCCCAAGGTGTTGTCCGCCGCATCCATTGGCGTAATTATTTGTGAAAAATGTTTTCAA
>OJON01001031.1_pt1 | contig 16343 bp, 9 predicted proteins | sample 1598031 | NCBI WGS metagenome assembly OJON01 (sample SAMN01915216, study PRJEB22387) | human gut metagenome | isolation source: stool | host: Homo sapiens | place: USA | reverse complement strand
CCGTATTTGCTAATCCACGACGAGCCTACCCCTCCACAAACCGGATAAGCAAGGAACCAGGAGAAAGTAATCAAAGTAGCAAAAGTATTTTTCAACCCGCCCACTTCCGAAAGAAAAGTTTCTTTCAGAGGACCCTGAAACTGAGTATTGGCAGTCGTAAGGAAACCTACAATAAAAAACAGGAATACCATCGTGATGAATGGCCCCATATAGTTTATTTGTTTTTCTTGTTGTGTCATAGTATTTTGATTATTAATTCGAATAAGTAGTTTTCAGCCACCTGCGAGGCGACTTAGCAGTTAAGCATGCTTGCCGCCGCTTCATCCAGCAGAAATTCACAGTTGGGATGAAGCTGAAGGATGGAAGCAGGAACATCTGTTGTCACAGGCCCTTCAAGCATCCGCTTGACAATATCCGCTTTATTAGTCCCTTTGGCAACCAGCACAATCCGGCGTGCCTGCATGATGTTCTTTATTCCCAAAGTAGCTCCTCCCAGCTCGTTATCGGGGGGAGTACCCGTTTCTCTACGGATGCGTTCTTCCAGTTCCACATTCATCCGGGTCACCCATGCTTCACCGCCAAAGGGAGATTCCGGCTGGTTGAATCCCAGATGCCCGTTCTCACCCAACCCTAAAATCAGCAAATCAATGCCGCCACGGTTCGCAATTTCCTGCTGGAAATCCCTGCATGACTGTTCAAAATCATCGGAGATGGTAGGCAGCATCAGGAAATTCTCTTCCTTGATGCCCAATGTATCCATCAACTCCGTTTTCAGCATCGTGTAGCATGCTCCGGCATATTCGCGCGGCACATTCGTTACCTCATCCAATCCGAAGAAAGTAACGGTATCCACCTTAAACGGATATTTAGTATAGATTTCTCCCACCAACCGATGAAGATTACCGGTAGTACGTCCCGTCGAAAGTCCTATCACACTCTCCGGTTCATTCAACATCTGCCCGATGATGCGCCATGCAGCCGTGCAGTCAAACTCCTTTTCATTCTTTGTTATTGTTATTTTCATATTCTTAATCATTAATTCCTAATCACATATTCATCGCCACCGCGCCGGCCCCCAGAAGCCCGATAAATCCGGGATTCAGTTTCGTAATGACAACCCCGTTGCTGACAAAACGCATGGTCGTAGGATGAAGTTTCTCCAGAATCTTCTCGTGCATATACCCGTCGGCCACAATGCCTCCACCCAACACCACCGTGTCCGGGTCAATCATACGTACCAGATTCATGATAAGATTGGCAAGCGCCTCAGCTGCATTCTCTACCAGCACCGTACAGAGAGGGTCACCTTTCTGACTAAGTGCAAACACCTCACTCACAATCACCCGTTCCCCTTTTTCAGCCGGAATATGCAGGCCGGTCTCATACTGGTTGCGGAGCAGACGGGCACAATTGTCAAAACCTATGCCGGCAGCAATCGCCTCCACACAGTCCATCCGTCCACAACCGCATTTAACGCCTATGTTCACACCTACACGCACGTGTCCCACTTCGCCGGCATTGAAATGACTGCCACGGATTTGTCTCCCATTTATCACCGTACCCACGGCAATGCCTGTACCTACATTTACGTATATAAAGTTTTTGGAAATTTGTCCGAATCCCCAGACGCGTTCGGCTCTTGTAGCGCTCTTCACATCATTGTCTATATGGCAAGGCATGCCATATATGTCCGACAGTTCCTTTGCCAACTCAATCCGCTGTGTCCTGCTCGGGTCAATCTGCAGCCAGACACCTTCGTTGGGATCTACACGCCCTATCAGCCCAACACCCATCGCTACCGGTTTCTGGTCATACCAGCCCACGGTACGGATATAATCATCGAGCGACGACTTGATGATTTCCAGCGCAGCCTGCTGATTAAAGTAACCGGAGTCATATTTCTTATACCTCAAAATGTTGCCACGGCTATCCATTTCGCCAATCAGCAACTTCGTGCCTCCTAAATCAAGACCTAAATACGTTTCCATTTTTTATATGCGTTTTTTAATATTGTTTACTGTCCACAATATTACGCACTATCAGGGAGACAAGGGTTTATTCTCTGACAAAAAAGGTTTAATACTTGTCAGCGGTGGTTCAAAAGCAGTCTTCATGGCTCTAAATTTTGCTGGGACTGGTGCCAAACTGCTTTTTGAAGCATGTACTAAAATATTTCGGGTCAGAAAATCCGACCATATTCGCCACTTCCCCTATCGAATATTTCCGGGAAACCAGCAGCTCTTTTGCCTTGTTCAAACGGACAATGCGGATGAAGTCATTCGGTCCCTGCCCGGTCAGCGTCTTTATCTTATTGTAGACAGAAGTGCGGCTCATGCCCAGCATCCGGCAGAAGTCATTGATGGAGAACTCCGAATCGGACAACTCCTCCTCAATCACTTTCATAACCTTGTCCAGGAACTCCTTGTCCAACTGGCTGGTATAGTCTGTCTCTTCGGGCTGCGCATCCATCGCCAACACGGTTTCGCGCAAATGCTGCCTATTCTGAAGAATATTCCTGATACGCACTTTCAGCACAGACAAGTCGAAAGGCTTGATGATGTAGTCATTGGCACCGGCCTCCAGTCCGAAGATGATATTTTCCCTCTCACTCAGTGCGGTCAGTAATATAATAGGTATATGGCTTGTATCTACCGATGATTTCAGAATCCGGCACAATTCATCACCTTCCAGTACCGGCATCACAATGTCCGAGATAATGATATCAGGATTGATTTCCCTTGCCGTCTCCAATGCCTTTCCGCCGTCGGGCACGGCAACTACCTTATATTCGGAAGACAAGCTGTCCACCAGATACTCCCTCATATCCGCATCGTCCTCCGCCAGAAGAAGGACATTCTTCCCGGCACGTTCCGTTTCTTCATGCACAGCCCCGGTAGCGGCCTGAGCTTCTTCCCGGCCGTCAGCCTTCGCTTCCACCGCCACGCTCGCCTTTATCCTCTGCGGGAAAGTTACCGTAAACGTAGTTCCCTGTCCCTCCACGCTACTGAAAGAGATGGTGCCGTGATGCTGTTTCACAATGCGGCGCGTAATCATCAGACCGATGCCCGAACCGGTTTCCTCAAAGTTCATGGCATTCTGGGCTCTATAATATTCGTGAAAAATATTGCCCTGCTCCTCTTTCGGAATGCCGATACCCGTATCCTTCACTTCAATAGTCCACTTCTTTCTTGCAGTCTTCACCAGTATGTGAATGACTCCCTTCTCTGTATACTTCAAGGCATTGGAGAGCAGATTGTCTATGATATGATCCATCTTCTCCCGGTCAATCCAAACCTTGGGCATATCCGGCTCCACCTCCAACTTTATCCCGACGCTCTTCTGCATGGCAGCTAAGTGAAACTCCGCCATTTTTTCCTCCAGATAAGCCTTAATGTCGTATGGAGAAACCTTCAGACACTCCTCGGCATGCAGTTCCGTTTTCTGCAACTCAAGCAGTTGAGTAATCATTCCCATCAGTTTTTCCACATTCTTCATAGCCACCGCAACGGTTTTCTTACCCTGCTCCGGAAGTCCCTCCTGCGCTTCGAGCTCACTCAGCGGAGCCTTTATTAAAGTAACCGGTGTACGGATATCATGGGCTATACTGATAAAGGAACGTATCTTGTCCCTTATACGCCCCTCGTTCACCTTATGCCTCCTATACTGCACAAACATGTACACAAAGACAGACAACAAGATGAAATAGATGAGCAGCGCCCACCACGAAACCCAGTAAGGGTTATGAATGACAATGTCCAGACTTCTTTCTCCCACCTGCTGCCCGGTGTACTTATCAAATGCCCGCAAGCGGAATACATACTTACCGGACGAGAGATTCATATAGCTCACGTTCCGCACTGAATTGGAGTGTTCCCACTCTTCATTGTGATTTTCGAGCCTATACTCATACCTAATACGATGCGGGACTGCAAAGTTGATGGCAGAGAAGGAAATTGAGAAGGAGTTTTGATTATACTTCAAATCTATTTTCCGGGTATCATTGATATTCGTTTGCAAAAGAGAGCCTTTCATTCCCGCTTTGACCGATTCATAAAGCAGTTTAAAGTCTGTCAGAATCAGCTCAACGGGTGCATGAGTCCCCAAGTCCAAAGACGGGAGAAAGGAAAGAACCCCTTCTGCGGTGCCGAAAGCAAGACATCCATTCTTCAACTTAAGGGCAGCATTCGGATTGTAATATCCCCAGCTGACATCCAAAAAATCATTGGCACTGATGATAATATCCCGGGAGCAGTCCAAGCAATACAATTCCTTCTCCGTACTGAACCAGATACGCCCTTCGTTATCCTCCAGCAGGCTGTTGATGGAATTGGAAACCAGATTGTCATCTACGGTATAGGCATGCGCCTCTTTCCCATCCGGCCCAACACGTATAAGGCCTTCCCCGTCTGTAGCCAGCCAGGTATCGCCGGATGAGGACTGCATCAGGCAACGGACAGGATAATGCAGAGAGATGTCTCCAAACGTCTGATGCCACTGCGTGTCTCCCGACTTCTTATCAAAGACGGCCAACCCGCTGCAACCGGCAATCAGTAATGAGCCCCCCTTACCCGGCTTTATGTCACCTATGCAATCAATCGGGTAATATGTATAAGTATCCGTCCGTATATCGTAACGGGTAAACTCTCCTTCAATACCACCGAACCAGACATAATCCCCTTCCGCATAAATGGCATAAACATAGTCGGTGGCCATTCCCTTCTCCGGATGTGCATTTCTTTTCTCTTTCTTCTGTACCCGTCCGGTCTGTTTATGAATACAATAGACACCGATACCATAGCCACCTACCCAGATGTTTCCCCCGGAGTCTTCGGCAAGCGCCAATACCACTTTGCCACTATATTCCGTACCGTCCAGATAGTGGGTCCATTTGCGTGACCGAGGTTGATAGAGGCTGACGCCGTTGTTTGTACCATACCAATAATCTCCCTCCGAGTCCTGAAACATCACATTTACATGGTCCGACTTCAGGGAATTATCATTATTGCGTTCGTGCCTGATTCTATAGACATCCGGCATCTCCGGATCCAGATAGCTGATGCCATTCGTAGAAGTGCCAATCCATACAACTCCGGATTCATCCACACAAATATCGGATACTGTATTACCACTCAAGCTTTTGTCATCATCCCCGTTATTCATATAATGGTTCAAAAGTTCTCCGGTAGCGACATCCATGCAAAAAACACCTGCACCGTCGGCTCCCACCAGCAGCAAATTATCCTTTGTCCTTGCAAACGAACGGATAGGTACATGAGGAATCCGGTCATTCAAGGAATGTATTTGCCCTTCGGGACCGTCAAGCACAAATACGCCGTTTGAAAAGGTACCGATGAACAGCTTCGCTCCGAAGACATAGAGCGATTCCACATGCATCTCTGTATGCAGGTCAACCGGCCTCGTCTCAAAAGACGAAGAACCTGCCGCTCCTGCCTTCGTCAGCCGGAAGACACCCTTGTCGGTGCCTGCAAAAAACACTTCATCTTCCATTTGGACTATGCAACGGACAGATTGCCCCTTCAATCCGGCAAAAGACAGCCCTGCACTTTCTTCCCAAGAATAAAGCCCCTTCGACATACACAACCACAAACGGTTTTCGTCATCAAACAGCATATTATACAATACCGGAGAAGGCAGGTAATCGGCCAAGTCCACACGCAATTGGAAAGAGTCCGTCAGTTTGTTGTATGCATAGATTTTTCCATTCTTCAATGCAACCCAGACAATACCCTCCTTATCACACATCATGGTAGTGGAAGACTGGATATTGTCCCTGGAATCAACCATTCCGTCCAACTTGTAATGCTTGATTTCATTCCCGTCATAACGATCTATCCCGACATGAGTATACACCCAGACAAATCCGGCTGAATCCTTGTTTATCTGGAATACTTGCCGACTGCCCAATCCCTCCTTGATACCCAAGGTGCGGAATGAACCGGCAAACAAGTCAGCGGACAAAAAAACGAACACCCATAACAGCAGAAATGTACATGCAACGGATTTATATGGAAACGGATATGGAGCAGACATAGGTCATATATTGTTTTTCGGATGCAATATTACGCATAAATATAAAAAAAACGGTCGAAAAACTATCCGAATAGGTTCGATTTCTATTACTTTTGCCTTCCGAAACCAACAAATCATGAGAAGCCATGCTCAGTAAGTTCAAATTAAACCAGCTCTATTTCAAGGACACACAGTTTGCCAACCTCATGACACGGCGCATTTTCAACGTCCTTCTGATAGCCAATCCTTACGATGCTTTCATGCTGGAAGATGACGGCCGCATCGACGAAAAGATATTCAATGAATACACTTCGCTCTCCTTGCGCTACCCTCCCCGTTTCACGCAGGTTTCCACTTGCGAGGAGGCGCTGACACAGCTGTCCTCCATCTCTTTCGACCTCATCATCTGCATGCCGGGCACGGGAGACAACGACAGCTTCGACGTGGCACGATACATCAAAAACCTGTATGAACAGATTCCGATGGTGATACTTACCCCTTTCAGCCACGGCATCACCAAGCGTATTGCCAATGAAGACCTCAGTCCCTTTGAGTATGTGTTCTGCTGGCTGGGAAACACCGACTTGCTGGTTTCCATCATCAAGCTGATAGAGGACAAGATGAACCTGGAGCACGACGTCAACGAAGTGGGTGTGCAGCTCATCCTGCTGGTGGAAGACGGCATCCGCTTTTACTCCTCCATCCTGCCCAATCTGTATAAATTCGTATTGAAGCAGAGCCAGGAATTCTCTACTGAAGCACTGAATGCCCACCAGCGCACACTGCGCATGAGGGGACGTCCCAAAATTGTACTGGCACGTACCTATGAAGAAGCCTTTGGCATCTACCAAAAATATAAGAATAATATATTAGGTGTCATCACCGACGTACGCTTCCCCCGCGTAGAACGGGGCGAGAAGGACGGACTGGCCGGTATCAAGCTCTGTGCCGCCATCCGCAAGGAAGACCCGTTTGTACCCCTTATCATACAGTCCAGCGAATCGGACAACGTAGCGTATGCAGCCAAATACGATGCCGCCTTCATCGACAAGAATTCCAAAAAGATGGATGTGGACCTGCGCCGTATTGTATCAGACAATTTCGGCTTCGGCGACTTTATCTTCCGCAACCCGGACACGCTGGAAGAGATTGCCCGCGTAAAGAATCTCAAAGAGCTGCAGAACATTCTTTTTGCTGTTCCGGCGGAATCATTCCTTTACCACATCAGCCGCAACCACGTCAGCCGCTGGCTCTACTCGCGTGCCATGTTTCCCGTGGCAGAGTTCCTGCGGCCCATCACCTGGAATAGCTTGCAAGACGTGGATGCCCACCGTAAAATTATCTTCGAGGCTATCGTGAAATACCGCAAGATGAAAAACCAGGGAGTAGTGGCAGTCTTCAGGCGCGACCGCTTTGACCGATACTCCAACTTTGCCCGTATTGGCGACGGTTCGCTGGGAGGCAAGGGGCGCGGACTGGCTTTCATCGACAACCTGGTGAAGCATCACCCCGAGTTCGAAGAGTTTGAGAATGCCCGTGTCGCCATCCCCAAGACCATCGTGCTCTGTACCGATGTGTTCGACGAGTTTATGGATACCAACAATCTGTATCAGATAGCCTTGTCCGATGCCGACGATGACGTCATCCTGCGCTACTTCCTCAAAGCAAAGCTGCCCGACCGCCTGGTGGAGGACTTCTTCACCTTCTTCGACGTGGTGAAGTCGCCCCTTGCCATCCGTTCGTCCTCGTTGTTGGAAGACTCGCACTACCAACCCTTCGCCGGCATCTACAACACCTACATGATTCCCTATCTGGACGACAAGTACGAGATGCTGCGCATGCTGAGCGATGCCATCAAGGGAGTATATGCTTCGGTCTACTTCCGCGACTCGAAGGCATACATGCAGGCAACGAGCAACGTTATCGACCAGGAAAAGATGGCTGTCATCCTGCAAGAGGTAGTGGGCAACCAGTATGGTGACCGCTACTACCCCAGCATGTCCGGCGTGGCACGTTCGCTCAACTACTACCCCATCGGCGACGAGAAGGCAGAAGAAGGTATCGTCAATCTGGCGCTCGGTTTAGGTAAATACATCGTGGACGGTGGCATGACGCTCCGCTTCTCGCCCTATCACCCCAACCAGGTGCTGCAAACCAGCGAAATGGAGATTGCCCTCAAAGAGACTCAGACCCGCTTCTATGCCCTCGACCTGCGCAATGCCGGTCACGACTTCTCCATCGACGACGGCTTCAACCTGCTGAAACTGCACGTCAAAGAAGCGGAAAAGGACGGAGCACTGAACTACATAGCCTCCACCTACGACCCTTACGACCAGATTATCCGCGACGGGCTTTATCCCGGCGGACGCAAAGTCATCACCTTTGCCAACATCCTGCAACACGACGTATTCCCCCTGCCACGCATCCTGCAACTGGCTTTGAAATACGGAGAGCAGGAGATGCGCCGTCCCGTAGAGATAGAGTTTGCCGCCACCATGAGCCGCGAGAAGGACAAAACCGGCACCTTCTACCTGCTGCAAATCCGCCCGATAGTCGACACCAAGGAGATGCTGGATGAAGACCTTACCGCCATTCCGGACGACCAGGTACTGCTCCGTTCCAACAACTCATTGGGACATGGCATCATGAACGAGATACATGACATTATCTATGTGAAGACAGACGACTATAGTGCCTCCCACAACCAGGAGATTGCCTGGGAGATAGAGAAGCTGAACCAGCAGTTCCTGGACGAAGGCCGCAACTATGTCCTTGTAGGTCCCGGACGCTGGGGTAGCAGTGACACCTGGCTCGGCATCCCCGTGAAGTGGCCGCACATCAGCGCCGCCCGCGTGATAGTGGAAGCCGGACTGACCAACTACCGGGTAGACCCCAGCCAGGGAACCCACTTCTTCCAGAACCTGACCTCCTTTGGAGTGGGATACTTTACCATCAACGCCTTTATGAATGACGGCGTATACAACCAGGAATTCCTGAATACACAGCCTGCCGTACACGAGACGAAGTACCTGCGGCATGTACATTTCCACCAGCCGATGGTGGTAAAGATGGATGGCAAGAAGAAACTGGGAGTGGTGCTGATGCCCGAAGAATAAATCAGTCCGTCAGCCGGTGCAGCACAATCATCACCACCTCTGCGGGAGCAAACATGCGGATGGCTTTCTGCGAAGTGCCGATGCCGTTGGTGACAATCATCGGGATGTTCTTTGAGTTGTACTTCAGCCCGGAGAGGAACCGCTGCCCGTAGTGCGAGGGGACTATCGGTGCATAAAGCCCGAACAGCGTCACCTGCCCGCCATGCGTGTGTCCGGCCAGGATGAGATCGGAGTTTGTCACCGGGACGTCCTCGGCATAGTCCGGCGTATGCGTCAGCAGGATTACGAAATCGTCGGGCGAAAGGCCGAGTGTGGGCGATGTGCCGTTCTTGCCCAAGTCGAAAGGATTGCGCACGCCCGCCACAAGAATCCGCTCGCCGCCACGCCGCAGGGTGTCCACCTTATGCTCCAGCAGATGCATGCCATAATGCCTCATTTCGCGCACGATGTCGTCATAGCAAGCCTCGTAGTCATTGTTGCCAAGCACGGCATAGGTGCCCAACGGCGTCTTCACTTGCGCCAGGGCAGCCATGACGGGCGGCACGTACTGGCAGCCTTCGTGAAAGTCACCGCCAATCAGCAGCACGTCGGCCTTCTGGTCTATGAGCAGGCGGACCAGGTCCTTCAATCCCTCCTCCTTCAGCAGGCTTTTGTAGTGCAGGTCGGAGACAAAGGCGATGCGGAAGCCCTCGAAGGCGGCAGGCACGTCGCGATGCGTGAAGTCGTACGTCTTAATGCGGCTGACGCCCTTATAGGCCGAGCCTACGTGGGTGGTTTTCGATGTGATTCTTGTACCTCGCTGCACAATTACCTTTTGTACCGGTGCCGTTTTCTTTATCTGCTGTTTCTTTACCTCGCCCTTCGCCAGCTGGCGGCGGACATTACGCAAATCAGACTGGTCAAAGGTGAACATCGGCGAAAGGCGGGCAGGCAACCCGATAGTATCGCCAAGCTGCGTGCTGTCTGCCTGCATGACTGGCTGCGGCAACGACACGGTAATCATCCGCTTGGAACGGCAGGAAGACAAGAGCAGCAGAGAAAGAATGGATATGTAGACTAACTTCTTCATCATAAGTGGGTACAAATATAGGGATTTTCAGTATTTTTGCTGGCAGATGCCGAACTAAATTGGAACTACGATGAACGAGATTAAACAGAATTCACCCTACGCATGGTTTCTCGCCGCCCGCCCCAAGACGTTGACGGGAGCCATCATCCCGGTATTGCTGGGCAGTGCCCTTGCCTTCAGCGACGGACAGTTCAAGACCGCACCCGCCCTGCTGTGCGCCCTCTTTGCCTGCGGCATGCAGATTGCCGCCAACTTTATCAACGACCTCTTCGACTTCCAGAAAGGGACCGACCGTCGGGAAGACCGGCTGGGGCCGCAGCGCGCCTGCGCCGAAGGTTGGATTACGCCGGCAGCCATGAAAACCGGCATCGGCATCGCACTGACACTGTCGTGCCTGGCAGGGCTGGCAGTGCTGTTCACCGTCTGGGGGCAGCTGCCCCACGGAGGCTGGGAACTGGTGGTGCTGGGCGTGGTGTGCATACTGTTTGCTTTCCTCTATACCACGCTGCTCTCCTATCGGGGCTGGGGCGACGTACTGGTGCTGGTGTTCTTCGGCTTCGTGCCCGTATGCGGCACCTACTACGTGCAGGCCTATACGCTGAATATGGATGTGGTGGTGCTGTCGCTCGTCAGTGGCCTCGCCATAGACACCTTGCTGATGGTGAACAACTATCGCGACCGCGAGCAGGATGCCGTAAGCGGCAAGTGTACGCTGGTGGTACGCTACGGCAAGAAGTTCGGTGAGAATATGTATCTGGCACTGGGCATCGCCGCCGTGCTGCTCTGCTTCTGGTTTGTCTACACGGGCAAGCTGACTCCGCTGGAATTTATCTGGGCTCCCTGCGTCTATCTCTATATGCACGCACTGACGTGGCGCAAAATGATACAGATAGGTAGCGGTAAAAAGCTGAACAGCATACTGGGCGAGACGTCGCGCAATATGCTGTTCTTAGGATTACTGTTAGCGGTGGCGCTGAATTGAGAGGTTAGGGGTTAAGGATTAGCGGTTAGACCCTAATCCCTAAACCTTAACCCCTACCTCCATACATCTGTTCGTAATACTTCTGATAGTCACCGCTGGTCACTTCTTCCACCCACGGCTGGTTGTTCAGGTACCATTCAATGGTCTTGACGATGCCGACCTCGAACTTCGTCTCCGGATACCAGCCCAGGGCATTGGTAATCTTTGTGGGGTCGATGGCATAACGCTGGTCGTGACCTAGGCGGTCTTTGACGAAGGTGATAAGGTCTTCGTTTATCCAGCTGATGTCAATCGTGCCGTCGGCGGCTTTTACTTGTTTCTTCAGCACTGCACGGTAACGGGGTTCTTCCTCCATCAAGCGGCGGACGGTGGCAATAGTCAGCTTCACGATTTCAAGATTGGTCTTTTCGTTGTGACCGCCTACGTTGTAGACTTCGCCTTCCACACCCTCGCGGACAACCAGGTCGATAGCTTTGCAGTGGTCTTCCACGTAGAGCCAGTCACGCACGTTACTGCCGTCGCCATAGACGGGGAGGTTCTTGCCTTCGAGAATATTCTTGATGATAAGCGGAATCAGCTTTTCGGGGAAGTGATAAGGACCGTAGTTGTTGGAACAGCGGGTGATAGTGACGGGCATCTTATAGGTGTCGTGATAGGCCATCACTACCATATCGGCACTCGTCTTGCTGGCGCTGTAAGGGCTGTGCGGGCAGAGCGGGGTTTGCTCTGTGAAGTAGCCTTCGGCACCAAGTGAGCCGTAAACTTCGTCGGTAGACACTTGATGGTAACGAACGCCTTTGCGCCAAGTGGGATAACCGGACTCGTCCTTGCCCGTGACCCAGGCACGGCGGGCGGCGTCGAGCAGGTTTTGTGTACCCAGGATGTTGGTCATCAGGAAAAGCTGGGGATTCTCTATGCTACGGTCTACGTGGCTCTCGGCAGCAAAATTCACTACGTAATCGAATTTATACTTGGCAAACAGTTCGTCGGCAAGCACGCGGTCGCAGATGTCACCTTTTACAAAAAAGCAACGTTCATCGTCAATGTCATTGGCAATGGTGCCCAGATTGCCTGCGTAGGTCAAGGCATCCAGTATCACCACTTTAATATCATTATGTTTTGCCAGGATGTATTTAATATAGTTGGCGCCGATAAAACCGGCGGCACCGGTTACGAGATAAGTCTTCATGAGAATTAAAAATTATAAATTAAAAATTAAAGTCAGCGGGCCTTTATAGGAGAACTATTCTCCTTCTCTTTTTGGGGAACAAAGAGTTCATCGCTTCGATTCAGCCAGTTCCATCAGGTATTTGCCATATTCGGTCTTGCCAAGCTGTTCACCCAAGCGATACAGCTGGTCTACATCTATCCAGCCCTTGCGCCAGGCAATCTCTTCGATACAGCTCACGCGGAAGCCTTGACGGTTCTGGATGGTGGCGACAAAATTGCTGGCTTCCAGCAGGCTGTCGCAATTGCCGGTGTCGAGCCAGGCAAAGCCACGGCCGAAGAGCTCCACTTTCAGCGTGCCCTCGTCCAGATAGAGACGGTTGAGGTCGGTAATTTCGTATTCGCCGCGAGCAGAGGGCTTCAAGGAGGCGGCTTTCTCTGTCACGGTGGAGTCGTAGAAGTACAGTCCGGGGACGGCATAGTTGCTTTTAGGATTGGCAGGCTTTTCTTCCAGCGAGACGGCTTTGCCGTTGGCATCAAACTCCACTACACCGTAGGCACGGGGGTCCTTGACGTAATAACCAAAGATGCAGGCACCCTTGTCTATGGAAGCGGCACGCTTCAGCATGGCGGAGAAGCCTTGACCGTAGAACATGTTGTCGCCCAAAATAAGGCAGCCCGGTCCGCCGTCCAAGAACTCTGCACCCAGCACAAAGGCTTGTGCCAGTCCGTTGGGATTCTCTTGTATCTTATAGGAAAAGGACATACCGAGTTCTTCACCGGTTCCCAGCAGCTCGCGGAACATGGGTAAGTCACGTGGAGTAGAGATAATAAGCACTTCGCGAATTCCCGCCAACATCAGTGTAGAGAGCGGGTAGTATATCATCGGCTTGTCGTAGACGGGCATTATCTGCTTGGAGATAGCCTTGGACAACGGATAGAGACGAGTGGCACTGCCACCTGCAAGAATAATTCCTTTCATATTTCAGTTCTTTTTCGGTGATACTTCAAAATGGAGAATAAAATAAGAAGGAGGACGATGCCCCACGGCTCTACTTGCTATTCGGGTACAAAGATAATGGAAAAATTCGATTAAGTGAAGGCTTGGTTTCATCTTTTTACTTCATTGCTTTGCTTACTCCGGTACATTGTTTTGCTTACTTCAGTGCGTAACGGCCGTCACCCCTTGATGAAACGGTCTTCACCTCAGCGTGTAACGACCTTTACCAAATAGTGTAACGGCCTTTACCCAATAGCGTAACGACCTTTACATTAGCATGTAACGGCTTTTACACTACAGCGTAAACAATCGGTAAATACAATCCATTGAAAATAAACAAACTACATCATCGGTCAGCAAGTTCTATCACCTCCAAATCTTTAAACGTTCCCCCATCAACCGCAAAGCGTACCATCGTACGCACCTTATGGAAACCTTGAATGCCCGCAGCGCCCGGATTGATGTGGAGTACATCCAACGTCTTGTCATACTTCACCTTCAGTATATGCGAGTGCCCGCTGATGAACAGCTTTGGGGGACGCACCAGAATGCTGCCCTTGATGGAAGGGTCGTAGTTGCCGGGATAACCGCCGATATGCTTCATCAGCACCTCCGCCCCATCCACCGTGAAACGGAGAATCTGCGGATAGAGCTGCCGTATCTCCTGCCCGTCAATATTGCCATACACGGCACGGAAGGGACGGAAAGCCGCCAGCTTCTGTGCCACTTCCAGCGAACCGATGTCACCGGCATGCCATATTTCGTCACAGCCCTCAAAATATTGCAGGTACTTTTCATCCCAGTAGCCATGCGTATCCGATAATAAACCAACTTTTGTCATCTTTCCTTTGTTTATTAAGACAAAGGTAATTATATTTGGGAAGAATACAATGTGGTAATGTGCTAATATGCCACATTAACACCTTAACACCATGGACAACAGATATTTCAAACGTGACATCAGCTGGCTTTCCTTCAACTACCGCGTACTGCTGGAAGCGGAAGACGAGACATTGCCGCTATACGAACGCATCAACTTTATTTCTATATACTCTTCCAATCTGGAAGAATTCTACAAGATACGCGTAGCCGACCATAAGGCCATAGCCACCGGAGCCTCGCAAAGCGATGAAGAGACTATGCAGTCTGCCGCCGAACTGGTAGATGAAATCAACCAAGAAGTCAACCGCCAACTGGAGGAACGTATCCGCATCTACGAACAGAAGATACTGCCCGCCCTGCGGAAACATCACATCATATTCTATCAAAGCCGCAACGTAGAACCGTTTCACCGCGACTTTGTGCGCAACTTCTTCCGCGAAGAGATATTCCCTTATCTGGCCCCGGTGCCCGTAAGCAAGGACAAGGTGATTTCATTCCTGCGCGACAACCGTCTCTATCTGGCCGTACGGCTTCATCTGAAAGGAGCTCCCGCCAGTTCTCCAAACCGTATCCAGTATTTCGTGATGAAACTGCCGTACAGCAAAGTGCCGCGCTTCATCCAGCTGCCCAAGGTGGGGAAAGACTATTATCTGATGTTCATTGAAGACATCATCAAGGCCAATCTGGATACCATCTTCCCCGGTTATGAAGTGGACAGCAGTTATTGCATCAAGATTTCACGCGATGCGGATATTCTGATAGACGATGCCGCCAATACCTCCGAAATCATCGAGCAGGTGAAGAAGAAGGTAAAGAAACGCAAGATAGGCGCCGTGTGCCGTTTTGTATACGACCGCGCCATGCCCCAGGACTTCCTCGACTTTCTGGTAGATGCCTACCGCATAGACCGCCGGGAGCTGGTGCCGGGAGACAAGCACCTCAACATGGAGGATTTGCGGCATCTGCCTAATCCCAACCAAAGCGTACGTCCCATCAAGAAACCCCAGCCCATGAAGCTGACCTGCCTGGACGAACGCGAATCCATCTTCCGCTATGTGGAGAAGAAGGACCTGCTGCTGCATTATCCCTACCACTCCTTCGACCACTTCATCCATTTTCTATATGAAGCCGTCCACGAACCCACCGTGCGTGAAATCATGGTGACCCAGTATCGCGTGGCAGAGAACTCCACCGTCATCAACACCCTGATAGCCGCCGCACAGAACGGAAAGAAAGTCACCGTCTTTGTGGAACTGAAAGCCCGCTTCGACGAAGAAAACAACCTCGCCACCGCCGAGATGATGAAAGCCGCCGGCATCAACATCATTTTCAGCATACCAGGACTAAAGGTACATGCCAAAGTAGCCCTCGTGCTACGCCGCGACAAGGAAGGGCGCAAACTGACAAGCTACGCCTACATCAGCACCGGCAACTTCAACGAAAAGACCGCCACCCTCTATGCGGACAGCGGACTATTCACCTGCAACCCGGTGATTGTAAACGACCTGCACAACTTGTTCCGTACTCTGCAGGGAAAGGAAAATCCAGTGTTCCACCGCCTGCTTGTGGCCCGCTTCAACCTGATTCCTGAACTGAACCGCCTCATCAATCACGAAATAGAACTGGCTCGGCAAGGCAAGCAAGGACGGATTATCCTAAAAATGAATGCCCTGCAAGACCCTGCCATGATAGACCGCCTCTACGAAGCCTCGCAAGCCGGTGTAGAGATAGACCTCATTGTCCGCGGCATCTGCTGCCTCATCCCCGGGCAGGAGTACAGCCACAACATCCGCGTGACACGCATCGTGGATACCTTTCTGGAACATGCCCGTGTGTGGTACTTCGGCAACGGCGGCGCACCCAAGCTCTTCCTCGGCTCGCCGGACTGGATGCGGCGTAACTTGTACCGCCGTATCGAAGCCGTCACCCCCATTCTGGACCCGGACTTGAAGCAAGAGCTCATCGATATGCTATCCATACAACTGTCGGACAAACGGAAAGCCTGCTTTGTGGACGACCGGTTGCGAAACCGCTGGAAGTCGTCGCGACCGCAAAAGGAGAAGGTACGGTCGCAATATAGCTTTTACGAATACTTGA
>OJON01001006.1_pt1 | contig 16598 bp, 16 predicted proteins | sample 1598031 | NCBI WGS metagenome assembly OJON01 (sample SAMN01915216, study PRJEB22387) | human gut metagenome | isolation source: stool | host: Homo sapiens | place: USA | reverse complement strand
ATATGCATGAAGGGAATTGACAAAAATTAATCCCCCAAGTTTTCAGACTGAGCCATTCTATTTAAAGCGAAATTTAATTGGATTCAAATTCTGTCTTACGAAAATTAATATATTATGAATAAGCAAACGATAATAAACCGTTTAGAAGCGTTAGACTTAAGCCAATACCCTTATTTTGAAATAAAAGAATTGATACGTGATTTGGGTAAAGTTGGATTTATTATTTTTACGCTACATCCCGGCAAAACAATCACAAGGGCACGTTGTGATGGAAACCTAAAAACAGTTTCGGATTTGTCATATAAACCCCAACAATATAATAAACAGTGCCAAAGAGCTAGTACACCTATGCAAACCATGTTTTATGGATGTATTGTTCCAGAAGAACAAAACATTATAGATACCCGGTTTATTTCTGCATGTGAAAGTTCTTCCTTGATAAGAGGAGGTGTAGGATCAAGCGGACAACAAACTATCACATTCGGAAAATGGGAAGTTATCGAGAATATACACCTTTTAGTTGTTATACATAAAGATTCTTTTTGCAACGCTGACAATTCTTTACTTGAAGAACTTAAATCAGCATATGATGTTTTTCTAATGAAACACCCTGATTTTGCTAATGATATAGACATTTCAGCTAAATATTTTGCCAAAGAATTTTCTAAGAAGAATGAAGAAGGAGCTGATTATAATTATCTTATATCAGCGATATTTACGGAAGTGGTTACAACTGATCATGCTCTTGACGGCGTTATGTATCCCTCTGTTCAGGCAGGTGGACAATTAGGATTTAATGTTGCAATAACTCCCAATGCCGTAGACAAAAAAATGAAATTGCTTGTAGCTTATGAAACACAAATTAAAAAGACAGGAAAGGAGGTACATATTGGTGGCAAAAGTAAAAAAGGGACAATCTTGCAAAATTCCAGCATTTCATATAAAGATATAATTGAATAGGGATATTGTTTTTAACTTATATCGTTAAAATCCAAATTCTTTTACGCTTTTATTGTGCGCATTTTGTATCTTTGTAAGCGGATTGAGGAAACTCTCTCCAAAACATATTAGAAATTAAGAAGCGTTATGCTTATCTTGTGAATTGGAAACGTAGGAAATTTCACAATTACACACAAGGGTGGCATAGTGGTTCTCACGCTATAGCGTGGGCTGCTATTACTACATTCGTGTGTACAGGTTTCCTACGACCTCCAATTCAGAACGTGGCATTTGCAGTTCCACGCTTCTGCGTAAATAACGGTTCAATTGGAACTAAAAGAGCCATTGGCATAAAAGGAAATGAAGCAAAAATTTATAATTCATATTATATCTATAGCCGCTATGATAGCACTAATGACATCTTGTGCTTCAGGAAAGATTATTCTATCTAATGATGCAAACATTAGTAAGTACAAGTATGTCATTTTCGGAAAAGAAACATCTGGAGATAGAGAATTGGATGACGTAGTTATGTCTGTTCAAAATCAGATAGCAGAAACCAATCTAACAGTTTTATCGCCCTCTAATACTTTGAAAATTTTTGAGTGTTCGGATAGTATTCTCTCACCAAATATTCACGTCACATCTGAAAAGTGGGATGGAGGACATACATATATAACAGTAACTTTTTACGATTATAACACTAATCAAAGTATAGCCGTTATAAAAAGTAGTGGTATAGGGATGACGGTAAGTCATGACCAAAGTATAGCCTTAAGTGTAATAAGAAAAAAGATTAGTAAACTTTTCAAATAGCAAAAAGCATTTCACACCAACGTAAGAGTATGTACCCACACGATAATATTTTCAACATATATTACAACATTGGCAAACGAACTCCATTCTTGGTAAAAAGATGTGAGTTGGGATTAGCTCGTTCTTCAAGCGAAGAAAGACGTATTGACCCTAATCGAGATAGAACTTTTTTAGTTGAAACGGTAAAGCCACGTGGTAAATACGGCAAGGCTTATGGGAAATGCTTTGTGAATGGTAAGCCGGATGATAGTTATAGACAGGAGTGCTATCCAGATATCAAAGATGAGGAAATTCCTTGTGCTGGTTGTGGAGAATGGGTTTTGATTGATGTTCCCGGTGTATCGCTTGATGAAATATTTCCTATCCACAAAGCGGAAGAAGTACTACAGTTTGGAAAATATAAAGGAAAATCCTTGGGGGATATTTATACAACGGATTATCAATATCTCTATTGGTTAGAAACGACAGATAGGTTCTTTAAAATTGACTTTGAAGAACTTGAACAATTGTATCCAAATATAGGAAAGCCCTCGGATATATCCATTTCCGAAAGAATTATTGGCTTTGGAAAATATAAAGGGAAAAAGTTTAGTGAAATCAAAGATGATATTTCTTACCTTGAATGGCTTGCTTCAATAGGGAAAATTTCCAATGATGATTTCAATTCATTAACAGCGATATAATCAACAAAAACAATTTATATGAGAAAACTTTTAATCACATTAACCATGCTCTTTGCTGTAATCAATATTATGGCGCAAGAGCATCTCTCTTTCAAGGGTATTCCTATTGAGGGAAGTATGACGGCTTTCTGCCAAAAGCTAAAAGCAAAAGGCTTTACACAAATGGGACGTGACAACAATGTGACGATGTTCACAGGTGATTTTACAGGCAGACAGGCAACAGTCGGTGTCGGTGCGACTGATGACGGGAAAAGCGTTCACTCTGTCGTCGTTATATTCAATGAAAGCAGCGAATGGAATACTCTTGTGAACACTTATGACTATTATAAAGGCTTATATATTCGTAAGTATGGTGAGCCCTCTGCTTGCCGAGAACATAATCCGAGCCGCCAGGACAGCAAAATTTCTCTCATGTACGAATTAGGACAAGGTACAGTTACTTATGCAAGTGCTTGGAATGTCACTGGTGGAACTATTGAATTATCAATCGAGAAAGCTGGTTATTCTGACGGTGTTGTTATTATTCGATACCGTGATGCTCAAAATGTAGAGAATAAAATCCAAAAGGATTTGGAGGATATATAATAATTGACTGATAAATGAATAATAATCATTGAATATGAAAAAATGGCTTGTTTACTTGCTCGGTATAATAACAGGTGTTATACTGACATTTGCATTCGCTTTTTATGTTAATCTGTCTAACAATTCTGGTATCGTTGGACTTGAAATGTTTGAAGAACCCGGAGATTACATGGAGTATTCACAATTTGAGGTTTTTCAAGTGGTTGAATCTGGATGTGCTTTGGCTCATGCCGATGACTCTTTTGGTGCAATTGTATTCATTATTCCAAATAAAAATCAACAATTTTACGATGAACAAAAGATTGTTCTTAAAAAAGACCAATGTGCACAACGTGTCGGAACGTATAAGTATAGTACCAAAATGGAAATAGAAAAAACTGTCCCAGCGATTAGGATAGTTGATGGCGTTGAATTACCGAAATCAAATAATTCTGCTTCTAATAACAAGAATGCGGGAAAGACCTTGTTTGATAAGCCTGGTGATTGTGTAAGCCGAAAGAATTTTGAAGTACAGGAGGTTTTGGAGTCAGGAGATGCTATTGCGCTGGAAATAAGAGAAACCATTTCGGGGCATGTATTAACTTCCGACTTAGAAGTCTTAATATTAGCTCAAGAGGGCAGTAATTTTTACAATAAACAAATAGTTAAAGCTCCACAAGGCAAATGTGCAAGACAAATCGGTAACTACAAGTATCAAGAATATGGTAACACAAAAGTAATTCCTATAATTGCTTTCAAATAAACAATAACTGTTCTATGCCATTCGCACCATTCATATTTCTTATTTGCTTGGTGGCAGGTATTGCTTACCTTATCTATGTCAAGCGGAAAGAGCGTGAACTCATTGAGCAGGTTACGCCCATTACTCGTGGCGAATGGTCGGAGCGCAGAGTGGTATTGAAACTTCTGAAAGCGGGTATCAACCCCAAAGCCATATTTCACGACTTATACATTCAGAAGCCGAACGGCACTTATACACAAGTCGATGTAGCCGTTGCAACCAAGGTGGGCTTAATCGTTTTTGAGGTAAAGGATTACAGCGGTTGGATTTTCGGCAATGAACACCAAAAGTATTGGACGCAGTTACTGGCATACGGCAAAGAAAAGCACCGCTTTTACAACCCCGTAATGCAAAATGCCGGACACATTCAAGCTATCAGACAATGTTTGTCGCAAAATCCGGGCATACCGATTTATTCCGTTATCGTATTCTTCGGAAGCAGCGAGTTTAAGGATATTACTTGTAATGCAGAAAACACCTTTATAATATATCCTCGCTCTATCCGACAGGTCGTATCGGATATTATGATGCAGCCCAACGCCAATTTCGGGAATAAGTACGAGATTATGAACTTATTCACCAAAGGAGTACAAAACGGAAATGACTCGATGATTGTTTCTTCACAAATCAATTCTGCTGCATATTATGGTCGCAAAACGCCACAGTCCACTTATACCATATCTTTCAACTCATTATTCCGTTTTCGTGGTTTTTCACACAGAAGAAAATTTTGGTAACCCACTATTAGCGTATTAAATAAAAAGAACATATAGCGAGAATTGTCAAGTAGGTATCTGACATTAGTGTTCGTCACATTTTTATTCCGTTCTCTTGCATACGTTCAATCTTCCAATCATACGCCCCCTCTGCAACATCGCCCACCTCTTTGAGTGTGTGGCGATGTTTTATTTCATCAAAAGGCTGTCTGTGTTCCGTATAGCCACACAACCAGTCACCAATAGCCTTTTGCATTTCTGTCGTTTCCCCATATTCCTGCATCACGCTCTTGATGTCAGCGGCTTCGGATGGAGAAAAGATTGACTTGTACTGCTCTGTCCCGAAATGGATAATCGCATCAACGGCTCGCTTGAACACCTCGCTTGCTTGGTAGAGAATATCGGCAATGACATTCAGAATTTTCTGGCTGGCTTCCAATGCCCCCTGCAACAAGCGGATAGTATTGTCTTTCTTCTTCGTGGCTGTGAGAATTGCTTGGCTGATGCGCTGCTGTATGTCTGCTTCCTGTTCTTGAAGCTGTCTGACAGCCTCGTTCCTTTCTATGATTGATGAGCGGCTTTGCGCCAATGCCTTGTCTCGCTCGGCTTCGGCACTTTGCTTTGCTTCGACCAGTGTCTTTGTCAGTTCTTCCACCTTGTTTTTTACGGCATTTGGAAAGGCTTTCTTGATGCGCTCGATTTCGGTTTTCAGTTGGGCGTTTTCCTTTTCAACCGCTGCGGATTTACCGACACCGACAATACTGCCGACACTATCCAGTATGCTGTCCATTTTAGCCTTGCGCTCGTCTTTGAGCTGCCTTTCCTTATCGGCAATCTCATTGTCAAGTGAAAGGCTGTATTGTTTTTTCGCCTTGTTCTTGCCCTCAATAGATTGTCGCTCGGCTTCGGCTTTCTCCTTGGCGGCAAGGGCGGCATCCTTTTCGGCTTTGACCTTTTCGGCTTCCTGTTTCTGTTTGGCGATGATGAAGTCGTTTCGTTCCAAATGCTCCTTGCCTGTCAGCTTCTTTGAGATGCCCCTCTGCATCTCCAGACACTCAGCCAAAACGGTCTGCATTTCGCACATGGCTTTCTCGTCCAGCTTGCAGGATTTGCCTGTTTCGTGATTCATCCAGTCCCAGACGATATGTGCGTGAGGATTGGGCTTCCAAGTGGCAATGTCTTCGGGATTGCTGTAATGCCCCTCGTCACGGTGGATGAACACTTGCAGGGGTGTGATACCCCAGCGTTCCTTGCACACCTCGCAAAAATGCTTTAACTGTTCCATTGTGGTATCTTCCTTGATTACCACCACGCCCTCTTTGAGCGGAGTGCTGCCACGGACAATGGTCACCTTCCCGGTCTTTTTGTTCACCCGTTCACGGTCTTTGGTCTGCATCGCCCGACCTGTCTTTTCCTTGACCATTACGGCTATCTGATTGTAGCGTTCAGTAAGCGATGTATTTCTAAAGTCAGGTGCTACCCATGCTTCGTTTTTCGGCATGAGGTCAGTGCGTATATAGAACTTTTCTTTGTTGATACGGGTAAGGTATTCTGCTGTCCGTCTGTTATGGGGTTCGCTACTGCCGATGTTGCAGGGCTTGATGTTGATGGATGTCTTCTGTGCCATAAGTTTACTTTATTCGGGTTTCACAATGGGTTATTAGGGCAGAGCCTTAATCGGAGGGTGCAGGGAGAGGGTCACTTCCTGCTCCGGGTTCTTAGGGGTGGAAGCCACTGAGCGGAGTTTCCAAAGAGAGGGTCACTCTTTGGTCGGGTTGCATAGGGCTGACAGTCCTTGCCGGGTTCTTAGGGTAGCGTCCTAAGTGGGACGGGGCAACGCCCAGCCCCTCGGGAGAGCCCACAACTGCGGAAGCGAAGCGTGTAGTTATAGTGGGCTATATCAGGGCAAGCCCTGTCTGTCACATCACGACAACTCAGCTACCTGCACATACTGTATTTCTTTTCTGGCATATAATACTCCTTGTCTGCTGCTATGTGGTTCAACACATCTTGCAGTCGGTCGAGTTGTTCATGGTCAAGCACACGGATGGCATTGATGGTTATCTTCTGTGTGGCAATCTTCCGGTGTGCTATGGCGGTTTCGTTCATCGTTCCGTCACCGTTCGCATGAACAGAACGGAGATAGTCATTGACCGCTTCCGTCTGTTCCTTGCTGGGATATGGTGCTGCCCATTTGTCTTGAATATAATCCACCATTTTGCTGACAGCATTTGCCAAAATCAGGTCTTGTTGTTTGATAGATTGTATCAGCTCTATTTTCTTCATACAAATATCATTTAAGTTGGGTTTTACGATTATTTATTCCATAGTTGATTTTGTTGACTTTGTTGAAGATGATTCAAAAAAGAGGGAAAAGAAAATTAAAGATGCAGTACACAATCTTTTTTCTTTTTTGGAAGGCAAAACTCTTTGTTGAAGTTTGTTGAGGGTGTTGTTGAATAGTAACCCTCTTATTTATACTTCTTCCCTTATGTTTCATCATATTCAACAACCTCAACGATAATCTTTCAATTTTTCACGGGTAACGGTATAAAAGCGTCCCACCTTTTTGGACGATGCAGAATACTTCTGTCCCGGCAGCACGGATATTTGATAGGTGGAGTAGGACAGCGCATTGGATGCTGGCTCCAGTTTCCAGTACTGCTGCAGAACATTCCTCACCTGATGACGCTCCATCTTTACCATAGAGTAATTGAACAACGCTAACAAGTCGTTGATACAGAAATCTACCACATCCACCTGCATTGTGTCCATGATGTCAAGCAACAGTTCTGCCATATCAAGTTCAATGCGACTGCGGTTGCAACGGATGATTTTCTCCAATGCTTCCGTGCGGATGAGTGAAGGAGAAAACCACATACGGTTTTCTTCTTTGGTGGTTAGATTTCGATGTTGTAGATGGTACAGAAATGCAGGTATCTCATCTTGCAGTTTCTGAAGAAAAGAGGTGTCGTCTTTTCCCAACCTACTAATCTTTCTTACCCAATAGCGTGTCTCCTCTGGCTCAATGTAAACAGGGAAATTCTCATTGTTGGAACACAATACGAATTTGGCAAAGAACTGCACTTCATAGCGGTCTTTGCCCTTTGCCTCCATCTTGTATGAGTGTGCCGTACTGAGGTTTTTCAATCGTTCACTATCTTCCCTACGGTTGAGTAGCACCTCGTCCACCACTATCATCAGTTTACCTGCCCAGTCGGCATTAAACTGGCTCCGAAAGTCCTCATTGGTGTTGAAGGTCACGTTCTCTTGAAACAACGCTTTCAGAAAATTCAGGAACGTACTCTTACCCGTGTTCCGTTCCTCCGACACTAATAGAAGTATCGGTAACTTCTGCGTTGGTTTTAGGTACAACAGTTGAAGATAATCCATTCCCAATTTATATTGCTCACCAAAGATGTGTTCAATCAAGGATTGTATATGATTAAACTCACCTTCTTTTGGAATGTGGGTTATTGGCTCATAGAGATTATAAAAGTTATTCACGTTTAATTGGTAATCTGTATGACTTGGCATAGTGCAGAATCCGTCATATTTCGGAATGAGTGCCGCTTCATCCTTGCCGTGGTCTAATCGGAATACGCTCATTTTCCATTCAACCCGCATTTTGCGGAATGATCCATTCATCATTGGCTGATTGATAATACGAAACAAGGTTGTACCGATACGGACATACTCTTCCTCGATATTCTCAATTTTTCCACTTGTAGGAGTAACAAGTGCATTATCAATCTTTTCCATAACCAGATATTTTGTTGGTTTCCCCCAAGATGCGCTTCACGTCTGAGAAGCGGTATCTTACTTTGTTTCCCACCTTGATTGCTTTCAGGTAGTTGCGCTTGTTCCAAAGCCATAAGGTGGTGTCGCAAACGCCACACATTTCCTTGACTTCCTCACGTGTCAGCAGTTTATCTTCATTGGTGGCTTTGAGTGCAACAGCCACTTCATTCACTGCGCGACTAATAAGTTCATCAGAGAAGTGGCGTAAATCTTCACTCGTAATCTCCAATTTGATATTAGCTGTGCTATTGGAGATGATTTGCATTAAATCTGTCATAGCATATATGTGCTGCCATAGTCCGACACAATCACTTTGGCAGCATTATAAATGATTGCGCCACCGCTCCGACATTGGAACGATGGCGCAAAAGTATAAATGTAATTCGCTATAATTCAACAATCTACATTTCGCTATTTTCGCTGAAATCATAAACGAAAGAAACGAAATGTAAGGTAATCAATTTGGTTCGTCTGAAAATGGTCTTATCTCAATGTCAATACTGGATTTTGAACAAGTTGGTCTATAACTGGATGGTAAATGGCTCCATCAGTAACCGCTGTAATTGTCGTAACTTTATTGCCTCCATCTTTCGATGAAGCGCCACAATGGTAAATTTGTTCATCAGCCGTTTGGTAATCAATGACAATATACCTGTCGTGGAATATTCCCCCAGACGTTTGCAGCGAAATGGTAACATTGGGATATTCACGGCAGAAATCGTTAAACTCGGCTTGGTGCAACCTATTACCGATATTGTCGGAGAATACTCCAACATTCACATTAGCCGGAACATCTTTAAGGAGAACCAATGTCTTCAATCCGATGTAATTATCAACTACAAATATCGTTTTCTTGGCGGTTGCATAAATCTGTTGGTAAGCCAAATCCGATTCAACAGGTTGCCCATTGAGTATCAACCAACCTCTCCTTACTGAAGGATTGCCAAAATCAAGCATGACATTTGCCAGTTCCGACTTCGTAACGACATTACCCAAAGCACCTATTATATCGGCAACTTTGTCATCAACGGCTGATAGGGATTTGCGCAAATCAAGCAGGTCTTGTGTGTTTTGGGTTGTCTGCAAGGACAGTTGCAGATACTCCCTTTGCCCCAATAATGGTTGATTATCTACGATATAGTCTTTCATCTGTTTGAAGATGCGAATCAAAGCCTTACTTTGCTTGGTTGCCAAATCTCCTTTTAGAACAGTCATAAGCATATATATACCTTGTTCCGTGAAGGCATAAGGGTTGTATCTACGACCGCCCCAACTTGAGGTGGAATTTTTGCACCTCAAGATTTCACACTCTTCATCGGACAACTGAAACATGAAGTCTTGCTCAAACTTTTCAATGTTGTTCTTTACTTGACGGTTAAAATCTTTGGTGCTATAGCCATAGATTTTGGCTAAGTCCATATCCAGCATTACACGAACACCTTTAATGCTGTATATATAACCTTTCAGATATTCAGCATTGATTTCTTGGGCGATGATATCTTTATCCATATCATTAAATTAAATAGGTTCATACTTTTAGTTATTTACTTCTGTGAGGTAAGTCTTCCACTCATTGATAAGCGACCGTTCAATACCATTGTCTTTTATTCTCCCTCTGTTTGTACTGTCATTCAACTTCTTTATAGAAATTTGAAGGTTTCGCACAGTCTTCAAATCGCAATTCGGTAGTTCATTGGCAAGTAGCTTATGGAATGTTGTCACATCGCAGCCTGTCAGAAGTTCTTCCTCTTGAAGGGCAAAATACAATCGTGCCAAATCGGTGCCTGTGTGCTGCGTTGAAACTCTCAATTTTATCTTCTCCAAAATCTGTTCTTGATTTCCGTGAAGATAATCTTTCAATGTGCGTGATGGCTGCTCACTTGTTGACGATTTTTCTTCGACAGGTTTATCATCAAAAGACAATCTATCAATGGTTGTTTCTACGACACAATCATCCTCAATAGCCTTTTTCTCCTGATGGAAATTCTGCCAATCCTCTTTTGTTCGCATTTTGTTACGAATACTACTGTTGATAACTACTTTAATCATTATAGCAGCTATCTTTTTCTCAAAAAAGTTGTTCGCTGGGTTATGTGTTTCTGCTTCTAATTGGGTGACCATAGTTTCATAGCACTTGCCGTAATAAAGCCATGCCAACATTGCAGGAGCTATTGAATCGTTTTGCAAATTGCGAAACTCCCCAACCAATAATCTTGCAGCATCGGCATCTGCCGAATAACTTTGCAGACGGTGTTCGTCAGCAAGGTCTCCATGACACTCGTTTTGATATTTACGCATCATTTGAGGGGTGAGTTTCCAACCTAATTTGAAAACCTTTTGCAAACCAGTTGCTGATTTGTTGTTCACTTCAGCAACGAATCTGTCGTATTCTTCCGGATGGCTGTTGAGCCATTCTTTAACATCCTGTTTGAATTGTTCGAAATCTTGTTTTGCCATAGTCTTTCCTTTATTAGTCCAACAAGTGAACAAGTTCTTGTTTCATTTCCTCGTCAATCTCCCTATATCGGCGAAACGCTTTGCTACCTTCCTTGTGTCCCGATACTGAAGAAACAAGATCTGGGTCTTTCACCTTCTTATACATATTACCAATGAATGTCTTTCGGGCAGTATGCGTGGTTACGACTTCATACAAATACTTCTGTTCAGGATTGCGAGTAAGTGGGTTAAGCACTGTGACAACCCTGTCAAGTCCGGCCAATCGGAACGCTTCTTTGATGGCTTGATTATATTTCTGTTCTGATATAAAGGGAAGTAGGGTTGCGCCTGCGTAATCTTTGTAACGTTCAAGTATGGTTTTCGCAACACTATTCAGTGGCACTCTTATTGTTCGGGGATTATGGCTGCGTGTCTTTTCTTGTATATATTCCAACGCTCCGTTCACGATGTTTTTCTTTGTGAGCTTATAAAAATCGCCCACACGACAACCTACAACAGATTGGAACACAAAGATGTCACGTTGAATGGCAAGTTGTGGACGAGCAGACAAATCAGCTTCAAACAATTTGTCACGTTCTTGAAGGGTAATATAAATCGGGGTTCCATAAAGACATTCTTCCAAAGGGAACTTGTCAAACGGTCGATTGGTGGTCTTGCCTTGATTATAGCACCAGATAAAAAAGGTACGTATGCGTGAGAAACTGTCTATAAGAGTATTCTTCCCCCTCGGTTGAGGAGTCCGTTTCTCGGGAATGGTTTCGTATATATCGGGATATTCTTCTGCATACATATATTCGTTCTCCATAAAATCCCACATATCGGCAAGCGTCTCTTTGGTGGTAGTATGAATATCAAGGGTAAAATGTTTCATTCCACGCCTTGTTTTTCTGACAAACAATTCATAGCGCATGAGAGCCCTTTTTACTACACGGAAGTTTTTCTTCCGTACCTCCGAAAGATTGTGTTTCTCCAAAAACTCATCGAAAAGTTCGGCAAAAGTAGGTGGATTCTCTATTGCCAGTTCTTCTTCTGTCTTGTACTTTTCGGGATGATGGAATTTGTCTATGACTTCTCCGAGCCATTCACTTCCTGCATCCTCTTTGTATTCTTTCTCAATCATTCGGGTCAATGCCTGCACTTTATGGTTCAAGTCCATCTTCTCGTTTTCTGCCACCAAAGCTACACGGTCTTTATAGCCCTGCCGGTCAGCACTCCAATGGTTCGGGCTGATAACAAGTTCGCTTGCAGCCTTGATGTCTTTCTTTCCATCACGCAAACGAAAATAGATAGTAGCCTTAGTATCTACATCGTTCTTTTTGGTAGTCTTCCGTATAAATGCAGTCACTTTCATAATCTTCAATTTAATTTCTGGATTGAACACTGCAAAGTTAGCGAATTGTTCCCAAATTGTTCCCAATTATCCTGAAATAATTTCAATCTCATTAAATTCAATTCGATTCAATGTTGTTTATAAATCGTTCATATATAGGTAAATACATGGGATTTTGTTGTGAATAGAATTTGTTCCCGTCTATTGATATTTAATATTTCAAATGCGGGTCTGGGTACGAAATAAAGAAGCGGGGAAAGTTTTAATGCTTTTCCCGCTTTCTTTTTATACTTATCTTTTATGCCCTTTGCTCATGGGAACAGATATCTGGCAAGAGATAGAAGTACTGAATCAAGAATTTGTGAGGCTTGGTATCAGTCAGTCGGTAGACTATGAAAAGTACTACCTCTATTCGCTTATTACCCATTCTACTGCTATTGAGGGCTCTACACTTACCGAATTGGATACCCAGTTGCTTTTTGATGAGGGGGTAACAGCCAAAGGAAAGCCGTTGGTCTATCATCTGATGAATGAGGATTTGAAGAAGGCATACGAACTCGCCAAAGAAGAAAGTGCACAAAATGCGGAAATTACGCCTGTTTTCTTACAAAAATTGAATGCTGCTCTAATGCGTACTACTGGGAGTGTATATAATGTAATGGGCGGTTCTTTTGATTCTTCTCACTTTGTTTCTTTTATGAGTATTATTTATCTATTTTTGTCACTGCAACAAACAAACAAATCTACTTGCCGATGCCCAACTCTTCTGCTTGCAGAGGTAAAAAACAATGCGCTCAATGTCCCAAGGCTGTGGACAATGCAATAATATATGCTTCCCACCTCAGAGGATTCCATCTGCCGGCGCGAAAGTGTGAGGAAAATATTATAATTTTCCTGCTGAAAGGAGAAGTGCTTGTCAACAGTAAGGAGTATGCGGGAACTGTGTTGCATGCAGGTGAGTTCATCCTTCAAGCTATTGGTTCCAAGTACGAAATACTTGCCATGACGGATGTGGAATGCGTTTGTTACCGGTTCAGTAAGCCTGAATTCTTCTGTGAGGACCGGTATAACCATATTATGAAAGAGGTTACCCCTCCATTGATATTCTATCCTTTGACCATTACTCCCGAGTTGCAGCTCTTTCTGGAAAGTTCCAAGGCCTATTTGTCCGAGGAGAAGATTTGCCGGGAAATGCTTTGTTTCAAAAGGAAAGAACTTGCTTTCATTCTTGGAAATTACTACTCCGACTATGAGCTTTCCATGCTGATACATCCTCTTGCCCAGTATACTAATTCCTTCCACTACTTTGTCTTGCAGAATCATGCCAAAGTCAAGACGGTAGAGGAACTTGCCCAGTTGGGAGGATATACAGTAGCTACTTTCCGGCGTATATTCAATTCTGTTTTTCATCAACCGGTGTACGAGTGGATGATGGAACGGAGGAAGGAAAGCGTGGTTTATGAACTTCGTTATACGGATGCTTCTATATCAGAGATTTGCTATAAATATGGCTTTGAATCGCTGCCTCATTTTTCCAATTTCTGCAAAAAGAATTTCGGGGCTTCTCCCCGTAGCTTGCGTGCCGGCAATTTATCTGAAGTAAACGGCATGTCATAAAAAAACTCCTCCGGCGGTTTCCCGGCAGAGGAGTCTCTTGTGATATTAATCAAATATAGTGAAAGCTGAGTGATAAATCTGAGCTTGCTCAAAAGGTTTATCCGAAGCGCATCCTATATTATTTGCAGAAAGACCGGATTAGTCTTTCAGTTTCGCAATGATAAAGTCGCGGTTCAGGCGAGCAATGTTGCTGATGGAAACATTCTTCGGGCATTCAGCTTCGCACGCACGAGTGTTTGTACAGTTACCGAAACCGAGTTCGTCCATCTTGCTCAACATAGCCTTGGCACGGCGCAATGCTTCCGGTTTGCCTTGGGGCAACAGGTTCAGCTGGCTCACCTTGGCAGAAACGAACAGCATAGCAGAACCGTTCTTACAAGCAGCCACACAAGCACCACAACCGATACAGCTGGCAGCATCCATAGCCTCGTCAGCGATGGGCTTCGGAATCAGGATAGCGTTGGCATCCTGGGGAGCACCGGTACGTACGCTGACGTAGCCGCCTGCCTGCATAATCTTGTCGTAGGCCGTACGGTCGACCATCAAGTCCTTGATAACCGGGAAACCGGCAGAGCGCCACGGTTCAACAGTGATGGTATCGCCGTCGTTGAAACGACGCATATAAATCTGGCAAGTCGTAGCGCCGGTTGCAGGACCGTGGGGGTGTCCGTTGATGTAGAGCGAACACATACCGCAGATACCTTCGCGGCAGTCGTGGTCGAATACAACCGGTTCTTTACCTTCAGAAATCAGCTGTTCGTTCAGGATATCCAGCATTTCGAGGAATGAAGTATCGCCCGGGATATCTTTCATTTGGTATGTTTCAAAAGCGCCTTTTGCTTTCGGACCCTTCTGGCGCCATACCTTGAGCGTAAATGATATATTTTTATCCATTTTCTTTAATTCTTTAAATGTTCAACTTCCCGATTAGCTCTTGTAGTTACGAGTCTGTACCTTGATTGCTTCGTATACCAGAGGTTCTTTCAGCAATACCGGTTCTTTTTCGTCTGAACCCTGGTATTCCCAGCAGGCAACGTAGAAGTAGTTTTCGTCATCGCGCTTGGCTTCGCCTTCTTCTGTCTGGTACTCTTCGCGGAAGTGACCGCCGCAGCTTTCGTTACGGTTCAAGGCATCGTATGCTACGAGTTCGCCCATTGTGATGAAGTCGTACAGACGGATAGCCTTGTCGAGTTCGACGTTCATGCCTTCTTTCTCGCCGGGGATGAACAGCTCTTTCTCGAATTCCTTGCGGATTTCCTTCAGTCTCTTCAAGCCTTCTTTCAAGCCCTCTGCAGTACGTCCCATACCTACATATTCCCACATTACGTGGCCCAATTCCTTATGGATAGAGTCTACAGACTTCTTACCCTTGATGTTCATCATCCAGTCGATTTTGTCCTGAATGGCTTTTTCTGCCGCTGCGAACTCAGGCAGGTCGGTAGAGAAGCGGGGAACGGTAATCTGGTCGGCCAGGTAGTTCTGGATAGTATAAGGCAATACGAAGTAACCGTCTGCCAGACCCTGCATCAATGCGGAAGCACCGAGGCGGTTGGCGCCGTGGTCCGAGAAGTTACATTCACCGATGGCGAACAAGCCCTTGATAGAAGTCATCAGTTCGTAGTCTACCCAGATACCACCCATTGTATAGTGGATAGCCGGATAAATCATCATCGGGTTTTCGTACGGGCTGACATCTGTGATTTCTTCGTACATGTCGAAGAGGTTGCCGTAACGCTGTGCAACCACATCTTTGCCCAAACGGTTGATAGCTTCGGAGAAGTCGAGGAATACGGCAAGACCTGTATTGTTCACGCCATAACCCTTGTCGCAACGTTCTTTGGCAGCACGGCTGGCAACGTCACGCGGAACGAGGTTACCGAATGCCGGATAACGGCGCTCCAGGTAGTAGTCGCGGTCTTCTTCGGGAATATCTTTTCCTTGCAGCGTACCTTCCTGCAACTTCTTGGCATCTTCCAGTTTCTTCGGAACCCAGATACGTCCGTCGTTACGCAAAGATTCGGACATCAAAGTCAGTTTGGATTGCTTGTCGCCGTGAACGGGGATACAAGTCGGGTGAATCTGTACGTAAGCGGGGTTGGCAAACCAGGCTCCTTTACGGTAGCAGGCCATGGCAGCGGAACAGTTGCAAGCCATTGCATTGGTAGAGAGGAAGTATGCGTTGCCATAACCGCCGGTAGCGATAACCACAGCGTGAGCGGCAAAACGTTCCAGCTTACCTGTTACGAGATTCTTGGCGATGATACCGCGGGCACGTCCGTCGATGATGACAACGTCTTCCATTTCATAACGCGTGTACAGTTTCACCGTACCCACGTTTACCTGACGGCTCAGTGCGGAGTAAGCTCCCAGCAGCAATTGCTGTCCTGTCTGTCCTTTGGCATAGAATGTACGTGATACCTGTGCACCACCGAATGAACGGTTGTCGAGCAAGCCGCCGTATTCGCGTGCAAAAGGAACACCTTGTGCAACACACTGGTCGATGATGTTATTGGAAACCTCGGCCAGACGGTAAACGTTTGCTTCGCGGGCACGATAGTCACCACCTTTTACCGTATCGTAGAACAGACGGTAAACGGAGTCGCCGTCGTTCTGGTAATTCTTTGCAGCATTGATACCACCTTGCGCAGCGATAGAGTGTGCGCGGCGCGGAGAGTCCTGAATGCAGAAGTTGAACACTCTGAAACCCATTTCACCGAGAGAAGCGGCAGCGGAAGCGCCGGCAAGTCCGGTTCCTACTACGATGATGTCCAAACGGCGTTTGTTGGCAGGGTTTACTAATTTTTGGTGAGCTTTATAGTTGGTCCATTTCTCAGCCACCGGTCCTTCCGGTATTTTAGAATCTATCTTAGTCA
>OJON01000985.1_pt1 | contig 16844 bp, 16 predicted proteins | sample 1598031 | NCBI WGS metagenome assembly OJON01 (sample SAMN01915216, study PRJEB22387) | human gut metagenome | isolation source: stool | host: Homo sapiens | place: USA | reverse complement strand
AGACGTGTGCTCTTCCGATCTTTATTTTTGTACTTTGATTTAATCTATATGTTATTTCTAAATCATTAAACCATTTTACATATGTATTTACAACTTCAATACTAACAGGTATTTATTTTGTTACTCTTTTTTTTAGCACACCTGTTGTATTTATATAAAAGTCATGTCTTTTTACTATATTATTTACATCTTCTTTTATATCAAAAATATCAAAGCAATTAATGATGTATCCTTCGCTTTCGTTCAAATCAATATATTTATTTACTTTTGATATAAATTCCTCCTTTCCATTTACTACAAAAACAAATTTTTCATAATCGTAATCATTTACAATTTTTTCATTTAACCACTCCGTATAAAAAACTTTATCATTCATCCTTTTATAGAATTTGCTTATTATATTTTTTATTTTTTTCCTTTCACTTCCCTCATTTTTTTCATTAATGTATATCACTTTAACATTCTCAAGTTCATTATTTATAAAATTGTTTGCAATTATATATGAATGAGTTGAGTTTACTGTAAAGCAGCATAATTTAATTTTTTTCATCTTTTGTATTCCCCCTTATAGCTTAATTTTATCACCAAGAATTATTAAAGTCAATTTCTAATTTTAGCACTTTTTGCTTTGTTTTGTAGAATTATAAAAATTATAATCGACATAATTTTCACTTTGACAAATTGTGTTTTTATTAGATAATACTAGACAAAATACTTATGTATTTATTAATATAAATAACCAATACTATTTACAGGTGATAACATGAAACAAAAACATATAACTTTATTTATAGCAATTTTTTCATTTATAATATTAAATACAATTCTAGCATTTAATATATACAAAACAGAATATATATCAAAAGATATTTTTAGATTACATGTAATAGCAAATAGCAATAGTATCGAAGATCAAATAATAAAATTTAAAATAGATTCAAAAATTCAAAAATATATAAAATCTTTAAATTTTAAAAATAAAAAAGAATTAAAAGAAAATATTGAAAAAAATAAAAATACAATATTAGAAATTGCAAATAATACTATACTTGAAAATGATAAAGATTATACTTCGACTATAAAACTTGGAAGAATATCATATAAGAAAAAGGATAATATGCAAATACAAATGTATAGTGGTACTTATGATAGTGCAAGTATTATACTAGGAGATGGTAATGGTAGAAATATATGGAGTATAATATTCCCAAATGACAAAACTATAGATAAAATTAAAGAATTAGACACAATAATACCAGGATTGTCTAATATATATACAGAAAATCCAAACAAAGAAACGCAAGTTAAATCTATTATTATTGATTTAATTAAAAATAAATAAAATTACAATAAAATCTAAAATACCACAATTTCAAATTTATATAAAAATACAGCATATTAATAAATGCTGTATTTTTATATAAATAAATTTTTATTCTTCACCTAATCTTCCAAAGAAAGTAAGTGACCAAAGCCCTGCAATACCTACAACTGTAAATATTATTCTACTTAACATTGATGTCATTCCTCCAAAAATTGCGCCTACAAGATCAAATTGAAACAATCCAACTAGTGCCCAATTTAATGCACCAATTACAACTAGTATTAAGGCTATATAATTTAACGCTTTCATAATCTACCTCCTAACAGAACAAATTAAATTGTCTAATTATATCTTGTGTATTTTTTTTTAAAATATACTAAAATATATAAATACACAGGTACTGAAAAATATGCACCTGTGTTATATAAAGATAAATATTTAACGTATATCAAGAAATGATATACTTAATATTATAATGTGATTTTTTTTTATTTTTATACATTATTTTTTAAATTGTTTATATAAAATTATTGAAGTAGCTACAGCAACATTTAAAGATTCTGCACTTCCAGTCATAGGAATTTTTATAAAAAAATCACATATACTTTCTATATCCTTACTTATTCCATTTGCTTCATTTCCCATGACAAAAATACTTTTTTTTGAAAAATCAAATTTTTCAATAGATATACTCTTATCGTTTAATGTAGTTCCAACAATATTATAGCCATTATTTTTAAGTTTTTCTATCTTGTTTATATCATCAACATATATGATTTTTTCTCTTAGAATTGATCCCATAGTCGATCTAAGCACCTTAGGTGAATATACATCTGCTGTACCTTGAGTACATATAATCTGCTTTATTCCAAATGCATCAGCGGTTCTTATTATTGTTCCCAAATTTCCTTGATCTTGTACTCTATCTAACACCAATATATTATCTTCCATTATGATATTAAAATCATTTGAATATTCAAGTACCGCAAGTACTCCCTGAGGTGTTTTAGTATCTGTTAAAGTTTCAAATACATATTTTGAAAATGATATAGCATACTCTTGCATTCTTATCTTATTTAAGATTTCTTTTCCACCATTTGCTCTAAGTAATAATTCTTCAGAATAAGCGATAAACTTTAAGTTTATCGCTCCTTTCTTTTCTATAACTTCATTTACGACCTTAATTCCCTCTAAATAAAAGCATCTACTTTGAATTCTAGCTTTTTTATCATTTAAACTTCTTATAAATTTTGCTTTATCGTTAGATCTACTAGTTATAGTTTCTTCTCTCATAACTATTCTCCTGTAGAAGAAGTTGAGTTTGTTGTAGAGTCACCAGTTGTAGAAGTATCTTGTGTGCTATTTGAATCAGTATTGTTAGCATCAGTTGATGATTTTCCTGTAATTTGCTCAACTACTTTTTTTAGATTATCTGAGTTAACTTTGAAATTCTTTTCTGTACTGATTTTATTAATATTATCATTTACATAGTTTTCTCTATCATACTCATTTTTTGCTCTACCATTTTCGGTAATACTTGTAAGTTTAATTACATGATAGCCATATGAACTTTCGACTAATACAACATCTCCAACTTGCATATCTTTTACAGCATTAGCATAACTTTCATCAGTTTGACCATCCATATATACTGTATAGATTCCTCCACTTTCTTTTGTTCCTGTATCTTCTGATAAATCTTTTGCTATTGTTGCAATATCCTCACCATTTTTTACTCTTTGTAAAACTGCTTCTGCTTGAGATTTTTTATTTGCCTTTTCTTCATCAGATAGTGCTGTTCCACTACTACTTGTTGTTTTAAACAAAACGTGATTTGTTTCATATGAATTTAAGTTAGCGTTTTCTTCACTTGTCTTTATATAGTTTAGTACATCTTCATCATTTGCTTCAGCCACTTTTTTATCAATATAAGCACTTATTATTGCATCAGAGTAGTATAAATTTTTTAATTGATCAGCATTAATATTTTGTTCTTCTAATTGTTTTAATTGATCTTTATCCTGGAATTGCTCGTCAATTTCTTTTTTTCTATCTTCAGGAATAGTTACTCCTTCTTTTTTAGCTTCTTTTAATATTATTTCATCCAAAGCCGCCTTATTTGCTATTTGCTCTGGGATTATATCCTCAGGATATCCAAAATATGTAAGCATTGGTTGGAAAGTTTTATAATAGATTGTATATTCTGACTTTGTAACTTTACCTCCATCATATGTAGCAACAGCAACCATATTTGTAGCATAAAAATAATAACCAAATATTCCAAATGCTATAACTAAAATAGCAACAATTAAAGAAATTATAACAACTTTTTCATTAACAGGTTTTTTTACTTTTTTTGTAGTTTTATTTTCTGCTTTGCTTTCTGTTTTTACATCATTTTCAGATTTTTCAACTTTATTTTTTTCTTTCACTTCAACCTTAGTTTCAACTTTTTTTTCATTACTTTTCTTTTTTGCAGATGTTTGCTTTTTTTCGTTAACATCTTTTTTTTCTTCTTTACTCATCACTCTTCCCCTTTTCTTTTCTAAGCTTTTCAAGCTCTAATTGTACACGAATTAGTATATCACTACGTGCAAAATTTGTCAATTTAATTTTTAAATTATATGGTTCTATCTTTAAAATTTCACCAAATGAACATATTTTAGTTATTCCAAGCTTTCTAGCTTGGTTTCTTATTTCAACAATTTTGATTAAATTTTCTGTCTCTTTAGGTAATTCACCATATCTATCTATAAGTTCGTCAACAACATCTAACATCATATCCTTATCATTTATATCTGATATTTTTTGATACATATTTATTTTTTGAATTGGATCACTTATATAACTATCACTAATATATGCAGAAACATCCAAATCTATTTTTATTTCCTGACCAATATTTTCAGTTTCATTAACATTATTTTTCTCTTTATTTACTGCTTTTTCAAGGAGTGATAAATACATATCATATCCAACCTTCAACATGTGTCCATGTTGTTCTTTTCCAAGCAAACTACCTGCACCCCTTATTTCTAAGTCTCTTAGTGCAATTTTAAATCCACTTCCAAATTCAGTAAAGTCTCTAATTGCTCTTAATCTTTTTTCTGCCACCTCAGAAATTTGCCTATTCTTTTGATAAGTAATGTATGCATATGCAAGCCTACTTGAGCGACCAACTCTTCCCCTTATTTGATAAAGTTGTGCAAGACCTAATTGATCGGCATTTTCAACAATTAATGTATTAGCATTAGGTATATCTATACCTGATTCCAAAATAGATGTACATACTATTATATCAAATTCATGATTAATAAACTTTAGCATTATATCTTCAATTTGATGAGGTTCCATTTGTCCATGTGCATATTCAACTCTTGCATTTGGAACTAAACTTCTGACTTTGTTAACTAGCTCTTCTATTCCCTCAACTCTATTATTTAAATAAAATACCTGTCCATCTCTTAACAATTCTTTTTCAATGGCTTCCTTAATCACAGTGTCATTATATTCCATAACATATGTATGGACGGGTAACCTTTCTAGTGGAGGTTCATTTAAAGTACTCATTCCTCTTATTCCCACCATAGACATATGAAGTGTTCTTGGAATAGGAGTTGCTGTCATAGATAATACGTCAACTGTTTCCTTTATCTTCTTTATAGTTTCTTTAGCTTTTACTCCAAACCTATGCTCTTCATCTATTATTAAAAGTCCTAGATCTTTAAAAAATACATCATTTGAAAGAATTCTATGTGTTCCAATCAATACATCAATTTTACCATCAACTAAATCTTTTAATATATCAGTTTGTTCTTTTTTAGTTTTAAATCTACTTAACATCTCAACTCTTATACCAAACTTTTCCATTCTCTCTTTAAAAGTACGATATTGTTGTAAACACAGCACAGTTGTTGGAACTAAATATGCAACCTGCTTTTTATCCATAATCGCCTTAAAAGTGACTCGAAGAGCAACTTCAGTTTTACCATAGCCAACATCTCCACAAAGAAGTCTATCCATAACTCTTGGAGATTCCATGTCTTCCTTTATTTCAGCAACAGCTTGTTTTTGATCATCAGTTAAGTCATACTTAAATGATTCTTCAAATTCTTTTTGCCAAGGAGTATCTGTTGAAAAAGCATAACCTGGATTTTTCTCCCTTTTTGCATAAAGCGATAAAAGTTCTCTTGCAATTTCTTCAACATGTGCTGTTACTTTTTTCTTAGTTCTCTCCCATTCCTTTGTACCAAGGGAATTAATTTTTGGCTTTGAACTATCATCACATACATATTTTTTAACCAAATCAAGCTGATTTATTGGAACATAAAGTATGCCTTTATTTGCGTATTCAATTTTTATATAATCTTTTACAATATTTTGAACATTTATACTTGAAATACCTTTATATATACCAATACCATGATTTTCATGTACAACGAAATCGTCAATTTTTAGATCCTCAAAACTTTCAATATCTGTTCCTTTTGAAAATTCTTTTCTGGTCTTTCTTTTTATGTTTGTACCACTTACTGGTTCAGCAATAACAACAAGATCCTGAATACTTGAGTAAAATCCACCTGATATAATTCCATATGTAATATATACCTTTGAATTTTTTAAATTTTCCTCTCTCCAGATATTATCGAGTACCTCAACATTAACATTATTGTCTAAAAGATAATTTTTAACTTGTTCGACCCTTACCTCACTTGGAAAAACTAAAAGCTTCTTTTTATTCTTCAAAGCTCTTACATCATTAAGTAATGTTTCAAATGAACTTTTATAAAAGAACATCTCCTTTGAGTTAAAATCAAAAACTTTCCTATTTTTATTAATACTATTATCAAATACCTGTTTTTGCATATATATATTGGTAATTTTTGATACACGCTTTATCACATCATCATATGATATATATCTATTTGCAAAAGGAATATGCATATAGTCACGTTCTTCTAATATTTTTAAAGTCTCGGTATTTTCATAACATACACTATCCGCCTTTTTCTTACAATTTTCTGGCTCATCTATAAAAATATTATAATCTTTCAAATAATCGGTAAAAAAGCAAGGATTCTTGACAATTAAATTAAAATATTTATCTATAAAATTATCAAGAATACCATTTTTTATAAGTTCAATATCCTTACTAATATTCTCCCTTAATATATCACTTATGTCTCCTTTTTGTACAATATTTTCAAGACTTGATGTAATATCATCTAACATATCAGATGTTATTACAATATCAGAAACACGGGATATTGAAACCTCCTTAAGGGATGAAATGCTTCTTTGTGTTAATGCATCAAATGTCCTTATACTATCAATACAATCTCCAAAAAATTCAATCCTAACAGGCATATCATTTTCCACGGCAAAAACGTCTATTATTCCTCCACGAACTGCAAATTGCCCCTTTCCCTCAACGCTATCTGACTTTTCATATCCGAAGCTTAGCCAATTCTTTTTCTAGCTCAGAAAAATTCTTTATATCATCCTTTCTTAATAAAATATTTTCATTACTCTTTAAATCATTACTACTCATAGGCAACATAAGTGCATCAATAGTTGTTACAACAATCTTCTTTGAATTATCCATTATTTTGGTCATTGCATACATTCTATCATTTTGGTTTTCTCTACTTTGAGCCTCTATATCATAATACACAACAGATTTCGCTGGAAAATAAACAATTTCAAATTCGGATAAGAATTTTAAATCTTGTATCATTTTATTTGCAGTAAGTACATTACTACAGATTACAACACTACTTTTTTTATCCATCGATGTCAAACTATATACATAATATGCTTTTTGAATATCTGTTATATTTTTGAAAGAAAAACTTTTCTCTTCATTTTTTATCTGTTTTAAAATATCATTAAACATATCTACTTTTTTTAAATTTTCTGTAAGTAGATTCATATTTTTACCTTCTTTCATATTTGTAATACGTTATTTATCTATTGCTTCTACCATTTCTTCTAACTCCTGAATTGAGATAACAGGTACATTTAACGACTCAGCTTTAATTAATTTGCTTCCTGAATCCTCACCTGAAACTAAAAAGCTTGTTTTTTTAGAAACGCTTCCTGATACCTTACCACCATTTTTTTCTATGAGTTTAGTTATATCACTTCTTGAATAGCCGTCAAAAGAGCCAGTTATTACAAAAGTTTTGTCTTTTAAGATTTCAGAATCAAGTTCTTTTTTCATACCTTCCAAATTCACTCCTGCATTTTTTAATTTTTCAATTAAATTATCAGTTTGTTCCTTTGAAAAAAATTCTACAACAGACTTAGCCATAATTTCCCCAAAGTCATCAAGGCCGTTTATTTCTTCAAAACTTGCTTTTTTTATCATATAAATATTGTCAAAATTTTGTGCCAGTACTCTAGCAGCTTTTTTACCAATATGTCTCATTCCAAAGCCAAATAACAACTTATCAAGTGAGTTATTTTTAGTTTTTTCAATTGCATCAATTAAATTTCTAGCTGACTTTGGTGCAAATCTATCAAGTTTTACAATATCTTCATACTTCAAATAATAAATATCTGCAATATCTTTTATAAGTTTATTATCAATCAATTGTTCAACTATGGCATCACCAAGTCCAGAAATATCCATTGCGTCACGTGAAGCAAAGTGAACTAAAGAACGAAATGTTTGAGCAGGGCATTCATTATTTGTACATCTAAGTGCAACCTCATCATTTATCTTTTCAAGTTTCTCTCCACAAACAGGACAAAGAGTAGGAATATTGTACTCAATTTCGTCACCATTTCTTTTATTTTTAACAACACTAATTACTTCAGGAATTACATCTCCAGCTTTTTGGATAACAACAGTATCTCCTATTTTTATATCTTTTTGTTTAACATAATCAAAATTATGAAGTGTAGTCTTAGAAATTAAAGATCCAGCTAATCTTACAGGAGTAAGAATTGCCATTGGGGTAACTTGACCTGTTCTTCCAACTTGTACTTTTATATCAACAAGCTTTGTTTCTTTTTGCTCAGGAGGATATTTATATGCAACTGCCCATTTAGGTACCTTTACAGTAGTTCCTGCCTCTTCTCTTATTTTAAGGTCATTTACCTTAACAACGGCACCATCAATATCATAAGGAAGCCCATCTCTTAGATTTCCAATTTCCTTAATTGCATTTAAAACCTCATCAATTCCAACACATACCTTAATATATTCTATTGTTTTTATTCCAGTATTTTTTATATACTCAATACTCTCTGAGTGCGTAACAAATTGTTTTCCTTTTTGTAAGTTAAATACAAATATACTTAAATTCCTTTGCTTTACCAGTTTTGAATCAAGTTGTCTTAAAGTACCGGCTGCAGCATTCCTTGGATTTGCAAGAATTTGCCTTCCACTTTCCTCTAACTTTCTATTAATGTTTTCAAACTCTTTTCTTGGCAAATAAACTTCCCCTCTTACCTCAAAAGTATCCTTGGTAGAAAGTTTTTCTGGAATACCATTAACCATTTTTAGATTTTCAGTAACATCCTCACCTACAAATCCATCTCCTCTTGTAGATCCCCTAACTAAAACTCCATTTTCATATTCAAGTGAAACAGAAAGTCCATCGATTTTAGTTTCAACTGTAAACTCAATATCTTCTCCATATTCCTCCTGCATCTTAAATACAAATTCTCTCACATCATCATATGAAAAAACATCTTGTAAACTTTGCATTTGGACATCATGCTTTACCTGTGAAAAGATATTTTTGGCATGTCCCCCTACTTTCTTAGTAGGAGAATTTTCATTTGCATATTCAGGGTGTTCTTTTTCAAGTTTTCTTAGTCTTAAGCTTAATTTGTCATATTCAAAATCACTAATTTCTGGATTATCTTCATCATAATATTTTTTATTATGATATTCCAATTCTTTTCTTAATTTTTCAATTTCTTCTTTTATTCCATCATTAAAAAGACTTAATTGTTCACTTTCCATATATACCCCCTATGTTTAATTTGCTAAAATTTATATAACGCCAAAAAGAGTAATGTGGCAAGATATATATCTTTGCCATATTACTTTTTTCAACAAAATATTATTTATTTTTCTATTCATCTACATTAATTGTATCTTTAAATCTTGCAATATAATCAATTAAAGACCATACTGTTGCAAGAACGGATACAGCAACTGAAACTGTCATTCCTACATTTATTAATAACTCCATTGGAGTCATAACTAGAGAATTAGTTACAAAATCACCAAAATTATATGTTCCAACAAGTGCAAGAATAATTGCTAAAAGTTGAAATACTGTTTTAATTTTTCCACTAAGTGAAGCTGCAAGGTCTTTTTCTTTATCAGCACCAAAGTTTCTAAGACCTGTTACAAAAAAATCTCTTAAAACAATTACAACTGCCATCCATGCAGGAATTATTCCTGCTGTTGCGATTAATATAAATCCTGAAGCCACAAGCATTTTATCTGCAAGAGGATCCATTATTTTTCCAAATTTTGTAACCAAATTTTTCTTTCTTGAAATATACCCATCAAGAAAATCTGTAATAGACGCTAAGACAAAAACTCCAAGTGAAACATACTTTGCCCATACAAATTTTGTTGGTATACACATAAATACAACAAATACAATAACTAACAGCATCCTTAGCATTGTAAGTTTATTTGGTAAATTCATTTTCTTTAACATAAAACATCATATCCTTCCTCTGCCACTAAGGCTAAACCTATATATAAAAAACTTACGTGACTATTATATCAAACTGTTAAAATTAAGTCAATTAATTTACAAAATAACCTTAAACTTTTCACTTTGTTTTCACAATGTATATTTTATTTTTAAAATAATCAGTAAAATTCCTTATTTTTCTTTACAAATTTTACATAATGTGATAATATATATATATGAGTTAAATTATATACACTTAGATAAAATTAGATAAGGAGATGTACTTATATGTATAAAGAACTTTTTGATAACTGTAAGTCTTTTATATTAAATAACCCGAGAAAGGTTCTTTTCGTGTCAAAAGAAAAAGGTAGAAATGTACTTTACAAAGTTAATGATGAGTATATTTGTTCAATGGATATTGAAAAATACACTACGGGTAAATTTATTCATATTTCTGGAGTAAATGTGCTTTTTTATATTGTATGCATGTTTTTAAAAACTCAAGGAAATAATGGAATTAGATACAACTACTTACAAAAGGAAGAAGATAAAAAAGAGGGGGAAAGAATAGAAATTCTTAAAGGCCAAAATTTTATCTTTAAAACGGACAATACGGGAGTCATTTACTACCCCATCAATTTGTTGAAAGATACTGGTAAATTCATATTCGATTTACCACCATGTATTAAAAATAAGCTATAAAAATCGGATGAAATTCATCCGATTTTTTCTTTATAATGAAGCCATATCAATTAAATTTTCAAGTAATGAAATAACTGTAGTAATTCCAACTCCACCAGGCACAGGAGTAACATATTTAGCAACATTTAAAACATTTTCAGTATCTACGTCTCCTACAACTTTACCATCTATCCTATTTATACCAACATCTATAACTATGGCACCTTTCTTTACCATATCGCTAGTTACAAGATGTGGAACACCAGCAGCAACAACCAATACATCAGCCATTTTTGTGTATTTTTTTAAATTTTTTGTCTTAGAATGACAAGTTATAACAGTAGCATTTTTATTTAATAAAAGTGCTGAAACAGGTTTTCCAACTATAATACTCCTACCAACTACAACAGCAGTTTTAGATGTAAGATCAACACCTGTACTTTCAATGATTGACATTATACCTCTTGGAGTACAAGCAACTACTCCAGGGTTCCCCATAACCAACTTTCCTATGTTTAGAGGATGAAAGCCATCAATATCTTTTTTAGGTGAGATGCTCTCTAAAATTTTTCTCTCATCAAGATGTTTAAAAACAGGAAGTTGAACTAGAATTCCATGGACTGTATCGTCACTATTTAATCTTTCAATTATTTCAAGAACTTTATCTGTTGAAGTATTTTCATCAAGCATATACTCTATCTCTTCAACTCCAAGTTCTCTGCACATTTCCCTTTTTTTTCTTACATAAATTCTCGAAGCATCCAAATCATTAGCTAAAATAACTGCAAGTTTAGGTACAATTTTTTTTCTCTTTAGTTCATTTACTTTTCTCTTCAAATTAAGCTTTTTATTTTCAACAATACTCTTAACATCAATTAAAGTTCCTCTTTGTTCATTCATATAATCATCCCTTCTTAATAAGTTTATCGATAATATTTTTTAGATATAAAGCAGCTGTTTTAGGTGCAATTTTTGTTGGAAGTGCTAAAGCCCATGTAGTGTTTATATTGAGATCTTTAGCTGCTGAAAAGTCTACACCACCTGGACTTGAAGCAAGATCAATAATAGCACAGTCAGGTTTAAGTAATCTGAGCCTTTTCTCATCTAAAATTAAACTTGGAATCGTATTAAATATAATATCCATATCGCTTAAATATTTATCAATTTCTTCTAAACTAATACTATTATATCCCATTGCATTAATAAAAGCAATATCTTTTTTGTTTCTTGCTTCGCAATAAACATTTGCTCCTATACCATATAACATTTTTGAAAGAATTTTCCCAATATTACCATATCCTAGTACTAAGGAATTTGAATTATGTATTGTACAATCTGTCATATTCATTGCAACAGATATAGCCCCTTCTGCAGTCGGAATTGCATTTAGAATAGCCACTCCATCTTGCTCTAAAATATCAAAATAATTTACTTTCTTTCTTTTTAATTTTGTTTTCATATTATTAGAAATTGAACCTGCATATAACACCTTGGGGGAATTCTTTAAAATTTCAATTAATTCATCACAAGTTAATGATTCACCACTTATCTTTACATCATCTTTTGAAAAAGGTGTAGGACCAATAACAATATCTGCATCCTCAAAACTAGCCAACCTACCTTCTTCTTTCAAATAAAGTTTTCTCAAAAATTTACTTCTATCATCTGTACCTAGCACACAAATTTTCATATTACACACATCCTCTCGTAAAATAATGTAAACCCATAAACAAAATACATCACCCTACAATATATTCTCTACGCCTCCCTTATATGCAATTTTAAATATGTAAGAAACATTCAATAATAGTGTTTTAATTTAAAATTTTAAAGCCTTGCAAAACTAAAAAAAATCTTAAAGCTGGATTTATGTATTTTATATTAATACATATTTTTCCTACTTTAAGAATAAATAATAAAATATTATAAAATTAATTTATGTTCATTATAGCATTGGAGCAAAAGCCGCGACAACAGCCTCTGATATTTTAATTAGTCTTGATCTTTGCTTCCAACTATCAAGTTCAATTTGCTTACAATTTGCAAGCATTCTCTGAAAGTCTTGTTTTACTTTTTCTTCTTCACCAGTATTGTATGTCCATACTATGTCTTCAAAATTTAGATGCATACTTCTAAAATCTAAATTTGCTGTTCCTACTATAGAGGTATTATCATCAGCAACGAAAGTCTTTGAATGTATAAAACCTGGTCTATATTCATATACTTTTACTCCTGCTTCTAACAATACTTCATAATATGACCTAGTAGCAAGATATACTAACTTTTTATCAGGTATATGTGGAACAATTAACCTTACGTCTACACCAGCCCTTGCACTATTTAATATTGCCGTTAATAATTGTTCACTTATTACAAAGTAAGGTGTTGTCATATATACATAATCTTTGGCATAGTTTATAGTTTGAATATATGTGTTTTCAATTGGTAATTTTCTATTATCTGGTCCATCTGCAAGTGGAAGTACATAGCCTTTGTTATTTTTTTCAGCTTTTATCTTTTTTTTGTACCAATCATAATCAATATTCTGATTATTTATTGTTTCCAAATTTCTTAAAAACATTATAACAAAACTCCATACTGCTTCACCTTCTAGCTTAATTCCCACATCTTTCCAATGCCCAAACTTAGATATTAGGTTAACATATTCATCAGCTATATTTACTCCTCCAGTATATCCATATTTTCCATCAATTACTACTATTTTTCTATGATCTCTATAATTAATATAGCCACTGATTACAGGAGAAAATGGATTAAATTTATACATTTCAATTCCTGCTTTTTCTAGTTCTTCCTTTATTCCCTTATTATTTTTAAAAAGACATCCTAATGAATCAACTATAATTTGTATCTTAACACCATTTTTTGCTCTTTCTTTTAAAATTGCTAAAACTTCATCCCATAGTTTTCCCTTTTCTAGTATAAAAAATTCAATTAGAATATATTTCTTTGCTTTCATTAAGTCTTTTTTTAGTGAATCAAAAAATTTTTCTCCTATATCAAAATATTCAACTCCACCATTTTCATATAAAGGATACCCTGAAATTTTTGTCATATATTCTATCTGATTATATTTGTATTTATCTTTTTCCTTGACCTTTCCTAATATATTTTTGGAATTCTGAAGTAAATTTTCCGAATATACTCTCACTTTCCTTATTTCAAGTTCCTTTTTCATTCTCATTTTACTTCTTCCCCAAAGAATATATGCAAGTATACCAACTATTGGTACAAATGCTATAAATATTATCCAGGAAATTTTGTATGCAGCACTATCATGATGATAAATTATATATAGTACAGTTGCTACCTTAGCCAAAATATAAACTACTCTTGCATACATATATATAGCATGAGCTGTCGTGTATAAAAGTATCATCCCAACTATTTGAATTAAGAATAAGAAAACGACAATAAGAACCTTTAAAATGGTGATGAAAATATTTTTTTCGCCTTTCCTTTTCACACTATTTGCCATATTAATCCTCATTTCTAATAATATTTTGTATTATAAAATAAACTTTATTCAATTATTTTATATATCCATATTTTTTGTAAAAATCATTTCTAAATTCCAAAAGTGAATCTTCCTTGATTGCCTCTCTTACATTTTCCATCAAATTTACAAGGAACCTTAAATTATGAATTGAAAGTAAACGAGCTCCTAGAATTTCCTTTGCCTTAAATAGATGATGTATATATGCTCTGGTATAATTTTTACATGTATAACAATCGCACTCTGGATCTAGTGTTGTAAAATCTTTTGTATGACACGCATTTAACATGTTTACTTTTCCATAATGAGTTAATGCACTACCATTTCTTGCCATTCTCGTTGGAAGTACACAGTCACACATATCTACTCCTGCAAGTGCAGCTTCTATTAAATAGTCTGGCGTACCTACTCCCATCAAATATCTTGGTTTATCATCTGGTAGAAGTGGAGTTGTATATCTAAGTATTCTTAAAAATTCTTCTTTAGGTTCACCTACACTTATTCCCCCTATAGCGTATCCTGGGAATCCAATATCTACAGTTTCTCTTGCACTTATCTTTCTTAAGTCTTCGTACATACCTCCCTGCACAATACCAAATAAAGCTTGTTTTTCCGTATTTTTATGATAATCTTTGCATCGAGCAGCCCATCTTAAAGTTCTTTCCATGGATTTTTGAACATAATCATATGTTGCAGGATAAGGTGCACACTCATCAAAAGCCATCATAATATCTGATCCCAAACAGTTTTGAACATACATTGAATCCTCAGGTGCCATGAACTCCTTTGATCCATCTATATGTGATCTAAATTCAACTCCCTCTTCTGTTATTTTTCTAATTTTACTTAAACTAAAGACCTGAAATCCACCACTATCTGTTAGAATATTTCTATCCCAGTTCATGAATTTATGTAATCCTCCTGCCTCTTTTATAAGTTCTGCACCTGGTCTTAAAAAAAGGTGATACGTATTTGATAAAATAATGTGTGAATTAATCATCTCTTTCATTTCATCAGGTGTCATAGATTTTACAGTAGCTTGTGTTCCAACTGGCATAAATACCGGTGTTTCAACATCTCCATGTGGGAGATGTAATACACCAAGTCTTGCACCTGTATTTTTTTCTATTTTCTTTATTTCAAAGTTTAATGCTTCCATTTTTCCTCCTTATACATACACTATTCTTGTGATACTTTTTGCTAAGTATATATAGTACGAAAGTCCACAAACTATAATAAATGTAATTGTTAATAATATTAATTTAATAAGATTAAGTTTAAATGATTCTGAACTCACAGTTTTGTTTATAAACATGATGATTGTGATTACTTCCAAAATAACCGAAGTTCCAATTACACTCAGTGCCGCAACTGCAAGCTTTTTATCTGCATGTGTTACAATTTTTGCATTATTTGGTACATTTGCACTTTCATCAATATTTATAATATTAAATAATGCAAAGTATACTCCAGAAAAAATTACAATTATTGCTAATGTTTTTCTGATCCATTCTTTCATTTTTTCACCTCCAATTTTTTAAACAATATTATGTAAAAAATTATTATTATAAAAAATAAGTTTTGAATTAATAGATAAACATACAATCTCCAAAACTAAAAAATCTGTATTTTTTTTCCACCGCATCATGATATGCTTGCATTATGTGTTCTTTTCCTGCTAATGCTGATACTAACATAATTAATGTTGATTCAGGTAAATGAAAATTTGTTATTAGTGCATCTAACATTTTAAATTTATAACCTGGATATATAAATATATTGGTATCTTTTGCCATAGGATGTATTATTCCGTCATCATCTGTTGCACTTTCTAGTACCCTACATGAAGTTGTCCCTACTGCTATTACCCTACCGCCTTGTTTTTTTGTATTATTTATTACATCGCATGCCTTCTCATCTATTACGAAATATTCACTATGCATTTGATGCTTTGTTACATCATCGACTTTTACGGGTCTAAATGTTCCAAGTCCTACATGAAGTGTTACATATACTATATTTATTCCATCATTTTCAAGTTTTTTTAATATTTCTTCTGTAAAATGTAATCCTGCAGTTGGTGCTGCGGCTGATCCTACGTGTTTACAGTATACTGTTTGATACATACTTTTATCTTCTAATTTTTCTGTTATATACGGTGGTAGTGGCATTGTACCTAACTTATCTAATATTTCATTAAATATTCCATCATATTTAAATTCTATTACTCTTTGTCCATCCTCTAGTATATCTTTTACTTCTGCTCTTAATAATTTCTCGTCAAATATTATTTCAGTTCCTATTTTCATCTTTTTTCCAGGTTTAACCAAACATTGCCATCTGTCATTTTCATTTTGTTTTAGTAGGAGTACTTCAATAGCTTCTTCTTTTCCATCTCTGTGTCCAAATATTCTTGCTGGCATTACCTTTGTGTCATTTAATACTAAAGTGTCTCCCTCTTTTAAATACTTTCCTATATTTTCAAATATTTCATCTGATGTTTTTCCTGTTTTTTTATCAAGTAACATCATTCTTGCTTTTTCCCTATTTTTTAGTGGAGTTTGTGCTATTAATTCTTTTGGCAAATAATAATCAAAATCGCTTGTTTTCATAATAATTTTATCTCCTTTATTTTACATATTATAACATA
>OJON01000931.1_pt1 | contig 17564 bp, 14 predicted proteins | sample 1598031 | NCBI WGS metagenome assembly OJON01 (sample SAMN01915216, study PRJEB22387) | human gut metagenome | isolation source: stool | host: Homo sapiens | place: USA | reverse complement strand
GTTCTCAGGTAAAAAGACAATTACACCTGACATAATGAATAACCTTACAACAGAGTTGCAAAGCGCCTACCCTGATAATAACTTTAAAATGGTAGACTCTCAGTCTGTTGAATCGTCAATGGGCTGGAAGTTCTTCCTAAAGTGTATTACAGCTGTAGCAATAGCTTGTGTGCTTATGGTTATTTATGTTGCATTCAGATTTAAAAAGATTGGCGGTTTGTCTGCCGGTGTAATGGCATTGGTAGCATTGTTCCACGATGTTCTGATGATTTACTTTACATTTATAATCTTAAGAATGCCTATAGACAGTAACTTCATTGCCGTAACGCTTATGATTTTAGGCTACTCTCTAAACGATACTATTGTTATTTACGACCGTGTTCGTGAAAACAGAAAGCTAATGGGCGGCAAAAAGATTGAATATGCTGCTCTGTTTAACAAGAGTGCCACACAGGTGCTTCGCAGAACAATATGTACATCGCTTACAACATTAGCTGCTATTGTGTCGGTATTGGTATTTGCTTTGGTATTTAACATTCAGTCCGTTGTATCATTTGCTCTGCCTATGATGATGGGTGTTATTTCCGGCTGTTATTCTTCAGTTTGTATTGCCGGTCCATTGTGGGTAATTTGGCAGAACCACAAGCTTGCAAGTCCAAAGAAAAAGGGCAAGAGCAGAAAGTAATTTTTTAAAACAGAATTTCTGAATAAAAAACAGTTTCGGCTGTGCTTACATTGTTAAGCACAGCCGATTTGCATATTTACGGGAAATGGTCTATAATACAAGCAAGAGTAATCTTACAGGCTCTGCTTAGGTGCGGCAAAAGCCTTGCAGGTGCTTGTGTAAATATATTTTGGAAGGATTAGTGACAATATTGGCAATTTTAACTTGCGATAATGTTTCAATGAGCTATGACGGAAATGTAGTTTTCAGAGATCTTAGCTTTAAAATAAATGCCGGCGACTATTTGTGTATTGTTGGAGAAAACGGCTCCGGCAAAAGCACCCTGCTCAACCTGATTGGCGGACTGGATACGCCGACTTCCGGCAAGGTGCTGATTGATGGCAAGGATGTTTTTGCCATGAAAGACCGGGAGCTGACGATCTTCCGCCGCCGCAATATCGGCTTTATTTTCCAGAACTACAATCTGGTGCCGATCCTAAATGTTCATGAGAACATCGTTTTGCCCGTGGAACTGGATGGGGATACGGTGGATCAGAAATTCATGGCGGATGTGGTGTCCATGCTGGGACTGGAGGATAAGCTGAAGAATATGCCAAACAACCTCTCCGGTGGCCAGCAGCAGCGTGTGGCTATCGCCCGCGCTCTGGTGTCAAAGCCCGCTATCGTCCTTGCCGATGAACCCACCGGAAACCTGGACAGCAGGACCAGCGCCGATGTGCTGGGGCTTTTGCAGAGAACAAGCCGTGAATTTAACCAGACGCTGGTGATGATCACACATAATGATGCCATTGCCCAGCTTGCAGACCGTATCGTGCGGATTGAGGATGGCAAAATCGTTGGATAAAGGAGGTGGCAGACATGACATTGCCTTTTGAAAATGATACAGGGCCGGTTATTAAAAAATTGGCGTCACGAAGTATTCAAACAGATAAGCGGCGCAACCTGTTTGTGATCGTAACGATTGCTCTGGCAGCCGCTTTGATGGCAGCGATTTTTTGTGCAGGAGCGGGAAGTGACAGAAAACTGGAGGCGGACATTCGGGGACAGTATCAGGCGGTTGTGGTGAATTGTGACCGTGATACGATTGAAAGACTGAAAGACTGCCCGGAAGTGGAACGCTGGGGCCTTTCCCAGAATTACGGTTCTGCCCGCTATGGTGACAGCGTTCTGACTGTGGAGTATGCGGATGCCAACTGGATGGAATTGGGGAAGAAGCCTTCCTTTACTGGGACACTTCCGCAGGCTGCCAATGAAATTCTGGTAGAACGGGCATTTCTTGATTATTTTGAAATCCCCGCAGAAGTCGGGCAGACCATAGAAGTGAATCTTGGAAACGGAAAGCAGACCTATACCGTCAGCGGTATCATGGATGTGGAGAATGACTCCCGTATGTTCCAGCTTTATGTATCTGAAGCATTTGTGGAGGAGATGGCGCAGGGAGAGCCGCTGTTTGAATTTCGGCTTCGTTATACTGGTGCTGATAGTATGGAGCTGGAGCAGCTCAAGGCGGATATTGCAGCATTCCTTTCTGCCAACGATGTCTCAGAGGATCAGATTTTTTACAGTTCCAACTATTTCGATATGCAGGGCTTTAAGTCCGGCGTGATGAAATATTACATTCCCGTGGCAATCCTTTTGCTGGTTGCCTGTGCCGTGGTCATTTACAGTATCTTTTTCATTTCCGTAAAGGGCAAAATGCGGGAATATGGACGCCTGAAAGTGATTGGCACAACACCAAAACAGATCCGGCGGATCGTGCGGCGGGAGGGATTGCTGTTATCTCTTTGCGGTATCCCGCTGGGGCTTTTGGTTGGAGGGGCTATCGGGTTTGCCATTTTCCCGGCACATTGGAGCTGGATGGGCAATCTGCCCTATCTGGCTGCGACCGCAGCAGCCTGCGCCCTGACGGTATTTCTGTCCATTCATGCGCCTGTCCGCATGGCGGCGAGGGTATCCCCAATCGAAGCGGTCCGCTCCAGTGGTTATGAAACGGCAACAGACCGGAAAGATCAGAAAAACCACCGCATTACGCCGTTCTCTATGGCACAGATGAACTTTAGGCGGAGCAGGAAAAAGACGGTCATCACTCTGGTATCTCTGGGATTGACGGGTGTGTTTCTGGTAACAGCCGCTACGGTACTCAACTCCATCAGTCCCGAAAAGATGGCGATAGAAGCCATGGGAGATCACTGTAACTATGAGGTCAGCTGGATGGATTCGGGAGGCGCGGAAGGATTGCCTGCCATCGCACGGGAAAATCCACTGACAGAAGAACTTCGTCAGGAACTTCTTGCCATAGATGGTGTGGAATCTATCACCAGCCATGAAGTAACATCCGCAACGGTGAAATTCCCCCAGGAAAGTGTTGCATTAAAGTTCCCTGTATTTGACAGAGAGCAGATGGAACAATGGCTGCCGGAGGAAAATCTGGAACAGGGCAGCGCAGATTATGAGGAGCTTGCCGCAAACAACGGTGTGGTCGTGACAGATTCGGAAGATCATCTTTTAAGTATGTTTTATGGCTATACGCCTGCTGTCGGGGATGTGCTGACCTTTGAATCCATGGACGGTAAGGCCATAGAAGTAACGGTCATGGGGATTGCGAAACCGTCAGTGACATCAGGCACCGGCGCATGGGGCCTGTTTACCCTTACAGAAGAATTGGCCGATCAGCTCTACCCGGACATTGAGAACAGAGAGGCTGTTTGGAATGTCCATACATCGGAGGACTCGGATGCGCTCAGGGCGTCTATTTTCAGCCTGCTGGAAAATCCGGTGCTGACGGTCTTTTCCAGAGCAGACCATGCGGCATCCCTGGAATCGCAGCTAAAGATGATGACCCGCGGTGTTTATCTGCTGCTGGCATTCCTGTTTGTGTTCTCCATGGTAAATCTTGTCAACACCCTGATGACCAATCTGCTGGCAAGGCAGCAGGAGCTTGGGATTTTGCAGTCTGTGGGAATGACCGGAAAGCAGGTTTCCCGTATGCTGATTGCAGAATGCCTGTGGTACGCAGGGGTTACGGTATTTTTGTCAGTTGGCATTGGCGGAATCCTGGGCTGGATTTTTGACTATGTGATCAGCAGTTTTAATATTTTTGGGGAACTGTCCTATCAATTCCCTTTGATGGAAACGGTTGTTTTTGTTCTGGCACTTTTGGTCGTGACCGGAATCTTCTCTGTGGTTGCTGTCCGTTACTCTAAACGGCTTTCCCTTGTAGAGCGGATCAAGACCATGGACTAACCAGAGGCGGCGGCTTCCGATGTGAAGTCGCCGCTTTGCTGACAGCAGAAATATAAGACTTAAAGGAGATGATCAAAATGACAGTACCATTTGAAAATGATACAGGAAATATTGTCAGGAAACTGGCAAGAAAAAGTTTGAAAAGTGAGAAGCGTCGGAATCTCATGGTGGTGATCGCCGTTGCGCTGGCATCCTGTCTGATTTGTTTTTCGATTGTGATGGCTTTGTCTACCCGGCAGATAGAGAAAAATCATGTGGAGGATACCTATGAGGCGGTCTATACCAGGATTACCGAAGAAGATGTGTCCACCCTGAAGGGGCTGGATGACTTCTCAAGGGTAGGAGAGTATTATATGCTGGCTGTGGAACCTGCGGAGCAGGGATACAATGCCTCCTATATTTATTGTGATGAGGAAACGATGTATATTGCCCGTGACCAGATGAAGCTGCTGGAAGGCCGACTGCCCCAAAAGGAGGATGAGGTGGTGGTGAGCCGTTATTTCCTTTCCAACTATGGTGCAGACGCCGGGATAGGTGAAAAGGTTATGCTAAGCAGCGAGAGCTTTCACGGAGAATACACGGTGACTGGCATTATGGAAGGCTATAAGGAAAAAGAGGTAAATGGATCTTCCATCCTTCTTTCCAAAGAAGCCCTGAAAGGATGGAGCGGCTATGACCCCGCTGATTATCGAGCCTATGTGCATTTTAAGAATGAGCAGCAAATGGATGAAACAGAGCTGACTGCCCGCAGCCGGGAGATTGCCAAGGAATATCAGTTGGAAATGCCGATCATGAACCTCAGCTATATGAAGTTCTATAAGCAGCCTGTGAATGTCAGTATGCTGGCGCTGGTTGCCGGAATTGCAGTTCTGGTCATCATCGGAGGGTATGTTGTGATACAAAGTATCTTCCGAATTTCTATCAATGACAAAATCCAAAGCTATGGACAACTGCGGACCATCGGCACAACGCCAAAACAGATCCGGAGTATTGTCAAAAAGGAAGGCCGTTTCTTAGGATGGGCTGGTATCGGAATCGGTATTTTGCTGGGATGTGTAGCCGGGTTTGCGTTGTTTCCCCGTGGGTTTCATTTGCCGTTTTATGCTGCTGCGGTTGTTTTGACTGCGCTGCTTGGCAGGTTTATGGTATCCATTGCGATCCGCAGACCGGTAAAGATTGCCGCCGGTATCTCCCCGATTGAAGCGGTCCGCTTTGCCGGCAGTCAGAGCGGAAATGCCCACACCCATAAGAAGAATATGCGGTTAAATCCCCTCTCCATGGGAATTGCAAATTTCAGGCGTGACCGTAAAAAGACCATCAGCATCGTGGCTTCCCTAAGTCTGGGCGGGGTGATCCTTTTGGTGACAGCCTCTATTCTTCTGGTTCGTTCGCCGGAGCGGATCGCAAGGCAGTTTTTCCCGGATGGGGATTATAAAATCTATATGAACTCTGAAAAAACAGAATATGAGGTAATGTCGGAGGGAAATCCTTTGAATGAAGCGCTTCGGCAGGAGGTGCTGGCTGTGGACGGCGTGACAGATGTGATCGAGAATCGTCAGGCGGTTCATGTGCGGTTTGAGAATGAGGAGAGTTCTTCCGGCGGAATGTGCGATCTGTTGAGTGATAGAAACAGGGATCAGATGGAAGCGGCGCTTGTGTCCGGAACTTTACCTCAAGATTCCCATAGTATTGCACTGGATATGGAATATGCAGAAGATATGATTGGTGTAGATGTGGGGTCAGTTATAAAACTTACCATAGGGGATCAAGAGATTCCTGTCACTGTTTCCGGTCTGCTCATAAACGATGGGCTTAAAAATGGTCATGGTCCTCTGGCATTGGACAGCACCTGCATGGTTGCAACCAAAGAGCTGTTTCAGGAAGCAATGCCCATGATCGATTGCTTTGATTATTCTTGGAGCATTGTCAGTGATCCCCAAAAGGCAGAGCAGATTGAAAACAGTCTGAGTGCGATCATTTCTTCTGATCCCGACCTTGCACTGGACACCATTGGGATACATAAGGATTATGAGGAAATGGAAAACCGGGTCGTTTTTGGAGGGCTTCAGGCACTGTCCTGGCTGGTATTCCTCTTTGGCGTGGTCAATCTCATCAACACCACCCTCTCCAATCAGATGTCCAGAAAGAGGGAAAACAGCGTCTTTCGCGCCATCGGTCTGACCAGAAAACAGCTTTGTCAAATGACCATTTATGAAGGGATCTGCTATGCGTTTTTTGCTGCATTGGCAACCCTGGCAGCGGGCCTCCCGATTGCAGTGATTGCTGCCCGGAAATTCAGTGAAATGACTTTCCATGGAGTCATCATGCCATATTCCTTCCCCTTCCTGCAAATGGGGCTGTTCGTTCTGGTGCTGTTTGGCCTGGAGGTGATTCTGTCCTTCTGGACAATGCGCAGGCAGAAAAATCAATCGCTTGTGGAAGAAATGCGAGCGATGGAATAAGCATATAGGATTGGCGGGGCGGCGTGTGCTGCCCCGCTTTTTAAGTTTGCTGTTATATTTTGGATCGTTATTGACTTCTATTACGGTTAGTGATATATTTATTACAGTAACCGTAATAAGGAGGCAGGTGTTATGCGGGACAATGCGAAAGGTGGTGCGCTCACAGAGGTGACATTCTTTATTTTGCTCTCCCTTTATACCCCGAAACATGGATATGCTGTCATGCAATTTATTGAAGATAATACAAAAGGGCGGCTTACGCTGGGGGCAGGTACTTTATATGGTGCGTTGAACTCGTTGCAGGAAAAAGGCTGGATTGCACCTTTTGGAGATAGTGCGGGACGGAAAAAAGAATATCTCATTACAACGCAAGGAAAAGAAATTGCAGAAAAGGAACTGATAAGGCTCAATGAACTTGTAGGCGTAGCTAATGAAATTATTGGAGGTGCAGTATGAGCAAAAAGTATTATCGTTTCTTTGGCGGTTTGTTTACTGCCCAGGAACATTGGCTGAATAAAATGTCTGAAAAGGGCTATCGTTTGATTCGGGCGGAAAAAATGTTGTATGAATTTGAGGCGTGTAAACCGGATCAGGTAAAATACTGCGTGGAGTTTATCGGGCAAAAATCGAAGGCCAACGCATCCGATTATCATGAGTTTTTAGAGGGGATGGGTTACAAAGTATTTTATAAAAACATCAACCTGAACTACTCTGTTGGTAAAGTACGCCTACGGCCATGGGCTGAAAAAGGCGGACGCATAGCAACAAATGCCACCACCTTTAATCGGGAATTGTTGATTGTAGAAAAAGATAATGACGGTAAGCCATTTGAACTTCATACTTCTTATGAGGACAAGGAAAACTATTACAGAAATCTGCGTAATCCGTGGCTGCTGATACTGCTCATGTTCGCAATATTTGCGGTTGCAAAATGTTCGGTAGTTTTTGGTGTGCTTGCCCTGGTTTCTCTGATTCCTGTTCTCGTATATCAAACCCAGGTTATGCAGAACAAACGCGAAGGTAAGACAAAAGAATGGTGAGGTGTTTATATCATGAATGAACGAGAAAAAACAATCCGATTATGGTTTGATATGTGGCTCAATCAGCAGGATATGGGGATTGATGATATTTTTACAGAAGATGTGATCTATACAGAAAGCTGGAGTCCCCAGTATAACAACCGAAAAACAGTAAAGCATTGGTTTCAGGAATGGAATACCCGTGGCAAGGTGGTTATTTGGGAAATCAAGCAATTTTTTCATAAGGGAGATCAAACGATTGTAGAGTGGTATTTCAAAAATGAAATGAACAATGGAAGTATAGAGGAATTTGATGGAATCTCGCTGGTTGAATGGATAGAGGATAATAGAATAAAGTCGTTGAAAGAATTTGGGTGTAATCGCAATACCTATAATCCATACCAGGAAGGCGATACCCCTCAATTCAAAGCAGAAAAAGCGAATTGGTTTTGATGGAGTGCTTATAATGTTAGCGGCTGTGGTTTCATAGAAAGTTGAGGGATTTTTGAGATTTACCATATATCATATAAAGAACGGAGGTGCATGATTTTGAATCCTAAATTACTGATCGTTGATGATGAACGCGGTATTGTTGATATGATACAGAGTTATTTTCAAACACGATATGATATTCTGACCGCTTATAGCGGCCAAGAAGCACTCAAAAAAGTAGCCTGCAAACCAGATTTAATTTTATTAGACATCAATATGCCTGGAATGGATGGCCTGACTGTATGCCAGAAGATACGGGAACACATAGCCTGTCCCATTCTTTTTTTGACTGCTCGTATTGAATCCAGCGATAAGATTATTGGATTTCAGGCCGGGGCGGATGATTATATCGTCAAGCCCTTTGATTTGGATGAATTGGGGGCGCGTATTGCTGCACATTTGCGCCGTGAGCAGCGACGCCAAAATAATTCGGCAGTACGCTTCTTTGGTGAATTGATACTGGATTATTCCGCCCGAACAGTTACAATCAATAATCAGAACATCCCGCTATCTAAGAGGGAGTTTGAGATTGTAGAACTTTTATCCCTCAATGCAGGACAGGTTTTTGATCGTGAGCGGATTTATGAGCGTGTGTGGGGCTTGGATGGGGACGGAAACAGCGATACAATTATGGAGCATATCCGGAAAATACGCGCTAAATTTGCAGCACATACATTGCACAATTACATTGAAACAGTTTGGGGGTGTGGGTATCGGTGGAACGCCTAAAAAATATGGGACTAAAGAAATCTTTCCTGTTATTATCCCTCTCCTGTTTAGCGGTGGCATTTCTCCTGCTTGGTGCGGTTATCTTTCTTTGCCGTGGCATTGAAAACTATTATCCTTTAGGCGGTGTAGAAATCCTATCGGATGGTTCAATCGTACCCCTGCCATCTCCTACGGCGTCACAACAGCGCATTTTGGCTATCCTAAATATTGTGCAGACGCTTTCCTGTATTCTTTTCCCGGTAGGTGGATTGATTGTTTCAGTCTTTCTTTTTTATTATCTCAAATTGAAGCAGCCTATTTCCTGCCTGCAAAATGGCATTATGCGGATTCAGAATAATGATCTGGATTTTTCGCTGCCGATTTTGTCTAACGATGAAATGGGACAACTATGTGCTGCCTTTGAAGAAATGCGGAGTGAACTTCTGAAATCGAATCGGCTGTTGTGGCAACAGGCCGAGGAACGCAAACGGCTCAATGCCGCATTTTCCCATGATCTGCGTAACCCGATTACGGTATTAAAAGGAAGTGTAAAACTTTTGCGGCAAGGTATTCAGGACGAACAGACCATAGACCGGCTGGAAAGTTACACTTTACGGATTGAGCAGTATGTAGAAGCTATGAGCAGTGTTCAAAAGTTGGAACAACTCTCTGTTAAGCCAAAAGAAATCAGACTATCCGTTTTGCAGAGTGAATTGCAGGAAACAGCACGACTGTTAGCGCTATCCAAAAAAGTTTCTGTTTTAGTACCATCAGGTGGAACAGTTTGTATAGATCACGGGCTATTTCTTACCGTAGCGGAAAATCTGATTGGAAATGCGGCGCGATTTGCAGAAAAAGCAATCTCTATTCAAATAACGCTGCAAAATGATTCTATGACCTTGAATATAGAAGATGATGGTGCTGGTTATTCGCTGTCTCTCGTGCAGAATGGGCCAAACCCTTTTGAAACGACAAGTAGTAATTCCTCACATTTCGGAATGGGGCTTTACAGCAGCAGAATTTTATGTGAAAAACATGGTGGACGATTGATTTTGGGAAATCAGGCCGGGGGCGGTGCATCCGCAACTGCCATTTTTCATTTCGTGTAATCCTTGAGCAATTTTTGAGATTTATCATTTACACTCTCCTTATACCACAAATAAGGAGAGTGTTTTTTATGAATATTGAGGCAAAGAATTTATCAAAGATTTATGGTGACGGTGAAAACCGAGTGGTGGCTTTGGATCGTGCAAATCTCGAAATTGTATCCAGCGATTTTATTTCCATTATGGGGCCATCGGGAAGCGGAAAAAGCACCTTGCTTCATTTGCTTTCCGGCTTGGATAAGCCATCTTCCGGCTCGCTGACCTACGATGGTAAAGATATTTACAGTTACAGCGATAAGGAGTTGTCGGCATTCCGCCGGAAACGGATTGGATTTATTTTTCAGCAATTTAATCTGCTTCCGGTTCTGACGGCGAAAGAAAATATTATCATGCCTCTTTTGCTGGATAAGCAAAAACCGGATGAAGCATACCTGAAACAGCTTACAGAACTGCTTGGCATTCAGGGCCGCTTGGAACATCTGCCCCATGAGTTATCCGGCGGCCAGCAGCAGCGTGTAGCCATTGCCCGCGCTTTGATTGCAAAGCCGGATGTAATTTTTGCGGATGAGCCTACGGGAAATCTGGACAGCAAAAGCGGCGGCGAAGTCATGGAACTGCTTCAAAATGTATGGAAAAAGATGGGGAAAGCTCTCGTTGTCATTACCCATGACAGCCGTATTGCACGAATGGCAGATCGGCAGTTTCAGATTGTAGATGGTGTGCTTACGGAGGTGACAGCGAAATGAAATCTTATCGTACATTAGCATTGAAAGAACTGCTGTCCCAAAAAGTCACTTCTATTCTTATTTTGATTGCCGTTGTGCTGTCTACTATGATGACAACTATTGTGGGACAATCCATTGGCGTACTTAGTGCAATGCGGGAACAGCAGGCCATCGCTATCGGAGGAAACCGATATGCCACTTTTTTGCAGATGAATGCAGATCAGCTTCACGCACTGGAACAGGATGAGCGTCTTTCCTATGTAGGGAAATCTATTTATATGGGAAGTTTAGAACTCTCCCCATCTCTTACCCTTGGTTTGATGGAATATTTGGATGACAATGCCGCTATCTATCCGTCCAGTACCAGTGTAGAAGGAGGTCGTCTGCCGGAAGCCCCGATGGAAATAGCGCTTTCGGAAGATATTCTGAAATATCTTGGCTTTGAGGGCAGTATTGGAGATAAGATTACACTTTCACTGCAAAAAAATCTTCGCCACAACATTGCGGACTGCTATTCCTATACAGCGGAATTTGTTCTTACAGGGATATTGAAAAATAACTACTTAGGATATACAAGCGGCACTGTTACGGGAGTTGTAGGGGAAGGAACTGCCGAACAACTTTTACCGGAATCTTATATTTATTACAATGTGGATATTCGGACTGCCGATAAAAAGAATTTTCAAGCAGTTGTCGATGACATCAATAAGGAATTGAACATCCATGAGCTTGATACCAGCTACAATATTGTATATTTGAACGCTTTGGGAATTTCCTATACTGCAAATTCCGAGGATGCCAATGATAAGGGATTCTCTTTTATGACAGTCGCAGGGATATTAGTGGGTACTTTGATTTTGCTGGCTGCTGGTCTTGTGATTTACAACATTCTGAAAATATCTGTATCAAAACGGATAAAGGGATATGGAACACTTCGGGCTATTGGAGGCGAAAAAGGACAGCTTTATCAGATCATTGTAATTGAAGTAATCCTATTATGCCTGATGGGGATTCCTATTGGTATGCTTCTTGGCTTCTTGAGTGCCAGAGGAATTTTAGAGGCAGCTACCGGCTTGGTTTCCCCTGAATTGTTCTTGGTTCAGGATGCTTCTGAATTGAAAACTCTAATAGCAGAGAACAGTTCTTTGAATGGAACCTTACTGGTTTTAAGCGGAGCAATCACTTTGGCGTTTGCGCTGTTTGCAGCATTGCCAGCAGCCAGATCAGCCGCAAGGGTATCCCCCATTATGGCGATGTCTGGAACAAATCTGAAAATTCGCCGCAGAAAGCGTAAAACAAAGAAAATCCATAATTTTGAAGCATACTATGCCCGTCTGAACTTAAAGAGAAATAAAGGCCGTACTGCAATTACAATTTTGTCCCTTGTTATGAGTATCACGGTTTTTATAGCGCTGCAAGGGTTTTCCTCTCTCCTGAACGCTGCAAGCGCACTGCAAGATAACCATTTAGGAGATTATCAGATCACAAATGAAAGTGTTGGATTTACCACAGATGATCTGAACACTTTGCGAAAAAATGAAGCTGTGCAAAGTGTAGCCGCCATACAATTTTCGCTTTACGAACAAAATGAAAATGGGCTGCTCGATGAAATCAGTCTTGAATTTCAACTGAAACCCGGTGAAACTTTTCAGGTTGTCGGATTGAACGATGAATATTGGGATTATTTTATGGGGGATCAATTACCAGAAGAACAGCTTGGACAACTGAAATCAGGGAACGCCTGTATAGTAAGGAATCCTATTCCCATGAGCTACGGCGAAGATGTTCTTGAATTTACAAATATAGAGGCCGGAGAAAACATCTGTGTTGCGGGAATGGAGCTGAATGTTTTGAAAACCTTGGATGGCTATGACGGTTATCTTGGTATTGGAAATGGCGGTTTCACAAATGGTGTTCAGGTGATCGTTGATGATGCTATCTATGAACGCCTGACGGGAAAAGATACCTATTCAGAGTTTTTGCCTACGCTGAACGAGGGCGCAGACAGGGAAATTTTTGATACATTTATCGAGGCATTTTGTGATAGGACGCCGGGGACAACATTCTTGTCGTATGAAGAAAGCGACCAGCAACTGAAAGAGAGCTTTGCACAGATTCAAATGCTGGCATGGGGGCTGATCCTTTTCGTTGGCCTGATCGGTATTCTTAATATCATCAATACCGTTTACACAAATATTCACACCAGAGTAACAGAAATCGGTATGCAGCGGGCCATTGGAATGAGCGCCGGTAGCCTTTATAAAACTTTTCTTTGGGAAGGTGCATATTACGGAATCATTGCCTCTGTGATCGGAAGCGTACTGGGATATGGTTGTACGATCTTCATTGAGGCGGCCACGAGCGACACCATCCAGCTTGTTGCAATCCCTGTCATGTCCATTCTTGAAGCAACCCTCTTGGCAGTAGGAGCTTGCTTGCTGGCAACAGCAATTCCACTGCGGAAAATTTCAAAAATGAGTATTGTAGATTCGATTGAAACGGTTGAGTAGAACACTATTTTTTGAAATGTCCGAGTGTTGTAACAATTCAGCCTGTTTTTCTGTCGAAATCAAAGGCACCTCGGACATTTGTGTAACATTTGTAGTTTATGCTTGTGGTAAATCAATATTGGGGGTGAGGACACATGAAAAAGATACTGCTGATCGACGACAGCGACACCTATACATGGTGCCTGCAAAAATACTTACAGCACCGGGGCTACCCGGTAAAAACGGCTTGTACGCTGAAAGAAGCGCGGACCGCCATCCAAGAGGAAATGCCGCTGGTGGTCTGCTGTGATCTCGACCTGCCGGACGGTTCCGGCATGGACTTTCTGGACGAGGTGCGGGCCGCAGACAAGGAGCTGCCTTTTATTCTGGCGTCCTGTCATGACAAGGACGACTACGAACAGGAAGCTATGCGCCGGGGCGCGACGCTGTGCATGGACAAAATGAAAGGACTGCTACTACAAGATAAGCTGGTGGAATACGCCTACCGGCAGTTATCCGGCGAAAAGGCCCCGACTTTTCACAAGCTGCTCTTTGTCTATGCAGAAGATACCAGCGCCGAAGTGCTGCGGGCTGCTATGCTACAAAAGGGCTTTGACCTGATTCTGGTTTCCTCGATTTGGGAAGCCAAGCGCCGGATTTTTGAGGATAAGGAAATAGAACTGATCTTGTGCGATCTGGAACTGCCGGACGGCACAGCAATGGAGCTGTTTCATACGCTACGGCGGGTGGCGGGGATGTTCCAAATGAAGAATCCCCCTGTCCGGCTTCTGCCGTTCTTTATCCTCACCGAGAACAACGACCCTGCCACGGAATATGAATACCGGCATGAGGGCGTGAACGACTATATCACCGCCCCGGTCAATATCCCGGAGCTGATCCGGCAGGTTCTGTTCTTTGTGGAATGAAACGAGCCTACATATTCAAACATCTGCCTCCACAGCGGGGAAAAGAAAAAAACCGCTGACGGGCAGAGGATTTCGTGCGCTTTCCTGTATCACTGACGGATACGGCGGTTTTGAGTAGATCAAGGCCGCCGTTTTTTTGCTTCGACGACCCCTGCACCGTGTTCTGGCATGGCGGCTTTAGGAGGGAGCCGCTATGCAACGAAAACTACTTCGACAAAATCCGACAGGGATTAGCCTGTCAAAAAAAGCCGTCCCCCGGCAGCGGGGACAAGCGGCTGTGCGTATGTACTATACCATGTAGGGAAAGAACATATTGCTTTTTGTTTCGCCCTGTGGGTCTTTGACCTGCCGGGCGAATTTTGTTGTTTCCTGCGGCCTGCTATCCGGCGCAAAAAGAAATTTCAAAAAAGTGAAAAAAGGAGGCGTTTAGCGGGCAGCCAGAGAGATTCCATTCGCTCTATTGGCGGAAAGGGAGAGAACCACCACATCCCCCATAGAAAGGGGGTGAGAAGATGGAAGCGATCCCCCGCAAATACGGTGAATGGAGCCAGTTTGACCGCTACTGCAAGCTGGTTCTGTACCATGAGGCGATAGATTATCTGCGGGAAATGAAGTGCCGCCGCGACCGTGAAGTGTCGCTGGACGCTGTTTCCCCGGCTGATTGGGACAAGCTCTCGACCGTAGATCGGTATTCCTGCGACAGCTTTACATTCAGTTCGCATGGCTATGACCTACATATCGACAACGAGCTTGTGGCCGAAGCGTTTGCCAGCCTGCCAAAAGACGAGCAGAGTATTTTGATTCTCCGCTTTGTTCTGGATTTGACTGACGAAGAAATCGGCCGCCTGATGGGAATGTCCCGCAGCGCAGTACAGCGCCACAGGACAAGCACCCTGAAAGACTTGCGTATAAAATTGATGGCGTTCATGCCGGAGGGAGGTTAAACGCGGATGAAGCAATCCAGTTACAAGGGCAAAAGCCCTCTGCCGGATTTTGTGATCGACGCGGCCTGCGCCGGTAACGCCGAAGCCGTGGAGCGTGTCTTGCAGCATTACGACGGCTATATCAATAAGCTGTGTACCCGGACGCTCTATGACGGCAGCGGCCAGCCTCATATCTGCATTGACGAGTATATGAAGCGCCGATTGCAAATCAAGCTGATCCATTCCATCGTTAGTCCCATTGGCGACTGACGGTTAAGGCCCCGGCCATAGACAGGCGGCTTTCCCTTTCCCCGCCTGCCTGTTTTCCCGGCGGCCCCTTTGCTCCTTGACAAATACGCCCGCAGGACAATGGCGGCGCGTCATAGGGCAGACGGATACATTCTGTCTGTGCCGAGCCGGGCGGCAGGTGCGCCAAGAGGCTTTCCCTCATTGGGGTAAGCGGAGCGATTTTACCGTGCCGTAAAGCAGGTGTGGCAGCCTGCGGGCGACGACGCGCAGATAGGACAATGATACTCCCTTGCCGTCGTAGTCCGAGCGTTTGAAGCGTCGCAGGCAACGAGCAGGGCCGCGTGAGAACCACGCGGGGGTGAGATTCCCGTGGAGCTGTGCCAGCAGCCGTCCGTTCTTTTCTGCCCACTTTCACAAAAACAACCTTTGTTTTGAAAAGAAAGGGGGCCTTGTTATGAGTAATAACGATGTGCCTATTTGGGAAAAATACACGCTTACCATTGAGGAAGCGTCCAAATATTTTCGGATTGGGGAAAACAAACTGCGTCGGCTTTCCGAGGAAAACCCCACCGCTGGCTGGGTGATCCTGAACGGCAACCGCATCCAGATCAAGCGGAAGCAGTTTGAAAAAATCATTGATTCCCTTGACACAATATAGTGAAAAAGGGCCTTGCGCGTGTTATAATAGGTTATAAGCGTGTCAAGGCTCTTTCCGTCATGGAAAGGAGCATGACGAAATGCCAAGAAAAGAACGAGATGAAAAAAGACGGGACAACAAAGGCCGCCTTTTGAAGTCTGGAGAGAGCCAGCGATCAGATGGAAGATACGCTTACAAATACATTAACACCTTTGGAGAACCCCAGTTTGTTTACTCATGGAAGTTAGTACCCACCGACAAAGTACCTGCCGGGAAACGGCCCTGTCTTTCCCTGCGCGAGAAAATCAAGCAGATACAGAAAGACCTTGACGACGGGATAGACACCATCGGCAAGAAAATGACCGTGTGCCAGCTTTATGAAAAGTACACCCGGCAGCGCGGGAATGTGCGGAAAGGAACCCAAAAGAGCCGCCAGCAGTTGATGAAACTTCTGTCCGAAGATAAGCTGGGCGCGGCCAGCATTGACAGCGTGAAGCTGTCTGACGCGAAAGAATGGGCCTTGCGTATGCAGGAAAAGGGCGTTGCCTACAACACCATCTGCAACAGCAAGCGTTCCTTAAAAGCCATCTTTTATATGGCCGTACAGGACGATTGCCTCCGCAAGAATCCCTTTGACTTCCAGATCAATGAGGTTATCAACGACGATACCGTACCAAAGGTGCCGCTTACCCCTACACAGGAAAACGAGCTTTTGGACTTCATGCAGAACGATCCCGTCTATGCCAAGTATTATGACGAGGTGGTGATCCTGCTGGAAACCGGGCTTCGTATTTCCGAACTCTGCGGCCTGACGCCAGCCGACCTGAATTTTGAGAAGCGCTTTGTGAATGTAGACCACCAGCTTTTGAGAAGCACCGAGGACGGTTACTATACCGAAGCGCCAAAAACAGAAAGCGGATTCCGTCAAGTGCCTATGAGCGCAGCCGCCTATGAAGCGTTTGAGCGCGTGTTGAAGAAGCGCAGGGACGGCAGGTGCATTGAGGTTGACGGTTATAAGGACTTCCTGTTCCTGAACCGGGACGGTCTGCCCAAAACCGCCGTCAACTATGACGCCATGTTCAAGTGCCTTGCCAAGAAGTACAACAAGTGCCACAAGGAGCCGCTGCCCGATGTGATGACGCCGCACACCATGCGGCATACATTCTGTACCAGAATGGCAAACGCGGGCATGAACCCCAAGGCATTGCAGTACATCATGGGACACGCCAACATTGTAATGACGCTGAACTATTACGCCCACGCTACTTTCCATTCCGCACAGGAGGAAATGGAACGGCTGCAAGCCAAGGCAAAAACCACCGCAGAGGCCAAGCCGGAGCCTGCGGCGGAAAGCGCCGAGGAAACCAAGGCGGCATAAGTAGTACGCAGAATTTACTACTGCTTTTACTACTTTTGAGAGCGAAAACATAAGGGGTAATAAAAAGATTTGTGAGGTTCTTCCGATATGAAAAGTGCCGGAAAAGCCCGGAATAACGGGCTATACCGGCATATAAGAACATCTAAAGAGATAATTAGAAATCTATTAAATGATTACACCAATACTAGAAGCGGTTTTGATAAAATTTTCACAATTATACTGTTTTTTTGAAAGACGGAGGAGAATTTATGCAGAAATTAGGGGACTATGAGTTTCTCATCACGCTCTATCACAGCAAAAACCTCACGCAGGCCGCACAGGCTCTTTTTGTGTCGCAGCCTGCATTGACCAAGCGGCTTCAGCAGATCGAGCACGAACTGGACACTGTGATCGTTTACCGGAATGTAAAGGGGGTTCAGTTCACGCCGGAGGGGGAGTATATTGTCCAGTATGCCATGCGCAGCCTGGAGGAATACAAGGAGCTGCGGCGGGCGCTGCTCGGCCTTCATGAGCGGAAGGAAA
>OJON01000918.1_pt1 | contig 17741 bp, 14 predicted proteins | sample 1598031 | NCBI WGS metagenome assembly OJON01 (sample SAMN01915216, study PRJEB22387) | human gut metagenome | isolation source: stool | host: Homo sapiens | place: USA | reverse complement strand
TCATTTCTACTTTTATTATTTTTGTTAAAACTATTTAAATTTTGAACTTTTTTGTGTATAATAGTAGAAGGTTGTTTTTTACGAATGAAAATACCAATTAATATAGATGAGATATAATGTGAGATTGCAAGAAGTAATCCTATATAAATATTATGAAAAATTCCAATACCTATGGTAGATAGTATAAATGCAGGATTACAGTTATTTATAAACAAAAGAAGTCTATCAGCTTCATATTTTGAAATCTCACCATCTTCGTAAAGTTTAGATACAGTTTTAGCACCCATTGGGAATCCACACAAAAAGCCTGTTATAACAGCCGGAGATGACTTTTCTGAAATGTTGAAAAACCTTGATAAAAATCTGCCACATGTTTTTTGAATGGTTCCTAAAATATCTGTATTTAGTATAAATTCTGTAAAAAATATAAATGGGAAAAGAGATGGTATTATACTTGAAATAAATATAGAAACACTCTTTTTTACGTTTTCAAAGTTATCTTTTGAAAATATTAGCAAGATTGAAAGTGATATACAAAAAATAACTATATTTAATATATTTTTTAGTTTATAACTTTTATATATTTTCATAGTAACACCTAAAAAATAATATGATAAAGGAGATACTATTATGCTAGTTTCAAACGAATGGAAAGATTATGAATTACTTGATATGGCAAAAGGACAAAAACTTGAAAGATGGGGTAAATATATATTAATAAGGCCAGATCCACAAATTGTATGGGATAAAAAAACTAATCCAAAGTTATGGGAAAAGGCTAATGCAAAATACATAAGGAGTAATACAGGTGGAGGACATTGGGAAAAATATAGTAAAATTGATGAAAACTGGAGTATAAAATACAAAAATTTGGTATTTAATCTAAAACCAATGGGATTTAAACATACAGGATTATTTCCAGAACAGGCAGTGAATTGGGATTATATAACATCAAAAATATCACAAAGGACTAAAAAAAATCAGGATGTAAAAGTTTTAAACCTTTTTGCATATACTGGTGGTGCTACAGTTGCCGCTCTTAGTGCAGGAGCATCTGTATGTCATGTTGATTCATCACAAGGAATGGTAAACTGGGCAAAGGAAAACGTATCATCAAGTGGACTTAGAGAAAGACCAGTAAGATTTTTAGTAGATGATGTTGTAAAATTTGTAAATAGAGAGATAAGAAGAAATAACAAATATGACATGATAATTATGGATCCACCATCATATGGTAGAGGGAAAAATGGTGAAGTATGGAGCATAGAAAAGGATATAAACAATTTGCTTTGTTTGTGTTCAAAAATTTTATCAAACAATCCTATTTCTGTTATTATAAACACTTATACAGGGGGACTGTCAGGTACAATAATTGAAAATGTTGCGAAACTGGCTTTTAGTCAAAATAACCCTAAGAAAATATTTCACAATGAAATTGGTTTAAGACAAAAGAATTCAGAATTTGTTCTCCCATGTGGAATAACAACTATTTGTGAATTTTAATATAATCACAAAATATGGAAATAAAATGCCACAAAACGTTGAAATTAAAAAGCACAAAATACGGAAATAAAATATCTCGATATATTGAAATATATGATTTCTTATGGTATACAATATTTAGTTTACTATATTATCGATGATAAATCCATCCCTTGCCGTAGCTGATTTAGGAGTTTCTCCTAAAGAATTAATGTTAGATATTAGGACTTTTGGTCTTTTATTTGAAAATCTTGTTAATAGAGATCTGAGTGTATATGTAAACTCAATTGGTGGAAGTTTAAAACATTACAGAGATAGATATGCTTTAGAATGTGATAATGTTTTACATTTTAACGATGGAAGGTATGTTTTAGTTGAAACAAAGTTAGGTGGAACAAGAGTAGATGAGGCAGAAAAACATTTATTAGAATTAAAAACTCTTATAGAAGATAAGAATCCCAAAATTGCTAAACCTGAATTTTTAATGGTAATAACAGGTACTGACATGGAATATACTACTTCAAATGGAGTTCTTGTTGTTGACTATAGGTTGTTAAAAAAATTAACAAGGTTAATAAATTTTGTATTGTAAATAAAAGTAAATTGTGGTAAAATATATTGTAGTTTAAGGAGGAATATTATGTTATCAGATCCAAATGTAAAAAAAATAGTACCTAAAGTAGGAAACAGATATCAAGCTGCACTTGCAATTGCAAAAAGAGCAAGGGATATTGAGAAAAGAAGAGTAATTGAAAATGATCCAGACATTACAGATGCTGTTGATATAGCTGGAAAAGAAATAGCGGATGAAAAGGTTTTTGTAAAAATTAATGATAAGTTTACTATAGAACCACAAGAAGAACAACATGAAGAAAAGGATTCTTCAAATGAAAAATAACAATTAAATATAGTGGCTATATGGCCACTATATTTGATTATATTAAGGAAGGTGTTAATTTTGAAAAAATATTTTGGAACAGATGGAATAAGAAGAATTGCAAATACAGACCTTACACCTGAGCTTGCATATAAGGTGGCAAAAGCTGGGGCGTATGTTTTGGCAAAACATGCTTCTGGTACACCAACTATTTTAATAGGTAGGGATACAAGATTATCAGGTAATTTGATAGAAAGTGCTATGGTCGCAGGTTTTTTAAGCTATGGAGCAAATGTAAAAATATTAGGAGTAATTCCTACACCTGCAGTAGCATATTTAACAAAAAAACTTGGTGCAGATGCTGGTGTTGTTATATCTGCTTCTCATAACTCTTTTGAATTTAATGGAATAAAATTTTTTAGTAATAAAGGAATGAAAATACCAGATAGTATTGAAGAAGAAATTGAAGAAATTATGGATTCAGATAAACTAAATAATCTAAATGCTAAAGATAATAAAATTGGTATATCTGAAAACAAAGAAGAAATGATATCTGATTATGAAGATTTTATAGTACAAATCTTTGAAAAATCTATTAAACAAAAATTGCAAAATGGATTTAAAGTTGTAATAGATACAGCAAATGGAGCAACATATAAAATATCTGAGAAAATATTTAAAAGACTTGGAATTGAGTTTAAAATAATAAATAATAATCCAAATGGTATAAATATTAATAAAGATTGTGGTTCAACACATCTTGAAATGTTAAAAGAATATGTTATATCTAATAAATATAATTTAGGTATTGCATATGATGGTGATGGAGATAGATGTTTAGCAGTAGATGAAAATGGGAATGAAATTAATGGGGATATTATGCTTGCAATTTTGTCTAAGTATTTAAAAGGAGAAAATTCTTTAAACAAAGATACAATTGTTGCAACTGTAATGAGTAATTTAGGACTTGATATTTATTGCCAAAACAATAATTTAAATCTTGAAAAAACAAACGTAGGTGATAGATATGTTCTAGAGGAAATGCTAAATAATGGGTATAACTTAGGTGGTGAGCAGTCAGGACATATTATATTTTTAGATTATAATCCTACAGGTGATGGAATTTTAACATCGCTTATGCTTATTAGAAGTATGATTAAGTACAATAAAAAAGCTTCAGAACTTTCAAGTATCATAGATATCTATCCACAAGTTTTAGTAAATGCTAAGGTAGATTTAGATAAGAAATATTTATATAAAGAAGATAGTGAAATTAAAAATTTGATACATGAAGTGGAAGAAGGACTTAAAAATGAAGGAAGAGTTCTTATTAGACCATCAGGTACAGAACCTTTAGTTAGAGTAATGATAGAGGGAAAAGATATAGATAAAATTACTCATTATGCAAACGATATAGCACAAGTTATTGAAAAAAAATCAAATTAGTAAAAATGTCAGTCTTAGACTGGCATTTTTACTTTCTATATGCATATTTTTAAATAGTAATGTATTTAACAATACGTGTGATACTATTGTGACAAATTTGTGTCGAAATTTAAATTAGATGTTGACTTATAAATAGAACTATAATATAATTGTTTTACAAAAATATTACAGAATATTTAAATATGAGGTGTTGCCAGTCATGAAGAAAAATAATGAAGAAGTAAATAACAATAAGTCAAAAGATAATATTAAAGAAAAAGTTGAAATGAAAAAAACAAATTTTATAATATTACTTCTAATTATTGTTATATCTCTTACTTTATTGTCTTTTTTGGGAATCGTAATTTTCAAGAGAATATATAGCAAAACTGTTGTAATGACATATGATGATATTAAATTTACAAGAAATGATTATATGATGTATTTAAGGCTTGCAAAAACTAGTCTTTTTGATGAAAAAACAAATAAACTTCCTAAGGCTACCCTAAATACCATAATTGATAAAGAAAATAATGTTAATGTTGATACATATTTAAGAAATAAAGTTGAACAGAGTTTAAAAATTGCTGGTGCAGTTCAAGCTATTGCAAAAAGAGAAAATATAGTAATTGATGAAGAAAAAGAACAAAAATTAAAAGATGATAAGGAAAAATATATTAATTCCCTTGGTGGAAAAGATAAGTTTATAAAATTTTTAAAGGAAAACAATACAACAGAAGAGGCATATGATAATATGGCATATACAGATATGTTATATAATACGATATATTCAAATTTGTATTCTGAAGGAAAGATATATGACTTAACAGAAAAGGAAAAAGAAAATGCAAAACAAGAATATGAAAAGAACTACTACAAAGCAAGACAAATTTTATTTATTTTTGTAGATCCATCTACAAAAGAAAAACTATCTGATTCCGCAGTAGAGCAAAAGAAACTTTTAGCTGATACTGTAAGAGAAAAAATAAATAATGATTCTAATTTTGATGAGTTTATAAAAAAATACAGTGATGATGCGGTAGATACCGATCCACCATATGATATGTATTTTAAATCAGGTGAGGTACTTCAAGAAATTGAAGATACAACCAAAAGTTTAGATATTGGTGAGGTTAGTGATGTTATTAAATCAAATTACGCCTTTCATATAATAAAAAGAGATGCTCTTGATGATTCATATTTAAATAAAATATATGAGCAAAAAAGAGAGGAAAAGTTTATGAAAGTTGTAAATGATCAAATAAATCAGTCAGTTATTATAATTGAAGATAGCTTTACCAATATGAAAATAAATTAATGGATGTGGTTACATCTAAAAAGGGAGGAAAATATGGAGAAAGAAAAATGCAAAAAGAGTAGAATTATTACTACAATTGTTATTTGTATTGCATGTGTTGCTGTTGTTATTTTACTTTGGCTTTATCTTAGAAATTTAAATAAAGCTGTATATGATTCAGCAAAAGCAGCTGCAAATGAAATTGAAGTTAATAATTTAAAAGAGGTAACTGATGATAAAGATAATGGACTAGATGAAAAAATTGAAAAGGTTGAAAATGAAATTTCAATGTTAAAAACAAATATTACAGCTACATCAGCTATTACTATGGATGAAATTAGAGAAAGTACAAAAAATATTAACAGCCAAATATCAGAAGTAAATAACTATATCAATGAATACGTAGCAAAGGAAGATAACTTAAATAAAAAGGCAAATGAGGAAACTTTAATAAAAAAAGCAAAATCGCTTGAATTAAAAATAGAGGAATTAAATAGTGAACTTGCAAGACTAATTAAAGATTCTAAAGTTGAGATTATTGAAAATGTTCAAATTGCGAAAATTGATATTATTGATTCTCTAGATAATGCAAAAGAAGAAATTAATACTAACACAAATACAGTTGTAAATGAAGCTAAGGAAAATATTAACAATAACATAGAGAATGCAAAAAATAATATAAATACTAATACGAATACAGTTGTAAGTGAAGCAAAAGAAAATATTAATAATAATATTAAAAATGCAAAAAATAGTATTAACAAAAACGTAGATGATACAAGAAAAGATATAAATAAAAACATAAAAAATGCCAAAAATGAATTAGCATTACAAATGGCACTATCAGATGCATTAACAAATGCTAATATAGAAAGTGCAAAGAATAATATTAACAAAAATATAGATAATACTAAAAAAGATATAAATAAAAATATAACAAGTGCAAAAAATGAATTAGCATTACAAATGACATTATCAGATGCATTAACAAATGCTAATATAACAAGTGCAAAGAATAATATTAACAAAAATATTGATAATGCCAAAAAAGATATAAACAAGCAAACAATGACATACGTAAATAGCGCTAAAAACAATATTAATTCAAATATTTCTAATTTATCAAATGATCTTGCTTTAGGTTTTCAAGATTTAAATTCAAAAACTACATCAGATAAGAATGAAATTATAGGAAAAATTAATGATATTTCTTCAAAACAAGATACTTATTATAATAATTTAATTCAAAAAATGACTGATAGTAATGCAGATGTATTTGGTAAGTTTGATAGTGTAAACTCCACTCTAGAATCATTTAAAAATACAACATATACTGATTTAAGTGATATAAAAAATACTCAAAATGATATTTCTACAAAGGTATCATATATAGGAAATGCTGTAGGTAATGCAACAGATGGAGCTGATAAACTTACTTTATTTGGAAGAATAACTAGAGTTGTAAATGGTATTGATACAATAAATACAAAACTTGATACAATAAATACAAATGTAAATACAATTGATTCAAATATAGATAGTATTATTGAATTTTTAAGAACAAATTATGGATATACTAATTAATGAAATTTACTTAGTACTCATACTTTAAAAGTATGAGTACTTTTCTTGACACCAAAACCTATGTTTGGTATAATGTACTTTATTAAGAGGTGGAATATGATAGTAAAGGTGCTTATAAATACGTCGGTAAGTAAATTAAATAAAGTATATGATTATAAAGTTCCATTGGAACTGGAAAATAAAATTGAACTTGGTAAAAGAGTAGAAGTTAGTTTTGGACGAAAGAAAGATTTAGAAGAGGCAATTATAGTAAAGGTTATAAATGATGAAAAATATGTGCCTAAATATAAATTAAAAGAAATTTCTTCTATTATTGACGAAATTTCTTTTATTGATGAAAGTAGACTTAAACTTGCTAAAAATATAGCATATTTATATTTTTGTAATGTATATGATGCTTTGAAACTTATGTTACCACCAGGAACTGGCAGTAAAAAGAGCAGTAAAAAAATAGATGGAAGGAAAGATACGGCAGTAAAACTTATTGTTGATACAGAAAAAATAAACCAAGATATAGAAGACGGAATTATATCTTCCGCAAAACATATAAGATTGCTTACTTTTTTGATGAATAATGATTTAGTATTGTTAAGCGATATAGTAAATGGCTTAGGTATCTCAAGAGCTATTGTTAACACTGTAGCTAAGAAAAGGTATGTTGAACTATATAAAATTGATAAAGAGGTAGATTTATTAGATGAATTAAATATTTCTAAATCTTATCCCAAAACGCCTACTAAAGAGCAAAAGTATGCAATAGATAGTATAAATAGAAAAATTTACGATGAAAAATATGAGGAATGTTTACTTTTTGGGGTTACGGGTAGCGGAAAGACAGAAGTATACTTGCAAGTAATAGAAACTGTATTATCACAAGGTAGGAAAGTTATTTTATTAGTACCCGAAATATCTCTTACCTATCAAACGGTTGAAAGATTTGTATCAAGATTTGGAAATAATGTCGCTATATTACATAGTAAAATGACAATATCAAAAAGAAAGGAAGAGTACAAAAGAATAAAAGAGGGAAAAGTAGACATAGTTGTTGGTGCAAGGTCTGCAATTTTTGCACCAATTAATAATTTAGGAATGATTATAATTGATGAGGAACATGACCAAAGTTACCATTCTGGAAGTACGCCAAAATATTCTACAAAGGAAATTGCAAGGTATATATGTAAAAGTAATAATGCATTTTTATTATTGGGTTCAGCAACACCTGATGTTTCTACTTTTTATAAAGCAAAAAAAGCAAACATATCACTCTTACGTCTTGAAAATAGAGCTGGAAATGCAAAACTTCCAGAAGTAAAGATAGTTGATATAAGAGAGGATAGAATACTTGGAAATATGTCAATAATTCCAATTAAACTTAAAGAGGAAATATTAAAAAATATTGAACTTGGACAACAAACGATGATTTTTTTAAATAGAAGAGGGTATACATCTTATCTTACTTGTAAGGATTGCGGAAAAGTATTCAAATGTCCAAATTGTGATGTTGCTATGACGTATCATAAAAAAAACAATTTACTTCTTTGTCATTACTGTTCTCACGTTGAAAAAAATATAACTAAGTGCTATAACTGTGGAAGTGAAAATATATCATCAGGTACCATTGGGACACAAAAAATAGAAGAAGAATTAAAGGAAATATATCCTCAGATTTCTATTTTGAGGATGGATGCAGATACCACAGTATCAAGAAATGCCCAGCAGGAAATTTTAGATAAGTTTAAAAATGAAAATATTAATGTTCTAATAGGAACACAGATGATAAGTAAAGGTCATGATATTTCAAATGTAACCCTTGTGGGGATACTAGGAGTTGATAATATGCTTGCAATGAATGATTATACAGCAAGTGAAAAAGCATATTCAAATATATCTCAAGTTGCTGGAAGGGCAGGTAGAGGTGACCTACCAGGTAGAGTTATAATTCCAACATCAGATACTGATAGTTACATTTTAAAAGCTGTAGAAAAAGCAGATTATAATATGTTTTATGAAAAAGAAATAGAATATAGGAAATTATTTAATTATCCTCCTTTTTCAGATATAGTTTTATTTGAATTATCTTCAATAGATTTTAACGTAGTTAAGAGAGAATCAGAAAGACTATATAATATCTTAAATAATGGAAATACTATGTATAAAGTATTTAGTCCAAAGTCACCCTTCGTTAGAAAAATAAACAAAAAGTATAGGATAAATGTACTTTTAAAGACAAAATTAAATAAAGAAGTATATACTCAAATATACCAAAAACTTAATTTATTTGAAAAAAATAGGGATAAACTTTTAAATATTACTGTAAGTAAAAATCCCACTAGTATTTCTTAGATTAAATATACAATATTTTAAAAATTGTCTTGATAATTGTTTTCCTTTATTATAAAATATAAAGGTAAAAAAGAGAGGTATTATATATGAATTTAACATTTTATGGAGCTGCTAAAACAGTAACAGGCTCATGTACTATGGTAGAGGTAGCAGGAAAGAAATTTTTAGTAGATTGCGGTATGTTTCAGGGAAAAATGACAGATCAAATGCTAAATTATGATGATTTTCCATTTGATGTAAATGATATTGATTTTATGATTTTGACACATGCACATATTGATCATAGTGGTAGGATACCAAAGTTATATAAAGCTGGATATACAGGACCTATATATGCTACAACCGCAACTGTAGATCTTTGCAGTATCATGCTTGCAGATAGTGGACACATACAGGAAAAAGAAATTGAATGGGTTAATAAAAAAAGAAGAAGGGCTGGTAAAAAAGAAAACGAGCCTATGTATACTGCACAAGATGGTATTGATTCTATGAAACTTTTTAAAGGGGTGGATTATAATCAAAAAATTACAATAGATGAAAATATTTCATTTACACTAATTGATGCAGGACATATGTTAGGTTCAAGTATAGTGTTACTTGACTTAACAGAAGATGGAGAAACAAAGAGAGTTGTGTTTACGGGTGATCTTGGAAACAAAAACATGCCTATAATTAAAGATCCAACATATATAGAAGGTGCAGATCACTTAATTATGGAGTCAACATACGGAAACAGATTACATGGAAAAATGGAAAATCAATCTGAAAAATTTATTGATATATTACTAAGGACAATAGAACGTGGAGGAAACGTAATTATTCCTTCATTTGCAGTTGGTAGAACTCAAGAGATATTATATGAAATAAATAAATATGCAGCCAAAGAGGGATATGCAGAAAGATTAAAAAAAATACCAGTATATGTTGATAGTCCTCTTGCTGTTAATGCAACAAAGATATTTGAAGAAAATCCAGAGTATTATGATGAGGAAGCATTAGATTATCTTATGAAGGGTGATAATCCAATAGATTTTGATAGCCTACATTTGGTTACAACGTCAGATGAGTCTAAGGCACTAAATGATGATCCAACGCCTAAGGTAATTATTTCAGCTAGCGGTATGTGTGAGGTAGGAAGGATAAAGCATCACTTAAAGCATAACCTATATAGACCTGAATGCACAGTTTTATTTGTAGGATATCAGGCAACAGGTACTCTTGGAGAAAAAATACAAACTGGTTCCAAAATTGTTAAAATATTTGAAGAGGAGATTGCGGTAAAAGCTGAAATTGAGTATTTAGATGCATTTTCAGGTCATGCAGATAGAGATGGACTTTTAGAGTTTATTGAAAAAATGCAAAATAAACCACATAACATTTTTATTAATCATGGAGAAATAGTAGCACAACAGGTTTTAAAAACATATATTAATGAAAAATTTAATATTCCTGTAACCATACCAGGTTATGAAGATACTTATACAATTGATGGAGAATTTGTAGGAACTAAACAATTAACATATAAATCAACAAGATTTGATATTCTTGAAATGCTTTCATATCTAAAACAAGATGTAGATGATGTAAGCAATATGGTTAAATCTGAAATAAAAACAACAGTTGATACAAATACTTTAAAAGACATTTATCAAAAACTTGATGAAGTAAAAAAAGCATTAGGAAATACAAGACAAATAAATAGAAAATAATAAAAAATTGAATACTCCTTTTTTCTATAACATATATTTTAATGTGAAGTATATATTGTAGAAAAAAAGGAGTTGTTTTGTTTGTTTATAAAAACTATAAATATTGATAAATCAAAAAGATTGTGGTTTGTAATAATTTGTGCACTTTTTATAGCTATTTTGCTGATAATAATTTCTTTTTTTGGAATATATAGTCAAAATAACATAAAACATGAAAATGAGGGTAATATTTTTGAGATTCATAATTATTATGCTAAATATATAGTTACTATATTTGGAAATAAAACAAGAAATACATATGAAGTTGAAGAATGGTATGCTGGTGATAATGGAAATGAAAAGCATAGGCTTAATTTTAAGAATGAATCTATGGATGAAATTTCATACATAATTTCAAATAATGAATTAAGAATAGAAAATAATAAAGAAATTAGCAAATTTAATATTACAGAATATAGTCTGAAAAGAAAAAATGTACTTAGTTTTTCTACACTTGAGTATTTATATAATTATGCAAATGAAAATAACTCTTTTGCAAAAATTGAGTCTAAATGTATTGATGATAAGATATATCTTATGCTTAAACTTAATAAAGAAAAAATAAATGAAAATTCGGAATTTGAATTCTTGATGAAAGATGGGTTAAATATTTTTTCATTTGAACTTATATATAACAAAAAGACAAATATACCAGAGGAGTATTTGGTTTTAGACAATAATGGAAATGTGATTATTGGAATAAAGTATATAAATTTTGATATATTAAATAAATTTGATGAGAAAATATTTGCAAATTTTAATAAATAGTGTATAATATATGAAAGTGAGGAATATATTTTGAAAGTAAAAAGAGGAGATATTTTTTATGCTGATTTAAACCCAGTTATTGGTTCAGAGCAAGATGGAATTCGTCCTGTATTAATAATTCAGAACGATATTGGAAATAAATATAGCCCTACTGTAATAGCACTTGCTATTACAACAAAATTTAAAAATAATATTCCAACTCATATACCAATAAAAGCAGGAGAGAGTGGACTGGAAAAAGATTCCGTTATACTTGTAGAACAGGTAAGAACTTTAGATAAAACAAGACTAAAAGAAAAAATCGGAGTTATAGATGATAAAACACTAGAAAAAGTAAAAGAGGCATTAAAGTTAAGTCTTAGCATTAGGTGTGATTTTAATGAAATTTTTAGTGATTGGTAAGGGTACTTTTCTATATTAGGAGTGAAAAAATATGGATAAAAAAGATAGTAAATATACAAAAATTTTTAAGACAAAATCATTAAAGAAAAAAACAAATAAAAATATTGATGCTGGTAAAACGCAAGTTGTTTCAACAAAGGATATAAATTCAAAAGCAAACAACAAAAACAGCAAAAGTAATAAAAAGAAAAGAAGAAAAAAGATAATAAAAATTTGTTTTTTCGTTCTTCTTGCTCTTTTTATAATATGTGCTGGATTAGTCATAGGCGTTATAACTGGTGTAATTGATAAAACTGATAGTTTAAATTTGGAAGATTTAAAATTATATAAAGAAACTTCATTTGTATACGATAAAAATGGTAACCAGATTGGTGCGTTTTACGATTCTGAAAATAGGGTGACTGTTGAATATAAGGACATACCTAAATCTGTTGTAGATGCTGTTGTATCTATTGAAGATGAAAGATTTTTTAAACATCATGGAGTGGATTTAAAAAGAACAACAGGAGCTGTATTTACATATGTAACTCATGGTGGTAAATCAAGTTTTGGTGGAAGCACAATAACACAGCAGTTGGTAAAAAATATAAAAAATGATAAAGAGGCTACATGGACAAGGAAAATTAGAGAGTGGTATAGAGCTATTGCATTAGAAAATAAATTATCAAAGAAAGAAATTTTTGAAGCATATGTAAATCAAATATATATGGGTGATGGCTGTTATGGATTTGAAGTGGCATCAAGAAATTATTTTGGAAAACCTTTAAGCGAAGTTAATTTGGCAGAGTCAGCGGTTTTAGCAGCAATAATACAATCACCAGAATCAACAAACCCATATAAAAGTGAAGAAGCTAGAAAAAAACTTTTAGATAGAAAAGATTTGGTTTTAAAACAAATGCTAAAATTAAAGAAGATAACAGAGGATGAATATAACGAAGCATTAAATTATGAAATAGCATTTAAGAAAGAGGAAGACTCTACAAAAGATTCAACTAATGGCTCACAGTATACATATTATGTTGAAGCTGTAAGAGAAGCTGTTATTGATGATCTAATGGATACATTAGGAGTTGAACGTGGTATAGCTATTACTAAATTATATGGTAACGGATACAAAATATATACTCCATTTGATCCAGATGTTCAAAGTACTATTGATGCAGCATATAATAATTCAAAATTATTCTATACAGATAGCAAAGGTGACTTTATGCAATCTGCAATGGTAGTAATAGAGCAGTCTACAGGATGTGTGCTTGGACTTATTGGTGGTGCCGATGAAAAGACATCAGATCTTGTAGTAAATAGGGCAACACAATTAACAAGGCAACCAGGGTCATGCATGAAACCATTAGGTGCATATGGACCTGCATTTGAACTTGGACTTTCATCACCTGGTGCGGGACTTGATGACTGTGACCTTGCAGAAGGAAGTTGGCATCCAGGAAACTATTATGGCTATTATAATGGATATGTAACTGCAAGAAATGCAATAGCTAAATCTATGAACCTACCAGCCGTTAGAGCAAATTTAAAAGTGGATATAGATTATGCATACAACTTTGCTAAAAATGCAGGGCTTAAGAGCCTGGTCTCAGAAGATAAAGCTCCAGCAGCTCTAGCACTCGGTGGACTTACATATGGTGTAACTGTTATGGATATGGCAAATGCTTATGCTACTATTGCAAATGGTGGTGTATATATTAAACCTAGATTATATACAAAAATTACAGATTCAAAAGACGAAGATGTAATTGTAAATAATATTAATTCAAAACGTGTTATGAAGGAATCAACAGCTTTTATGCTTACAAGCTGTTTGCAAGAAGTTGTAAAAACAGGAACAGCAGCAGGCTATGTTAAACTATCAAATATGGATGTTGCCGGAAAAACTGGTAATACTAACGATGACTTTGATCAATGGTTCTGTGGATTCACACCATACTATACAATAGCTTGTTGGAATGGTTATGATAAAGTTGGAGGTAAATCAACTCAAAAAGCCATAGGTTATAGAAAAATTGGATCATATCCATATACTTCAGTATCATTATTTAATACAGTTGTAAATGGGATAAGTAAAGGTAAACAAACTAAGCACTTTGAGGTACCAGATTCTGTAACAAAAGCTGAACTATGTAAGGTTTCAGGACTTGTAGCCACTGATGCTTGTAGAAATGATCCTAGAGGAAGTCAAGTTGGAAGTGATTATGTAGCAAAAGATTCAATACCTACAGGGACTTGTAATATACACAAAGTAGTAAAAATATGTAATGAAACAGGAAAAGTTGCAACAGAGTATTGTCCAAATACGTCAGAAAAATCTTTTATTACAAGGGACTATACTCCAAACATTAAACCAGCAGATTGGGGCTATATGGCTCCTACAGAAACATGTAATGTTCACACTTCTAAGCAGTCATCTTCAGATGACAATGAGGAGAAGTCAAATGGAGTACATATTTATACAAATACAAACAAAAATAAAAATACAAATACTAACACAAAGAAACAATAAAATGTTATATAGGGATAGCAATTGATGTTGTCCCTATTTTTCTACATATTTATACAAAAGTATTGAATTTTTTTTTTGTATTTGATAAAATTATACTGTTAGTTTAAAAAATAGGTGAGGTTTTAAATGAAAAAAGAAATAAATGATGAAGTAAAAAAACAAAAAAAAGGAAAAGCCAAGGGCATATTTAAATGGATTGGATTTTTCTTGATATTTCAAATAATATACGTTCCGATTTTATCAATTGTACTTATATATTATGGTCCATTTACAAATACAAGAGATATGATCGTAACTACTGCAATGACCACGATGAGTCATCAATACTTTGCAACTTGGTTTTTAAGTAAGGAAAAAATTGACGAAATATTAGCTAAAAATAGACCACAAGAAAATATAGAAGACCAAAGTTTGTCGGCTATAAATATAGGTTCAGGGATTTCAGCAGAAGATATGAATGGAATTGAACTTAAGGATATAAGTAATGATAGCTATACTGGAAAATTACTAATTATAAATGATCCATCACGTGTTAAACTTGTATCATCTCCAAGACTTGGAACTTCAGGTGCTACTACATCTCAAATTGTAAATGAAAATGATGCAGTGGCAGGAATAAATGCAGGAGGATTCCAAGATGATGCTTTAGGTACTGGTGGAAAACCAGCAGGGCTTGTTATTGAGGATGGGCAACTTAGAACAACAAATACAGGAGCATCATATAGTTTAGTTGGAATGGATAAAGATAATAAAATGGTTGTATCAAATTCAATGACATATTCTAAATGTCAACAACTTAATTTAAGGTGTGCGGTTTCATTCGGACCTGTTATTATTATTAATGGAAATGCAACTATTAAGAGCGGAACTGGAGGTTGGGGACTTCAACCAAGAACTGCAATTGCTCAAAGAAAAGATGGGGCTGTTTTAATGTTAGTTATTGATGGAAGACAAAAAGGAAGTTTGGGAGCTACACTAAGACAGGTTCAAGATATACTTTTAGATAATGGTGCATATAATGCTTTCAATTTAGATGGCGGAGCCTCAACTACTATGGTGTATAATGGAAATGTTGTAAATAGTCCTAGTGATATATTAGGGGAACGTTATGTTCCAAATGCTTTTATAGTAACTAAACCAAATAAGAAGTAATTAGGAAAGGGAGAAAAGCTTTGAGGGAAAAAAAGTTAAAAGAAAAAAAGGAAAGAAAAAAGATTAACAAAAAGAAGTTGTTTATTAATTTGGCTATATATTGGGCAATAGGAACGATAGTAACAGTAGTTGCTCTTTATTTAGTAGAAAGATATATTATTTCTTTGTCAGGAACAGATGTAAATGAAAACAAAAAGGAAAATAAAGAAAAGGGAGTAAAGACAATTAACATTTCCAAAAATGCTCAAGATATTCAGTATTCATATGATAACAAATATTATACATATTTATTTGACTCAAAAGTTTATATTGGTAGTTTAGAATCTGGAGAGATTATTGATACAATTGAGGAAGATAAACCAATATGTTACTTCGATTTATTATATGATAAGAATCTTATTTTATATTTTACAAAAACTGACAATGGTACTTCTGCAACGCTTAAATTAACTACTTATGATATTGGTACTAAGAGAAAAATAGAATATAATACTTTTACTGTTAAAAATTTTAGTAAAATAAAAAATATGGATATGTCGCCAGTTATTAATATGATATATATTAATGTTGAGCAAAAAACTGGAAATTCTACAAATAATATAATTTATAAAATAAATCTATTTAATACAATGTCACAAATAAAATCTGGACTTATAGTGGACAGAATGATTATGTTACAACAAACAGATAGAGTATATTATGAAGATTCTAATTCAAATATTTATTATTCTAATTTAAAACTTGGAATATTTAAGGAAAAAGTAAATATGATAGGAATAGATACAGATGATGTGCTTTATTTTATAGCACAAGATAACAGTAAAGTCTATAAGGTGAAGGATAATAAAATCACAGATACTATTGAACTAAAAGATAAGGATGTTAAGTCTACATACTATAACAATGAAAGGGTATTTATAATATATTCAGATTATGTTATTGAAGTGTCTTCTGATAGTCCACTAGAAAATGTTGGTAAAATTCCTAGTGATGTTACATTCGAGGCTATTAAATCTGATAAAATGTATGTAAGAGTTGATGATGATACAATAAAACAAATTACATTGAATTTAAAGGATATTGAGTATGATAGTCAAGATATAGTAGATGGCCAAGAAAAAACAACAACTAATACAAATACAACAATTACTAATACAAATAAAAAAGAAACAACTAAGAAAACTGAAGAAAAAAAGACAGAGACAAAAGAAGAACAAAAAAATAATGATGTAAAGAAAGAAGAAACTGAAAACACAAAACCAAGCACAGGAGGAGATAGTTAATGAATATATTTCATGCAATTGTTTTAGGAGTTATACAGGGAATAGGAGAATTTCTTCCTATTTCCAGTTCAGCTCATTTAATAATAATACCGTATCTTTTTAATTGGACTGAACATTCACTTTCGTTTGATGTTGCACTTCATTTTGGTACTCTTATTGCAGTTTTATTCGTATATTTCAATGAGTGGTGGAAATTATTTAAAGGAGCATATAACAAAATTGTCCATAAAAAAGACTCGTTTGAAAATAAAATGTTCTGGTTTTTGGTTATAGCAACTATTCCAGGGGCACTTATAGGAAAATTGTTTGAGGAACCTATTGAAAATATTTTGAGATCAAATTATATGTTGATTGCAATAGCTCTTGGAGTTATGGGAATACTTATATTCTTAGGCGATAAATGGGCTGAAAAAAAATATAAAGGAAAAGAAACTGAATATAACGATTTAACTTTAAAACAGACATTCTTGATAGGCCTTTCTCAAGCACTAGCTGTAATACCTGGTTTTTCTCGTTCTGGTACTACAATTCTTACAGCAAGATTGATGGGTGTTTCTAGAAGTGCAGCAGCAAAATTTACATTTTTGCTTTCCGTGCCAATAATATTTGGTGCTGCTGTTCTTAAATTTCCAGACATGATATCTAACTTTAGTTATGATTTAATTGTTGGTATTGTTGTTTCAGCAGTTGTTGGAGTTTTAAGCATTAAATTTCTACTTAAATATATAAAAAATCATGATTTTGCAGTATTTGCATATTATAGAGTAATTATTGCAATTATAGTTCTTGTAAAAGTATTTTTCTTTTAATAAATTACATATTAGTCTATATGATATAAAAAAATCAAAAATTCCATGTTAAT
>OJON01000906.1_pt1 | contig 17889 bp, 10 predicted proteins | sample 1598031 | NCBI WGS metagenome assembly OJON01 (sample SAMN01915216, study PRJEB22387) | human gut metagenome | isolation source: stool | host: Homo sapiens | place: USA | reverse complement strand
CTGGAGTTCAGCCGTGTGCTCTTCCGCTCTTGGGTATTATGGCATTAGGTCAAGTATCATGTTCATCAAAGACTGAAACAAATGTAGATAAAGAAGGGGAGGCTTCTTCTGAGTCTCAAGGCGATGTGTTTTTTCAAACAAGAGGGATTATTCTTTCATGGGATGACGTCAAGAAACCAGAAGTTCTGGATTGGTTAAAACTTTCAGAAAATGCAGGTATTACTACTCTTAGTGTTTTTGGTGCTGACATATATTCTGCTGAATACCAGGAGTTCGTCTCAAAATGTCGTGAAAAGTCTATTGATATTGAATACCAAGAACATATGATGGCGACTTTGTTGCCAAGAGACTTGTTCAAGGAGCATCCAGCATATTTCCGTATGGATGAGAACGGTCAACGTACAGCAGATTTTAATTGTTGTCCTTCATCGGAAGAGGCTTTGAGTATAATAGCGGCTAATGCAAAAGTTGCCGCCCAAAAATGTACTTCTAGTAATAATAAATATTATTACTGGTTAGATGATGGCGGAAAGAGATGCCATTGCAAATTATGTGATAAATACAATGATAGTGATCAAGCTTTGTTGATAGAGAATCAGATAATAAGGGCTTTGAAAGAAGTTAATCCACAAGCAAAGTTGGCACATCTTGCTTATCAAGGTACTATTCCTGCACCGGAAATTGTAAAACCAGAGAATGATATTTTTTTGGAATTTGCTCCTTTTAATCGTCGTTGGGATAAGCCTTTGAGAGAACGTGATGCTATTCGGGATGGAATGACAATTACTCATGGTGAATATATTGATGCATTAGAGGCTAATTTAAAAGTCTTCCCTAAAGAAACGGCACAAGTTTTGGAATATTGGATGGATGTGTCTTTATTTAGTGACTGGAAAAAGCCAGCGGTACAATTACCTTGGAATAAAAATGTATTTCTTTCGGATATCAACACATATGCACATTATGGTATTCGTAATATTATTGCATATGCAGTTTATGTCGATGCTATATACTATGAAACCTATAAGAATGTCAATTTTGTACAAGAGTATGGTGATGGTCTGAAGAATTATCGTTTACCGGAATAAGATAAATGAATAGAATTACGAGTAGCAATGTATGCTACTTGTAATTCTACAATAAATAAGAAGCATAAAAAGAACTATGAGAAAGTTTTCTGTATTTTTAGGAATAATTTTATTTGTTCAGATCCTGTATAGTTGTACTTCTCCAATTATTCCTTATTCCATAGACGCGAAGAAAGAAGACCCTCCGCTAGAGACTCTGATCAATTGGGAGGGATGGTATACCATTAAGGCTATAAAACCATTTTTCGCTCCTTGGGATTATTTGGAGGATGAGACGGTATTTAGGTGTTTCTTTTCTTCACAATATTTTTATTTTAGTTTTAATGTAGCAGATGCCACTCCAATCATGTGTCGTGAGTTTGTTCAAGAGTCTGATGTTGAAGCTGAGGATCGTGTGGAAATCTTTTTTTCGGCTTCAAAAGATATGGGACAATATTATTGTATGGAGATAGATCCTAGCGGGCATGTTATGGATTATTCAGCTAGCTATTATAGAAAATTTGATTATGAATGGAATTTTAAGAGTCTGGAAATATGTTCCATAAAAGATGAAAAAGGGTATATCGTTGCAGGCAGACTGTCTGTTTCAGAACTTTTGGAATTGGGAATTGATTTAGAAGAGTTTTATATGGGAGTTTTCAGAGCAGATTTTACAACGCCTAATACGGTTATTTGGTATTCATCTGTGAGTATAAATGAGCCTAAACCAGATTTTCATAACCCCAATATCTTATTTCCTTGTATGAAAAAATAGTTATATCTTAAAAACTGATCGCTATGTATAGAAATACTTTTTTATCTGTTATGTTTCTTGCGTGTTGTTTTAATGGTAGTCTTTGTGCACAAAGTGATGCACAAATTTATGAAAGGACTTGTGATGCAAAGACTTATCCTTTTTCAGACCCATCTCCAGTTGCGACACCTAATAATTCTTATTATCCTTATTTCCGCTTTGATGGTTTTTCTATGCAAGCGCAGGAGAAGCAGTGGAAAATGGTTGTTTTGGAAAATGATTATGTGAAACTAACTGTAACTCCAGAAATCGGAGGGAAAATTTGGGGAGCCATAGACAAAGTTAATAATAAAGAATTTGTTTACACTAATGGAGTCGTGAAATTTCGTGATGTGGCAATGAGAGGACCCTGGACATCGGGAGGTATAGAATTTAATTTTGGTATTATTGGTCATGCTCCTACATGTAGTACTCCTATAGATTATCTTACAAAAAAGAATGTGGATGGTAGTGTTAGTTGTCATATATTTTCTTATGAGTGGATTACGCGTACAGTCTGGAATGTCGAAATTAGTTTACCTAAGGACAAGGCTTATTTCACAACGCACACAACTTGGTTTAATCAGTCTTCTATTGATCAACCTTATTACCAATGGATGAATGCTGGTTATGCTACTAAAACTGGAACAAGATTTTATTATCCAGGTACTTATAGTATAGGACATTCGGGAGATTTGCATCCTTATCCGATTGATGAGGAGGGGCGAGATGTCTCGTGGTATGATAATAATAATTTTGGTGCTTCTAAATCTTTACATATAATAGGTGATTATAATGATTATTTTGGGATTTATTGGCATAATGAAAAACATGGTTCAGCTCATTACTCCAATTATGATGAGAAATTGGGGATGAAATTTTATCTTTGGAGTTTTTCACGTGAAGGGGCCATCTGGGAAGAACTATTGACTGATGATAGTGGGCAATATGCGGAACTACAATCTGGTAGAATGTATAATCAGCCAAGTGTGACCAGCGGTTTTACACCATTTAATCATAATGAGTTTGCTGCACAGATGACAGACCAATGGACTGAATATTGGTTTCCTATAGCCGAGATCGGTGGTCTTTCTCAAGCAAGTCCGCTAGGCGCTATATATGTAGAGCACTCTGAAAAAAATATTGAAGTTCATTTATCTGCTCTGAAAGATATTTGTACCGATATGGAAATTTACAATGACAGGCAATTATTGATGAAGATGCCTATAAAAGCTAAAATATTAACTCCTGAGTATTTTAATATACCTTTGCCTTTTGATATTCCGGAAGGAAAGCTCAGAATTATAATAGGGAATAAGGAATTGGTTTATTCAGAGATAAAAAATGATTATGAACTGAACCGTCCGAAAGAACTACCAGCTGATTTTGACTGGAATTCTACATATGGGCTTTATATGCAGGGTAAAGACTGGCTAAATCAGAAAATGTATGGAAATGCGGAAAAATATTTGAAAGCAGCTCTAGAGAAAGATGTATATTTTATTCCGGCATTGGTAAGCTTATCTTCATTGTATTATAAGAAAGGGATGTATCTTGATGCTTGTGAATTGGTAAAACGAGTGTTGAGTTTAGATACTTATCATGGAGAGGCCAACTATTTGTATGGATTATGTAGTCGTGCTATGGGAAATCTGGCAGATGCCAAAGATGGCTTTTCCGTGGCAACATTTTCTCCAGGTTTTCGTACGGCTGCTTATGAGCAGTTGGGTGAACTTTATATGAGAGAGGAAAATTGGGAAAAAGCTGAGCAATATGCATTAAAAAGTTTGGAGTATAATCAAATGAACTTATATGCGAAGCAGTTGCTGATTGTCCTTTACAGAAAAAGTAATCATGCGGAAAAAGCGTTGAGTGAAATAGAAAAAATGACAGAACAGTTGCCATTGCTACATTGGGTTCGATTTGAAGAGTATTTATTGGAAGCCTCGACTGCTGAAGAATTCAGTTCTCTTATTTGTAATGAGCTCTCTTTCGAGACTTATATGGAAATGGCTGTATGGTATGAGTCTATTGGCTGTCTGGATGAAGCTATTACACTTCTATCATTTGTAGATACTTATCCAATAGCTTTGTATCAGAAGGCCTATATATATCATTTGAAAGGGGATGAAAAGGGGGCAATGGTATTTTTGGATGAGGCTAATAAGAAGTCTCCTAAAATGGTGTTTCCTTTTCGTGCCCATACATTGAAAGTTTTGGAATGGGCAGCAGGTTTGTCTGATAATTGGAAAATAAGTTATTATCGTGGGCTGATTCAATGGAGTGTTGGCAATACATGTTGTGCTTTAAATTTATTGAATAGTTGCAAAGATGTTCCTGATTATGCTGCTTTTTATTTAAGTCGTGCTGAGTTGCGAAAGGATAAGTCTGGTTTGCCCGATTTGCTCATGGCTCAAAAACTTGATCAATCATGGAGAACACAGTACTATTTATTAAATTATTATGTTGATCATGAGCAATGGGCAGAGGCTGTAAAAGTGGGAAGGAATGCTTATAAGAGATATCCAGATAACTATTATATTGGATTAAAATATGCAATGGCTCTTTGTGAGAGTGGACAGTATATGGCTAGTCTCAATTGTCTGAAGAAGTTACAGGTACTTCCTTATGAGGGATCGTATATTGGACGTGATATTTATCGCAGGGCTTGTCTGTATCAAGCTATGAAAGAATGGGAAGATGGTAGGTATGCCAAAATGTTAACAATGATAGAGAAAACACAAGAATGGCCGGAGAACTTGGGGGTAGGAAAGCCTGATGAGGAGTTGATAGATACTCGCTTGGAAGACTATATGGCAGCTATTGCGTATGTAGAACAAGGGCAAAGTATGCAAGCAGATAAATTGTTCTCTCAAATTGCAAGTAGCAATATGTCTGAAGCTTATTTTGACTCAAATAACCTTTTGGTTGTGCTGGCATTGCGTAACTTAGGAAAAGTTGACATGGCAGATAGTCTTGTGAATGAATGGAAAGTTAAACATGTACATAATGAAATAGCTCAGTGGTGTATATTGGTTTATAATAATGAAAAGAAAAAGGCAACAGAGATACTTAATAAGTATGAAGAAACGGAAGAAATTGCTCCATGGAATGTTGGTTATAGGGATTATAACTTTAAATTGATAAGAAAATTGAGTCGTATATTGAAAAAATAAAATTCTAACCTTGTTTATTATATAATAAGAATGCAATGTGTATTTTCGTAACTATATGTTTTTTGCTCTTTTTCTGGCTTATACCTATTTCTTTATATGCAGATAATGAGATTCATCTGACATTGATACCTCCTGCTATTGTAACGAATCAAGTTGATCTTGATATTCGTGGAGGAGTTGTAAATAAGAGCAGTCAAGAGCAAATGTATATTGTTTCATTGTATTGGAATAAAGAAGATGATGAACATCTGATATGTCGTTCTACTTTCAAACTTTTGCCCGGTCAGTCAAAGACTGTTTGTTCTATTGTAGATACAGAAAAGAGGATAGGCCAAAATCGAGTAATCTTTAAGGTTAAAAGTCAAAATAAGCTATATAGGAAAGTTAAGGATATTGAAATTTGTAAGTCCGATATTCGTTCTACTCAGAGACTTTCTGGTGCTTGGACTGGCATCTATCACTGGAGTGAGACTGAGGGAAAATATTGGAACAAAAAACTTCAGGAAATGACGGATAGCCATTGGGGCGAGATGGTGAGAGCCATGGATAAGTTGAATATGAATATTATCGTTATTCAGGAGGTTTTTCGCAATGAAGAATATGCAGGCAAACATTCTGTAAATGTCACAAATTATACTGGTAAAGCCTTTTATCCTTCAAATCTGTATCCGGGACGGATGGATATCAAGGCTGATGATCCTATTGAGGCTATATTGACAGAGGCAGATAGGAGAAATATGAATGTATTTCTAGGAATTGGCATGTTTGCTTGGTTTGATTTTACTACTGAATCTCTAGAATGGCATAAACGAGTGGCTAAAGAGCTTTGGGAAAAGTATGGACATCACGAGTCCTTTTATGGGTTTTATATTTCGGAAGAGAGTGGAGGAGGGCTAGATAATTGGGAAAAGAGTCCGTTGATGAGAAAGAAGAGGAAGGAGGATATTGTAACCTTCTTTAAAGAGTTTAAGGCCTACTGTAATACTTTTGCACCAGGGAAACCTATGATGCTGGCTACCAATAGTTTTGATATTCCTAATGGAATGGATACTTATCCGGACTTATTGAAGCATCTGGATATATTATGTCCATTTGGATTTGCTAGAATGCCTAAAGAAGATTTAAAAGGACTTGAAGCTGCAAATTTATTACAAAAAGTATGTGATGAAGCGAAAGCTCATTTATGGTTTGATTTGGAGGCTTTTTTATTCAACCAGGATAATTCATTATATCCTCGGCCTATAGATGGAATCATTCAAGACTTAAATCAATTTGAGAATTTTGAGACTATTTTGTGTTATCAGTTTCCTGGTGTATTTAATGATCCGGAAATGTCTGTCTGTATAGGTGAAAAAGAGACAATTGATTTGTTTAACGGATACTTGGACTATTTGAACGAACAAAAAAAAGAAGGTAAAGACAAGATTGTTTCCGAAGTAAAGCCAATTACCGGTACATGGATAAATCTAGCTTATCAGGATGTACGTAATAAATATACCAATCTGCAATATTTTGACAATACTGACCCTGGAATGTGGGAACAGAAGGTGAAGGAATTATCAGATATGGGGATGGAATATTTAGTTTTTATGGCAGTAGCTAATGAAGGGGAAGCCTATTATCCTTCAAAACTAATGCCGTGGGCGTATTCTGAGAATAGAAAAAGCCCGGTGGATGCCATTATGGATGCGGCAGCTCGACTAGGCATGAAGGTTTTTATGAGTATTGGCTGGGCTAAAGACCAGGATGATAATTTACGCGATCCGGTGATTCAGCAAAGGCAATTGGATATGATGAAGGAGTTGGCGTCCATATATAGGACACATAAAGCGCTTTATGGATGGTATTTACCGGTTGAGGATTGCTTGTGTCCTATACTTTCTGAGCATGCTGTGAATGCGGTCAATGCTTTGGCAGAGCAGGCGCGTAGATTGACTCCGAATAAGAAAATTCTGATTTCTCCTTATGGCATGGTCAATTCTGATTTTGATGATCCGGAATATGAAAGGCGGTTGTCTAGGCTAAAGGTAGATGTCATAACCTATCAAGATGAAGTGGGATGTGTGAGGGAAAAGTTTCCTTTGGTCCGCTTGAAGGAAAACTGGCAAAAGCTGCGGACTATTCATGATAAACTGAATATTGCCTTATGGGCGAACTGTGAAACGTTTACGTGGGAAGATGAGCTTAACGACCGCACTTCTGCTTTGATTCCGGCTGCCTATTCACGCTTACTTTCTCAGCAAGCAGCAGCATCGGCAGCGGGAGTGGAGAATATTGTTTCTTTCATGTTTTGTGGCATCATTGAGAATCCGATGTCATCTTTTCAGTTAGGACAACCTATTTGGTCCAATTGTACTTTTCAGAACTATATGGATTGGAAGCGGGGTACGAGATATTGGAAATTGCTTGAAGCTTCTTTCCTTGATAAATTGGCTAATGGTGCGACACCTGAGATGATAAGGGACGAAAAGACTCCATCGGCATTATTGGATGGCTTAATTGCTGAGGAAAACACCGGAGACAGTTGTTGGATAATCTTTAATAAGGGATATCATGAGCTGCAGGTTGATTTGCAAAAGGAAATGGAGCTCCATGACGTTTTACTGCGTATGTTAAATTATAGGCCGGGAGGTATTAGACTGCCCTCGAAAGTCTATTTATATGCTTCACTAGATGGAGACTCGTATCGTTTATTATCTATTAAAGACACTCCTTCCTTCCAGAATGCCAAGCATGATGCCTGGATTGACGGAGTCTTGTTTGAAGGTATAGATGTCAATACCCGCTATCTCAAAGTTGCTTTTGAGGCAGATACGCCGGTGTATATGGATGAATTATTTGTTAATCCAGTAATCAGATAATAGGAAAGCCTCCCGATATTTTAGTGCATATTGGGAGGCCTTCTTTATTATCTCTATTTTTTTATCAGTCGAACAGACTCTTGAACTTCTTGAATATTTTCTCCTTAATCGAAGTATTTGGCTTGAAGTTATCCGATTCTTCCATCTCCTCCAGCGCCTTCTTCTCATCCTTGTTCAGCGTTTCGGGTACGTATACGCTGACATTTACCAGCAAATCTCCCGTGCCGTATCCGTTCACGTTGGGTAAACCTTTGCCGCGCAGGCGGAGTACTTTTCCCGGTTGCGTACCTGAGTCAATTTTTACTTTCACCTTTCCATCAATCGTGGGAATTTCTACCGCACCACCCAAGGCTGCTGTCGGGAAGCTGAGGAGCAGGTTGTAAATCAAGTCATTTTCATCGCGTATCAGGTTCGGGTCTTGTTCTTCCTCTACAAGAATCAGCAGGTCTCCCGGCACGCCGTTGTGCTTGCCTGCGTTTCCTTTTCCTCCCATAGAGAGTTGCATACCTTCTGCAACGCCTTTCGGAATTTTTACGGTTACTACTTCTTCACCGTATACAATGCCTTCACCGGCACACTCCTTACACTTGTTCTTGATGATTTTGCCCTCACCGCCACACGTCGGGCAGGTGGTTCTTGTCTGCATGGTGCCGAGTATGGTTTGCTGGTTACGGATTACCGTGCCGCTACCGTTACAGGTCGGGCAGGTTTCGGCGCCGCCGTCGCCTTCGGCTCCCGTGCCATGACAGTGGGTACAAGGCACGTATTTCTTCAGCTTGAATTTCTTTTCCACACCGGTAGAGATCTCCTTGAGGTTCAGTTTTACCTTGACACGCAAGTCCGAACCACGGTAACGGCGTTGTTGTGTGCCGCCACTTCCGCCGAAACCTCCAAAACCGCCAAAACCTCCTCCACTGTGTCCACCAAAGATATCACCGAACATGGAGAAGATGTCGTCCATGGACATGCCTCCACTGAAGCCGCCGAACGGACCACCATTACCGGCGGCACCACCCAGTCCGGCATGACCAAACTGATCGTAGCGGGCACGCTTGTCCGGATTGCTTAGTACGTCGTATGCTTCTGCCGCTTCCTTGAATTTCTCTTCGGCTGTTTTGTCGCCCGGATTCTTGTCCGGATGATATTGGATGGCTTTCTTGCGATAGGCTTTCTTTATTTCTTCTACCGTTGCTGTCTTTTCGACTTCCAATACTTCGTAGTAATCTCTTTTTTCCATACAGTTTTATGTTATTCTCCGACTACCACTTTGGCATGACGGATCACTTTGTCGTTTAGGATGTAACCGGTTTGTACACAGTCCAGAATTTTGCCTTTCAGTGCTTCATTGGGTGCCGGAATCACGGCGATGGCTTCGTGATAGTCTGTATCGAGCGGTTGTTCCTTTGTCTCTATTACCTTAACGCCGTTTTGTCCCAATACAGACATGAACTTGTTGTAGATAAGTTCAACGCCTTCTTTTACGGCGGCTACGTCGGTGGCTGTCTCCATGTTTTTGAGGGCGCGTTCAAAGTCATCCACAATGGGTAGGATACTGCTGATACTCTTTTCACCACCGTTCAGGATGAGTTCTGCTTTCTCCTTCATGGTACGTTTGCGGTAATTGTCAAACTCGGCAGACAAGCGCAGGTATTTGTCCTTCTGCTCTTCAATCTGTTCATTGGCCTTTTCCAGTTCCTGGGCGAGCTTTTCTTCTTCTGTCAGGGGAGCTTCGTTTTCTTGTGAAGTTTCTTGTCCGACAGTTTCTTCGTCACATTCGTTAGGAGTAGCTTGAGTTTTCAGCTCCTCTTCCTGGTTGTTTTCTTTTTCTTTCGGATTCATATTGTTATGCTTATTATTCTTGTAAAATGATTTAGCTTTCATTGCTGTTAAGGGTTTAAGTTAATACGATATTGGTGCTCCAGCAAAAACTTTGCCAAAACGGATATTTTTGCCGAAAACGCTGCAAAGGTAATACTTTTATGTCAGATTGACAGCGCTTCTCTGTGCCTATTCATGGAAAAATAACTATCTTTGCACTCGCAATTCGCAGACTAATAGGTATTAAATAGTAAATTGTAAATAAATAAATCGTAAATATAAAGATGATTACAGTCTCTAATGTCTCAGTACAGTTTGGTAAAAGAGTGTTGTTCAATGACGTAAACCTGAAGTTTACAAGTGGTAACTGTTATGGTATCATCGGTGCCAACGGCGCCGGAAAATCTACTTTCCTGAAAACGATTTCCGGGGAGCTGGACCCTACGACGGGCTCCATCATGCTGGCTCCGGGAGAGCGTCTTTCCGTTTTGAGCCAGGACCACTTTAAGTGGGATGCTTTTACGGTGATGGACACGGTGATGATGGGACACACGGTGTTGTGGGACATCATGAAGCAGCGTGAAGTGCTGTATGCCAAAGAGGATTTCACAGACGAGGATGGACTGAAGGTTTCCGAATTGGAAGAGAAATTTGCCGAGCTGGACGGCTGGAATGCCGAAAGCGATGCTGCCGCCTTGCTGAGTGGCTTGGGTATCAAGGAAGACAAGCATTATCTGCTGATGGGTGAGTTGAACAACAAGGAAAAGGTGCGTGTCATGCTGGCGCAGGCTCTCTATGGAAATCCTGATAACTTGCTGCTGGACGAGCCTACCAATGACTTGGATATGGAGACCGTGACTTGGCTGGAAGAGTACCTCTCCAACTTTGAGCATACGGTGCTGGTGGTAAGCCACGACCGTCACTTCCTCGACTCCGTTTGTACGCATACGGTGGACATCGACTACGGAAAGATTAACCTCTTTGCCGGTAACTATAGCTTCTGGTACGAGTCCAGCCAGCTGGCGCTCCGTCAGCAGCAGAACCAGAAGGCAAAGGCCGAGGAGAAGAAGAAAGAGCTGGAAGAGTTTATCCGCCGATTCAGTGCCAATGTGGCAAAGAGCAAGCAGACTACCAGCCGCAAGAAGATGTTGGAGAAACTGAATGTAGAAGAAATCAAGCCGTCATCACGTAAGTATCCGGGCATCATCTTTACGCCCGAACGCGAACCGGGTAATCAGATTCTGGAAGTTTCCGGTTTGACGAAAACGCTGGAAGATGGTACGGTGCTGTTCCGCGACGTCAACTTCAACGTAGAGAAGGGAGACAAGATTGTATTCCTTTCGCACGACCCGCGTGCCATGACCGCCCTGTTCGAGATTATCAACGAGAATATGAAACCGGATGCAGGTACTTTCAACTGGGGTGTGACTATCACCACCGCTTACCTGCCGCTGGACAATACTGCATTCTTTAATACAGACCTGAATCTGGTGGACTGGTTGAGCCAGTTCGGTGAAGGCAATGAAGTCTATATGAAGAGCTTTCTGGGACGTATGCTGTTCTCCGGCGAGGAGGTGCTGAAGAAAGCAAGCGTATTGTCGGGAGGTGAGAAGATGCGTTGCATGATTGCACGTATGCAGCTGCGCAATGCCAATTGCTTGATTCTGGATACACCTACCAATCACCTCGACTTGGAGTCTATCCAGGCATTCAACAATAATCTAAAGACCTATAAAGGCAATATCCTTTTCTCATCCCACGACCACGAGTTCATTCAGACGGTTGCCAACCGTATCATCGAATTGACTCCGAACGGTATTATCGACAAGATGATGGAGTATGACGAATACATCACTTCAGACCACATCAAGGAGTTGCGTGCACGTATGTACGCAACAAAGTGATAACGGAAGCTAAGGACTAAATAAGCATATTTTAAATCGTTCCATCATGAGGAAAAAATCGTTCCACCATGGTGGAACGATTTTTTCACCACGATGGAACAATATTTCTGCCATGATGGAACGATTCTTCTTTCATATCTTTTTGGTTTAATAAAGGCTTGTGCGATATTGAAAAAAAGAAGAAGGTGTGTTAGAATGATTTTTAGCTATCATTCTGACACACCTTCTTTTGCTATTAAAAGAGTCTCTTTGTTCTTATTAAGGCGGGGAATAGTCTGAGTTATTGTTTCTCCTTATATATAATTTTGCCTTGGCTTTCGCCGAAAAGGTTGTCGCCTAGCGTGGTAATCTTATTCCCCGTGGCAAGCACATAGCGCAGGTTGTCGCATCCCATAAATGCTCCGTACTCAATGGCGGTTACACTGGCAGGAAGCACCAGCGTGCCGCACAAACGGCCGCAGCCACTGAATGCACGCTGTCCAATGCTTCTAAGCTCTTGCGGGAGCCGTACGTTCAGCAGATACTTCTTTTGGGTGAAAGTATAGTCGGGAATTGCAGTGGCATTACTGTTGGTCATGTCGATGGAAACCAGATTGGGCATATAGTCGCGTATCAATGTGAAGTCGGCTTCGTCCATTTTTCCTTCAACGGTCAGAAAGTTAACGTCTTTGGGCTGAAATCCGGCTCTTAACAGTTCGCTGGCAAGGCTGCCCATTTTACCAATCTGCACATTGACTGTCAGTGGTTCTCCTTCAATGAATGCAAAGGTCTCCCATTTCATTTTGGTACGATAGGAGTCACTGCATCCCAATGGAACAAATATGGCTGTAACGCTATCGGCCAATGCTTCGGACAACAGATTGGGAGCCGTTTTCTTCCGTATCTGGCATATCTTGAGATTTTTACATCCCTTAAAGGCAGCATCTTCGATGTTCTTGGTCTTGTCGGAAAGGATAATCCTGGTCAGTGTCTCCTTGCCTACAAATGTACTGTCGTCCATTTGCTTGCAGAAGGCATATGCCGGAATGCAATTGGCAGGATATACATAAAAACGGTTTGGATAAGTCCCGTTCTTGCCTGCATACATGCTGATGGAGGCATTGGAAATGTCCAGCAGTTGCAGGTTTTTGAATTCATCCCGTAGATGCCTGAAATCTACGGCATTCAGCTTGCCCTGCAGGGTCAGTTGGGTGATTTCATTGGCTTCCGCTTCTGTCATCAGTTCCACCAGGGTACCAGGTTTGGCCACGTAGTATCTTTTGGATTTTTGTGCCGAGGCATTCAGCATTAACGCCAGTCCGGCAACGGCTAAAAGTATTTTTCTTAGTTTCATGTTTGTCGATTCCAGATTGATTTTTCAAATATAAGAAGAAACCGGCAGGAATACATGAAGTTTTTTCTTTTTATTATTATTTTTGTCGGATATTAATCAAAATGAGATACAAATGGAGACGGAAGAAACGGTGAAGGAAGAGTGTGTTGCTATGAGTAAAACAAAACGTATTTGGCTGGCATTCGTTGATATAGTACTGTTTACTGTACTTTTTATGATTTTTCTGTTTTTGTTTGCCATACCTTTTGCGATTGCTTTCCCTGAGTTGAAGACACAAGCTGGTGGGATGAGCGTCTATTTAATGATGTTGAATGAAGTCTTGATGTTGGCCAGTGGGCTTATTGCCGCTTGTATGGTGCTGGGCTTCAGGAAGCTTCCTTTTTCGGGCTTGGGCTTGTCTTTGAAGGGATGGGGCAGAAGCCTGCTGAACGGAGCTTTGTTTGTCGTGTTCTTGTATGTAGTTGGTTTTGGCTTGTCTTTATTGTTGGGGGCTGTGGAAGTGGCAGGGGTCTTGTTTTCTCCCATTTCGTTGTTGTCGAGTCTTTTGCTTTATTTTTTAGTGGCAGTTACGGAAGAAGTTATTGGACGCGGTTTCATTTTAGGGCGTATGCTGGATGGAGGCGTCAATAAGTTTGTGGCATTGCTTATCTCTGCGGTGTTATTTTCGTTGATGCATCTTTTCAATCCCAGCTTTGCCTTCGTCCCGTTTTTGAATATCATGCTGGCGGGTTGTTTCTTGGGAGCTTCCTATATATACACGCGCAACCTCTGTTTCCCCATTGCCTTGCATTGGTTCTGGAACTGGATTCAAGGTTCTGTTTTGGGATATAAAGTCAGTGGAAATGAATTTAGCAATGAGAATCTGCTGATTCTTCACTTTCCGGAAGAAAATCTGATAAATGGAGGAACTTTCGGGTTCGAAGGCTCTATTCTGTGTTCACTACTTTTAGTGCTTGGTACAGTAATTATCTTAAGACACTATTATAAGGGATTAGGGATTAATGATTAATACGGAAACCATTAACCACTAACCATTAATCCCTAATCCCTAATCATTAATCACTAATTCTGTTCCACTCCTTTCATTGTCAGCTGTATGCGTTTCCGGTCCATATCTATGCTGAGTACCTTTACGCGTATATGTTGATGAATGGACACTACTTCATTAGGGTCTGATATGAATCTGTCGGCGAGTTGGGAGAGGTGTACCAGTCCGTTTTCCTTGATGCCTATATCGACAAATGCGCCGAAGTTGGTGATGTTTCCTACGATGCCGGGCAATTCCATGCCTTCGCGCAGGTCGTTGATGGTGCGCACGTTCTTATCAAATTCAAATATTTTTATCGGTCCGCGTGGGTCACGTCCGGGCTTGTCCAGCTCTTGCAGGATGTCTTTCAGTGTCGGCATGCCCACGGTGGGGGAGAGGTAGCGTTCCGGATTAATCTTCAGACGCAGCTCCCGGCTGGCTATCAGCTCGGCTACGCTGCAATCCAAGTCCTTTGCCATCTGTTCTACGATGCAATAGCTTTCCGGGTGCACGGCAGTATTGTCCAGCGGATTCTTTGCCTGCGGAATGCGTAGGAAGCCGGCACATTGCTCAAACGCCTTGGCACCCATACGAGGTACTTTCATCAGTTCCTTGCGCGAGGTGAAGGCACCGTTTTCGGAACGATAGTTCACAATGTTCTGTGCCAGCTGCGGACCCAATCCCGAGATGTAGGTCAGCAGATGGCTGCTTGCGGTGTTCAGGTTGACACCTACCAGGTTTACACAGTTTTCTACGGTCTGGTCCAGTGATTTTTTCAGCTTGGTTTGGTCCACATCATGCTGGTATTGCCCCACACCAATAGATTTCGGGTCAATCTTTACCAACTCTGCCAGCGGGTCCATCAGTCGTCTGCCTATGGACACAGCACCGCGTACGGTGACGTCGTAGTCGGGAAACTCGTCCCGTGCAATTTTAGAGGCCGAATAGATGGAAGCTCCCTGCTCGCTGACGATGAATATCTGTATGTCGCGGTTGAAGCGCTGATGTTTCAAGAACTCCTCCGTTTCGCGGCTGGCTGTTCCGTTACCTATGGCTACAGCATCTATCTTATAAGACTCTATCATCATTTGCAGCTTGGCAAATGCCTCTTTCTGCTTGCTGACCGGAGGGTGGGGGTAGATGTTCTCATTGTGGAGCAGATTTCCTTGTGCATCGAGGCACACAACTTTACAACCCGTACGAAATCCGGGGTCTATACCCATCACACGCTTTTGCCCCAGTGGTGAAGCCAGCAACAACTGACGGAGGTTTTCGGCAAATACCTTGATGGCTTCCTCATCAGCACGTTCCTTACTTTGCGTGGCAAATTCCGTCTCTATGGATGGCTTCAATAGGCGTTTGTAGGAATCCTGCACGGCTTCTGCCACTTGCTGTCCGCAGGCGTTGTTGCTTCGCACGAATTGGCGTTCCAGCCGTTCCACGCACTCCTCATCGTCCGGGCTGATGCTGACTTTCAGCAGGCCTTCCGCTTCGGCACGCCGGATGGCGAGCAGGCGGTGGGAGTTGCATCGCTTCAACGATTCGGAGCAGTCGAAGTAGTCACGGTATTTGGTCGCTTCCTCTTCTTTGCCTTTCACTACTTTGGCGGTCAGTATGCCTTGGCGGGCAAATGCGTTGCGCACGCTGTTTCGGGCACGTTCGTCTTCGCTAACATGCTCGGCTATGATGTCACGGGCACCTTTCAGTGCATCTTCCACGTTCTTCACGTCTCCTTTCACGTAATTGGCGGCGCGTTCCTCCGGATGAGGATCACGTTGCAGCATCAGCAGGGTGGCGAGGGGTTCCAGTCCTTTTTGACGGGCTGCTTCGGCACGTGTTTTCCGTTTGGGCTTGTAGGGGAGGTAGATGTCCTCCAGTAGGGTATTGTCCCAAGTCTCCTCGATGCGCTTCTGAAGTTCGGCGGTCAGTTTACCTTGTTCCTGTATGGTGTTCAGGATGGTTTCTTTACGTTTGGCGATTTCGTTCAGCTTTTCGTAGTGGGTCTTTATGGATTCAATCTGCACTTCGTCCAGTCCTCCCGTCACTTCTTTTCGGTAGCGGCTGATGAAGGGGATGGTGGCACCATCGTTCAGCAATCCGAGGGTCTGTACTATTTGTTTCTCTGATATGCCGAGGGCGGCAGATATCATGCGGTGGAAATGTTGTATCATCGGTTCTCTCTTTTTATAATGGATGCCAAAAGTACGAAAAACAATCGTCGTACGAAAATAAACCCCATATTCTTGGAAAAATCATTTATTATTGCGAAGTTTGTCAACTATAACGAACTAATAAACAATAATATGGAAGAAGCTAAAGGTCAATCGATTTTAGATAAAATGCTCACTACATTTATCAATACGTTAGTGAAAGCAGCCGAAAATGAGGCTCAAACACATTTCGGCAAAAACCTTGAGGAGGTATTGAAGCATTTCATGGCAAAAGTGAATAGCGATTTTGAAAAACAATGCCTGCTTTGGTATTTTACAAAAAAAGGTCAAACTATGACCGTGTCGTCAGAAGTCTTTGAGCGGATTGCGAAAGCGGCTGTTGCCTCGCGTGCGGCAAGCGAGAAGCTGTTTCATGGCCCACAGAAGGTAATCATTAAAGGAAAGGTCTATTATTCCCAAACCATTTCTTTCTATGAGAATGATGAATTTGATTATGCCTTGGGCTGTGCGACAATCTTCTTTGATGAGGAGGGCGTTCCCGTAGGCCTGAAGGATATTTATGACTTTAACGAAGCAAAACATCGTGATACCAATGCCGAGAGTGACACCACATTTATGGCTAAATTTGAAAAAGCAAATTTAGCAAAGTCCTACGCCATACTTTATGGCATTAATGACTATGACCTTCATGACTGATGTGTTTCGTACCATATCGTCATGTATCATAGCATTATTCTGCTGTCTGTTACCAGTGTTCTCTATTACGGGGGAGCATCCGATACTGATTATCAGTTCCTATAACCCGGATGCTGGCCGTACTTCCGGCAACATCTCAGACTTTATGGAGGAGTTCCAACGCCTGGGCGGGACAAACACCATCGCATTGGAAAACATGAACTGCAAAAGCTTCTCCGAATCTCCCCTTTGGGAACGGAGGATGGTGGAGCTATTGTCCAAATACCAGGGCGATAACAGTCCGGCGCTGACCGTCCTTATTGGGCAGGAGGCTTGGGCTGCCTATCTTTCTCTGCCCGACTCTATACGCGGCAATACTCCGGTCGTAAGTGCATTGTCCAGCCGTAACGCCATATTGTTGCCGGGCGATACGGTCGACTTAAAGACCTGGATGCCCGAATCCGTCGACTTCTTCACGGATTTCCCCAGTTCGCCTATCAAGGCTGGCTTCGTTTATGAGTATGATGTGGAGGCCAACATCAATATGATAAAGCAGATGTATCCCGGCACCAAGAATATCGCTTTTGTCTCAGACAACAGTTATGGCGGCGTTGCCATGCAGGCCTATGTAGTGAAGGAGATGCAGAAGTTCCCGGAACTAAACCTGATTCTGCTGGACGGACGCGTCAATACCATATATACCATTTGTGACAGATTGCATGAGTTACCGGAAAATACAGCTATATTGATGGGGACATGGCGTGTGGACATGAACGATGGTTACTTCATGCGGAATGCAACCTACGCCATGATGGAAGCAGCTCCCACTTTGCCCACTTTCTCGCTCAGTTCCGTAGGCTTGGGATATTGGGCTGTGGCAGGTGTCGTTCCTGCTTACCGTGCTTTGGGCAAGGAGATGGCAAGACAGTCTTACCGCCTGCTGACCACCTCCCAGGATAGTGAGACCCATATGGAAATCATTCCGAATGAGACCATACTGGACGGTAAACTTGTGAAGGAAAAGAAACTGAATATCACCGGCCTTCCGCAGCCGGTAAAGATGC
>OJON01000891.1_pt1 | contig 18080 bp, 24 predicted proteins | sample 1598031 | NCBI WGS metagenome assembly OJON01 (sample SAMN01915216, study PRJEB22387) | human gut metagenome | isolation source: stool | host: Homo sapiens | place: USA | reverse complement strand
AATCATTTTCTATCTTTATATATTCTTAAATTGAATATATCTTGACCCTATTGAACCTCATACAAAAATTTCAATAAAATCAAGGCTTTCAGAAGTTCAACATCATATTGAACTGCACTTTGACCAACATCAAATATCTTTCACTTTTGATGCATACATGTCTGCTGTGTGAGTGAAAAGCACTGACTGATATTTTCTGATTGCCCTGTCAAATGCATCCCATTCACTTGTGACATAAGCACCCATGTGAAACCTGATGCACAACATTTCTTCTTCTGTCAGGGTCATCACTTGTGACAGCATCATCACCGACTTGTCACCATGTCCTGCAAACATAGGTGCAGGATTGTATGTCCATTTTGGGTCTTTGCTAATAGGTGAACCACTTCCCATGACCACAACATCAGATGCATTTTCATCTATGTAGTCATCCAGTTTGCACACATCATGAAGCATTCCCACAATATATGGTGATTCAGGTCTTGTCCAAGGGATGTCAAACTTCTGTGTCATTTCCACAAGAACCTGTGCAACCATCATGGAATGTTCAAACAGACCGCCTGTGTGGTTTCCATGGTGCTTGATTGCAGCAGGCTTCACAAAGAATCCCTGACCAATCAACCAGTCCATTGTGTCAATATTGATGATGGGTCTTTTATGTATCTGCATAAAATCAAGAAACTGTTGCTGTGCAATTTTATCATTCATTCTGTCCATCCCCTTCCTTAAAGAACACCATGCTTTCAGTTGTCAGAAGCACTGGTGGAACAACTGCACCCTGAATGTAAAGATAAATCCTTCCACCATTGTTCTTGATGTTTTCCAGGTCTTCTGCATCCAGTTCCCAACAGCTTTCAACACCCATTTCCTTGTTATCAACATTTTCATATTTTGTGACTGGAAGGTCATTGCAACCTTCCAGTGTATAAACAGCATTTGTTGTTTCAGTTTTAACTGGTTTCATCTTTCACATCCACCTTTCTGTCTTAACTGCATATATTCTTTGTATGGAAGACCACACATTTCTGCTGCAACATGCAGTGCTTTTTTCTTATCACCAAATGAACCAAACACTGGAACATATGGAAAACCAACCTGATGACAGTACCACTGACCACCTTTTTCTTTGCTGACTGTATATCCTAATTTCATCTGAATTCCTTTCCTGTTTTCTTGTCCTTGAAGGTAATTCTTCCAACCACTTCAAATCCTGCCAGGTGTGCAGCTTCCCTGACAATGTGCATCAGGTGTCTGATTCTTCTTTCCTGTTCAGATTCTTCCCTGACAATTTCCTTTGTTCCATAATATGCAGTTGGGTCAGGATAACCTTCACTGTTGTATTTATTCATTGTTTACAAATTTCACCCCACATTCCTGATAAATCAGGTCTGCAAACTGTTCCAGTGTTAAGTCACCATTTGAAAAATCTGTATAGACATCAATCATTGCTTCACAAAATTCAGGAAGTCTTTTCTTCATGCCCCATCCGTATTGTTCTTTCAGGACTTTCACTGGAATCCCAAGCAGAAGAATCATTGCTGTGTTCACTGCCTTTTCGCTTGCTTCCTGTTTAATTTTCTTGATGTCAGACTGCTTCATGTTGAAGACTGGTTCATGTGCCACTGGAAGACCTTTCTTTTGTGCCATTCTTCTTTGCTGTCTGTTCATATCATCACACCACCAAATCATCAAAGACCACTGGAATCAGATTCTTCATGTCTTCAAGAAGCGGAACAGCAACTTCAAGCATCTGTGGGTGTGGCTTTCCAGTTGTTCCCAAGGCACGAAGTTTGAAAAAGTGTCTCCATTCACGAAGGTTTGCAGTCATGACCACTTCTGTCTTCAAGCTGTTTGGAAGAACCGCCCTTGCCTGCTGTGGTGACAGTCCAAAATCAAGCATCTTGAAATATGCATCTTCTGCCTGCTTCATGGATTCCTTCCAAATGTTCCAACCTTCTGACTTGTATTCCAAATAATCAGGAATGATGAATGTGATTTCAGAACCAAAGTCATCCTTTGAATAATTGCAGTATCTTGTTGATTCCTGTGCAAAGGATGCAAGTCTGTGTCTGACAAGTTCATGACTGATTCCCCTGTCAACAACAAACTTCACTGTGACTGATGCATGTTCAAGCATTGCTTCATGTCCTGATTTGATAAGTCCTGCAACTAACTTTGCAGCAGAACCTTCCTGAATCTTTCCTTCTGACTTGTAACAAGTTCTTGCAGCAGCTTCAATTTTCTGCAACACCTTCTGTCCATCAAAATCTTTATAAATCTGTGTATATGGTTTAATTGCCTGCATTCTGTTCACCTATCCTTTCAATACATCTGTTGACCTTCTGCTTCATTACTTCCTGCACTTCATCTTCACACGCAAGCAGGAACACCACCTGGTCAAGCACCAATTTGACATCTGCCAGTTCTTCCACAAGATTCTGTTCAATGTCATAGCTTGACAAATTCTTTGATACTGGTTGACCCTGACCATGGATTCTGAAATATTTGCAAATTGCCTGTGTCAGTTCTGCCATTTCTTCAATCAACTGCTGCATCTGAACTTCCAGTCCATAATGGTCTGCAACCTTGAATCTTGGGTCTTTCCTGATATATTCCATCAGCATCTTCTGATAGTTGGATGCTTTGTCCAGGTCTTCCTGACCATTCTTCTGTTCATGTCTGTACTGGTATTTATAGGAATTCAGTTCACAAAATGCTTCTGTTTTCCCATAACCAAATTTATCAAGCATTTCTTCAATGCATTCTTTCCTTCCTGGGATGTTATAATGTCCAGGATGAATCACATTTGACATTTTCGCTTCACCTTCCTTTTCTTGTTTTTTCATTTCTTTGATGTACCAAACAGCAAAAAATGCACCGCTGATGATTATTGCAACCACTGCAATCCATGAGTTAATAGCACCGAATGGTGCAATCAGTACAAGTGATAAAAGAGAAAAAACAAACCACATGTTGTGATTTTTCATCAATTTCACCTTCCTTTTATTGCTGCTCTGAATTCATACCAGGCATATTTCAGATAAATTTTGAAATTGCACCAGTGCTGAACCCTTTTTGATTTTCTTCTGCATCTTCTTTTCTGACCATTTCCTGCACCATTCAATCTGTGCAGCATCATCCACTTCATCATGCATCACTGTGTTCCACCTTTCATTTCATCTGACCAGTCAAATTCTTCACCACATTTTGAACACCGCTTTGGTCTTTTGTCATAGATATGATTTGGATTCCTTATCAAAGGAAAATGGATTGCTTCTTTGCAAGATGGACAACCAAGATAAAAGTCACCCATGAAGTCATCCTGAATCATTGTTGGTTTTATCACTGAATCACCTTCCCTTTTGGTAGTTTTATTATTTGCCCTGGATATATCAGGTTTGGATTTTCAATCCCATTGATTTCTGCAATCTTGCAACAAACAGGTATTGAAGTTTTTCCATAGTATCTTTTTGTGATATTCCAAAGACAATCACCTTTTACAACTGCATATTCATCAAAATCAGAACAGTTCAACATGATGCAGGATTTCTTCTTTGGCTTTTCTTTTGGATAATTGGATAATATGAAGATTCTGCCATTGAACCGCAGTATTCACACCGCTTGCCAATTTCAACTTCTGCACCACAAAACAAACGTTTCAAGATACACCACTTCCTTCCTGTCTATTTTTAAGATACATTTATGTCAAAAAATTTTGGAAGCATGATTTCAAACATTGCTTCAAATATGTTGACTGGAATTGAATTCCCTGCCTGTTTATATAAAGCACCATTTAGACAATTTGGTCTTCCTGGATGAACAGAAAGTGCAGCTTCAAAATTTTCATCAGAATATCCTTGCAATCGCCAGCATTCCCTTTCTGTCAAATATCTGAAATCACCATCTTCCAGTTCCACAACACCACTGTTTGGACACCTCATTTGTTTGCATGTGATTGTCATTGCATGGTCTTTGATAACTTCAACCCTTCCATTGAATACTGAATCACCTTCTGCAATCCTGTTCAACATTGATGGTTGTGTTACAACATAATATTCAGGAACTTCATCTTCAAGATAATTGTCAATGTTTTCCATGGGTTTTCTTTTCATCAGGTCAAAGTCAAATGCTTCACCATCAAGAATTGAAACTGTAAAGACCCTTTGTCTTGCCTGTGGCAATCCAAAATCCATTGCATTCAAGATTTCATAATTGTTTGTATATCCAAGCATCTGCATATATGACAGATACCTGTCAAAATTATGTTTCATATGCTTTGAAAGAACATTCTTCACATTTTCCCAAATCACAACCTTTGGTTTCCATTCACCCATCTGTTCAATGATGTGAACTGTTTCCCACATAAGGGATGACCTTGTTTCTGAACCTTCATCTGCACCCTTTTGATGTCCTGCAATGCTGAAATCCTGACAAGGACTTCCATGAATCAGGATGTCAGGTTTCAGATTCCATCCAACCACTGACTGTGTTTTATATTCCAGTTCATCAGCAAACATTGCATTGTATGACCTGACCGCCTTTTCATCAATTTCCACATAATCAATTGATTTCACTGGAACACCAAGATTCTTCAAAGCAACCCTTGGTGAACCAATTCCACCGAACAGTTCAAGAATCTGCAATTTTTGTTCTTCCATGTATTAGTTCACCACCTTCTGAAATAATCTGTATTTTTTACCATTGATTTTTTTATCAATGACTTTATAACCAAAGGTTTTTACAACTTGCCTTGAAAACTCAATCTTTGAAAGTGCCTGCAATGATTCAGCAAGACAAAATTCCTTGTATCTGTCATAAACTGCTGATGTTGGTTCACTTTCAATGTCATATTCTTCATCTTCACAATCTTTCACGAACATCAGAAGTGGATTGTTTCTTTCTTCATATTCTTCCAGTTCCTGCTTAATCTTGTTTGATGTTGTGAAGTTCTTTGTTGCAAGAACTCTTTTCAATCCCTGGATTCCAAGCTGAATCAGATATTCCATTGATTCCTGACCTTTCAGGTCTTCTTCAATTCCTGGTCTGAAATTTGGGTCATCAGATTTGAACTTTGCATTGAATGGAACAATGACAAGTCTTCTCATGATTGCCTGTGAATCAGAACCTTTTCCCATTCTTGGAATGTTATTTGCTGAAAACAGCAGCTTGCAGAATGGTTTGAAGTCAAACTTTGGTTGACCCTTCTGTTCTGCATCTATGGTTTCACCAGTGACAACCTTCTTGAACAGTGATGTGTCAGTCACAAATTCATTTGAAATGTCATCACCAATGTTTGCAAGTTTTCCAAACATCATGACTGTACTGAATCGGTCACCCAATTTTTTCAGGTCAAGTGCTGATATATTCTTTTCTGACATAAGATTTGACAGTGTTTTCAAGTATGTACTTTTTCCATTGCTTCCTGTTCCTGTCAGAATGAATGCTTTACCGCCTGCAAGGGTGTTTGACCTATACATGCAAGCACCAACAATTTCTTCAAGCAATGACCTGATTTCATGGTCACCACAAGACACATTGTCAAGCATGTTGTCAATTACTTCACTGGATGCCTGTCTGTTGAAATCCCATGGAATCTTGTTTGTAATGACCACATCAGGTGTGAATTCTGAAAAACTGTCAGTCAAGACATTGTAAAGACCATTTCTGAATGCAATCACACATGCAGGTGCAGTTTTTGTGTTATCCCTGATTAAAATATTCAGGTATGACATGACTTCCTGTCTTTTGGCTCTGTTTAACTGTGGAATGTGCTGAATCATTACCGCTTCAATTTCTTCCTGACCTGAAACATAGATTCCATCTTTATACATGTGAAGCTGACTATTCACCCTGATAATGTGATGATTATTTTTCAGGAACACTGCAAACTTATCAAACAGGAAGGTTGTTCCCTTGTAGAAAATAGGCTTGCTGAATGCTTCATCACGCATGATGACATCCAGTTCATCTTCTGCAAGTGGTTCTTTCAGGACATATTTGTTTATCATTCGCAAACAATCTCTTGCTTCTTCCTTTTCAAAGTCTGCTGACTGCAATGTCAGGATGTAATTGAACAGTGCCTGATTTCTTCCATCACCTGCATCCATGTCCAGGAATTCAGCCTTTCCCCTGACTGGTTTCATCCATTTTGGAATTTCCTGATATTCTTCACCATCTTCCAGGTATATGTCATATATGATTTGTCTTTCTTTTCCATCATATTTCAATATTTCATAGCTGTTTTTCACACCAACCTTGATGTCTGCTGTCAAACCAATTGCCAGTTTGCAATGTGTGAAACATTTGTCCACACCTGCATTCTTGAACAAAAAGTGCTTTCCCCTGGTTGTTGCGTAAACCCTACAATTCAATTGAAGGTCTTCCACAATATTCATCAACACTTCTGACTGTTCAAAATCATCAATGTCAACCAGGATTGTTTCTTCATCCAAAATTCCTGCAAATTCAGGAAGTGACTTGACTTGCTCATAAGTCTTGAAGTCTGTTCTGTTTTTGAATTTTTCAATGCACTTTTTGTCCTTGGTTTCAACATAACCTTTGAAAAACATCCTTCATCACTTCCTTTGCTCTAAAATTTCCAAGTGTTTCAAGAACAAATTCTTCTGTCTGATGCATCTGTTGAAATCAGAAATGCATCCTGCATATACTGCTTTGAAGTGTTTGTTCTGTTCTTTCATGTCTGCCAGTTCATCCTTTGTCAATGGAACACCATTTGGATGTTTCCTGGATTCAATGATTGCAGCTGTGTCTGCAACCTTCTGTTTATATTCAACTGCTTTCTTTCCTGAACTGATTCTTCTTTCTTCCAGTTCTTTCACTTTATCCTGGAAGAATTGTTGCATGGTCTGAACAATGTTATTTCTATGTTCAAAATCCAAGTCAACAATCTTCAACAGCTTCTTCAATCGTGCCTGGGATGTTGGAAAGAATGCATCCATATGAATATTCATTTGTCCATTGTCATATTTGATTTGTATATCCATCACATCACCCCAAAATCTTTCAGTCTTTTCTTTGCAAGTTCCACATACCAGTCTTTGTCCAGGTATGCAGGACATCTGACATCAGTCATGTTTTCATTGAACATGAAGCAGTGTTCAGGACTGGATGCAATCTTTTCAGGCTTTCCTGTTCTGATTGACACCTTCTTCACACCTGCATCTGTTTCCCTGGTGGAAGCAAACACCCTGATGCATTTTTCTTTTATCGGTTCATCACCATGCAAGATGGTGAAATATTTACTTGTTATCTTTGTAACCATCTGAAATTCTTTCAGTTCATCACAATTATGAATGAATCTTTCCACTGGAACATTCTTGACCATGTATTCAACCAATGCATGATTCACAATAGGAAAATCACCATAATCAAGATTTGACAGCTTCTTCACATAAGCACCTTTTGACTTGATATGTCCATCAGGTGCAACAATGATGTAATTGTTCACATCCTTCTGAAATACTTTTCTGTATTCATCAAATTCCAGTGTCAGACCTGTTCTTTGTTCCCATTCCCAAGCAATATCATCAATCAGGTTGAACCATTCTTCTTCATCCTGTCCATCAGGCATCTTTATCAAAATACCATCTGTGTTGGACTGAATCAGTTGTGCATAAGGTTCAATATGTTCAATCAGGTCAAGCAGAAGAATCTGACCATATACACAAACCTTGTTGGACATCAAAGGGTCATACAAGTCATTGTTCTTGTCCTTTAATACACCATAGGTTGAATTCAACACGATTTTCAGAACCGCCTGCAATGGGTCTTTTTTCTTTTTCAGTTCCAGTCTTTCATGATAAATGTCCACAAATTTCTGTGGGTCTGCAATATTTCTTGAATGCAGGTTGTATCTAATCATCAAAGAAGGATAAAGGGAAGCAACATCCATCATCAGATAATATCCTTCGCCACTGTATTGTTCCAATGCCCCATGAACACCACCCCATGCAAATGTGTGTGGGCATCCTGCAACCATCACTGAATACTGGTTTTTTTCAGGTTGCTTCTTGCCTGGAATGTGTCTGTAATAACATCTATTATCAGGATTTGAATACCAGTCCAAAACATCCTTGTATTTCTTCACCTGGTTTGTGTCAGGGAAGTCAATGTCAAATTCATCACCCCTGTCACCCTGTCGGTGTGCATCCAGGACAATTGCTGTCAACTGTGGTTTGGTCTTTGAAATCAAGGACAGGTCAAGTGGTTTGCCCTTGCAGGCAAGTTTCACCAGTTCCAACCTTCCATTGAATTCTTCTTTTCTCTGCAAGAATACTTCAATGGTCTGTTCCACATCATGCACACAATATTTCACTGTTTCAGCAATTTCTGCTTCTGTCAGTTTCCTGTCAATGTCAAATGGAACACCAGTTTCTTTGATGTTGTTTCCCATGCTTCCTTCAAACCACTTCAATCCTTTGTCCAGGTTCAACATCACATCATAATTGTTCAATGGAATGTTGCGAAGCAGTGAAGAAAACTTCCATCCAGGATTGCCTTTGACAATGATGAAGTCATTTATTCTTTTTGGGTCAAATCCACAAAGAATCCCTTTCAATATGTACTGGTCATAATGATTTGAATTGAAACCAACCCAAATGTCATTTTTCTTTGCCTGATACAATTCATCAAGTTCTTCCTTGTTGTTGATGATGACATGCTGCTTTTTCTCTGTCATATCAATCACTACAACCAACCAGTCATATTTGAAGACTTCAAAGTCATAAAACAGCATTTTCTTCACCTTCCTTTCAATTTGGTATCTTCCCAAGATACAAAATGTTCAAAAAAATTTGCACCTTGGGAAGAACCTGTTTCAATTACTCAAGAACAAATACTTCTGTGATTTCAAAGTCATTGAAATCCTTGTTCTTCTTGTTTGCACTGTACTTCAAAGCATATTCAAAGTTGTCTGCAACTGCTTCATAGATGTCCATAAGTAATTCAGAATACTGCTTGTATGTCTTGAATTCCACAACAGGCATGTCTGCACCCATTTCTTCAACCATCTTGCGAAGCATTTCATTGCAGTTGTGAATCTGAAATCCCTGGGTGATAACCTGATTATAGAAAATCATGCTGCCCTTGTACTCACCATCAGAAACAATCTTGAACCAAATGCTGACCATAGGGTCACCCTTCTTGGATGCTTTCAGTTCCATCTGCTGAACTGCAACTTCATAGTTACCATGTGGAACTTCCTTGTAATTTCCACCGCCACCATTTGCAGCAGCTTCTGCAACATCCTTCTGCAATCCTTCTGTGTCAATTTCCTTATCCCATCTGCTGAACATATCCTGTGCCATAATTTTTCACCTTTTTAACCTTTCTTAATTTAATGTTGCTACTACCAGGGCAAGTGCTTCTTCACTTGTGAACCCTTCCTTGATGTGGGCATCATACAGAATCTTGTTTGCATGTGCCAGTTCCTGTGCTTCCTTTTCAATGCTGTTATCCTTGTTGACAGTCTTCTTGATAACATGCACCTTTCCTTCTTTCTCTGCTGCTTCAATCAGCATCTTCAATAATTCATCCATTAGTTTTCACCCCTTCTTTTTCTAACTCTTGTTTTTGGTTTTTCAGGCTCTGCCTGCTGTTCCTGATTTTCTTCTGTTTCAGGTGGATTCATTGCAGGTGCTTCCTGCTGTTCTTCCACTGGTTCAGATGCCTGCTGTGGTTCACTCTGTGCCTTGTCCTGGGCATTTTCTGCATCAGGTGTGGAATTGTTCACCTTTCTTCTTCCAGGCTTCTGTGTGGCTTCTGTGGACTTCTGTGAAGGTGTTCCTGCTGCCTGATTTGCCTGGTCATAAACATCCATCAGTGCATCCCATGAAAGGGGAATGGTTGTCTGACTGATTCCCTTTAATCTGCCACCGCCAAAGATAACTTCATTCTGCTTGAAGTTCAGTGTTCTGCTGTCATCATCTTCAACCACAACCCTTGCAACAATATCAACCATGCCTGCAATCTTGTTTGCAATAGCATCCTGGATGTTCGGTGCAATTCTTGTGATGTTCTGACCATTCTTCTTGGTGATGTCCTTGGAAATATCTTCATGAGATACAACCACAAGATTTTCATAATCAAGATTGAAAAATCTTCTCATTGTGGAAAGATATTCTGTCTTGATAATATCCCAACCCTTTCCAAAGCCTGAATCAGATTCATGCTGAATTCCAAGATTGTCATACATGTAAACCCTGCACATTTCCCTGGTGTCTTCAAGAAGGTCAATGATGATGGTCTTGAAGTCATTCTGCTTCTTTTCAAGTTCTGCAAGGGTGTCCTTGAATACTTCCCATGCAAACTTTCTGTTGGTCATTCTGCCATTAACAGTGACTTCATCCTTGATGCTGACATAAGGCATTGTGACAAACTGGATGTTTCCATCTGTGTTCAGGTTCAGCGGATTTGGTGCATCATCAAGCATGGTTGTCTTGCCACTGAATGCAGCACCATAAATCCAAATCTTTCTTTTTTTGGTTTCTGAAATGTTTCTTCTTTCACTACTTGGTAAATTCATATAATCAATTCCTTTCTGACAATAGTCCTTGTATTCACAAAAGTTGCATAACCAACTTGTGTTCTGTGGGAATTCCTGTGCTTCCAACATGTTCTTTGTTGAAAGAAGGAAGCTGATGACCTTTTCAGGGTCATATTCTATTTGAACCAGTTGTGGTTCTTTCCTGTCCAGTTCTTCCTGCAATCTTTGTCTGAACTGGAACAGGTCTTCTTTCTTTGACTGTTTGATATTGACCTTTGGAACAAACAGGAAATACAGATTCCTGATGATTTTTCCTGGATTGTTCTTTTCATAAAAGTATTTATACAGATGAAGCTGTGGTGAATCTTTGTATTTGCTAACATTGTTTGAATACTTGAAATCATACAAGTCATATACATTTGGGATGACCTGATGTTCACCACCAAGTTTCTGTTCTGTTTTTGCAGGTGCAAGAAGGTCAATGAATCCAATGAAATCATCATCTTCAATTTTCACTTCATGTTCACCTGGTGGAATCATTGCTGCTGCCTTTGGAATCATCACTTCAAGTTTCATTGCTTCATTGACCTGTGCATCACTGATGACTGGATATGACATGAAATATTCATGAATTGCTGTCTGAACATCTTTTTCCAGTCCAGTGTGAAGTGCTGTTCCAAGAAATAATGCATTGTCTGCATTATCAGGTGGAATTGTTTTGATTCCCTGGTTATATCTCAAATCATAACGATATGGACAGGATTCAAATGTTTCCACCTTGCTGTGTGAAACAATCAATTTGACCACCTTCCTTTCAATTTTTTATAATACTGACCACATGTGCATCCACTCTGAATCAGTTCAATCATGGTCTTGAAGGTTTCAAAATCATCAGGATAAAGAAGGATTGCAAAACCGCCTGCTTCATCAATCTTTTTCAGATTGTAAAGCTGCAATTCACTTGGTTTTCCATTCTTTGCCTTGACTTCAATTCCAAGGAACTTTCCATTGCAACATGCCAGGATGTCAGGAATGCCTGATTTGGTGTATGCTGCACCGCCCCAATATTTCAAGAACCAACATCCATGGTCTTTCAGGAATCCTTTGATTTTGTTTTCAAAGTTCTTTTCTGCTGCCACTCTTTCACCGCCTTTCTTCTGAAACTGATGCAAGGATATTCCCTGGAACTTTCAATGCACCATTTCCATTTTTCACAATCCTTGCAGGTCAGTTCATCAGTCCTTAACTGTGATTCTGACAGATGCTTTGACATTTGATGTCTTTGCATATTTTTCATAAACATCAGGCTTGTCCTTCTTCAATGCCTTGGAATCAATGGTTGTCTTGGTAGTTGGTGCAACATATGTGACTTTCAAAATGTCATTTTCAAATGACTTGATTCCAAACTGACCCATTGCAGCTTCAAGTGCTGCCCTGACTTCCTTTTCTTTGTCTTCCAGTTTCTTCTTCTGTTTGCTGATTGCTGAAATCTGCTGCATGATAGCAAGAGCATTTGAATCCTTGTTGAATTCCTGCAATGCAGTTTCTTCATCAAACTGTTCTTCACAACCCTGCTGTTCAAGTTCTTCCTTGTCATCAAAGTTGCTGCAAGCATGTCCACATGTTTCAAAATCTTCACAATAATAGCAGCAACAGTCCTTGTCACATGTGTTGTCATTCAGTGCCTGTTTACATTTTTTCATTACTGGTCACCATTCCTTTCTTCAATCTGTTTGTTGAATTCTGCCTGATATGTAAGAATGTCATCAACATAAGGTGTTGTGTATATGCCTTTATTCCAAAGGGTTTCAGCACCATCTGCACCCATGTTGTAAACCATCAATACCAGGTTTGGGTCTGTATATTCTTCAAACAACTTGCGAAGTACAAATACACCTGCCCTGATGTTCTGTTCCTTGTCCAGGTAGTCAGTCACACCAATTGTGTCAGTCAACCATTCATGATTCATCTTGTTAATCTGCATCAGTCCATAATCTTCTGTTGGACTGATGATGTCTGACCTGAAAGATGATTCCTTCTGCATCAATGCCATGACCAGTGTCCAGTCAATGTCATATCCCTTGCAAAGATAAAAGGTGAACTGCTGTGTTGCTTCATCCAGTTTGCAATTCAATGGGATGAAATCATATTCATCACCTGACCAGTCCATTGAAATTTCACTGGTGAAGACCCTTCCATCATATGCACCATAGTGGTTGACCTGCTGCATGATATATTCATTCTTTTCAGAAGTTGTTTGCTTGTTCTTTGCAGTAATTCCTGCAATCACTGAACCAATGATTGCACCCATCAGAAGAACCGCCAGGGTGAACAGAAGAAATCTTCTTTTCACAATTTTATATGACTGCTGCTTGCTCCTGATGACCTTCCTTCCATGTGTTGTGTTGTTTTCCATCTTATTTTTCCATCCTTTCATATTCATTGAATAATTCATCTGTGAAGTCTTTTCGCATTTCCAATGTCTGCAAAACTGCTTCTTCCACACTGCCCCTGCACATTAAAATGTAATAAAAACAAGGCTGTTCCTGACCGATTCTGTGAATCCTTTTCTTTGACTGTTCATATAGTTCTGATTTGTCAGTCAGTGTGAAATATATGATTTTATTTGCTTTTTGAAGATTCAATCCCATTGCACCTGCTTGATACTGGATAAAGGTGATTGAATTGTCATATTGTTCATAATTCAAAAGCTGTTTCTGTTGACCATTCACAATTGACTGTGGTCTTCCAAGTTCTTCTGCAATCTGAACCATTGCAAGATATTCAGCAGTGAAATTGTAAAATACAATCAATCTGTCCTGTGTGCTTTCCACCAGTTCCCTGAATGCCTGCAATTTATATTCACTGTATTGACCACACAACTGTCTTGCATAAAGTCTTTTTGTCAGTGTGGTGTCACCAACCAGTTCCTTGTCATCAATGGTGATGATGCAGTCTTTCATGAATTTCCAGTATTCTTTGGATGCAGGAACAAACTGTTTGATGAAGGTCTGTTCAGGAAGGTCAAAACATTCTTCTGTCTTCATGAAGACCGCCCCATGTTCACGCAACTTGGATTTCAGTCTGTCAACATTCTTGTATGGGTTTTCTTTATCCACAATTTTGTGAACAAAACCACCCATATCAATCTTTGTCCAGTTCACATATTGTCTGTTGTAAACATCTTCTGAAATCTTCCATCCAAGCAGATGAATCTGTGACCAAAGGTTTTCATATTTCCCTGCTGTTGGTGTTCCTGAAAGAAGAATCACATTGTCAGGATTCAGTTTCAGGATGAATTTTGACTGCTTTGCACCCTGATTCTGAATCAGTGATGATTCATCAAGCATCAGTGTAAAATCATGCAGATTCAAAAGGTCTTTCCTTCTCCATGCCAGTTCATAATTGATAACACCAAGCACATTGAATGGATATAAACAAGGTTCACTGTAATATTCACCAGTCAATTCATCCTGAATCCAGTTGTCTGTTGTTGCTTGTTCAGCTTCATTGATGAATCTTTCAAATTCCTTCTTGTTTGTCAGGTCAAAAATCAAATCTTTCTGAAATGCTGACCTTTCTTCTACTGCATAATGTTCATTGAAATGGTCAATCCAGTCCTGAATTTTTGACTTCTGACAAACAATCAGATTCACTGGTGAATTCATAACTTTCATTTTTTCAGCACCAACAAAGGTTTTTCCAAGACCCATGTCCAGGTAATATGCAACCCTGTTCAGGTCTTTGGTCTGTTCCAATGCTTCCTGCTGATGTTTGAAAAGTTCCATGACATCACCGCCTATCCTTCAACAGTGATTCCTGTAATTTCCTTGAAGATGTCCTTGTCAAAGTTTGGAAGCTGCATCACAATGTCTTTCTTTCTATCTGAAAGACCATCCCACCACATCTGTCTTCCTGTTTCTTTTTCAATGTGCTTCAAGAATCCACCTGTCACTGAATATTCAGGATGCTGTTCTTTTTCTTCATCTGTCATGTCATCTTCCCAAATCCAGGAAAGAACATTTGAAGGACAGTCCATCAGAATATATCTTGCATCTGAATTCAACCAATCCTGATATGTCCAATCAGAAGGTTTGTTGAACAGGAAAATCTTTGGTAATTCTGTATTGAAACAACCATTTGAAAAGCAAGTCTTGTTCCAATCACCGCTGTTGCGATTACCGCTGTTCCAATCACCGCTGTTGCAATCACCGCTGTTGCGATTACCGCTGTTCCAATCACCGCTGTTGCGATTACCGCTGTTGCGATTACCGCTGTTGCGATTACCGCTGTTCCAATCACCGCTGTTCCAATCACCGCTGTTGCGATTACCGCTGTTCCAATCACCGCTGTTGCAAAGACCAGTGCAGGCTTTTCCAAGGTTCACCAGGTCAAGCACTTCCTGCCAGGTGATTTCCCTGATAATATGAATTTTGTTGGTGCTGCACTTGCTGTCATCATTGTTGGTGTCAATGACACCAAGTGCTTCCACTTCTGCAACCTTGTTATCAGGGTTAAAATCATAATATTTGAAACAATCTGCTGCTTTTGTGCAGAAATGAAATCCCCTGTCACAACATACTGGTGTGACATCTTCTGTGAATGTTTTTCCTACTTCAAACTGAAAACCTCTGCATGTCCAGTCTGAATTGAATACTTTGAATCCTTTCATGTGTTTTTGTCCATCCTTTCATGTGTTTTTGGTTATGAAACTTTGATTCCTGTGACTTCTTCAAACTTCTGTTTTGTTATCACATATGTCCATTGACCTGACATCTTGACCGCCATGCCAAACTTCAATGTTCCCTGTTGCAATCCGATTCTGATAAACTGTTCAGATGCATTCAGCAGATATGCAGCTTCTGCAACTGAAAGTCTGTTTTCAGGTCTATTTGACCAGTCTGTCATCACTTCACCGCCTTTCTTGTATCTTGACAAGATACATCAATCGCAAAAAAATATGTCATCAATTTCTTCACTTTTCAGACCATATCTGATTTTGATTGCTCTGATTTCAGACATGGTGAATTCTGCACCACCTGTGGAATTGATTTTTGCATTCATTCGCTGAACAGAAAGACCAATTGCTTCTGCCAGGCTTTCCTGTGTATCACCATGTAACTTCATTACACTGACAAACTTATTCTTATTCATCACTTCACCGCCTTTCTTAACATGAACCACCATCTGAACCATGGAATGCACCAACTGGATATTTCCAATCATCCACAAAGATGTCATCAACTGTGAATTCACCAGTTTTGATTGAATGCACCGCCTGTTTATCATCAAGGCACAAACACGATTTTGCACCACAAATGAAATCATCAAGATTCTTTTTATTATCCAGGGTGAATCCAAGTCTTTCTTCATCATCCCTTAATTCTTTGTATTCATCAGGATATATTTCACTAAATCCCTTCATCAGTCCTGGTGTTGAAAAAATACAAGCTGCACAACTGCATCTGTTCCATCCCAATCTATAACAAGGATGTGGATTCACATGATGCCTTTTCAGAACTTCCCAAACATCTTTTTCTGTGTAGTCAATACAACACCGCCACTGATGAACAATTCTGTGATTCCTTTTTTCAGCATTTGTTCTGTGAATCTCTATTTCATTGTATTTTGACCGCCCTGCTGATTCACCCCTTCTTTCACCTGAAACAATCAAAATCTTTTTATCTTGTTTGGTTTCTTCCAGGTTTGCAGTCACACTGTCCTGAACTGCTGCTTTCAGGTTTCCACTGCACCATCTTCCCTGATGTGTTCCACCCTTTGCAGGAAACTTGTGTCTTTTTCCACCAAGTTCTTCAAGCCTGTCCAAGTTGGAAACAACTGAATCTGCAACCATAACTTTCAGATATGCTGAACACCATCTTCTTGACAGGTCAGGTGACTTTGCAGGAAACTTCATTCTGCATCCATATTCTTTCAACAAATCTTCCATTTCTTCAAGACATTGTTCTTTGATTTCCTGACATTTCAAATAGTTGGATGATAATTTGCATTGCTTAACTTCATCAGTGTCAGGGTCAATCCATTCAATAGGTTCTGATGCACCTATTCTGTATAATTCCCCAAAGAAACCATTGACACGATATGAAACCCTTAATTTGACACCTTCTGCATCTGCAAGTGCTTTCATATAATTTTGTGTGCATTTCCAGTCCATTCTTCTTGAAGGATGTCCACCATCAATGTCATGATGCCATAATTCAATTTTTTCTTTTGGAACACCAAGTTCAAGCAGTTTATAAAAACATGCAATGGAATCTTTACCACCTGAAATCAAAACAACAATCAGGTCATATTCTTCCAAGGGAAAAAGTTCAGGAAGATAAATGCTTTCAAAATGCTTTGAATCCTTTCTTCCATCAACCCTTGGTTTGATTGAAATTCCTTTTCCATATATGGGTGAATCCTGAACACCAAGAACAACTGGTGTGTCCATGGTGCAATCTTTATCTTTCAATACTTCCATCAGGTTTTCCCTTCCTTTCTGTTTCAAATAGAAGATTGAAGTGCTGTGTCCTCTCCCTTGTTGATTCTTCCCCTTAACAACTTCTTGGTTTAAGTTTGAAGTGATGTTTGGTTCATCCTGCCTGCTTTCTTCAAATAGTGCAGAACACTTTGCTTCATTGACTTATTGTTCCTGGTTTCTTCAACTGTTTTGTCAGGTCTTGTTTATTCTGCATTCACTCTATCTGCCATTCAGCAGCCTGAGCACCATGTCACTTGTGAACCGCCCCATCACTGCACCTGAACTTTCCTGGTTGCTTCAATCTTCTGTTGTTGTATCTCTTTAAGATACAAGCAAAGTATAATGTGTATCTTGTCAGTTGTCAATACCTTTTTTAAAATTTTTAAGATATTTTTTCAAGAAAAATTGAAAAAATAACGCAAATATGCTATTATCAAGATACAAATAAATATAAGAAAGGATGTGACCACTATGACAATGGGTCAATACATAAAGCATTTAAGGGAAAATGCAGGTCTTTCACAAGAAGAACTTGGAAAATCCCTGAATCCACCTGTCAACAGGGCAGCAGTTCAAAAGTGGGAAACAGACAAGGTTGAAAACATCAAACGAACCCATATTCAACAGCTTGCAAGAAAGTTTGGTGTTTCCCCTTGTGAATTGATGTGCTTTGATGACCGCTTTGATTCTGCCAAAGCAGCAGAAGAAACAAAGACCCTGGAACTGGTTCAGAAGAATTTTGGAAAGGAAGCAGTGAAGGTCTTGCAGATGTTCTGTAAAATGAATCAGTCAGGACAACAGAAAGTCCTGGAAGATATGTCTGATATGACTGAACTTCCAAAATACATTCAAAAAGATTCTTCTATGTTGAAAAACGCATAGACAATGTTTTATATGTCAATTTCAATAAAAGTTCCACATAAGTTCAAGATTATTCAAGATGTTTTCAGGACATCTTGAATCCGCTGAAAATCTTGATATTATAGGCATTTTTTCAAATTGAAACCCAAGATGTTCAAGATGTGATGAACTTATTTATAATCAAAGAATAATAAATCATTGAAATTTAATGATTCTCTAAAAATAATTATA
>OJON01000889.1_pt1 | contig 18092 bp, 19 predicted proteins | sample 1598031 | NCBI WGS metagenome assembly OJON01 (sample SAMN01915216, study PRJEB22387) | human gut metagenome | isolation source: stool | host: Homo sapiens | place: USA | reverse complement strand
TGTTTAATTTTAAATTCCATATATGATTTATTTCCGCCACTTTTTTCTATTTGATTTTTATATACATCATACCAATCTTCTAATTCTTTATTATATTTTATACTCATCATATTTACTATATAACTCCTTTAAATAATCTGAAACTTCTTCATTTTTTGTTATTACTTTTTTTGATATATTTTTGCAGTAATCACAAACATTGCAATTATTTATGCATTTATCATTTACAAAAAATTCAATAAATCCATCTAATTTTTCATTATCAATGTATATATGTCTAGGGTATATTCTTGGTTGTCCTAATCCTCTAACTCTTTTTATTTCATTATATGCCTCTTTCCTTGTATTTACTTGTACTTTCTCTAATTTTTGTTCACCATTTTTATCAAGATATCCATGTCCTTGTATTAAATCAATTAAATTTCCGTTGTATTTTCTATTTGTATATGCTTTTACTCTTTTTACTAATTCATCAGTTGGAAATCCTCTTTCAGTTATCTTAAAATGTTCAATTCCTATCTCTTCATAATATTTTATATCTTCTGGTCTAACCCAAGGCGATTTTATGTATTCTTCATTTTTATTATTTTGAATTTCTTGACAATAAAACAAACTCCAATCTTCATAATTTTCTTTTCCTAAACTTTTGTCAGATGCATGTGATAACGATGTAGTATGTGTAAAAATCATTGGACAGTTTTTCAGGCAACTATTTGTAACTAATATTTCCATTTTGGCATGTTTTAAATTCTGTACCATATATTTTAATTTTTTAAAATCTCTATTTATCTTAACGAAATCTGCACATATAATGTCCGCTCCCATATCTTCCCAATATTTAGCCCTTTCAAATGAATCAACACAAGCAAATGTTGAAACTCTTAAAGTAAAATAATCACCAAAATATTTTTTTACTAATTGCATAATATACGGATTTGTAATTGTTAGTGCATTTACACCAATTTCCTTTAGATATGTTAAAAATCTTTTAAATTTTTCTTGCCATTCTTTATTTTGTTCGTTATTTGCTAAACAGCTTCCATTTAGCAGATAATTAAATTTAATTCCACTTTCTCTCACCTTTTTTACATGTTTTTCAAATTTTATAGTTTCAATATCTTTTAATTCGTCATCTGGTCTTCCTCCTCCGATAATGTCATTTTTTAATTTTCCATAAATTTCATATATCGGATATTTTTTTACTTTTTCAACTAGGTCATCCTCATAATTTGTTGCCAATGATATCTTCATAATCTTTATCTTTCCTCCTCTACTATTCTTTCTTTAATTTCTTTTAAAATATCTTGATATATCGTATCATCATTTTGTTTTTTAAAATAATATTTTCCTTTATCTTGATTATTCAATACAAACTCTTTAATTTTTTTTATTCCCATTAATTCTTCAATTTTAACTATTTTTTCATATTCCTCTTTTGAAATATCTGTTTTTTCTCTTTTATTGTAATTTTTTCTAAATAACTCGTAATCTCCATCTATAAAATAAATTTGATAATCTGTTATTCCAGAATATTCATTAAAATATTGGATTCCCTCTATCGATCTATATCCAATTACAATATAGTCATTTTCTTTTTTAACATTGGCAATTTTACTTATAAGCATATTTGAAAAATTTTCTCCATATTTTTTTTCATTTTCTTTCATCCATTCTTTAAAACTACCATTATTAGTATTATATTTTTTATATGCTTCTCTTATAATTGGTCCTGTATCAATAATTTCAATAGGCACACATTCTGTTATTTGACTTGCTAAAAAATTTTTACCACAACCTCTATGCCCACAAAAATAATGTATCATTTTTCTCTCCTTTATTTACAACAAAAGGCAAGCGTCTATAGCACTTGTCTTTTGTGATTATATAATATATACATCCGTTATATATTATGTTACCATATCTTACATTTTTTGTCAATACTAATATTTATTGTAACTTAAAATTATTGTTGTAATGTTTTTATTTTAATCATCCTTTTATCTTATATATTCCTTTTTTATAGATTTTCACCTAATTTTTAAAGATTTCTTTTTATCAATTTTAGTTAATTCCTGAACCCTATCTTCTTTTTTACTTTCTTTCTCATATTCTTCCCTAATTACATAATATCTATTTATAATCCTATCACAAGCCTTTCTTTGTGCATGGATAATATCAATATTTTCAGTAAGTTCATTAATTTCTTTTTTAATTATATGTTTATCTTTATCATTTGTAGCTTTATGATATTTTCTCCATAAAATTTCTCTTTGACCTTTCAAAATAGGAAGTTCTTTTTCTATATTAGTTTTATAAGCTTTAACATCTGCAATCTTTTCAAATTTATTCCTACAAATAAAATTGATTTCTTCAAAAATCATATTATTTTCTCTTTTTTTCTTATAATACTCTGGTGTCATTTCTTTATATTCATTTTTAGCAGGTAATATTTTAAAGGCATATAAATAATGAACATATAGTCTATACAATGAACTTGTTTGTAATAAAAATCTATTTATTTTCGGTCCAGTATATATTTTTCTATAATATTTCTTATTAAAATTTGAAACTGGTGGTAGCTTATTTTTCATATATCCGTAAATTCTATCTTTAATACCTTGAACGGAATATTCATCTCCGAACGCTCTATCAATTCTTACATTTCTTGAAAAATAAGGTGTTTTCATTGTAAGATATTTACCACAATCTTTAATGTTTTCATAGCCTTTCGCTTTCATAACTAATTTGAAGTCAGAATACTTTTTTACAGATTTTATAGTTTCATCTATATCATTTATTACCTTTTTCATTTTTTCATCGCTACGATTAAAATAATCAATATTCTTTTGCCTAAATTCTTTTTCTTTATCAGCTTTAGGAGTATTTACAATAGATAGCCCATAATTTAAACATAATCTGTCAGAAGCTTCTTTCATAAATGCAATTTTAGCATTAGAATTATGATATTTTTTACCATCTATAAATGAAACAGAATTTATAATTATGTGATTATGAACATTTTCCTTATTTATATGAGTACAGATAACAACTTGATATTTATCTCCCCATAGTTCTTTAGCAAATTCTTTTCCAATTTGATTAGCTCTTTCAGGAGTTACTTCATCTCCTTTAAATGATTGTATTATATGATAGCCTAATATCTTATCTTCTTTATGAAAAAATTTTTTGGTCAGTGCCATTTCTTCATAGCTAGTCGCAACATTACAGTTAATACTTGATACTAAAATTCCATTCTCCGTTTTGTCTCCATTTTTTCCATAGTTTATAACAGTTTGTAAATTACTTTTTATATTTTTTATTTTTATCACTGCCATTAAAATCATCTCCTCTTGCATATACTTTCTTTTGAAAATCTAAAATAAATTGATTAATAGTATTTCTTAAATAATCAAGTTCATCTGTCCCAGCATATCCTCTTATATTAACTCTCATTGCTATTTGATTTATGTTATTTGCTACGCCAGAAATTTGTTTTGTAAATTCTCTTATTTCTTTAGCGGGTTGTTCTTTAATTTTATAACCTTTGATACAGCTTCTTAAAAATTCTGATTCACTTAATCCAGATTTATTTGATTTTGATTTTAATAAATCATCTTCACTTTGATTTATCCAAAATTGTTTTTTAATTGTTCTTTCTCTCATAATTTTATTTGCTCCTTTCGATTTTTTTAATGGGGTTTGGGGAAAGAATTTCCCCATCTATTCATTTTGCTAAAAATGACAAGCTGTATTTATACGGGAGTATAAATGCGTCGCTTGCTTTAAATATTTCATTTTGTAATACAAGCCAATTCCTAACACCATTTTTACTAAAAATTGCCTTAAAAAAAGAAGAAATTTCATCTGAAATCTCTCCTAAAAATTTTTTTATTCTTCTAATTGTAAAATTAATTGTAATTCAAATTACAATTATGTTGTATAAAATGTAATTTATTTTTCTTTAATAACACCTGTATCTTTTAAATAAAAATACATTTCTTTACCACCTAAAAGGAATATTTCCTTTTCCTCAAAATCACAAATTTCCATATAAATTTTAGCTAATTCTTGTAACATTTTACATTCGGTTTCATTTAATATCATTTCTCTATCTTCTAGTATAAGTTGTAAATTCGGATATTTATTCATAATATCATTGAATTTTGCTCTCAAATTTTTATAATCTTCATTTCTATTTATTAAATCTGCTTTTCTTTCCTCAATAGCTTCATTTAAATACATTTCATATAATCTTACTTCATCCATTTTGGTATCCTCCTACACATAAATTAATTCATTAAATATAATTTCCTCAGCACGATTTTTAATTGAATTCATTTTGCCAACCCATTCCATTTGATTGGTTGCTTTTAGTTCTTCAGTTACATTTTCTTGTTTTACTAACTGAGATATAATTGTTTTAATTCTATCTTCACAAGCAATATCTATTTCGTGTAAATATCTGTTTAATTTACCATCCATAGATAAAATTGTATATTCGGCTTTCTTGTTATTTTTTAGATAATTTAATTTCATCCTTCCATATTTTCCAATTGTGTAATTTGTATCTTCTTGGGCTAATACTAGATTAGGCAAATAATAATTTCCTTGCTTTATATATTCAATTCCAGATTTTTCATCTACAAATCTATCTTTTACATTTTTCATTTTCATGTTCTCCTTTAATATTTATTTTCTATCAATTCGTTTAAATTGGTGATTATGTTTGATTTTTACAATTTTCAACGCTATCATTAGTTGAATTATAATTAGCATATAGCTTGTCTAAAAATCCTGGTGGATAAGTTCTGCCTTGATAACCACTTTTTTTACCCTGATAGCCTTTATAGTTATTATTTATATATTTATTATTATTGCTATTATGGACTGTCGATTTCCCACACTCTGGAGTGTTGATTTCCTGCACTCCTGACTGTTGATTTTCGACACTCCTTAATTTTTCTATTTTTTCACTTTCTATCATTCCAATGGTTTTGCCTAAATAAATAATATTTGGCATATTTTTCCCCTGTTTTTTCTCTTTTATAAGATTACAATCTTTTAATTGTGCTAAAGCTGTATCTAGTGCTGCACGTTTTATATGCATTTTTTCTTGTATTTCTTCTCTTTTAAAAATTACATACATATCGCCTTTTGCATCATAAAATTGTATCTTTTTGTTACTTTCTATTTGTTTGAATGATAATTCCAACCTATCGGTTAAAATAGAATATAGTAACATAGCATTTGGTGATAGAACTTTATATTCTTCTCTGTTTAATAATTCTCTTGGGAATTGTATAAAACTTTCATAAGAAAGCTTATCAGTTTTCTTAAATGGGGTGAATTCATACATTATAGACCTCCTTTCATCTAATTTAAATATAAATTGTTCTAGAAAAGTTCTAGAAAATAATCTTAAAACATTTGATATGACTGGATTTTATTCTTCGATAATTTTTATTTTTGAATTTTTTTATTTAGATTTTTGTTCTAGAAAATTTTTCTAGAACAAAATTTGATGATGTAGAAGGATTTTAAAAGACTTAAGACAGAAAAAATACGTTATCTCAATTCCCTGAAATAACGTATTTTATGCACTTTTGATATAATTTTCGTTCTTCTGTAGTTTCCTACAGAATTTACATTTTATGGTCGGAGTAACACGGTTCGAACGTGCGACCTCATGGTCCCAAACCACGCGCTCTACCAACTGAGCTATACCCCGATACATTAAGTACTAAATCATTATAGCATTTATGGTTTCAAAAATCAAGTGTTTATATTAAAATTATTGTAAAAATATTGACTTTATGTAAAAAACAGTATAATATATATGTATAACAAAAGAGGTGGTAATATGCATATTAAAGCCAAATATCAGTATACTCATTTTCTATATCCATTTGTAATAGATAGTGAGAAATATCCATATTTTATAGAAAGCATATTAAAGAAAACAAAAGAATGGACGATGGTATATCATCAATATAAAAGCGATGAAGAATCATATGATTTCTTTTTACCATATATGCGTAAATTTTTGTTTCCATCTTTGTTTTGGGATAAAAAGTATATAAAAAAATTTAAGTCACAAGGAATTTTTAGAAGATCATTAGAACTTAGTAAAACTACATGTGTAACATTTAAATATAATATGGCTAGGATAAAAAAAGGTAGTATGACTGATTTTGATGGTAAAGTTATTAATTATGATATATCAGATATTAAAATAATATGTTTTGAAGGTGGTATATGTTTTATAGACTTTAAAACACAAATTGATGAGAAAAGTGAACTTATTGAATATAATAAAATATTAGACTTTAATCATTATTTTAGAAATTTAACACCTAGAATAAAAGGAAATGCAACAAATAGAATAGTTGAAAATAGCAAAACTATTAATATTCCTAAATTTATAAGAAATATAACGTCTGAATATGAAAGTAAAAGTTTAGATAAAATGTATTTTGATAAAATGTTTACTTATTCATACGTTTGTGTAGATGGCTGGGAAAAAGATACAGATTTTTATAAAATGCAAAATGATTTTTATAAATTTCAGTATGTTATGCATAGTAAAAGTAGTGCTATTTTTAATGAAGAATGTGATAGACTTTCTGATAATGTTTATTCTAGATGGAAATACTCAATGTTTGGATTTTCAAGAGAAAGCGGAGTTGTATTTGTATCTGACAAAGAAAAATATGATATAACAAGAATGCCATATAATTTTGAAAAAAGGTATCTATATATGGTTCTTATAGCACTATATCAAAGAATAAGTCTTATAAATTTTTCGCAGGATTTAATGAGACAAGATAAAACAGCAGTTAAAAAATTAAAGAAAAATTTAACTCAATTTACAAATTCAAGTTGGTTTGGACAAATTACTAACTCTGAACACGGAATGGATATTTGGGAATTATGGCAAAAAGCATTTGGACTTCCAGAACTTTATGATGAAGTTCATAAAGAATATTTAGAATATTATGATTATGTTGTAAGCAATAATCAATCAAGAATAAGTATGATACTTATGTTCTTTTATGTTATAAATATAAGCTTTTCTGGTATTCAAATGTTAACAAATGTAATAAATTTAGAAGATATTCAAATATATATAATAATAGCAATGGTCTTTTCAGCTTTAAGTTATCCATGTTACCTTATTGCAAGCTGGATAAAGCATAAGTTTGAAAAGAAATTTTAATGGAGGAATTTTATGCAAATATATTGTGGAACTGATATAATTGAAGTAGGGCGTATAGAGGATGCTGTAAAAAATACAAGAGGTTTTAAAGAAAATGTATACACTAAAAATGAGATAGAAAATATTGATAAAATAAGGTCTGATATGAAATATCAAAGGTATGCTGGAAGGTTTGCTGCAAAGGAAGCAATATATAAGGCTATGTCTAAGTTTCTAATAGAGAATAATTTAAATATTAGTTATCTCGATGTTGAGATACTCAATATAGAGGAGCTGTCTAGGAGACCTAAAGTATTTGTTTTAAACGAAGAAATAAAAAAAGCGTGTGATGAACATGAAGTGGAAATAGATGTTAGTATTTCACATGTAAAGGATAATGCTATATCTACAGTAGTAGTAAAAGTAAATAAGGAGTGATTTAAGTGGAAAAGCAGAAATATTATATTACAACGCCTATATATTATCCAAGTGGTAATTTTCATATTGGGCATTGTTACTGTACAGTGGTAGCTGATGCAATTGCAAGATATAAAAGACTTAGAGGTTATGATGTATTTTTTATGACAGGAACTGATGAGCACGGACAAAAAATTGAAAGAAAAGCAAAAGACGCAGGCGTTACTCCAAAAGAATATGTTGATAAAATTGTAAAGGATACAAAGAAACTATGGAATGATTTAGGAATAACATATGATAAGTATATAAGAACAACTGATGAAGAACATGTTGAATGTGTTAAAAAAGTATTTGAAAAATTATATAATAAGGGAGATATTTATAAGTCTGAATATGAAGGGCTATATTGTACTCCATGTGAGTCTTTTTGGACTGAAACACAAGCTGTAGATGGAAAATGTCCTGATTGTGGCAGAGATGTTGAACTCGTAAAAGAGGAAAGTTATTTCTTTAAACTTTCAAAATATCAGGATAGATTACTTAAGTTCTTTGATGAAAATCCTGAATTTTTAGAGCCTATTTCAAGAAAGAATGAGCTTATAAATAACTTCTTTAAAAAGGGTATTGAGGATTTATGTGTTTCAAGAACAGGTGTAAAATGGGGAATTAAAGTACCATTTGATCCAAAACATACAGTATATGTTTGGATAGATGCTTTAACTAACTATATATCTGGACTTGGATATTTAAGTGGTGATGAATCAAAATTTAAGAAGTATTGGCCAGCAGATCTACACTTAGTAGGAAAAGAAATATTTAGGTTTCATGCAATGATATGGCCAGCACTTTTAATGGCACTTGATTTACCACTTCCAAAGAAAATATATGGTCATGGATGGCTCGTAGTTGATGGAAATAAAATATCAAAATCATTTGGAAATTATAAAGATCCAAGAGTATATATAAATGCAACTACAAGAGATTCTGTAAGATATTTCTTACTTCATGAAATGACTTTAGGACAAGATGGAAATTTCTCAGAAGAGTTGTTTTTGGAAAAATCTAACTCAGATTTATCAAATGATTTAGGAAATCTTGTAAGTAGAGTAACTGCAATGGTTTCTAAGTATAATAGTGGAGTAATAAAAAAAGGAAACTCTTTTGAAAGTTATGATGATGATTTGATCCAACTTGCAAAAGAAGTACCATTAAAAGTTGAAGAGTTAATGGATAAATTAAAAATAAATGATGCAATTACAGAAATTTGGAAGCTTATTGATAAGTCAAATAAATATATTGATTTATCAATGCCATGGGTACTTGGTAAAGAAGGAAAAGATGATAGATTAAATACAGTACTATATAACCTTATTGAATGTATAAGAATTATAGGTATATTACTTAGACCATATATGGTTGATGTTCCAAGTGAAATTTTTAAACAAATAGGAATTGATGAAGATATAACAAGTTGGGATAGTGCAAAGAAGTTTGGTCTTTTAAAGGAAGGCACAATTGTAACAAAAGGTAATAATTTATTTCCAAGAGTTGACATTAAAGAGGAAATAGAAAAAATGAATGAACAAGTTGTAGAAAAAAAAGAAGAAAACGAGAAAGCAGAAGAAAATAAAAAAGGAATAATTACAATTGATGAACTTGATAAGGTTGAACTTAAAGTTGGTCAAATAAAAGAAGTAAGCAGAATAGAAAAATCTGATAAATTGTATAAATTAAGTGTAGATGTAGGAGAGAAACAACCAAGAACTATAGTTTCAGGGCTTGTTGAATATTATACTGAAGAAGAGCTATTAGAAAAGCAGGTTGTTGTTGTTACAAATTTAAAGCCTGCAAAACTTAGAGGGGTTGAATCAAATGGAATGCTTCTTGCAGCAGGAGATTATGATGTAGTAAAGCTTTTAACTTTAGATAATAATAATGGTATACTTGAAAATGGAAGTAATATTCACTAAATTTTTCAAATCACTTGAATAATATCTTTGAATATGTTATATATAAATTATATTGAAGTTATTTATCTTATTATATTATATTTAAGGAGAGATTTGTTTGACTAGAGTTAAAATTTTAGCAAGAAAAAAGTACAAAGACCATTTATTCGAAATCACAAAAGTTTTAACATCTAGTGGATGTGAGTGCTTTCAGTATAGAATAGATGGCGTAATAAGATGGTATTATAAAGCATATAAATATTTAGAAGACGGAGTGTCATATGTTGAGTTGAAAGCCCCTTATGGACTGTCTGATAGTAGGTATGAAGAGGCTTTATCAATCCTTATGTCTTTAGTTAGGGCCGTGTAATTTTACACGACCTTAATTTTATACAATTTTTATTTATGTATTGTTTTTTATTAAATTTTATGGTAAAATTATTATGTTGATATATGGAGAGGAGGAGTATTGCTAATATAGTTTAGCAATAAAAATATATGGATAATAACGAAAGTAAAAAAGATGAAATCGAATTTGATGATATAGACGAAAATGGAAAAGTAACAAAAGTAAAAAAAATCACAAACAAAGACGATGGTAAGGTTAAAACTGAAGAAAAAAAAGAAGAAGTTAAACCAAATCAGGACCAAAAAAAAGAAGAAATTGTTTACGATGATATAGACGTAAATGATAAGATAAGAGCAGATGAAATAAATAACGCTACAAAAGCTAAAGTACGTAAGAATAGTAAAGCAATTATACGCGAAATATTAGAGTGGGTTTTATGCTTAGTAATAGCATATCTTCTTTATTTAATAATAAATTATTTTGTTGGTACAATTTCTGGAGTAAAACAGGTTTCAATGTTGCCAACAACTAAGGAAAATGATAGACTTATAATTACAAGACCTACTATATTTAAAAGAGATTTAAAATATGGAGATATTGTAACTTTTGAAGCTCCACTTGAGGATTCACTTGAGGTAAATGAGAATAATATTGCATCATATGTGGAGAAAACTGGTATTGACTCATTTTTCTATAATTTTATGGGAATCGGAAAGTCAAGTTATGTAAAAAGAGTAATTGGTCTTCCAGGGGACCATATAGTAATTGGAGATGATGGGGCTGTATACAGAAATGATGAAAAGTTAGACGAACCATATCTAAATGAACAATATACAAATAAAGATAAGTACAATGATGTTATCGTTCCAGCAGGAACTGTATATATGATGGGAGATAATAGATTATCAAGTAAAGATTCAAGATTCTTTGGTTGTGTACCTATTGAAAAAGTAAATGGATATGTAGTAATTAGGGTTTGGCCATTTAATAAAATTGGAAAATTATAAAATAGAGGTGATATATGATGTTTGATTATATAATAGGGCATGAGGATAAGAAGGCTTATTTTGGAGAAGTTATAAACAAACATAATATATCACATTCTTATATCTTTTATGGTGAGGATGGAATAGGAAAACTAACATTTGCAAAGGAACTTGCAAAATATATATTAAATACGTCAAATTTAGATAGTTGTCCTGATTTTAAATTAGTTTCAAGGCTAGAAGATAAGAAAGATATAGTAATAGAACAAATTAGAAAAGAAATAATTGACGATGTATATATTGCTCCAATTTCAGGTGAGCATAAAGTATATATTATTAATGATGCAGATTATATGAATATTGCAGCTCAAAATTCTTTACTTAAAACTTTAGAAGAACCACCAAAATCTGTTGTCATTATACTAATATGTTCTAATATAAATAAAATACTTACAACAATCCTTTCAAGAACAAATAAAATAAATTTTGAAGGATTGGATAATGAGAGTGTAAACAAATATATAAAAGATAAATTTAATATTAATTTAAGTTCAAATATATTAGAATATATTAATGGCTCTGTAGGAAAAGCAATAAATATTGTAGAAAATGAACTTATGATGCAGTTTGAAGAAGTAGATAAAATGGTAGATTACGTTATAAAAAAGGATGCAATATCTGCAATGAAAATTTCACAGAATATAAAATTTGATAACTTAGAGCTAATAGAGTATTTAGAGTATATGATGTTCTTAAACAGAATATATGTTGGGGTATACATTGTTGAAAGAGCTATTTCAAGGCTTAAACGAAATGGAAATTACGATATAGTAATTGACAATATGATTTTAAAGATAATAGATGAAATATAAGGAGGGGAGCATGAAAAAGAAAATAATAGCAGTTAGATTTAAAAAGACAGGAAAAATGCAATATTTTGATCCTTTAAAATATAATTTTTCTCTTAATGATAGTGTTATTGCAAAAACAGATAGAGGAGAAGAGATAGGAAGAGTCGTTAAAATATTGGATAAAGATAGTTTAAATAGTAAAATAGAAGTAGGAAAAATATTAAGACCAGCCGAGAAAAAAGACTTCGAAGAATTAAAAAAAAGAGAGGTAAAAGCAAGAGAAGTAGTTGAGTTTTGTAAAAAAGAGGCAAATAAGTTAAATCTTGACATGAAGATTTTAACAGCTGAATATATATTAGATGGTACTAAACTTACAGTATATTTTTCAGCTGAGGATAGAATTGATTTTAGAGAATTAGTAAAAAGTTTGGCTTCAAAATATAAGACAAGAATTGAGTTAAGGCAAATTGGTCCAAGAGACGAGATAAAATCATATCCTACTATGGGTATGTGTGGTAGAGAAGTTTGCTGTAGAACTTTTTTACAAGATTTTGATCCTGTTACAATTAAAATGGCAAAGGAACAAGGATTACAAATAAATATGTCTAAACTTTCAGGAGCATGCGGAAAACTTATGTGTTGCTTAAGATATGAAGAAGAGGCATATAAAGAAAACTTAAAATATTTACCTAAAGTTGGAAGTCTTGTAAAAGTAAAAGGTGAAAAAGAAGAAGGAAAGGTTGTATCTGTTGATATATTAGGAAAAAAAGTTAAAGTAAAATTCGGTAAGGATAAAGAAGATGAAAGATTTGAAATGTATAATGCAGATATGATAATAAACAACAAAAAGAAAGAAAAGTAGAAAAATAGAATGTGTAAAAATTTAGGGGGTGACTTTATGGCATATAGAATAACTGATAAATGTATTTCATGTGGTGCTTGTGCTGTGGAATGTCCAGTAGGAGCAATATCACAAGGTGAGGATAAATATGTAATAGATCCTGAAAAATGTATTGAATGTGGAGTTTGTAGAAGTGTTTGTCCAGTAGAGGCTCCAGAACCAGAAGAATAGAATAAAAAATGTTACTAAATTTATTGATTTTTGTAGCAGATTATGGTATACTTTAAACGTAATTTAATAAAAAAGCGATGATAAAGAGGAGTAGAATACAAATAGAAATAAGAGATGAAAACTCGTGGCTGAAAAGTTTTCTAACACTAATGTATTTGAAGGTAGCTTTGGAGCTGATATACTGAAGTATATATTTATGTGTAAGTATATTCCGTAAACAATCGGTTAATTGTAATTAAGAGCATGCATAAGCATGAATTAAGGTGGTACCGCGAACACAGTCTTCGTCCTTAAATTAAGGATAAGACTGTGTTTTTATATATAGTAAAAGAAGTGGTGATAAATATGGTAAAAAATATGATTGTATTTATATGTTTGCTTGTGATACTTGTTTGTGTTATTAGTATATTTAATGCAAGAGTCATTGCAAGAAAAAGATTTGAAAATGTTGAAGAAAACAAAGCTACTAAAGTTATAAAAATAGCAGGATATGTTGTTAGTGTATGTATGCTTGGAATAATATACATATATATGAGATAGGGGGAATATAAGTTGGATAAAAATTTTGACTTTAAAAAAAGAGAAAGTGAAATATATAAAAACTGGGAGGAAAATGGATATTTTAGTCCTGTAATTGATAAAGATAAAAAACCTTTTGTAATATCTATGCCACCTCCAAATGTAACAGCAAAGTTACATATTGGACATGCATTAGATGATACAATTCAAGATATATTAATTCGTTATCATAGAATGCTTGGAGAACCAACGCTATATGTACCAGGTACAGATCATGCAAGTATTGCAACGGAAGTTAAAGTTGTAGAAAAACTAAAAGAGGAAGGAAAATCTAAAGAAAGTCTTGGTAGAGAAAAATTTCTTGAAGAGGCATGGAAATGGAAAGAAGAATATGGTGGAAAAATTGTAAAACAGCAAAGAAAATTAGGCCTTTCTTGTGATTGGCAAAGAGCAAGATTTACAATGGATGAAGGATGCTCAAAGGCAGTTTTAGAAGTATTTGAAAGGTTGTATAATGAGGGGATTATATATAAAGGAGAAAGACTTGTAAATTGGTGCCCTGAGTGTAAAACTCCGATTTCAGATATTGAAGTTGAATATGAAGAACAAAAATCAAATTTATGGCATATACGTTATAAAATAGAGAATAGTGATAATTATGTTGTTGTTGCTACTACAAGACCTGAAACAATGCTTGGAGATACAGCAGTTGCCGTAAATCCAAATGATGATAGATACAAAGACATAGTTGGTAAAAGAGTATTTCTTCCAATTGTAAATAAATATATTCCTGTAGTTGCAGATAGATATGTTGATATGGAATTTGGTACGGGTGTTGTTAAAATTACTCCGGCACACGATCCAAATGACTTTAAAGTTGGAAAAAGACATGATTTAGAGGTTATAAATATATTAAATGAAGATGGTGCATTAAATGAAAAAGCTGGAAAATATGAAGGAATGACAACATTAGAAGCAAGAGAAGAAATTGTTAAGGAATTAAAAGATATTGGTGCTTTAGTTAAAATTGAACCACATGTACACAATGTAGGGTCTTGCTATAGATGTCATCATACAATTGAGCCATATATATCAAATCAATGGTTTGTTAGAATGGAAGAACTTGCAAAACCAGCAATAGAAGCTGTTAAAAATGGTGATATTAAATTTATTCCAAAAAGGTTTGAAAAAATATATTTAAATTGGATGGAAAATATTGAAGATTGGTGTATATCAAGACAGTTATGGTGGGGACATAGAATACCTGCATATTATTGTAAAGAGTGTGGCAAGGTTACAGTATCAAAAGAACATATAACGACATGTGAATGTGGGGGAGAAGTTGTTCAAGATGAAGATACATTAGATACTTGGTTCTCGTCAGCATTATGGCCTTTCTCAATACTTGGATGGCCTGATAATACAGAAGATTATAGTTATTTTTATCCAAATTCTGTGCTTGTAACGGGTTATGATATTATAACATTCTGGGTTAGTAAAATGATTTTTTCAGGACTTCATTATACAAATAAAATTCCTTTTGAAAATGTGTATATACATGGATTAGTTAGAGATTCACAAGGAAGGAAAATGTCTAAATCTCTTGGAAATGGTGTTGATCCTATAGAAGTAATTGAAAATTATGGTACTGATGCACTTAGATTTTCACTTACTCAAAATATATCAGCTGGAAACGATATGAGATATATGCCTGAAAAATTAGAAACTGCTAGAAATTTTGCAAACAAGCTTTGGAATGCAGCTAAATTTGTAAACATGTATATAGATGATATAGCAGTGGAAAATGTTGAAAACTTTTTACCTGCTGACAAATGGATATTGACAAAATTATCAAAACTTGAAAAAGAAGTAAAAGATAATTTAGATAAGTATGAACTTGGTGTGCCACTTCAAAAATTGTATGACTTTATATGGTCAGATTTTTGTGATTGGTATATAGAAATAGTAAAAACAAGACTATATGATAAGGAAACAAATCCATTTTCATATTCAGTTGCAGTATGGACCTTAAATCATGTTTTGGTACAAGTTGTTAAAATGCTACATCCATATATGCCATTTATAACTGAAGAAATATATCAAAATTTACATACTAATAAAAATTCAATTATGAAGGATATGTATCCTTGTGATGATTATAACTTTGAAAAAGAAACTGAAATTATAGAATTATTTTTAAATATGATACGTAATATACGTAATGAAAGATTAAATTCAGGTATAAATGGTTCAAAGAAAGTAAATTCACAAGTATATTTAAAAAATGAAAATGACAAAAAAATATTTAAACTTTGCGAAGATTATATAAAAAGACTTGGATATATAGAAAATATAGAGTATATTGATACAGAAGAAAAAGCAAACAACAACTATACCTCTATTACACTTCCAAGAATTAGTATATATTTAGATTTACTTGGAGCAGTTGATTTAGATAAAGAAAATGAAAGATTAAATAATGAAAAAGAAAAAGTTTTAAAAGAATTAAATAGAGCAAAATCTATGCTATCAAATGAAAAGTTTGTATCTAAGGCACCTGCAAATCTTGTTGAACAAGAAAAAATGAAAGTGGTTAAATATGAAGAAATGCTAAATGATATTGAAAAGAGAATAAAAGAACTTAACTCAAAATAACAAGAGGTGAGTTTATGAGGGAAAATGAAAATATTTCTAGAGATAAAAATATAAAAAAAGTAAGTATCATTGGAATATGTGCAAATGTATTTTTGCTTGTCATAAAAGGAATAATAGGATTTATTTCAAATTCTCAGGCAATGATTGCAGATAGTTTAAATAGTGCAGGAGATATATTTGCATCAGTAATGTCCTTTATTGGTGCAAAGCTATCTTCAAAACCTAAAGATGATGATCATCCATATGGTCATGGAAAAGCAGAGTATATTTTTTCATTTTTAATAAGTATATCTATGATAATTGCTTCAATTATTATGGTAAAAACATCAATAGAAAGTATAGTTAACAAAAATAGAGTAAATGTTTCTTTCTTTTTGGTTTTAGTATGTATAATAACTATATTAGTTAAATTATTTTTATTTATCTATGCATATAGAAAAAATAAAGAAACAGAAAGCGTACTTATAAAGGCAAGTAAAGAAGATCATAGAAATGATATGTTTGTTACTCTTGGTACATTAATAGGTATTTTAGCTAGTTATTTGGGCTTTTATTTTATAGATGGAATAATTGGTATATTAATATCTCTATGGATAATTTTTGTTGGAATAAGACTTTTAAAGGAGTCATATATTATTCTTATGGACACTAGTTTAGACAAAAAAATATATAAGGAAATAACAACTATTGTTCAAAATGAAAAAGAAGTCTTACATGTAGATGAAATACTTTCAAAACCTGTTGGAAATAGGTATATAATAATACTTAAAATTTCTATGAATGGAAATTTGACATTAGAAAAAGCTCATAATATTGGTGGAAAAATAAAAGATGATTTAATGAATCAATATGATTTTATATGTGATGTTATTATGCATATAAATCCACATACAGTATAAAAACAGTAAGGAATTTATTTCCCTACTGTTTTTTGTAACTTCTTTCCAATACGCATAGTTCTTTTTATAATTAGTGTTTTAGTAAATATTAAATTAAGTATTGTAAATATTATAATTGATCCTATAATAATAAAAGTAATTTCATATAACATTGGAACTATATATGCAATGTTAAAGAAATTTCCAAGATATGTTACCCCAAATATTAAAAGGGCAGACATAGATAAGGCAATTAGCATTCTAAACATAGAAAAAGGAAATATAGTATCTTCATTTTTTCTCGATTTAGTAAGAGTAAATAGAAGAATTAATCCACATATACTAGTTGCAATTACACATAGACTAGAGTAATGCTCATTACTAATGATATTACACTTATTTAATATAGATATTATAAGAATATTAAGAGCAACTGTAATACCTGTAGGTAATGATTTAGAAATAACATTTCTTAAGAAATGCCCTCTAATACGAGCGTTATTTGGTTCAAGAGCTAGTATAAATGATGGAATTCCAATTGTAACAGTACTAATTAATGTAAGCTGTATTGGAACAAATGGATAAGCTTCTCCCATAAATAAAAACATGAGAGCGAGTATTGTTGAGTATATTGTTTTTACCAAAAATAAAGATGCAGAACGCTGTATATTATTTATTGTTCTTCTTCCTTCAGCTACAACTTTAGGCATTGATGCAAAATTAGAATCTAGAAGTACTAATTGAGCAACATTTTTTGTGGCGTCACTACCATTTTGCATTGCAATACTACAATCAGCAGCTTTTAATGCTAAAACATCATTTACACCATCACCAGTCATGGCTACAGTTTTTCCCTTGCTTTTTAGTGCAAGTACTAATTCCTTTTTTTGTGTTGGTGTTACACGTCCAAATACAGTGTAATTTGTTGCTATATCCAACATGTTATCTTTATCAGTTATTTTAGACATATCTATATACTTATCATAGTTTTTAACCCCAACTTGTTTTGCAATCTTAGAGACAGTAATAGGATTATCTCCAGATATTATTTTTATATTAACATCTTGTTTGTAAAAATACTCTAATGTATCCTTTGCTTCTTTTCTAATTTTATCGGTAATAAGAAGTAATCCGATTATATCAGTATCTAAAGGTAGATTTTCTTTTTCTATTTTACTTTGTGTATGTGATAAAACTAGTACTCTGTAATCTTTTGAGATC
>OJON01000881.1_pt1 | contig 18161 bp, 14 predicted proteins | sample 1598031 | NCBI WGS metagenome assembly OJON01 (sample SAMN01915216, study PRJEB22387) | human gut metagenome | isolation source: stool | host: Homo sapiens | place: USA | reverse complement strand
AAAAGTAGGCACTTGAAACAAGACCCACTAAAACCGAAAGGAGCATGCTTCCCGTGCCCGGGTCCAAATAGGCCCAGGCATCGATGGGAAACAGCCCGACAAACAGGATGGTCCATCCGACTCGGGAAATCGTCTTGTGTTGGTCTCGCATGTACGCGCTAAACGTTGCAGAAAATACTGCCCCTATACAAAGGGAAGGATTTTAGCCCTTAAGCCGTTTTCTGAGAAAACTGAAGCGAATAAAGGTGCGCGTACTGCCCCTTCTTCGCTAAGAGTTCGGCATGGCGTCCGGTTTCGACAATACGTCCGTCCTTGATGACGACAATTAAGTCGGCGCCCTCAATCGTCGAGAGACGGTGGGCGACGACAAACGTCGTGCGTCCCTGCATGAGTTGCTTGAGCGAATCCTGAATGTATTTTTCGCTTTGAGTATCTAAGGCACTCGTTGCCTCATCCAAAAGAAGAATCGGTGCGTTTTTAAGTAAGGCGCGCGCAATGGAAATACGCTGCTTTTGCCCGCCCGAAAGCCGGCTTCCGGCCTCACCGACCGGAGTATCAAGCCCCTTGGGAAGCGACTCAATAAAAGGCATCAGATAGGCGGCCTTTGCGGCTGCTTCAATCGCCTCCCGTGTTGCATTTTCAACGCCGAAGGCGATGTTAGCAGCAATCGTGTCATCGAAAAGCACGACGTCTTGACTTACGAGTGCAAGATTCTTTCTTAGGCTTTTAAGCGTCACGGCACTTTGCGGCACGCCGTCAAAGTAAATCTCTCCGGCACTCGGAACCCAAAACCGCGGAATGAGGTTGATGATGGTTGATTTACCGGCACCCGAATCACCGACAAAGGCAATCGTCTGCCCCGGCTTCACATCGAGCGTGAAATCCGTAAGCGCATTGGTTTTAGCCCCCTCATAGCGGAGCGATACGCCGTCAAAGCGTACGGCCCCCGTAAGCCGCGGCAATTCGGTTTTTCCGGTATCGGCTTCCGGCAATTCATCGATAACCGAATAAATGCTGTCGCAGGCCGCCGTCAGGCGCGCAATCGATCCGTTTAAGCTCGCCAGATGTCGAATCGGCGGCAGGAGCATCAAAAGAGCCGTGAGAAACGTGACAAACTCACCCATCGTGATTGCTCCGCGATGAGCTTGTGTCAGGGCAAAGACAATGACGACGGAAACGGCGCCGACCGCCACAAAGCGTGTCATCGGGGTGCCGGCGCTTGTCACCAATTGCATGCGAAGCGCAAGCTTACGAATTTGCGCATTGACGGATTTAAAAAGTGCCTCTTCGCGGGCATAGCCGTCATAGACCTTAATCACATAGCGCGCATCGATCGCTTCCTGAATCACACCGCTTAACTCTCCGAGCGTTAGCTGGTACTTTTTCGCATACTCGCGCATGCGGCGCGTGACCCACCGAAGAATTAACACAATCAGCGGAGCAATGACAAGCGAGACCAGGGTCAACTGCCAATTCTGATAGAAAAGGACAACGAGAAGCCCTAGGACTTGCAGCGAATCCCGAACGATAGACGTGAGAATCTCGGCAGCTGTTCCGAGGGCATTACTCGCCTCATTGATGAACTTAGAAACAACGATGCCGGAAGGAAACTTTTGGTGGGAAGCCGCGGGCCACCGAATGATGTTTTCAAACATCTTGGCGCGCAAAACGGCAATGACGCTTTGCGAGACGCACTGCAGAAGGTAAGAGCTTGCAAACGTCGAAGCGCCGTGTAAAAAAGCAATCGCAACCAAAGCGGCCGGAGCCCAATAAATCACATTGGGGTCTTTTTCGTAAAAGCCGGCATCGGTGAGTTTTCCGACGAAAAGCGCGATGACAGCCGCAGCTCCTGCCGTCACAATCATGGCAACAACGGCTGCGGCAATCGTGCCCTTGTAGGCACTAAAAAGGCGAAGGAGGCGCTTGAAGTTTTTTTCAGCCACCGGGGGATTCGGCGTCGTAGCCTGTGAAGTATCGGTCATGGAATTTGTCTGCCGTTGCAAAAGCGCAACTAAAAAATTTATCCGTGCAATCGGACGGATTTTACAGACTCAATCTTCTTTAATGCGACCGAGGGCACCCCTATAATGAGAAAGATTTATCCGAGGTTCCTCATGACGACCGTTTTATGCCGCCTACCCAATCACGTCGGCGATTGCTGTATGTGTATGCCCGCTTTGCGCCTCTTGCAAGCGAGCGGTTATACCCCGGCCCTTGTCGGTAAGCGCTGGGCCGGAGATCTTGTTGCCGGCATGGGGTGGCGCTTCGATCCGATTGAAGGGCATTTTTTCGATGACGTCACGCGCATCCGTTTCATTGCACGTAATGCCAGAGCCAAGTACGGTCTTTTGATGCCCAATTCCTTCGGATCGGCACTCCTTTTCCGTTTTGCGCACGTGCGGGTGGCAGGTTTGTCAACGGACCTACGCGGCTTTCTTTTAAATGACTCGATTAAGGAGCCAGGACCCTGCCACGAAGTCGAGCGCTTTTTTTACGTAGCACACGAAGCCATTAAAGCCTGGGGCGGAACCCCGGCTTGGGATGTCACGCCGAAGCACTTAGGTCTTTTGATTCTCAAGCGCCACGAAGCGGCTGCCCGCAATTTAAGACGCGAGTATTCGATTCCCGAGCGCTATGCAATCCTGGCTCCGGTCGCACGCGGTCTACACAAGGGGCAAGTGAAATACTGGTCGCACTTTAACGACCTTTGTGCGCCGCTTCGTGCGATGGGAATTGAGCCCATTGTCATTCCGTCCGTTCGGGAAGAGGAGCAAGCCAAAACCTTGTGCCCCGATGCGATGTTCCTGCCGCCGATGGGTCTGGGAAATTTTGCTGCCCTTGCCAAACACTCCGAATTTGTTATTGCTAACGACTCGGGCGTCAGTCACGTTGCCGCCGGTCTCGGGATTAAACAAATCACGCTTGTGGGTGTTACCGATGCCAAACGTACGGGCTCCTGGAATCCGCAAGCCATTGTCCTCGGGAAAAACGGCGCATGGCCGGAACTTTCGACCGTCTTAGAGGCTATCGACCGCATCCGCGAGTAGGTGCGACGGGTTAACAATCCGAAGTAACGCACGCCTTACCTACGTAAAACGCTTTCCGGACGCGTCAGACTTCCTTCGTGCCAAACGAACTGAGCGTGCGAGCTGTATTCGTAGTACGCCGTCTTGACACCGGGAATCGTCCGCAGAATCTGTATGAAGTGATCGGTCGGGCGAACAATCGTCCTAAGGTCAAGTGCTCCCCTTTTCCCGTGCGCAACAATCTCAAGACGCACGGGCACACCGGCATCCTCGCTTTTCGACTTTTCAATCCATTGGAAGATTTCCGAAATCGATGCGTCCTGCGTCAGACGCACAACAGCCACACCGTGCGAGGCAAGTCGCACCTGCTCGAGAGTCTTGATGACATCGACAACAAAGGAAAGACCGCCGGTACGCCTGTCTTCCTGAACCTTCCCGGTCAGAACCAGGACGTCATCGGGCACTAAAAGGGCACGATACCGTTCGTAAACAGCCGAATAAATCACAGCCTCTTGCGTATCGACCCCGTCACTGAGCGTCACAACGGCCATTTTTCCGCGCTTTCCGACAATGACGCGCACGTTGGTCACGAGACCTGCAATCGTCACGGACGCTCGTCCGATTTGAAGCGCGGCAAACGGGGTCGAGAACGCTTTGACCTCCTGACGGTAGGAGGCAAAGGCGTCTCCCGTCAGGCAAAAACCGAACACTTCCCGTTCCTCGGAAAAGCGTTTTTTTTCATCCCATTTTTCTGCCGTGCGCCAACTGACGATGCGTTCAGGCTCGCCGAAGGCATCGGCAAAAAGGCTTCCCTGACCGGCGCTAGAGGCTACGGCCTGAGCGGCAAGAACAGCCTGCTCGGCATTGGCAAAAAGCTTGCCGCGGTCCTCATCCATGGAGTCGAAAGCCCCGGCTCGTGCCATTTGTTCGATGGTCTTTTTATTGACGCTCGGCACGCGCGCAGCCAAATCGAAAATGTCGATAAAGGGACCGTTCATGCGGCGTTCATCAAGGATGTCTTCGACGATTTGCTGACCGACGCCTTTGATGGACCCTAAACCGAATCGCACGCTTTCCTCGTCGGGAACCGTGTAGTACCACTCGCTTTCGTTGATGTCGGGAACGAGAATGCGAATTCCCATCTCGCGGGCATCGTCCACTAGGGCGCAGGTTTTCTCGCCCTGGTCCATCACAAGACACAGGTTGCCGGCAAAAAAGGAAGCCGTGTGATGCGCTTTCATGTAGGCCGTTTGCCAAGCCACATACGAGTATGCTGCGGCGTGCGACTTATTAAAGCCATAGCCCGCAAATTTTTCCATCAAATCGAAGATTTCCGTGGCCGTCTTTTCGTTCACACCGCGCTCGGCGGCGCCTTTTAAAAAGACAACACGCTGCTTTTTCATCTCTTCGACGTTTTTCTTACCCATGGCACGGCGCAACAGGTCAGCACCCCCGAGTGAGTACCCGCCGATGGCGCGTGCGACGAGCATGACCTGTTCCTGATAGACCATGATGCCGTACGTTTCACGCAAAATCGGCTCCATGCGGGGATCGAGGTACTCGACTTTCTCACGACCGAACTTGCGATTAATAAAGTGCGGAATCTGGTCCATGGGACCGGGACGATACAACGCGTTTAAGGCCACAAGATCTTCAAGGCAATCGGGCCGAGCTTGCCGCAACTGATTGCGCATGCCGTCCGATTCGAATTGGAAAACCGCGCCCGTGTTGCCTTCACGGAAAAGCTCGAGCGTTGCCGTATCATCGGTCGGGATGCGTTCTAAGTCAAAATGCGTGTCCGGGTGAAGCCGGTCGACATACTCAACGATTTTGGCAAGAATCGTGAGAGTCGTAAGCCCTAAAAAGTCGAACTTAACCAAACCGACGTTTTCCACGTCCTTCTTATCAAATTGGCTGACAGTGTTTTCGGGCTTTCCATCGGCGTTATAAAGCGGGCAAAACTTTTTCAGTTCCCCGGGAGCAATCAACACACCGCCGGCGTGCATGCCGATGTTGCGCGTCAGACCCTCAAGATCTCGCGCATACCCCATCAGTTCCCGATACTCTTCTACCTCTGAGAGCTCCTGAAACTCCGGCTCCATTTGTGCGGCTTTTTCAAGCGTGATATCCATCCCGGGCTTTTGCGGAATGAGCTTGGCAAGTCGATCGACCTGACTATAGCCCATGTTAAGAACTCGGCCGACGTCGCGGACAACGGCCTTAGCGCCCATGGCGCCGAAGGTCGCAATTTGGCTCACAGCTTCTTTGCCGTACGTACGCTTGACATATTCGATGGTTCTGTCGCGATTGAACTGGCAAAAGTCCACGTCAAAGTCAGGCATGGAAACGCGTTCGGGATTAAGGAAACGTTCGAATAGAAGCCCGTAGTGCAAGGGATCTAAGTCTGTAATCCCAAGCGAGTAAGCAACCAGGGACCCAGCACCCGATCCGCGCCCCGGACCCACGGGAACCCCGTTACGCTTAGACCAATTGATAAAGTCCTGAACGATAAGAAAGTATCCGGGAAACTTCATCGAGATGATGGTCTTTAATTCATAATCTAGGCGCTCTTCATACTCAGGTCTTCGGGCATTGCGTTCTTTTTCATCCGGATACAAAAACGCCAAGCGTCTTTCCAGTCCCTCTTTGGAAAGCTTGACCATGTAGTCATCCAGACTCATGCCTCCCGGTGTCGGAAAAACAGGGAGCTGAGGCTTTTGTAAAACACCGTCTAAGTTGCAACGCTTGGCAATGACAACCGTGTTTTTCAGAGCCTGCGGCATATCGGCAAAAAGCTCGTGCATCTCTCGGGCAGTTTTCATATACTGCTCCGGAGTAAAGTCGTGCGGTCGTGTGGAGTCGGCCATGACGCGCCCCGTGGCAATGCACACGCGTGCCTCGTGCGCTTTAAATTCTTCTCGCTTTAAGAACATCACCGGGTGCGTGGCAACAACGGGAATTCCCATCTTGACAGCCAAATTGGCAACGCGAGAAACCAGAACCTCGTCGCCTTTGCGCCCTGCGCGCTGCACCTCTAAATAAAAGCGGTCGGGGAAAACCGACTGAAGGAAAGAGGCTTGCTCTAAAGCTTCAGCGGCCTTTTTCTCCATCAGTTTGACTTCGACCAGACCCTTGGGACCGCCGGATAAGGCAATTAATCCCTGACACGATTCGGGTGTTAACCACTCGGCGCGAATCTCGCCGCGACCGGCATGTTGGTTTTCAAGCCATCCGCGCGTCAGTAGTGAGCAAAGCGACAAGTACCCAGCATGGTTTTGGCAATAGACCGTGAGGCGATATGGGGAATCTGCCCGATTCTCATCCGGATTTGTGACCCACAAATCGCATCCGACAATGGGTTTAATGCCCGCAGCAATCGCATGCGAATAAAAACGCAGGCCCCCGAAAATGTTCATCTGATCGGTAATTCCCAGTGCCACGCAACCGTCTGCAACGGCCGCGGCAATCGCCGGGTCTAAGCGGACGATTCCGTTAACAATGGAATACTCTGAATGAAAACGCAGATGAACAAAATCCGAATCCATGGACCTGTCGCCTTTTTAATGCTTTAAGGGTTTAAAACGGATTCTATGGGGTTTAGCGGCATCCTCACCCAAACGGCGCCGTTTGTCGGCCTCATACTCGTTGTAGTTACCCGCGAAGAACACGACCTTAGAGTCTCCTTCGAAGGCCAAAATGTGTGTGGCGATACGGTCGAGGAACCACCGGTCGTGACTGCTAATCATCGCGACACCGGCAAACTCCAAAAGCGCTTCTTCAAGAGCTCGGAGCGTTTCGACATCTAGGTCATTGCTCGGTTCGTCCAAGAGAAGAACGTTACCACCTTTAAGAAGCGTTGCCGCGAGGTGCAAGCGCCCGCGCTCGCCGCCCGAGAGAATGCCGACTAACTTTTGCTGGTCGGCCCCTTTAAAGTTAAAGCGTCCGAGGTAGGCACGGCTCGGCATCTGAAAGCGCCCGACCTGAAGCGTGTCTTGCCCGCCTGAGACTGCTTCGAAAACGGTTTTGTCGTTCGGAAGAGCGTCGCGCAATTGCGAGACAGCGGCCAGACGAACAGTTTCTCCTAATTCGATACTGCCTGAATCAGGCTTTTCTTTACCGTCAATCATCTTAAACAAGGTGGATTTACCGGCACCGTTCGGTCCGATGACGCCGACAATGGCACCGGGCGAAACGGTAAAGGAAAGGTCATCAATAAGGAGCCTATCGCCGAAGCCTTTACTCACGTGTTTAAATTCGATGACTTTGTTGCCTAAGCGCTCGGCAACGGGAATAAAGATTTCGTTCGTTTCGTTACGCGCTTGATACTCGAAACTTGAGAGCTCTTCAAAACGATTTAAACGGGCCTTGGCCTTGGCTTGGCGTCCTTTGGGGTTTTGGCGGACCCATTCCAATTCGTGACGAATGGACCTAGCGCGGCTTTCTTCGGTGCGCTTTTCAAGCTCCAATCGCTTTTCTTTTTGCTCAAGCCACGAAGAGTAGTTACCCTTCCAGGGAATGCCTTCTCCGCGATCGAGTTCCAAAATCCACTCGGCCGCATCGTCTAAAAAGTAGCGGTCGTGCGTAACGGCAATGACCGTTCCCGGAAAGCGATGCAAGAATTCTTCGAGCCAAGCAACGCTTTCGGCATCCAGGTGATTGGTCGGTTCATCAAGTAAAAGCATGTCCGGCCGAGAAAGCAGGAGCTTACAGAGAGCGACACGCCGCTTCTCGCCACCCGACAAGTGTTCGATCTTGGCATCCCAAGGCGGAAGTCTCAGGGCGTCGGCTGCAATTTCCATCTGTGTTGCAGCATCCGTTCCGGCCGCATTAATCACGGCCTCTAAATGCGCTTGCTCAGCGGCGAGCGCATCAAAATCGGCATCGGGTTCCGCATAGGCTGCATAGACTTCTTCTAAGCGCTTTTGAGCGGCAACCACTTCTCCCATGCCCGCTTCAACCTCTTCGCGAACGGTTGCCGCAGGATTCAGAATCGGCTCCTGGGGTAAATAGCCGATTTTCAGCTCGGGTTGCCAAATGATTTCGCCTTCGATGTCGGTATCCAGACCCGCCATGATTTTAAGAAGCGTGGACTTACCGGCACCGTTTAAACCGAGGACGCCGATTTTGGCTCCCGGAAAAAAGGAAAGAGAGATATCTTTGAGGATGGCGCGTTTCGGGGGAACAATCTTCCCGACACGCATCATGGACATGACGTATTGAGGCATAAAAGGCTACCGATTAAAAGAGTAATCACAGGGGCTTCCCGTACTCATCAATAAGATACCGGAAGTCTCACTTGTCTTAATTCAGTACTTCTCATTGGGAAATCTCTTTGTGTGATTGCATCGCTAGTACCACAGCAACCAAAAGGACAAATGCCGTACATTCGGTAATGTCCCGGGAGAACGTATTAAAGAAACTACCTGCAAGATACAAAGCCGTCACACTCCAAAGAGTCCACTTATCCTTGAGTGAAAACTTCATGGATTTACGGATAAAAGCAACAAAAAAAGCAATCCATAAAAGAAAGCCGACAATTCCGTACTGCGCCAGAATGAATAAATAGTCTTCGTGCGGATTGGGGAAAGCAAAACAAGAACCGTCCTCATTCGGAGAGCCAACAGCATAACGACAGGATGTCGGCTCTATAGCTCCGCAGCCAACACCAATAATCGGATTATCCTTGATGGTTTTAAGAGAGGTCTGCCAAAAATAAAAACGCAATCCCATGGATGTATCCTTGTTCCCTTGATGAAACTGCGTGATGTCACTCAGTGCATTTTGCCATCGGGTCTGCACATGACTGGAAAAAACTCCGGCTACCAGGGCTATAGCCACAATGGCAAAGAAGAATGTCGCAAGTCTTTTTCTTTTTTCCAGTAAGAAAAACAGTGAAGCCATCACCAGACACACGCCGACACACAAATATCCGGTTCTTCCGTACGTCATAAAGACAGACACAACGAACGCTAGGAAGGCAGTGATTGCCGCCACGACTCGCAATTCAATATGCCTGGAAAAAATGACATAACGAATGGCAATCACCATATGGCAAGCCAGCAAGAACCCTTGAGCAATATGAGTTTTATGGAAAATGGCCCCCTGTCCGGGACGAGGTGTCGGAAGAAACGGAACGCCGAAATAAATTCCGATACAAATCAGAGTCAGGATGGCTGTCGAAACGAAAAAAGCAAAAAGCATTCCCTCTCGCCATGATTCTCGATTCTGACCCAATAAAAATAGGATTAAAAGAAAAAGAAAACGCCGATAATTCCCGATTTCTGCCCGATAGGAAGTCCATGTCCCTTCGTTCCAAAAATAAGACAGGCAGACGAAAATCAGGAAAAGTAACAACGCGCAAGCAAAAGGTGTTTTTAAAAGTCGATGTATCTCCGAATTCAAGTCAGCACCGACCAACCAAAGGACCATCGCCGCAATGGAAAAAATATTCGTTAAGGCTGTTGAAAATGGGAGAAATAAGGCTGTGAGAACACAACAAACGAGAGCAAAAGATATGCAATGCTCCTTTCTTGTCTGACTTAAAAAACTCATTTTCTTACCCATAAAAGTTAATTTGGAGAATCTCGCTATAGCTTCTATTATTAGGCAGTTACAAACCCTTCCTGGACCATATAACAGCCGTTCCTAGGTCCTACACTGCTTTAATCCCACGACCCCAAGCAGTAACGGAATCGCATTTTCAACCCCTAGCCCGAATCAAATATCACTCTTTTGTCCTGTAAATTGAAAATATTTCTTCATCACAAGAAGAGAGATTAATCGCTCTCGTTTTAAATTAAAGAATTGTCGACACTATTCATTTGCATGTTGTGTAATGTCTTCTGCCTCATTCGGATGTTGACTGTAGTACTTGATTTTCTCAGCCAAATCCGTGTAGTCATCCCGAATCTCAACATAGTGATAATTCGGAATCAATCGTCCTTCCATAAACCAGGTTTCGAACCTCGGTTTTGGCATAACAGCTACGGAATTCGAAGACATAATCCACTTAAGGTTACTCGCAACGTCATTGCCCTCTAAAGCCACAATGAACTTGTATGCAAGGTGGTCATAAAGAGGAATCGGACTACATCGCCATTCTTTCCTCAAAACACTGTGTCCGGTATCCCCGCAATCTACAAGGGGATTACCGAAAAAGGTCTCCATAAATCGGATACGCTGAGGTTGATAGACAGCTCCACGGAAAATAGCTTTATCTAGTTTGTCAGCAAAGTGTCTTTTGTCACTTATAAAAGTAAAATGGCGTACCTTATCCAAATTAAGGAGCACGGCGTTGGCAACATTCCCGTTAATCGGGCGACTCTTACATATTGCTGGCGTCGTCGGTATAAGAGTATTATCACCGAACGCCGTAGCCACTTTCAGATTTTTATTAAAATATCGGACTATTTCGTAGGAATCACGATAATATACATTCCCATAGTTATGTATATCTCTAATTTGAGTTGTATTTGATGGAAGAACAGTAATGACGTTTAATTTATTGTAATAATTAACACGATTTCGGATATAGTCTACGTCTTGACGTCCTTCCCAGCCATGCAGCAAACATTGAGCCTCTTTGTCTAAAATGACACTTGGGATAAAACTCCTCAATGTACTCCTTGCGTAATACATAAGTTTGTTGTTTTTCCCGCTTGGTAAAACTCTCAATCTTTTAAGGAAGCAATGAGATTCCATTCGAATACCCAATCTTAGTAACCTTCTAGATTTTGCTTGGTTACTCCCTAACGTATCAATCCCTCAATACCCGATTCTCTCTACGTCTTTGCGCAAGTTCACAGGCATGAGCGTATTTCAGATAAGCCCCTGCTGCCTTTGCGATAGAAATCGTAAGACCAAGATTCCCAGCAAGGAACCCTCTTTTAAGGAAGTAATGGCGAATAAAAGACCAACTACCATGAATAAATGGCCTTAAAAAACTAGGCTTTCGACCATTTTTGACAATTTCCTCAGCCCCCCAGGTTGCATATTTACATTGCCGCAAAAACAAATCACTATAATCTTTATAGGAAAAATGACGAATATGGCAATCCAGATAGCAGTGTCTTCTTCCCTTAACGCGAGTGTGGGCTTTTACCGGAGAAAAATGTGCCGTTGTCTTATTGAATAATCGAGCAACATAGTCTGGATACTGTCCCGCATAAGGAGTTATCTGTTCTCCGATGAAGTTATGTCTACGCAACTCATAAACATCCGTCCCATCGAGTCCTAATTGCAGCGATTGAATTTTTCTAATGCAGTCCTCCTCGAGTCTTTCATCAGCATCCAAGTTAAACACCCATTCATGCTTACAATAAGGAAGCCCCAGAATGCGCTGAGGTCCGTCCCCCAAGAATGGTTGCACTATAACAGTTGCCCCTTCTGCCTTTGCAATTTCTTGTGTTTTGTCTGCCGAATTGGAGTCAACGACGACAACGTCATCGCAGACCTCCCTCAACGACCGAATGCACTCCCGAATATTCTCTGCTTCATTGAATGTGATAATCAGTCCACTAATTTTTGAGGACGGCTCGTTTTTGTGAGCAATGTTTTTTTCAGTCATCATTATCAACGCATGGTTTATGAATCACTTTTAGTAGGCTTCTACTTCGACTTCGACAGCTCGAATAACCAAAGTTTTTTGTAGCCGATACAATAGCACCTTCGTGATTTGCTTTACCGCCGTAAGTACCCATGCTGTCTTTTCGTCAAACCCTTGCCTTACTGGCAATTTCCTATACGGTTCTCACTTTTTCCGGGAACTCTTTAGCTTCGGAAACCGAAGCTCTCGCTATTGAGAATGAGGATGCCGTCGTCGAAGAGGATTCGTATACCAGCGATGTTTGGGAAAGAATCCGTAAGGGTTTTCGCATGCCGACACTTACAGGCCGGCGAGTGACAACACAACTTCGCATCCATGAACGCATGCCACAGTACATCGAACGAATGGCACAGCGTTCGAGCAAATACCTTTACCACATCGTTGAAGAAGTTGAAAAACGCAACCTCCCGACTGAATTGGCGTTACTACCTTTCGTTGAAAGTGCTTTCCAACCCGAAGCTCTTTCCTACGCGAAAGCTTCTGGTCTGTGGCAATTTACCGCCGCAACAGGCAATGTCTATTCGTTGCAACAGAACATTTGGAAAGATGACAGACGCGATGTTTTGGAAAGCACGCGAGCAGCACTCGATTACTTAGAAAAACTCTATGCTCAGTTCGGCGATTGGCAACTGGCACTTGCCGCCTACAACTGGGGAGAAGGAAGTGTTGCTCGGGCCATCCGTCGGGCTAAAGCACGGGGACTTCCGACCGATTACTCCCACCTGAGGATGCCCCGAGAAACGGCTAACTATGTGCCAAAACTCGAAGCCATCAAGAGAATCGTGCTTAATCCCGAAAAGTACGGTATTACGCTTCCGGAAATTGATAACGAACCGTATTTCGTGCAGGTGACCAAACAACGCGACATCAGCGTTGAAACAGCCGCCGACTTAGCAGAAATGGATCCGAATGAGTTTCGGCAACTTAACCCGGGCTTTAACCTTCCGGTTATTGTGGCCAACCACAACTCATCATTTCTTCTGCCCCTGGAAAACCTGGATGCTTTCCTAGATAACCTCGCGAGTTGGGTCGATACCGGAAAACCCCTTTCGAGTTGGAAACTCCACCGCGTCCAACCGGAGGAGACAACAACCTCGATTGCCTCGCTTTACAACATGCCTGAGGAAGAACTCCTGCGGATTAACCATATTCCGAAAGGACGTAAGGTTCTGGCCGGTTCCGCCCTCCTCGTTGCGGCCGATGCGAGCGATACCGAAGACATTACCCAAGAAGCCTTGCAAGCGCGCCTTGCGCTTTCTGCGCCTGAAGTGCGGCGTGTCGTTTATCGCGTCCGAAAAGGCGACACAGTCTCTTCGATTGCTGCTAAATACGGTATCTCTCAATCCTCTGTCCGTAAAACAAATCGCTTGCACACCTCGATAATTCGCGTCGGGCAACGTCTTGTCTTAACCGTTCCGCCCAAATCCCCGCGGACAAATCGTATCGTGGCCTCTAAGCACAATACTCACGTCGTACACCGCGGGCAGACTCTTTATGCAATTGCCAAGCAATACAAGACAAGTATCGCCAGTCTTCGGAAATTAAACGATTTAGATTCAGTGCGAATTTACGCCGGTCAACAATTGCGGATTCGCTAACGGCGTTTGGGTTCGGCCGTCTTGTCGCTCTCGGCTTTCTTCCGACACCCTGCACACAGTCCGTAAAGCGAGAGGCTATGCCCTTGAAGTTCGAATCCGAGTTTCTCGGCAATAGCCTTTTGACGGTTTTCAATCTCAGGATCGACAAATTCCTCAATCTTTCCGCAGCGAACGCACACAATGTGGTCGTGATGCTCGCCGTTTTCAAGCTCGTAGGTAGCAAGATCATTTCCGAGATGACGCCGCACAAGGAGTCCGGCTGTCTCAAATTGCGTTAGAACCCGATAGACCGTCGCCAAGCCGACATCCAGATTTTCGGCAAGGAGCATTTTGTACACGTCCTCAGCCGTCAGGTGCCGCACGGAAGATCCGGAGGCCTTCAAAAACAACTCCAGAATGCGCATCCGAGGCGTCGTTGCCTTAAGTCCGAAGCTTTTAAGCTCCTGCTGAGAAACACTTGCTGACGCTTCGCTCATCGTTCGCCCCTCCAAAAACGTTGAATACGGCTATCATAGCGACTTAATCGGTCGGACGAATCCTATTGAAACGATTTTTTCTATGACAAAACCGCAACTGATACTGCCATTTGTCGCCGCCTGCGCTCTCGCACTTGCCGGCTGCAACTACAACAGCTACGTTTACCGAATTGACGTTCCGCAAGGAAATCTCATCACCGAGGAAATGGCCGAGCAAGTACGCACGGGCATGACGCGTGAGCAAGTGCATTTTCTTTTGGGAGAAGCACTCATTCAGAGCGACTTTCACATGAACCGCTGGGACTATGTGTATTACTTTAATCCCAGGCATGGAAAAGTTCAGCTTCGCAAAATGACCATCTTCTTTGACAAAGAAGCGAAGGTCGAAAAAATCGTCAGCGACCTCTTGCCGAACGAAACACAAGCCGATGAAGCCATCCTCGGCGCTCAAATTGATTTAAAAAAGAACACGAAGGAATAACCATGAATGAACAATTAAACCAACTCGAACAATCCGTCTCTAAGATTTTGGAAAGCTACCGCGCCCTTAAGGTTGAAAATGAAGCCTTGAAAGCGGCCGTCGAAAACGCTCGCGCCGAGGCACAAAACATTCAAGCAGAGCGCGACCAACTCAAGAGTGCCCAAGCCGCCTTTGAAGCGGAAAAAACCGCTCGCGAAGCGCAGCAAGCCGAATTAGCGCACCGTTTGGATGCCATTATCGGTGCCTTGCAATCGGGAACGGAACACTAATTCATTATGAGTAAGCTCACTCTGACAATCCTAAACCGGCAGTACGCCTACGATGTGGCGCCCGAGGATGAACAGACGCTTAGGGCGGCAGCCGAACTGATTAATGCCCGTGCTAAGGAGATTCGCGGAGACTCACGACTCCTGACGACCGAACGCATTGCCGTATCGGCTGCCCTACAAATTGCCTTCGATTCTCTGCGAGGCAATATCGGGAATATTCCGGCAGATCCCGCAACTCTCACCCGCGTGGCAACACTACGGATGAAAATTGACGAAGCCCTGGATCCGGCGCTTGGCGATTAATCCGATTCGACTACTTTTTCAAAAGGCAATCTTTTCGAACTCGAGCGTCGGCAAGCCCCATGCGGGCTGCCGCCTCTCGGCGCAACTTCAAAAGCCCTTCCGTGGGCTTTTCTGTGGGCACGAGTCGTCCGTGTGCTCCGTTGCGGACAAAGTACTGAGGATGCGCCAAGTTTGCAACGGCCCCTGCTTCGTTAATCGCGATTCCGTTGCCACCGACTGCATACGAAAAGCTCAGGGAAAAGCCATCTTCTGTCCCATAGACATTGCGTCCCTCAAAGGCTCTAGCAGGCTTCTTGAGGACAAGTTCACGTAACGTTGGAAAGACGTCAAAGTGTCCGACCCACTTTCGAGTATCGGGGTTTGTCGGTCTCCAAGCTTTCGGAACCGAAAAGAAAAGCGGAACCCCGAACTGGTGATTCAAAAGTGAAGAGGCCGGATATTCGAAAATTGTCCGAGTATTGTGGTCGCCCGTTGCGACAATAATCGTTTGCCCTCGAGTCTCTTTCGGTATATCCAAAATAAAGTGACCGAGACTATCTGACGCATATTGGTACGTTTCCATGATGCTTCGGGCTATCTTGCTATCGCGTGTCTTCCATACCGGCAAAGCCTCATAAGAAAGCGGCTTGACCTGGTACCCAGTCGGAGTTTTATACGGCGGATGATTGGTTGTTGAAAGGCATACCAGAAAAAGCGGTTTTCCTTCCCGCTCGGATTCTTTTAACAGTTCTTGAGCATAGCGGAATATATACTCATCCGGAATACCCCAAGTTCCTGCCTCGATGTTCTTGCCGTACCGTTCCTTAAGACATTCGAAGCCGTAAATAGCGTCAAATCCCTGGCGAGGAAAATTGATATCCACATTGCGCCAGACAGAGGTCCCCGAGGTCAAAAAGACCGTTTTGTATCCAGCCCTCTGGAATTCGCGCATGGAAGAAAACCCGAAAGAACGATGTCCGTACCGTGATTGCGAAATGGGAGAAATCGGCGTATTAAAAAGCAAACCTTCTAAACTCGGGAATGTTCCGTTTTGGATGGAAAGGCTGTTTAAAAACACATCGCCAGTTTGCAAGGCCTGCGCCATGGCTCCGAGCGTGTCATTGACTCCGGGGACGTGCGATTCAAATAAATCCTTTCCCATCGCCTCCATCACGACAAGGACAATATTGGGAAGACGCATTTCCGATGTACAAGTCAATTTGTGCGGCGTAAGGAATGACCGTGCCTCATCTTCCGTTTTAAACCCGAGGGCTCGTAACCCGGAAAGCGGATTGTTCCCGATATCCTGTTGTCGCTGCTCTTTGATGGCATCGTAAAAAGCCTGCGCACCGTTATTGACCGCCTGATTGATAAAGGCGTCTGTTGTTGCGTTCAGGTCCGTTTGGCGTAAAGGAAACGTCCCGAAAGATCCTCGTGCAAGAGAAGCGCAAACAACAATTCCGAGCACAACAAAAGCAACTTCTTTGATTCGGCTTAACTTGGCTTTCTTTTGGTCCGGTTCGGAACGGTCAATCAACTTTTTGCGAGCCAAACAAAGCACGGCAACAAAACACACCAGAACCAGGCAGTATCGAACAACCGGCCAATCCTTCACAACAGAAACAATCACAGCCCACGTATCGTCTTGCACAAAGCCGAAAATCAGCGAGTTAATTGGGCTACCGTAAAAGCCGAAAAAACCGAAATTAATAAGCGACAGTAGAAAAAGCAACGCCGCCAAGAAAACAGCCAATCCGTCAGATACTCTGTAAAGGGAGTTTCGTAAAGACTCAGAAACAACACACGCAATGAGAAGAGCAACAAGCGACGGGAAGAAAACGATTGCCGTCCACTTGGCATCAAAACGAATTCCTCGGGCTAGTCCAGCGCAAAGGTCAGAAATAAGCGGCTCTGCGCTCGCCGAACCAAAGCCGTATGTCCACAAAAATGTAACTCGGATACAGGACAAGCCGATAAGAGTGGCAATAAAGACTGTGACAAGAAACTCCATTCTCTTTTGCATAGTGTGTCAGATCCTTTGTCGGACTTCCCTCATCACATCGTTTACGGTCACATCGGCTCCCTTGCCGCCGATTGTTGCGCAATCGACCTCACCGATTAACGAAATATTCTCCGGTTTTGTGTCCACCCAGATTCCGACGCAGGGACGAGCCAAAGCCGCTGCCAAATGCATCAATCCCGTGTCGACTCCGATGCCGATCCTAGCGTGTGCAACAACCGCGGCAACAGCCGGTATCGGCATGCGCGGAAGGACGTGAACAAAGCACGCGTTCCCGGCAATACGTAAGGCGCGCTCCTTTTCCTTTTCGTTTCCCCAAAAGAGAACCGAATCGAGCCCCTGCGCTTTTAATTCCTCAATAAGAACTTTCCAGCGATCTTCCTGCCAATTTTTTCTTTCTTGGCTTGTGCTGACAAAAAGCGTTGCGTAGTCGTGCGGCAGTGTCACGCCTTCCGGCACGTTAGGGGCCTTAAGACCGAACTTAGGATGCTCCTCATCAATAGAATACCCTAAGCACAGTGCAGCCATTTTCCGGTATCGGCGAACAGTCCCGATGGATTCCGGAAGCCTTTTTGTTTGATTATAAAAAAGTGTCGCTAGCGACTCGCGCACCGTATCTCGCGAGTATCCGAAAACAGGACTTCCTGGCCAAGAAGCCGCCCAGGCACTGCGAAGTAGCCCCTGTGTGTCAATAACAATGTCGTAGTGCTCCGAACGCAAGTCTGCTTTTAGCGCTCTGATTTCACTCCAAGTTTTCGATGAAAATAATGTTTTTCTCCACCGCCGAAACGCCGTTTTTTTCACAACATCGACAAAGGGGCTCAACGTACAAACATCCGAAAAAGACTCCTCGGAAAGCCAATGGAGCTTTGCGTCCGGCATCACGTGTTTGATGTCGTAGGCAATCGGTAGCGTATGAATAATGTCCCCGAGCGAAGATGTGCGAACCAACAAAATCTTTTGAGGCATGGAATGTTTTCAAGTGTTTTTGCAATGCTTGGCATTCTAAAGAAGGAGCAAGCAGGGGAAAAGAGCACTTTGCAGCAGTGATGTTGCCCTGCGGATTATGTTTGCGCAGCCAATACCAACTCAAGGAGATTTACTTTCAGTCATTTCCGCAACAAGTCCCCAGACACACCCTCCTTGTCGCCAATCGCCACACCAAAGGCACTCAACTCTCAAATTTTTGTACATTAATCCAGTCACCTGCCTTAATCGATCCATTAAAAATCACGTTTTCAATGATTTCTACTGCTCTTTCAACCAATGTCTGAGAACCCGCGATTGTCATGAATTGATGTTTCCAAAAGAAAACCGCGGAATCGATACTCCGTAAGAACTTGCAAGTTTTATCACACGCGCCGTAAAACCTGTTCCTTCAGGAGGAGGATATAAGGCGCTCAG
>OJON01000852.1_pt1 | contig 18619 bp, 16 predicted proteins | sample 1598031 | NCBI WGS metagenome assembly OJON01 (sample SAMN01915216, study PRJEB22387) | human gut metagenome | isolation source: stool | host: Homo sapiens | place: USA | reverse complement strand
CATTACATTAAGCGACGTGATGAGTTCGGTGATGGGCGACTTAGTGGCCATTCCCGATGAGCAGCAAATCGTCAAGCGTGATGCCACAAGTTGGCTCGTGGACGGCGCAACGCCCATTGTCGACATGATGGCAGAACTTGATCTTCAAAAGATGCCTGAAAGCACGAGTTATGAAACCATGGCCGGCTTCATGATGTACATGCTCCGCAAGATTCCCAAACGCACGGACAAAGTCGACTGGGGCGGATATCGCTTTGAAGTGGTCAATGTCGAGGCCAATCGAATTGATCAAATTCTCGTGACAAAACTCTAACGGTTTGTTTATAATCCGCCTTCTCGCGTCGGGCGAAAGCCCGAAACGAAGGAAGCGAAAGAACCTGAACTTCCTTTGTCAAACGGGGCCCTGTAACGGAAGGGTGGCAGAGTGGTTTAATGTACCGCCCTGGAAAGGCGGCGTATCCAATCGGGTACCGAGAGTTCGAATCTCTCCCCTTCCGCCAATGAAACTTGCTGAAACAAGTAGCAGACAACTTGAAACGAGATGAGAACCGAGGAGGATTTCCTCGGTTTTTTGTTATGTTTCAAAGACAAAGCACCCTAACCTAGCCAAAGACTTTTGCTACTTACCGAAATCCCATGCACCCGCATGAAAGAACTCGGTGGGAGAAAGCGGGAGAAAAACCATCACAAAGTATTGAGAATACCGATAATTCTTTCTGAAAAAGATGCGCCTATCTCCCGAACGGAATCTGCACAGAGTCCTCGGTTAAGGGCTTGCGATACATGGTCAAGGAAAAAAACGATATTTCCTTTACCGATGTTAGAGCACAGAAAAAATGTCCGCATCTTCACTTTGACAAGGTCTTCTTTATTACAGTGTACACATGACCGTTGGAGAGGTCCCAAAGGGAATTGGATCCGGCGCACGACCTCCAACGGTTTAATATTTCGTCATCTACGTAAAGCAGATTCCCGTTTCCTGACTGCTCGGCAAACCGATCATCCTTTGGAACTCCCGTTATGAAATCCGCCTTAGCATAAGCCGAGCGCACAATCTTTATTTCACTTTCATACTGCTCAATTGTGTTGATTCCAACAGTCACGACACCGGTAGAACCTTTCTCTCCCGCATCGCAACATGGTAGTCCTTCTTCGTCGCGGATTTAAATAGCGCAATCGAATTCGCCGGGACCTCCAGCAAACACTTCAAAATCTCCGGTGTCATTTCCGGATGCGCTTAGTCAAAAAGCCGATTGCCCGCTTTCCGATTTGAATACGTTTTGATAAATTCGATCCAAGGTCGTTTCGGTTACAGGGGTGTAGGGTTTAAAGTTTGGTTTTAACCTGAATTTTTCTTCGATAAACGTATCAATAGCGGGAAATCGGGGACCGGTTTCCTTTTCCAGTCCTCGGAGTTTCATCCTTAACAATGCTTCAATCTCTTGAGAAAGTTGCGTTCCGGTAGGAACAATTGCTCTCCATAAAGAATCGAATCTCACGGGCGGAAACACCGCGTTTTCATGACGGCATAGCCACTCGCAGGCTAAGAGCGGTCGCAAAACATAAAGATACTTTTTGAGCCGGACTCTTTGCCCATGAAGGTACTCCCGATAATTGCTCTTAGCCATGCCCTGATAGCATCGGTAGAGTTTATTAGGATTTAAAAGCAGCGGCAGGATATCTTTGAACGGTTGGATTCGAGTCGAATCTTCTCTGTAAACAATCGGAGAGTGAAACCATTCGCAAAGAGAAGCATTGCCGGCGTGTCCCAATCGCAAAGCCTTGCCGTACTCCCAACCGCAAATATCGTAGATAGGGTCCGCATTTTCTTCAATTACGTCCCGAATCGGGGTAACGGAAAGGTAGTCAAGAACATTTTGCTTCACATAAACAAAACGGACGTCAAAGTCCGAATCTTTTGATTCAAAACCCCAGGCGCGAGACCCTGCTTCGCAAGCGTAAAGAACTCTTACCGCATACTGAGCCTCAATTGCATCAAGGCGGTTTTGAATTTCTTGAAGATGATCCGTCATGGCAAGGTTTTACTATTTAAGAAGATAGTTCCTTAATAGCTTTCTGCCGCAGCTTAAGGAGACATCATTTCCGAGACGACCTGTCGAAGCCCGACGTTGCTACTGCCCGTGAGGTAGCAGGTCGAATGCGTGAAGCATTACGGCACATGCGGGACTCCATGCCTGAGCGCGCCTATGATGCCACTCAAAAAAGAGCGGTGGGCTTCGACTCGGTCAGTGAGACTGTATCACGAAGGACAAGGAATCAATAGGCTTTTTTGCAAAGTATCTGCGATTCCTCGACACCATAAGTAGACCAACTTCTCCTTAGAGGAAACCCGAGCTCTCAGTTCAATATGGTCGCAACTGAGAATCGAGAGAGCGGCGGATTAACGCTCTCACCCGGGCAGAAATAAGTTTATAACAATGAGGCTTAAAGGGAACGGTTCCCGCATAGTTGGATGTTAAACTTCTTGCCTCCGATACATCTGTTCGCCCTACCGAGGAGGCTGTGTCTGTCAGGCGCCGGATGACGGCATACAAACACGGGAGCGGGCTATAAAAAAAGACCGGGAAAGCACGAGCTAGGCACGGACGCACCCACTGTCTTCCTTGCTCCACTGTTAGAGCAACGCAAAAATGTCACCGCCCAGCGCAACTCAAAAATGTCACCCTCCGGCAACTAAAGTGACAGGAAAACGCTTTTAAAAAAACTAGCAAACGCGAGATTGTTTTTCGGGCAAATCGTCGACCGCAAACCTTGGTTTTTGAGCGGTCTTACCACAAGCAGTTTTCTGCTTTTTCTTGGGAACCTAAATGCAGAGCTCAGACAAAGTACCGCCTTTGTCTGAGCGGACCTTATCGCTCAAGCGTATTGAGCTCCACGGGAGAGATTCTGAACGAAGCCGTGAGGCATCCGCTTTGCGTTAGGCTATAGCCTCACGACGCCGTATGGAGCGAACCGTAGGTATAAACGCAACGACGCTCGTAAGAGCGTCGTCTGAGAGCCTGATTAAGAATTAACGCTTGACCTTGTTCTTTTCCCTTATGAGAGCAACTTTCTCTTCTAATTTATTTGCCTCCTTGATTTTTTGGGCTTTTTTCTCTTTTCGCTCTTTGTCCTTTGTGGCTTGTTTGTAATGCCGACTTACAAAGGGATTGTCGCGATTCAAAGCATTTTTAACGACAGACTCCACCCTCGCGTCAATGGTTTTCGCTGTTTCCTCTAGGGACACAACAGGTTCAAGAGTCTTTTTTTGACGAGCTTGATAAATCAACTGCGTCCAAGGACCGCCTCGTGGCTTGTACAGCATTTCCGGCGGGCGCTCATCCGGATACTCGACGAGATAAACGTTTTGCCCCATGAGTTCAAGACGGCTCCCTTCGGCGTTAATGACCTGAAGTAGGCATTTGCCGTAGGAAACTGTCAGTGATTTGCTCAGGATGCGTTCATGCCACAGGGCACAGATACGCTCAACTTGAGGCATGTCCTTATTTGCAACAGGGCAGTTCGCATCTTCCGCATTCTGAGGCTCAATTGCGTATCGTGCGTTGAACTCGGCGATAAACTCAGGAAGGCGCTTGTTCGCAGTGTCAATGTCCTTTATTCCTTGTGCACGGAATTCCAATGGCCAGCGACCCTGCAGGGTTTTGAACAAGCGCTCAACCCGACCTTTTGCCTGAGGGCTCAGCGCGTAAATCAGTTCGATATTGAGCTGGTCACAAGCCCGTCCAAATTGCGTCTCGCCGGCAGAATCTAGGGTAGATAGGGTTTTCTTGAAGATGCTGAGGCGGTCGCCGTAAAGCGCAAGGGGAATCCCGTACTTTCGGATATACCCCACGAGCGCAATCATGTAGCCCTTGGCCGTCTCAGTGGGACAAAAATGGACGCTTGTAATCATTCCCGTTGCATCGTCGATGAAGGCAATTAGACAGTACAGTGCCGGATTGTCGACAAACCAGTGATGCGGACTTGCGTCGATTTGGAGAAGTTCTCCGAAACGGCCTCGGCGACGGCGTAAAAAGTAGCCGGCTTCTCTGTGTTGCTCTTCAGAAACGTCCGGATTCAACGCTTTCAGAATGCGTCGAACCGTCTCCTTTGAGACTTTGATGCCTTCGTGGTCTTGAAGATACTGAGCGAGTAATAACGGCGGGAATCCTTGATGCTTCCCGCGAATGAACTCGATGATTCTGTTTTTTGTCTCCTGGGGAAGGCGGTTTGGAGCAGGCCGCCCGGTGTTCCCGTGAACAAAACTCTTGGTCCTGTTACTGCGCCATGCCCTAAGCCGCCGAAGCAGTTGTCGTTTGCTAATCCCCAGCTCTTTTGCTGCGACACTTAAGTGGATTTGCCAATAGGTGACAAGCTGGTAAAGGTTCTCCAAATACTCTGGTGATTTGGTATCTTTTGCCGTGATTGAAGTTGGATTGCGAGTCACACAATCTCCTTAAAAGAGGTAGGCTCTCAAGGAGATTTTGAGACACTTCGGCTTTGCCGGGGAGTGACGTTTTAGCGTTGCCGGTCGGTGACAATATACCTGTGCTCGGCGGCGACGTTTTGCTGTGCCGGTCGGTGACACAATCGATTGCCGGTCGGTGACATCCAAAGTTGCCGGTCGGTGACAGAATGGTTGCCGAAACCGGTGACATTATCGCTGTGCTCTAACATCGCCCTGGATTTCTTGTTAAGCATATATCACTATTGATATAATTCGATTGTCTAATACAGAGCAATCACGTATGGCTTTTTCCCTTCCGATACAAAACGTCGAAATACGCTTTTCAATTGAATTTGCCAGTGAAAAAGCTCGACAAGAATTGCTTGCCTTTCCCTGTTCTACTCGAAGTAGGGCCTTTGCACTTTTGGATCGAATGAGAATTGATGGGCCTAATCTAGGTATGCCTCATACCCGTGCGTTAAGAGACGGGCTTTTTGAGATTCGCGCGAAGGGGCGGGATGGAATTGGACGTGTGATCTACTGTATGAAAATCGGGCGGGAAATCGTTGTCTTGCATTGTTTTGTGAAGAAGACCTCAAAAACTCCGATTAAGGAAATTCAAATTGCGTTGAAACGTCTAAAGGAGATTACAAATGACTAAACCCTTTAAGACCTTTGATGAAACCTTGGCTGACGAGATGAAAAACCCGGAATTTCGAGAAGGCTATCTTCAAGCAAAATCCGAGTTAGAAGAATTCGCAAGAATTAGAGATTTGCGAAATAAAACAGGCTTAAGCCAAGCCTGTATAGCAGCTCGCATGGGAACGAGCCAATCGGCTGTCGCTCGGCTCGAAAGAGGTCTGTCCGAAGGGCGTTGGCCTTCCATGAGTACCCTACAGCGCTACGCCGTGGCTATCGGAAAGAAACTGGAAGTGCGCTTTGTTTAAACCCCTCCGAAGAGGGGCAAGCGATGCAAAGGCGAGGAATTCATTGACGGTTGCGGTTACGATTCAAAATTGCAACGACAATTCCGACGAGTGGCTCAAAAGCCAACTCAAAGCCAATGGGGGCCGCATGAATCGACCCGTGTCTGTCCGAGATATCGGACAGGCACTAAAAGAGGGACTACGGTCCCTCGAAACCGCGTCCGTAAGGGCGCGGTAGTTCATTTCACCGAACTTTGTTTCTACTGGTGCTTTTTTCCGTATTAGACGTCTCCAACGCCGGAGTCGATCCGGCCAGTTTCATGAGCTTGGTGTAGTAGTCAATCAACTGAGGCATACCGCCGTTCATGCGCGTGTAATCGGCATAACCTTCTGAGAATTTCCTAGAAGACTCTGCCAAGACTTTCTGAGCTTCCGTGTAGTCCACATCCTTGGGAAGTGCCATGAAACTATCTTGAATTTCCTGAAAGATCCTGTAGCCGTTTTGTCAAGCGCAGGATAACGCCATACCACTCTCGCTTTCTAATTCCATACCAGTTATCGTTAAATCTATCCTTTTTGGGCACGCCCATTGTCTGACGCGCGGAGCAAGGAAGGCAGTGGGCGTGCCCGTGCCTCGCTCGAACTGTCTCAGTTCTTTCTAATTTTTAGTAGTCCGCTCCTTCGTTTCTCTAGTAATCGATAGCTTTCCCCTCGGATTGTTATCACTTCGCTGTGGTGTAGCACGCGGTCCAGAATCGCCGTCGTTGCCGTTGGATTGCCGAACACCAGCCCCCACTCCCCAACAGGTCTGTTGCTCGTTAGGATGATGCTCGACGTCTCATATCTGGCAGAGATTAACTGGAAGAACAGATAAGCCGTCTGGGGTTTTACCGGGAGGTACCCGATTTCATCAATGATGAGCAGCTTTGCCAACATTCCACTTATCAAGTGGCTGATTAAAGCAATTGGCACCATTAAACATACTGCTCATATCAACGACATTGCTTACATCCCAATCGTTTAGTGGTTGATTAAAACTCCTAGCGCCAGCAAACATCGAACCCATGTTCTTAACGTGACTTACATCCCATTTGCCTATAGGCTCATTGAAATAAGGGATGCCCTCAAACATTTGCGACATATTTTCCACGTGCGATGTATCCCAGTTCTCAATACCTGAGAAATCTAAGCGAAAGAACTCCAAGTCATCCTCGAAATCGCTTCCAAATAAATTGGACATATCGGTAATTGCAGATGTGTCGATATCCCCTAAATTAATCTCGGGATTGGCCAAAAGTTTTTCTTAACTCACTTTTCGTTTTCGGGGCATACTTCTCCATGGTCTGACTCCTATGTTCGTTATGAAATAACCGATTTATGAAAATCAAAAGAGGATTTCTCAATCGAACGCCTATTTTTAAAAACGAGGCGAATAAGACTCTCCAAAAAATCCTTAATGTTGTATGACAAAGATTCGAAAAATCTTATAAGCGAAACACGCATTCGAGATCCTCATCACGTTAAAAAGAAAGTTAACACGGCTAACGACATGTTATGACGCAAGAGTTTTAGGCTACCTCTTTCGTTTGCACCGAAAGCAAAGGACTCTAACGAGGTCCGATGTAGCGCAAGAAGCCTGCACCTCATTCCGCCTCCCTGTTTGGCTTTTCTAAAGAAACAGTGCAAGGCCATTTCAAAACGAACCATCTCCTGATCGCACAAGTAGCGTCGATAGTCTCCTCTAACTAAAGCGTCCTTTTCTTAACCGGAAATCGTGCAAACTTGAAAGGCATCAAGAGCTCTGAAGGTGCCATTTTCTAGAGGGAACGCGCCCCTGAAAACCCTCGTGGAGAAGCACAAATTTTTGAAATTGCAAGGCCTGATATATAAGGCTAAATAGACCTCTCCCAGGGTCGATTTTTCTTTATAAAACAAAGAAGAACTGGTAAAATTTCCGTGTTAGCAAGACGATTTTTCAATCGTAAAAATAGACTCTTTTAGGGGGAACTGACATGGCTCAAGCTACAGAAGAAAAGCCAGCTCTTATCTACGAAAAGAAGGTGACGTCGAACTCAAAAAATGGGGCTCGCAGTGTTTCAATGAGAATCGATTCTTCACTTACGAAGGAAGCGTTTGAGACCGAACTTAAAAAGGAATTCGCTAGATTGCGGCTTCTTGATAACGAGTTCGTCAAGGTTTCTGTCTACGAAAAAGGCAATTGGGCGTTTTATCTTCTTTGTGAAAAATGGCCAACAGAAAATGGCGAATGCTTTCGTGTCGAGTACTGCTGCCCAGATGACAAATACGAGTACTCAGGAGAAGACTTCACAAGTTGCTACTGGGATTTCAGTCTTAATTTAGAGGACGTGACGGAACTATTCTACGAAGCTCTTTGCGTTGGTCAAGATCCCTTGTATCTGGCCAGCTGGGAAAAAGACACCGATGAGGATGACCTCGAAGATTACATTGATGGCCTCCAATCGGAGTACTACCGCAAATTCGGGGAAGAGTTTGATATGAATCTATTTGATTACGCGGCCGCCCCTTGTATCGACACAATGCTTTCTTGCATCAGCAAAGGAGAACCCTTTCGAGGTAAGCCTTTTGAAGGGATGACTGAAAAAGAAATTGAAGACTGGAAAAATACCGTCTGTTTTATCGGACGTTAAGAAGAACCCCGAAACATGCTCTACAAAATCTTGAAGCGGACTTTTTTTCTAAGGTCAAACGCTCCCATTAAGGGCGCAAGAAAATCTCTTTTCCTTTTTTTTCTCAAAGTTGACTTGTAACGCACGGCTTCTCTATCGGTCACTTGCTTCTTTAAGTGCGCTTTTTTGTGATTTCTCTTTCGCATCTTTTTTGCGTCAATGAATGACGCTCCCATTCCTATCCTTGGCTCATGACTTTTAAAAGTGGCATTGCTCTTAAAAGCAAAACTTCTTGGTCTTATGTCTTTAAGTTGGCTGCGACAAACACCGTGATCCGTATGTAAGCACAAAGGAAGTCGCCATCGTTAAGAGAAAGGCTCAATTCTTTTCAGAAACGCGATTTCTCAAACAAAAAAATTTCTCAAAGACTCTTAAAAGAAAAACAGGAGTATTTAAATGAAACCCTACTCACCGAAAACCAAGACCGAACTCATCGCCTTTGTTGACAATCCCAATATTTGCTTAGGCGACATTGACACCTCTCTCATTACAGATATGTCGCGTCTATTTGCGCCCGATTGCTGCGCAAGGCGCACGGACTTTACTGGAATCGAATCCTGGGACACATCACACGTGACCACGATGAACTCGATGTTTTACTGCAACCACCTCTTTAATGCGCCAATCAATAAGTGGGACGTGAGTTCTGTGAAAGACATGCACGCTATGTTTTTTGAGGCTGAAAACTTTAACGAACATCTTGATGCGTGGGATGTGAGTTCAGTAACTGATATGAGCGAGATGTTTTCAAAGGCTAAGAGTTTTAATCAACCCATTGGCTCTTGGGACGTAAGTCATGTCACCGATATGAGTGCGATGTTTGAAGCGGCCTTTCGATTTAACCAGCCTCTTAACACGTGGAACGTTTCGCATGTCAAAAACATGTACCGCATGTTTTCCTTTGCGATTGACTTTAACCAAGCTCTTGCGTCTTGGGACGTGATTTCTGTTACAGATATGTCTGTCATGTTTCAAAACGCCATCTCTTTTAATCAAGATCTCGATTCCTGGGATGTGTGTTACGTCAAAAAGATGCAAAAGATGTTTGCTGGAGCTGAAGTCTTTAATGGCGCCATTGGCTCTTGGGATGTCTCTTGCGTTGAAGATATGAGTGCGATGTTTTCTGGGGCATACTCATTTAATCAGCCCATTAACAAATGGAACGTCAAATCGGTTAAGAAGATGCCAGAACTCTTTTGCGAAGCCAAAAGCTTTAACCAAGCAATCGGGGCGTGGAATGTAAGTAGCGTCACGGATATGCATGAGATGTTTTGGGAAGCGAGTTCTTTTAACCAACCCATCGGCGCTTGGAACATCGGGAAAGTCACCGACACGCACAGAATGTTTAAGGAAGCTGAATCCTTTAATCAACCGATTGGCTCTTGGGACGTAAGCCAAGTCACTGACATGAGTTCGATGTTTGCTGAAGCCACGAACTTTAACCAGGAAATTAATGACTGGGACGTCAGCGCCGTAACGAATATGGAAGCGATGTTTTGTTGTGCAAAGCGTTTTAATCAACCACTTAACAAGTGGAACGTAAGTTCAGTGACGAATATGAGCTCTATGTTTCGAAACGCCTACGACTTCAATCAAGATCTAGATCGTTGGGATGTAAGTTATGTTGAGGATATGAGTACGATGTTTTCTGACGCTTACAGTTTTAACGGAGCCATTGAATCTTGGGACGTTAGTTCAGTAACAGATATGCAATCGATGTTTTGCCGCGCCAAAAACTTTAATCAGCCCATTGGCTCTTGGAATGTGAGCAATGTCGTTACTATGGATGCGATGTTTGAGGAAGCCTCAAGCTTTAATCAACCTGTTGGCAATTGGGTGACAAACCGCGTGGCAGATATGAATTCGATGTTTTTGGGAGCCGTTAGCTTTAATCAGGCGCTTAATAATTGGGATGTGAGTCATGTCATTGATATGAATTCGATGTTTTTTTGTGCTTCAAGCTTTAATCAACCCTTAGATAAATGGGATGTCTCAAATGTCCGCAACATGGCTTACATGTTTCATGAGGCACCGGCCTTTGACCAAGCGATTGGCTCTTGGAATGTTGCATCGGTTACGAACATGAGCGGTATGTTTTGCGGTGCCTCTTGCTTTAATCAGCCCATAAATGATTGGGATGTCAGCCATGTCACTGACATGCACGAGATGTTTTGCAGCGCAGATGCTTTTAATCAACCATTAAATCTCTGGAATGTTTCCGCTGTTATTGATATGCACGGCATGTTCTCATCTGCGTATTGCTTTAATCAACCCCTTGACAACTGGGATGTTGGACGCGTTACCGACATGCACGAAATGTTTTTTGGTGCGTCTTGCTTTAACCAAGAATTAAATGACTGGGATGTAAGCCGAGTCACGAATATGGATAGTATGTTCTATTTTACAGCCCGATTTAATCAGCCATTAAATGCCTGGGATGTGAGTTCTGTAAGCTGCATGAATTCGATGTTCAAATGGGCAGAGGCTTTTTCTCAAGATTTAAATCGTTGGCGCGTTATACCATGGGCTTTTGACAAAAACATGTTTTGTGATTCGCCCATGGAAAAGAATCCTCCGAAGTGGTTTTCGAAAGCCTTTGAAATGGAGGGGTTTTCGTAGAAGACTAAGAAGAAGACAATGAAGGAGGAGTCGATGACTAGTTGAGATGGCTATCGAGTTTTCTAAAAAATGCACACCTCTGCACATTTTCTATGAAGGCAGGCTTCTTTTTGAAAATCCGCCAAGCCGCAACATAAAGCGCCTTGGGTCCCTCTTTCATGGAATGAAAAAGGGGATCAAAGCTTTCTGTGAAAAGCCAAGGCATCCAACCTCTTTAGGGTATCGAGATTTAAGGCTCTAAAAAAGAGCCGCTAAAAGCCAAACCCTAAACGCTAAAGGAGAGGATTTTTAAGGGATTATCAAGTTCCCTTTCTTCTCCAATATAGCCGTGCGGATTGCAATAAATAGGGGTGCTACCGATTTTGTAATTAAAAGGATCGTGCACGTGACCGTGGACCCAGGCAGCAATTGCGCCATGCGTTTTGATAAATTCGTCATCAGCCGAACAAAAGGCTTCGGTTACAGCCGATACCGGCCACGAATTCGAGAGAAAGCTTGGGGCGTGATGCGTAAGAACGACAGTGGGCTTTGTGAGTTTCACGTCGAGCGCCTCTAAACTCGCCCTATGAAGCAAAGACGCCAATTGCGGCGTAAAGGGCACGCCATCGGATCCAAGGATAGCTTGGTAGTCAGGCATATAGTCTTTAATTACCGAAGCGTTTCTCTCGGAAATATTTGTCCACCAGGTGGCACCAAAAACCTGAAATTCTCCAAAGTCATACGTTTCGTTTTCCAAGAAATGGATCGCAGGGAAACGAGACCTTACCGTATCAAGAACTTCGTCAAAGGCTATTTCTTCTGAGTAATAGTCATGGTTACCAAGAACAGCAACAATGCACGAATAGCGTTTCGTGAATTCCTTTACGAGCCAGGGTGTGAGCATTCTTTCAAAGCCATAAAGCGGCATCACGTCTCCTGCGATAAGAAGCACATCGGAGGCTTGTGAGGAAAGGACCTTTTCCCAATAGGACATAAATTTCTGGGTTCCAACCTTAAGAAACGATTCCAAGTGAATATCAGAAAGACAGTCAAACTGCATCAAGAAGTATCCTTAAGTCCATTTTAGGAAGTCGTCGTTCCCTAAAAAGGCACGCAAAAGAGTTTTGAAACTTAAAGGCAAGGATAGCAGAGGAAATTTCTCCCCTGCTAATCCTTGATTGACACTTACGTTAGGTGAGTGCTAAGCGACCTCAGCGTACAAGGCTTCTATGCAAAATCCCACGGAATCCGAACGGTGGTTTCACAGAGCCGAACACATGTTTTTTTAGGGCTTAGCTCTGGCTTCAAAAACCGTGATGGTTGGCTTGGGTACAACGAGAGTCTTGCCCTGACGGCCATGCCATTTGCTCTCAATGGGAGACTGTAGGCAAGGACGGCAGGGGCAAGACGGGATCCAAGAGGGTTTTTCTTCCTTCTTTTACGTAGTTAAGTTTTTCTTGCTTTTCCTTTTATTAACCATCTGAGCTTCTTGTGTCGACTCACGCAAGGAGCGCCCCTTGAGTTCTATTCTGTAGCTCGTGTTTTTGAGACGGTCGATTATTGCGTCAGCGTAGTAGTTGCTCCCGAGATACTCGTACCATTCTCGGAACGGTCGTTGGCTTGCGATAATCAAAGAACCTTTTTTCGCTCGAGCGTCAAGTATGCATAATCCACGAAAAACCGCACCCCAAATCCGAATTTTTAATGCCACGGCCCCTCTTCAAGAGAGGTTCCCACGGAAAATTTGTACGCCTCCGCGAAAAAGGATGGATTTTGCATTTTCTCGCTCGGACAAGACGCTTTGTATTTCTCAAACGCAGTTTGAATCGTGTCAGAACGCTCCGTTATCGAAGCCACAATCTCAGTCCAATTCGGCAAAAAGTAGCCGGAGTCAAGCCAGGCCTTGTCAGACCACCTCTTGGAGAACTCAAATTCCGGCATTTTGCGTATGAGTTCGTAGTCGAGGTTTAAGGACTCGGCTTTACGCAACCAGTCGCTGACGGTGCTCTTTCCGACACACAAGCGTGCGGCAATCTGGGATAGTGGAACGTTTCCTGTCCGTAATCGGACAGCTTCAATTACTTTTTAAAGTTTGTCATAGAGTCATACTCCTTTGAAAATGCACGGGATTGTGCCTTCGCAAGAGTAACCTGAGATGCGCTTTGTCGCTGGCTTCAAAATCCGCGCGTTCTGGCTTACAGAAAATTTAAGCCGGAAGCCAGCGAGGGATTACGGACAGAGACGTCCGGAAACCGGAGATTGTCAATCGGGCGCCTGACACCGATGGTCGGCAGTTCGACACAAATGACCGGAGAATTGAAATGAGCGTTCGGACGAGAGAAATGAACAGTCGGTCAACAAAGACTGACAGGCGACTGTGTGGGACTGGGGGTCGGAAATTTGAAATTGACCCTCGCTTAACAAGCCACGGTCGGACTACAGAGATTCGCAGTCGGATGAGGGAGATTGAAGGACGGACGACAGAGATTTGGACTGCCCAAGGAAGCCGTTCGGAGCTGGGATTGTCGGTCGTTCGGCTGAGATTTGCCGTTCGGATTTTTGGGACTATGCAGCTTCTAAGTAGTGGCATGTGGAAACAACTAGGTGCGTCGCTTTTGATCCGACACTAACTTCCTTATTGGGTCGAAGTGTCACAGAGCGACCGCTTGCGCCACTAATGAGTGTTCCCGTGAGACTGCCGCTACGATTGGGCTGAAATTCACCAATGAGTGTCTTTGTCTTCGGTGGAATTACGACTTGATCGCCCTTTTCAAGGTCGCCAGCACTAATGAGGACTTTTCGCATTTTTACCTCCTATCTTCTTAGGTTGATGAAATAAGAAGTAATCATGCGAAAAAAGGGATTTACTAACCGAAGAAAGTTTTCTTAGGAATCCCGAATCTCGTTGATTACCTCTTCATGCAAAGATAGAGAGGGGTGCGTCAATGGCTGACGCTTTAAGAAAGTTTAGAAGGGTCGCGCCCTAGATTCCAAGCTTTAATTTCGTTCATTAGCCTTTCGTGGTAATGTTCTTTGCCAAGGTTTTCGCAACCAGTATCCTTCCAATCTTTTTCGTCTAAAGTCTTAGCATACATATGGAGGCCTTTCAAGCTTATATTGCTCCCATTCTTTACCCACTCCCCAATCTTGGCTTTCTTTTCCACAAAAGAATCATTTGAAAGACTCGAATTCTCCCCTCCGCCAATCAAAAACAGATTTCCAAACTGGTCTTTTTCCCAAGAATTACCATTCTCAGGATTTTGCGCAGGATTTTGCGGATACCAATGCTCAACAGAACTTAAGTATGAAAATTTGAAATTGTACACTCCCTTATTTACAGTCTTTTTTACAGTGTCATCTTCTGGAAGGCAATCAACCCACCGCTTACGATCTCGCCATAAAAGATAATCAAGAAAGTTAAACAAAATCCTTGGTGTTGCAGTACCCATGTTAACATCCTCGTACTTGCCTTTAAGTTCTTCCGCAACTCTTTTACAAGAATATCCTTCTAAGAAATCGAGAACCTCTACCCCATAGTAGTTTGGGCTCTTACTGCGAAATACTACGTAGCTCAAGTCCCAAAGCTTTTTCAGAAGTTCTGTAATCCATGGCATCGATGCTGGTGATGTGTAAGTCACGCGAAGGCAAGATTGCAGCATTTTGATCTTCTTACTCGTCTTCTCGTATTCTTCCAGTCCTTCTTCATCCGGAAGTTCAAAAGAATCTACAAGTTCAAGACTTTTTTTCCCTTTCTCCTCTTTCTCCTCTAGATGTTGAATCGCCCATCCTGTTTCACCCTCTTGTTCTGCCCTGACAATCCAACCATCAAAGAGATATCGTGCATAAAACAATGTATAAAGAAATTCTCTAACTTCCGGCCCAGTCCTATCTTTGAATACATGTTCAAAAGCACAACTCCAGTTGTCTTCAAAGTACCTTATAAGCCTCTTGTCGTCCGTAGCAGCTACCACTTCTTTGTTCTTGTTCTTATTCAATTCGCAGAGTTTTAGAACATGCATCAAAAAAGTTGGGAAATTTATGATGCTTTTCCTATTTGCGTCATCATTCGAACTATTTACGTCTCTCTTTGGGACCTTTTCTAACTTTTTCTTTTGCTCGACAGTCCAAAGGAAACCGTCTTTCCAATCTTTGTCTTTCCACTCTTTGAAAATCTCATCACAAGATTCTTTGTCTATCGTTTTTTGGATATACCTATCCATCCTAGAACAGGCATCCCATATGTACTTAAAAAACTCTAAATCCTCTTCTTTTCCCTTCAAAGGAATCATCAATCTAGCTTTTATGACGTCAACTGGTTCAAGTTGTTTGCCCCTGGCATTCATCCGAACGAAATATTTACAAGGATCTGTTTTTTCGGGGAGAAGAACTCGATAAACATAGACTTTCTTGAGACACTCAATAAAGCTTTTCCTTTCCTCTTCTTTGCGCTCTTCAATCCATTTGAGTATTCCTTCAAATCCAGCGCGAATACCTGAATCGACATCCTTAGCCGAATCGTCTTTTATAGGGTTCTTTAACGTGTCAGTACTGATTTCCCGATTTTCAAAGATTAGATTTTCTTTAGCGCCTTCAAAAACTTCCTTATCTTCCTTCGATAAATTCAAATCAGATTCAAATAAAGCTTTAGATTCAAATAAAGCTTTAAGTAGAAGATAAAGTGTCGTCAGTCGCTGTTGTCCGTCGACAACTTCATATTCTTTCTTTCCTTGCTCTCCCTTGGCAATCACACAAAGAACGCCTAACCGATAATGCTCGCAATGATTGCTACCAATTCCTTTGATATCGTCAAGAAGCGTAGAAATCTCTTTTTCGAATTTCCATGCATAAGGACGCTGATAAAGCGGAATTAGATATTGATCATTGAATAACCAATTTTCTCCTTTTTCAGGCCATATATGAAGTTCTTTAATCTCATCAGTCATGCGGCTACCCGTTGTTTTAAGTGTCAGAACTCTCGTTACTCTTTTCTTCGTCGTTGATTCCAGCAAGGCTAGCTAAAGCTTTCTTGAGCCTTTCGTATCCTTCTTTCTTGTATCTTCCTTTTTCACCTTCGGGCCTCTCGATGTCTTTTGATATGCCAAATTCAAAGACATCATTAACCATCTCTGCCAAAAAATCTGTCTCTGTTGCGTGAGACATACGCATGAACATTGGATCCCTTGATCGTACCCATTGACCGATAGCTAAATTTTCAATCGCTGGGAAAAAAAGTCTGTCGTAGTAATAACGAAGAAATGATGACCACGCTAGAAGAATCTTTGCATTTTTTTTATTGTTTTCCAGCAAACTGTCGTAGCCAAATCGGCTGCTATAAAGTATTGCGGTTCTTAGAAAGAGAACTTCGCAGTAATACATGCTCGCAACGACACCTATATCATCTTTACATTTTTTCTCTTCGTTTTCTTTCCTTATGAAATCTTCTAAAAACTTTGGATATTTTGGCAATTCTGGATATTTTAATTTTGGATATTTTGTTTCATCTACAATGAATTCTTTTACGATTTCATTCTCTAGGTTCCGGAAGTACTTAATCATCCAAAAGAAATCTTCTCCCGCCTTAAAGGAACGGCCAATTTCATAGAAATCCTTTTGCGAAAAAATATGTTTTTGATATTCGTATTTGGCCTCTTTAAAACCATAAAAATGACTCATATACTTTGTTTCCAACTCCACACCAATCCTACAGCAAGACCATTCTTCAATCTTGAAGAGGTTCTCGAGGGTTGCTTTTATCTTTTTCGTATCATCCTCGACTTTCCAAATATCAAACAAATCGTAAGACGACGCTTTCTTTCGCTCATCTGATGTCATGCAATTAATATGGTATGCCTTAAGATAGTCAGGAACTTCTAATGGTTTTCCGCGAGTATTTTGAGTATCAAACAACTGGAAGGCCTCATCAAGTTCTCCGACAACAATTACAACGATTTCGATCGCTTTATCGAACTTATCGTCAGAAACTAACTGGCGAATCCAATTTTTTTCATCCACACTATGAGTATTAAACCAGTTCTCAATAGACTTCCTATTTTCTTTAACCTTTTCGGGGGAATAAAATTCCCGTATATCTTTGTCAACCTTACCCTCACCGGAACTTAGAACCTCACGTATCAACTTCAAAGTAATCAATCGCTGTTGCCCATCAATAACATCATGAGATTCCTTGTTATCGTAAAGAATGATGCAACCTAAGCGATAACGAGTTGCCTCTTCTCGCTTGAACTCTAGAAGATCATTTAGCAGAGTTTCAACGTGATTTGGTTCCCATTCGTAATCGCGCTGATATTCTGGTTTTTGAAGTGTCTTGCCATAAGAACCAAAAAATTCGGCAACGCTCCAAATTTTGCATGCGTCGGTATCCATAGACTCTCCCCAGTGACTTCTCTTGCAACAATGCCTGTCCCTCTTCGGGATGGGCACCTGCAACTTCCTTTACCTATTACCGAGAATTTTAAGGACGATTTATCGTCTTAATTGAGGAATATTAATAAAACCCGATTGCCTTTTTCTTTCCCGAGAACGCACTTTTGAGTTCACACTCAGCAGCTAAGCGTTTAGCAAAATCCTCTGCCGAAGAAATCGGATTGAACTTAGATTGGCGAACGACAGAAGCAAAGTCTCCGGGAGTTAGCATCGTAAGCGCACGAATACCCTCTTCGCTTTGAGCGTCAGCTGGTAAATTCAATTCCTTTACCCACCGAGCATAAAGCGCTAAAGCCTGACTCTCACTTAAGTGATCGAATTTCGCCTTCAAATCGAAGCGCCGTAAGCTAGCCGCATCGAGTGTTTCTACTAAATTCGTTGTCGCAATGAAGATTCCCTCAAAGCTTTCCATTTGCGTAAGCATCTCATTGACTTGCCGTGGTTTCCCAGCTGCGAGCGCTCTTAGCGCGATTTTGTAAAAAACTATCTGCCTCATCGATTAAAAGGATGGCGTTCTCTCGCTTCGCTTGCTCAAAGGCCTTCGCGATATTGGCCTCGGTTCGTCCTACCCACATCGAAAGAATGTCAGAGGACTTCTTTTGAATAAGGGGCTTCTTTAAGTATTTCGCTAACCATTGGGCGTAGGCGGTTTTCCCGGTCCCTGGCGGCCCATAAAGACAAAGACGAGCAGAACCGTGGGTATTCATCCCACGGGCTAACGCGGCTAAATCCACGTCCGTGTGCACGAATGTTGTGTCATAAACCGTGTCAACGGGCGCTAATTTGGGAGCCACAATTCCGGCGTTTTGCACTTCAAGGACGGAATTAATAAGTGTGAGCATCTTCTTATCACGCTCTTCTTGTGTGGGCTTTTCTAGAGCCTTTAAAACAGAGACCGTCCGAGAAATCACGCCTGGAGAAAGGTTTTCTGTTCTCGCCAAGCGCCCTTTCATATCATCAGACAAAAGTTCTCCCACGCACTTATCGATAATGACAAGGCGCTGCTCAACTGTCGGCTGCGTCACTTCAATCACAAGGTCAAAGCGCCGCAACATCGCACTATCCATCCTGCGCAGTGAATTCGTGAGCCACAGTGTCGGGTGAATGTTTGATTCCAAGAGGTGATTGATCTCAGCCTTGTTTTCTCGAATCGGAGAGCCGTTATAAAAACTAAGGCCAGATAGGAAAATGTCTTCGGATTCATCGAGAACGAAAAGCGCGGGGCTTTTTTCATCGACAAAGGAATTGGCAATTTCCCAAGCGTGTAAGCGATCGACAGAATCCCTTGAGTTTCTCACTTCTTTTACCGAGTGATTCACAATTTCAAAAACAGGGGTAGAAAGCACTTGACCTAAGGCTCGCGTCAGTTGCGTCTTCCCAGTACCTGGCGCACCATAAAGAAGGACATTGACGCCTGGTCTAGCGTGGCTTAGGGTATAGCTTGACGTTCTCTCCGCCGTGAACGACGGAGATTCTCTACTGTGTCAGCAGCTTGC
>OJON01000803.1_pt1 | contig 19418 bp, 18 predicted proteins | sample 1598031 | NCBI WGS metagenome assembly OJON01 (sample SAMN01915216, study PRJEB22387) | human gut metagenome | isolation source: stool | host: Homo sapiens | place: USA | reverse complement strand
TTTTCATAAGCAGCTGTCGGAATGTTGTATTTTTTCATCAGATCTTTGGAAAATGCTTTGGAGCCTTCCAGAATCGCTGCATTTTTTCTCGGTCCGAATACACGCAGTCCCTCTGCCTCAAAGGCATCTACCACGCCGCCAACCAGCGGATCGTCCATACCGATGACGGTCAGATCGATCGCTTTTTCTTTTGCAAAAGCCACCAGTTTGTCAAATTCCATCGCACCGATGTTGACACATTCTGCATATTCTTCAATTCCCGCATTGCCCGGTGCACAGTAGATTTTGTCAACTTTCGGACTCTGTGCTACTTTCCATGCGATTGCATGTTCTCTTCCGCCGCTTCCTACGATCAGTACGTTCATGTTTTTCCTCCTATCTGGATCTTACCAGTCCGTCCACTACCTCTATCTTATCATTTGCAATCAGATCAATCGCTTTCGGCATGATCACCCATTCTGCCTCTTCCATAACTCTCCGCTGCAGAATCTCCGGGGTATCTCCCTCTTTCACCTCCACCGCTTTCTGCAGAATGATAGGACCGGTATCCGTTCCCTCATCCACAAAATGCACAGTAGCTCCGGTTACTTTTACGCCTCTTTTCAACACACCCTCATGAACTTTCAGTCCATAATAGCCGGTTCCGCAAAAAGACGGGATCAGCGCCGGATGAATGTTGATGATTCTATTCGGATAAGCTTTTACCATGATCTCCGGAATCACAACCAGACATCCTGCCAGTACCACCAGATCTACACCATAGGACTGAATAGCCGCCAGAAGAGCCTCGTTAAATGCCTCTCTCGTCTCATACTGTTTTGGTGAAATGCATCTTGCTTCGATGCCATGTTTCCTTGCCCGTTCCAGTGCATAGGCATTTGCATTGTTACTGATCACAACGGAAATCTCCGCATTGGTGATGGTTCCGTTTGTTATGCTGTCAATGATCGCCTGAAGATTGGTACCGCCGCCTGATACCAGAACTGCCATTTTTAACATAAGGTCACTCCCTTTTCACCTTCTGTGATTTTACCTACAACGTACGGAGTATCGCCTGCTGCACGCATGGCTTCCATGGTCTTGTCCACATCTGCAGGATCTACGGCAACGATCATACCGATACCCATGTTGTAAGTGTTGTACATCATCTGCTCTTCGATATTCCCTTTCTTTGCCATCAGGGTAAAGATCGGAGGGATCGGATAGCTGTCTTTTTCGATCACTGCGTGAACACCGTCTTTTAACATACGCGGAATATTTTCATAGAATCCGCCACCGGTGATATGGCTGCATGCTTTTACGGTCACACCTGCATTTTTTACATTTTTCAGTGCTTTTACATAGATTCTTGTAGGAGCCAGCAGAGCCTCTCCCAGTGTGGTTCCCAGTTCGTCATAATAGGTATCCAGGGATTCTTTTGTCATATCGAAAACTTTTCTTACAAGAGAAAATCCGTTGCTGTGTACGCCTGTGGATGCCATACCGATCAGTACATCTCCGTCTTTCAGGTTATCGCCGGTGATCATCTCTTTTCTGTCGCAGACACCAACGGCAAATCCTGCCAGATCGTATTCCTCTTCCGGCATCAGACCCGGATGTTCTGCAGTCTCGCCACCGATCAGGGCTGCATCGGACTGTACGCATCCTTCTGCCACACCGCTTACGATCTGTGCGATCTTCTCCGGATAGTTCTTACCGCAGGCAATGTAATCCAGGAAGAATAATGGTTCTCCGCCTGCACAGGCAATATCATTCACACACATGGCAACCGCATCGATTCCAATGGTATCGTGTTTGCCCATGATCATCGCCAGTTTTACTTTGGTTCCGCATCCGTCTGTTCCGGACAGCAGTACCGGATCTTCCATCTCTTTGATCTTTTTCAGAGAAAATGCACCGGAAAATCCGCCAAGTCCGCCAAGAACTTCTTCTCTCATGGTTCTTTTTACATGTTCCTTCATCAGTTCTACGGATTTGTAACCTGCTTCAATATCTACTCCAGCTTTCTTGTAATCCATCTTGATCCTCCATCTGCTCTGCGGCACTTTTATTTTGTATAGTTCTTATATCCTACTTCTTTTAATTTTGCGTCTTTTGCTTCTACTTCTTCTTTCATTTCCTGTGTATATGCTTTCAGGCGGGAGAGCAGCGCATCGTCAGATGTTGCGAGAATCTTTGCTGCGAGAATCGCCGCATTGGCTCCTCCGTTGATTGCCACGGTTGCCACCGGGATACCGGTCGGCATCTGTACGATAGAGTACAGGGAATCTCTGCCTCCCAGAGAAGTGGTATGCATCGGGATACCGATAACCGGCATCGGGAAAATAGCAGCACACATACCCGGCAGATGGGCAGCCATACCGGCGCCTGCAATGATTACTTTAAATCCTTTCTCCTCTGCGCTCTTCGCATACTCAAAGAATACATCTGGTTCTCTGTGTGCAGAAATAATCGTCATCTCGTAATCTACGCCTAATTTTTCCAACATTGCTGCGGCTTTGCTCATCACCGGCATGTCAGAATCACTTCCCATAACAATTCCTACTTTAGCCATTGCTTGTCTCCTTTGCTCATAAATACTTATTAGTTTCTCTTATAAGTAGTTTTAATTAATTCATCTCTACTTATTAATAATAATACTAAGTCTGTCACTTCTTGTCAATATAAATCATGAAAATTGCCAGGAACAGCCAAAACAAGAGACCCTCCCAACAAGCTGTTCTCTTTTCTTCTCTGTTATCCGATCAGTTGTTCCAGATATTCTTTTCCTGCCAGAATATCTTTTTTCTGTTCTTCTCCTGAGATTTCTCTCTCGATGGTAATATCTCCGTCATATCCCACTTCTTTTAACCGTTCGACAAAGACCGGATAATTGACCTTTCCCTGCCCGATCGGCACTTCTTCTCCAAGGAGATGACCGTCCGTCGGGTATTTTCCGTCTTTTCCGTGGACGCCGCCCACATATTCCCCGAAGACCTCCAGCGCATCCACCGGATTGGCTTTTCCGTACATTAAAAGATTCGCCGGATCCAGATTCACTCCCACGCATCCTTCGCCCACATCTTTTTCGATATCCTGCAGCGCCCGTTTCAATGTAACCGGAGTCTCCTGTCCGGTCTCGAACAGGAAGACCTGTCCGTTCTTTTTACACCGTTCTGCCACTTCCTTACAGGCATTCAGTGTTCCCTGATAGTTCGTATCATATGGATTTTCCGGCATATACCCTACATGGGTGACAAAATCGGTAACACCGAGTTTTTTTGCAAAATCAGAGCCTTCCAGAAGCATCCTTACCCGTTCTGCCCGGTAATCTGCCGGGACCAGACCCAGGGTCAGCTGACCATCATAAAAATCCCAGACTTTTCGACCACCCCAGCCACACCAGAATGCACTGATGGTAATCCCGTGTTTTTCAGCTGCCGCCAGAATCGCTTCTGCTGCCTTCTCATCGTTGATAATCTTCCGCTCCCAGCATACCAGCTGACAGCTCTCCATGCCCATCGCACGGACTTCCGCAAATTTTTCGTTAATGTCTGTGTCCGCTTCCATACGGACGATCACTCCTACCCGCATATGTTCCCTCCTGCATGTTCTCAGATATACATTTCTTTTTTCTCACGAAGATACAGCTTTGCAGCTTCCCACTCTTCCAGTGCCTGTTCTACGGATTTTACGCCTTCCTGAAGCGGTGCGAGGGTGATTTCTTTGCCATCCCGCAGACATTCCAGAAAATATTTGATTTCTGTATAATATGGTCCGAGATTCGTGATGTTGATACCGTTATTCGTCTGCCCCTCATACTCCGGATGCAACTCGGGAACGATCTCTGTTCCATCAGCTTTGTATACCGCAAGCCCCGGTTGCCCTGCCTGATTAAAGTAAACAGTTCCATTTTCAAAATACGCCCGGAATCCTGCCTGGAATTTCGGTATCGGAGACACATCCCACACCCCTTCTGCTGTAGCAAATACATCACCGAACTCATAGGTGGTGATTACCTGATTGATCATACCGGAATCAAATGTCGTTGCCCGTACTTCAAAATCATCCGGCTCACCCAGCATGTATCTCAAAAAATCCAGGTCATGGATATGAAGATCCAGCACAACGGAACCACTCTTTTTCTCATCATGGAACCATCCCTCAAATCCCCAGCGGACATTGCCGCTCACACGTTGCATCACGATCGATTTAAGCTTTCCGAGTGTCTTGTTATCGTACACTTCTTTCAGATAGCGGTATTCGTCAAAGGCACGGACCACCTGTCCTACCATGACTTTCACTCCTGTTTCTTTCTGTGTCTCCAGAAGCAGTTCTCCTTCTTCTCTGGTCAGGCAGACCGGTTTTTCTACCAGAACATTCATGCCCTTTTTCATAGCTGCTACGGCATGCTCTGTATGCAGGTAGCTTGGAAGGCAGATATGTACTGCATCCAGATTTTCACGTTCGATCAGCTCCATTCCATATGTATATGTCCGTGCTTCGGGAAATTCTGCTGCTGCTTTCTGTAAAAATTCTTCCCGGCAGTCTGCCAGTGCGACCACTTCCACATCCATCTGGGAAGACAGAACTTTTAAGGACAGATAATGAGTAGTTCCCATTCCGCCACATCCAATGACTCCTACTTTCATCTTTTGATACCTCCTCTTGCTGTTTCCTGTGTATTTATGTATTATTTTGTGTTTTGTAACTGTTCAGTACCTTCACAGTTACGGTGTTTTTTCTTTTCTGCCCTCAGTATAGCAGATTTGTTTTTGTGGTCAACAGGCTTGCGTATTTATAAATAGTATTTTTTATTAATAATTGACTGTTATTAATTAATGTATGCTGTGTTTTTCATCGTTTATTCAGGTTTTTTCCTTTATTTTCGCTGTTTTCTCATCTATTTTATTATTAATATTTCCATAGAAACCATTTATTTTTTCTTTTTTTCATGGTTGCTTTCATCCGGCGCATATCCGGTGCTTCCGCGGACGATCAGACGCGGTTCATACTCGATATGGTAAATACTGGTAGGTTCGTCTCCCTTGCGGTAACTCTTCTGCGATTCGATCTTTCGAAGGATGATATCACAGGCATCCCGCCCTTTCTGATCCACGAAATGTTCCACTGTTGTGAGTCCAATGGTATGGAACCTGGAAAACAAAGTGTTGTCACCCCCCACCACCGAGATATCTCCCGGGATCCGGTACTGACGCTCAAGAAGGGCATCCATCGCACCAAATGCCATCATATCATTCAGTGCTGCGATCGCTGTAACCGGCTGTCCTTCCCGAAGCAGTTCCACGGTCAGATCATATCCCATCCGGTACTCTGACTCAATATTCGGGATCTCCGTATCTTTGCTGTCTGCCGCAGAGCGCACCAGCACATGGTCTGAAAGTCCCGCTTTCTCAAATTCCATCAGGAAACCACCCACACGTTTCTGCCGCTGGTGCTGTCTCGCCGTCAGCGGCGGCGCGATAAATGCCACATCCCGATGCCCCAGTTCAAGTAGATGACGCGCCATCAGGATCCCCGGTTTCTGATTGTTCAGAGCCACCGCATCAATTGAAAATTCATCGTCACGGTTGCTGATCACAACCACCGGGATCTCTCCGGACAGTTCTGCCACCTGGCGGCTGAAACTTGGGTTACAGGCATAGATGATTCCCAGCGGCTGCACTTCCCGCATCATCCGCAGATAATTTTCCTCGATCTTCAGATCCCTCTGGGTGTTGCAGACAAACACGCCGTACCCGTATTCTTTTGCCATGGCTTCGATGCCCTGCAGCAGCATGACATAATAAGGGTTTGTCAGTGTCGGGCAGAACACAACCAGAAGTTTTCTGCTCTTTGCCGACCGGCGGATCCGCTGTTTTGGCAGGTGATAATCCAGCTTTTCTGCCGCCTCTGTCACCTGACGGATCGTCTCTTTGGAGAAAGATACGTTATATTTTTTATTTAGTATCATAGAAACAGTGGCCTGGGAAACTCCTGCTTCCCGGGCCACATCCATAGAAGTTGCTTTCTTCTTTGCCATCGTTTTTTCCTTATAATTCTACGCGTCCTTCCAGTGCACGCAGTAGTGTTACTTCATCGATGTACTCCAGATCACCACCGACCGGAACACCGCTTGCGATACGGCTCACTTTGATACCGGTAGGTTTGATCAGTTTGCTGATATACATGGCTGTCGTCTCCCCTTCCAGACTGGAATTGGTGGCAATGATCACTTCATCCACATCTTTTTGCAGACGCAGCATCAGCTCTTTTAACCGGATATCTCCCGGACCGATCCCCAGCATCGGGGAAATAGCTCCGTGAAGGACATGGTACACGCCCTCGTACTTGCCGGTTTTTTCATAAGCTGCCAGATCTCTTGTATTTTCCACAACCATGATCTGTTTATGGTTTCGCTTCGGATTGGCACAGATCGGACACAGTTCCTGATCAGTCAGAGTAAAGCATTCTTTGCAGTATCTGACATTCGATCTCGCGCTGGTCATCGCACCCGCAAGCTGTTCTACCTGATCCTGGGGCATATTGATGATGTGAAACGCCAGGCGCTGGGCTGATTTTGCACCGATACCCGGAAGTCTTGACAGCTGTTCGATTAATTTGCTGATATGACTGCTGTAGTATTCCATCTTAGAACGGGAATCCTCCACCCAGACCACCGGTCAGTTTGGACATCACAGCCTGTGTCTCAGCTTCCATCTTGCGAAGTGCTTCGTTGGTAGCTGCCATGATCAGATCCTCTAACATCTCTACGTCATCCGGATCTACAACTTCTTCTGCCAGTTTGACTTTGGTCACTTCTTTTTTACCGCTTACGGTCACTTCTACGGCTCCGCCACCTGCTGCTGCCGTAAATTCTTTCTCTTCCAGCGCTTTCTGATTCTCTTCCATCTGTTTCTGCATCTTCTGCGCCTGTTTCATCAGATTATTCATATTACCAGGCATACCCATGCCGCCTGGAAAGCCACCACGTTTTGCCACGATTGGTTCCTCCTGTTTTCTCTTAAATCATATTTTTGCATCTTTTACTCGTCTTCCGGTTCTTCTTCTACCACGATATTCATGTGAACCGTCTGTTTTAATATATCATCAACCGAGATTTCTGCCAAGTCCTGATGCATATTTGTTTTCTTTAAAAGCATCTCCACTTCCACGGTTTTTCCCGTCATCTGTAAAATCAGATCTTCCAGCAGCTGTTTTTTATCCGGATCATCTACACAGGTCTGCGCCAGGTCGTTGGAGAATTCCACATATAATTTATTCTCCCCAGTATTTCCATTATATTTCGGCACAGCGGTTGTTAAAAATGTCTTGAACATCCCCTGTGTCTGCATCACGATATTTTTCCAGTTTTCCTTGATCCGCTGCAGATCCTCCGGCGCTGCTTTTTCCGGTTTCTTCTCCGGTGCAGATGGTGCTGCCTGGGTTGGCTGTACCGGGATACTGTCGTTCATTCCCGCATAACCCGGCAAAGACTGAACTGCCGCCATCGGAATTCCCTTTTCCATCTGCTCTTCCAGCACCCGGAGACGGTCCAGTACGGAATCCAGGTTTGTTTCCATTGCAGGTTTACATAATTTAATCAATCCCACTTCCACCAGCACACGTTTCTGTGTGGCATTTCGCAGGTTGTTGGAAAGTTCAGATAACACGCGGATATAGCGCATCAGCGTATCGGTATCGATCAGCTGACTTTCTTCCTGCAGCGCTTTCAGATTTTCCGAAGATACATCCAGAACTTCTTCCGCATCTTCCGATGTCTTGACCAGCAGGAGATTTCGCAGATACCAGGTAAAATCATTGACAAACTGTCCCAGTTCTTTTCCATTGACCAGAAGATCTTCTAGGATATGGATGCAGCTGGTGACATCCTGCTCCAGCACTTTGCGAAGCAGTTTGCTGAACACTTCCGTATCTACGGTTCCCAGCACTTCCAGCACCTTGTCAAAGGTCAGTTCCTGTCCCAGATAGAAGGCGATGCACTGATCCAGAAGACTCAGCGCGTCTCGCATGGAACCGTCTCCTGCTTTCGCCACATAGCGAAGTGCTTTCTCTTCCACCGGAATCTGTTCTTTCTCCATCAGTTCCCGCAGCCGTCCGGCGATCGTATCGATGGAAATACGGTGAAAATCATACCTCTGACATCTGGACTGGATCGTCACCGGAATCTTGTGGGATTCGGTGGTTGCCAGAATAAAGATCACATAAGACGGTGGTTCTTCCAGAGTTTTTAACAGTGCGTTAAATGCACCTGCTGACAGCATATGCACCTCATCAATGATATACACCTTGTATTTTCCCTGTGTGGGACGGTAGGTAACCTCCTCCCGGATCTCACGGATGTTGTCGACACCGTTGTTGGATGCCGCATCGATCTCGATCACATTCATGGATGTTCCCGCCTGTATCGCCCTACAGGTCGGGCACTCGTTACATGGACTGCCGTCCACCGGTTGCTCACAGTTGACCGCTTTTGCAAGGATCTTTGCCACGGTCGTTTTACCGGTTCCACGGGTTCCACAGAACAAAAATGCGTGACCGATACGGTCCGCACGAATCTGATTTTTTAAAGTTGTTACGATATGATCCTGTCCTTTGACATCCTCGAAGGTGTCAGGACGGAACTTACGATATAGAGCGGTATAGCTCATATTTCTCTGCCTCTCCTCAATCTGTCATAAATTGTAACTGTTCAGTAGCCACTGTCTCTCGAGGTGTTTTTATATGAATATGACAAACTCCCGAGACACACAAGCCAAAATGCAACAAAGAGATAGGGCTGTCACAAAGACCAGCCCTTCTCCCTCTGTTACATTACTTTTTATAACTGTTCCATAATTTCACAGCTATACTTTTTCTGTATCAGTCACCGAAACTGATACCGATTCTTTTGGCATCTTTGATCTCCTGTGCATCCGGTGTTACCACCTTCAGTTTTCCTGCACACTCTTCCAACGGAACTTTTTTTGTCTTTCCGTTGATCAGACCTACCATGTAACCATACTCATCGTTCAGGATCAGTTTTGCTGCTGCAGATCCAAGTCTGGTAGACAGTACACGGTCGTACGGACACGGGCTTCCACCTCTCTGGGTATGTCCCGGAACCGTTACGCGGATCTCCATACCGGTACGGTCTTCGATCTCTTTTGCCACTTTATAGGAAACAGATGGGTAAAGTTTTCTGTCTTCTTCCATTTTCTTTTTCAGTTCTTTTTTACCAAGTTGTGCATCTTCTTTGGAAATCGCACCTTCTGCTACTGCCAGAATCGTAAATCCGCTTCCGTTTCTCTTTCTTCTCTCGATGGCTCCCACTACTTTATCAATATCATATGGAATCCCCGGAATCAGGATAACGTCTGCGCCGCTGGCGATTCCTGCGTACAGGGTCAGCCAGCCTACTTTATGTCCCATAACTTCCACGATAAATACACGATTGTGGGAGGATGCGGTTGTATGGATGCAGTCGATGGCTTCTGTTGCAATATTCACTGCGCTGTAGAAACCGAAGGTCATGTCTGTACCCCAGATATCATTATCGATGGTTTTCGGCAGATGAATAATGTTCAGACCTTCTTCTCTTAACAGGTTTGCAGTCTTCTGAGTTCCGTTACCGCCAAGAATCACCAGACAATCCAGATTCAGTTTATGATAGTTCTGTTTCATCGCTTCTACTTTGTCCAGTCCGTTATCATCCGGTGTACGCATCAGTTTGAATGGCTGACGGGATGTACCGAGGATCGTACCGCCACGGGTCAGAATACCGGAAAAATCTTTTGCTGTCAGCATTCGATAATCTCCGTAGATCAGACCCTTGTATCCGTTCATGAATCCATAGACCTCTAGATCATCAATATTGTGGGAAAGTCCTTTTACTACGCCTCGCATGGTCGCGTTCAGAGCCTGACAGTCGCCGCCGCTTGTCAGTAAACCTATTCTCTTCATACCTTTTTCCGTCCTTCTTTTCAGATTTTTGCACCCGGTCTTTCACTGCCCCGGTTACAAATTTTTTTCACAATCATCTGGTTATTATTATAGCCCATTTTTGCCACTCTCACAAGTAAATATCATGTAAATATCAGGATTCAGATTGACAAATAAAAAGAAACACGATATACTGAATCCTGCGCAGCCGGGGAGTTAGCGGTGCCCTGTACCTGCAATCCGCTACAGCAGGGGTGATACCAAACTGAGGGCTTTTCTTTGCAGAGCTGCCTTCTGTAAGTGGCGTTGACGTCTGGGTCTTACGCAACAGGAATCTGTGAACCGTGTCAGGTCAGGAATGGAGCAGCACTAAGCAGAACCTTCTGTGTGCCGTAAGGGTGCCTGGGCCGAGTTAACTGCAGAAGTAACGTCTGTGGAGGAAGTTCGAAGGGCGGTGCGCTTTTAAAATTGTGAAAAATAGCCTGAAGGGGGACGCCCGGAGGGAGATACATAAGGGAAGGGACAGCAGTGCGCAAAGCGATTTTAAGCTATGTGCTAACTCCGACTATGATTCACGAGTGCCAGCTGGCACTCGCGAAAGTCTACGTAAGCACAGGATCTTAAAACTCGCTCTAACCGCGCACAAAATGCTGTCCCTTCCCTTATGTATCTCCCTCCGGGCTGGGTGTTGGCTATTTTTGTAAGGGGTGGGTGTCTGACGGGAGGTTTTCCAAGACACTTGTATTTGTCGTTAAAATCAGTCCACCGGACCAATTATTGATATGCACTGCAACGTAAAAAGGCTGCGAAGTATATTTTTTTCAAAATGTAACTGTTCAGTACCCTCACAGTTACGAGTCAAAATGCATTTCAAATCACCTTCGGTGATGGCATTTTGACTTGTATGTCTCGGGATTTTGGCAAAAACCATGCCAAAACACCTCGCGGAATGCTACCTACTGAATAGTTACTTCTGCTCATAATATTCTTCCAGTGTCAGCCCTGTAAGTGTCAGGTACAACGCCAGCGACCGGGTTACATATCGGATATGCCAGGGCTCCCATCCATATCCAGTTATATGCTCCTTCCCTTTCGGATAGCGCAGGATGAAGCCATATAAGGGTGCACACCGTTTCAGCCATCGGCCTTCCCGGGTTTCGCCGAAACGCTCATCCAGTTGATAGTCAACCGCCTGGCAGGAAACATCCAGTGCCAGACCCGTCTGATGCTCACTGGCTCCCGGCGGTGCTATCCAATGTACAGGATCTCCATTTTCTTTCGGCTGTTCCCGCCGTTTCTTCTGATAGAGTTCTTCCTGTCTTTCGTAGCTTCGGTAGCCGGATACTCCGCACAGATAGATTCCTTCCTCTTTTCCTCTCGCAAAAAGCGCCTCCACTCCCTTCGCCGCACTAACTGCAAGTAATCTTTTCCTGTCCCCGACAGGTGCATCAAAGATGATTTCCGGCTCAACTAAGGTCTGTGGTATCGCTTTTCGCGGTAAGCGGTGTGTACGGTTTACCAGAATCGTGGCATCCATCTTTTCCCCTCCTTTGTTTCGTTGCTATGAAACTATCTGCATTCTATGCAGTCGGAAGCCGGATTATGAACAGGAAAGCAATCTCCTGTAAGCGAAAAAAGAGAGTGCAGATACGTTTCCCGTATCCTGCACTCTCTGTTCTTATTTTTCTCTAGTTCACCTGATACACATCCGCATATTTCATACCAAAGCTCAATGCCTGGCTGTGGCTTCCCATGAAGATGTCCACATGTCCGTATGCGGTTCCTCTGTCTTCTACGGTATAGATCTGACCGTTGATGGAAAGTTTGGTTCCGAATGGAACTCCCGCCATCGCGATGGTACGTCCCGGTGTCGGAGTGGTTCCGCTGGCTGTACCGCCGCCGGACCATTTTCCGCAACAGATGGAACAGCTGCAATATGCTGTCAGTTTGAATCTTCCCAGGTATTTGCCCTGTGAAGTATCGATGGTATCGTCGGAGCTGTCTGTTGTAGTTGTTGAAGTTGTTGTATTCGCAGCAGTATTACTTGTCGTTGTAGTCGTTGTTGTACTGCTGTTTGATTTTTTCTGTGTCGCTGACGCTGCCTGCTGCGCTGCTTTCTGCTGTGCTGCCTTTTGTGCTGCTGCATCTTCTGCCGCTTTTTTCTCTGCCGCTTCTTTTGCTGCCGCTTCCTGTGCTGCTTTCTCAGCTGCTGCCTGTGCCGCCTGCTGTGCTGCTAATCTGGCTGCTGCTTCTTCCTCTTTTGCCTGACGAAGAAGGTCGTTGATCGCATCTTCCTGACTGCTGATCTTGGTCAACAGATCATTCTCTGCTGTCTGCTGACTCTGAATATCTTCCTGATATTCACGGATCTGCTGGTAAGTTGCCTCCACCAGTTCTTCTACTGCTGCCTGCTTGTCCGCGCTCTCCTGCTGAAGAGCCACAATCTCTTCTTTTTCCTGTGCCACCTGTTCCTCTTTGGTCTGGATGGCTTCTTTTGTTTCTCTGTATGTATCCAGCATGTCTCTGTCATACTTTGACATCTGGGAAATGTTCTCAGCCTGGTTTAAGAAATCAGAAATACTTCCTGATTCGAACAGCAGGTTCATATAATTGCTGGCTGAGTTTTCGTACATATAGCGGATGCGGAGTTTCATCGCTTCATACTGCTGCGCTTCATCCGCTTTCGCATCTTCAAGGTCACTTTGCAGCTGTGTCAGTTCTTCCTGCTTCGCATCGTAATCGTTCTGCAGTTTTTCCAGACTGCTGCGAAGATCGTCCAACTGAGTGTTCAGATCTGCAAGATATGTTTCGGATTCACCTTTTTTTGATTCCAGTTCCTGAATCTTTTCCTGGGTCTGCTGCAGGGAAGACTGATTCTCCTGCTGCTGTGCCTTCGCATCGGAGATCTTCTCCTGCGTGGTAGCAGCTCCACCCTGTACCGCACTTCCCACGATAAGACATGCGGAAAGTACCAGGCTTATGATTCTTTTTCTTCTCATATTAATTCCTCTCACTTTCTCAGGCAAGAGTCATTATAGCATGATTTTGTAGCATTGTGAAGTAGTTTTTTAACATCTCGTAATATTTGCGTAATAATTAGTGGAATTTTGGCGAATTTCTGCATTAAAGCGCGGATTATGTCAACTTTTTAGCCGCCAGCCGCTCCAGTATTTATTCTTCAGCACTCCGTTCACAAGTTTTCCCCACCCGAGTGCATACTGATCCACACAGACCAGGATCCAGCCTTTCTCTCTGGTCGCCTCCCCCGGTTCCAAAAGCAGGGTTTCTCCACGCAGATACCGTCCGATCCGTTCATCCTCCGGCGAAAGGGATACGCTTCCCGCATAGTCGGAAGCCTTCAGCGTCATCGCCAGCTGCTGGGATGGTTCAAAACGATTTTTCTTCAGATCTCCCAGATACAGTCCGTTTCGTAAGAAATGGATCCCGTTCAACTTTGCCGGAAGTTCCGGTACCAGATAGACTTTCTCGCCCTTGATCTGTACCCGCTCCCAGTCCGGCTTCCACTGACAGTCCCTGAAGAATTCTTCCAGAACTGCTTTATTTTTCTTATCCATCCGCGTCGGCGGTTCCAGTCTGATCCTTGTCTCGGGCGCATCCTCGGACTTTTTCAGCAGAGCCAGAAAATGCCCCTCTCCTTTCATCTTATGCGGCCAGATCCGCACACAGCGGCGCAGTTCCTCTCTTCCATCACCCCACGCAGGGTTACCCTCAGAGAATCCTTCATATCCTTCGATGGGAATCAGTTCCATCTCCGGACACTGCTCCAGGATCCAGGAGATACTTCCCTCGTTTTCTACCGGAGCAAAGGTACAGGTGGAATACAGCAGTTTTCCACCCGGGCGCAGCATCCGCACTCCATTTTTCAGAATATCTTTCTGCAGTTTTGCAAAGTACTCCGGGCGTTCTTCCTCCCAGGTTTTGATCACCGCCGGATCTTTGCGGAACATCCCCTCCCCGGAGCACGGTGCATCGATCAGCACTTTATCAAAAAATCCTTCAAATCGCTCTGCCAGGTTCTGTGGTACTTCGTTGGTCACAAAGGCGTTGGATATGCCAAATACTTCCAGATTCTTTAACAGTGCTTTGGCCCTGGAATTACTGATATCATTTGCCACCAGTACACCTTTTCCCTGAAGCGCTGCGCCGAGAGCCGTTGCCTTTCCTCCCGGTGCCGCACACAGATCCAGAACTCTCTCCCCCGGTTCCACCGGAAACCTCGCCGCCGGAGTCATGGCGCTTGGCTCCTGCAGATAATAAAGACCGGCACTGTAATATGGATGTCTGGCCGGCTGATCTTCTTCTTTATAAAAATACCCGGTCTTTGTCCACGGAATCGGATCCAGAGAAAAACCGGAGCCTTCCGCCAGTTCCTCTTCCGTGATCTTCATCGGATTGATCCGGAGTCCGTACTGTCTGGGGTTATCATAACTTTCGATATACGATTCGTATTCATCCCCCAGCATCTCTTGCATTCTCTTTTCAAAGCTTTCCGGCAGTTCCACTCTCATCACACACCTGTCTCCTCTTTTTCTTTCTCTTCCGCCATTCGCCCACGGACATTTTTCTACGTTCCACTATAGCAAGACTCTGGCATTTTGTAAAGAAAAAGCGGTGGCCCCCCAGCCACCGCTTTTATCTCGTTTTTGCGTCACCCCATATATATGACAATCCGGTTACGCATTATCTGCAACGGCATCTTCTGCCATTACTTCCTCGTATTTCTCCAAAATCAGACTTTGGATCTTTTCTCTTGTGTTGGAATTGATCGGATGTGCAATATCGCGATACTCTCCATCGGAAGCCTTACGGCTTGGCATAGCGATAAACAGTCCTTTCTCTCCCTCGATTACTTTAATATCATGTACAACAAATTCATCATCAATTGTTATGGAAACAACTGCTTTCATCTTACCTTCTTTTGTCACTTTGCGCACTCTTACGTCTGTAATCTCCATAGCACATGCCCCTTTCATATGTCGTTCTCCTTCCGAACAGTTATAGCCGCTGATTAGTTATTTCTCCGCGAACCACCAGACAGCTGCTCTGTTATTACAGCGCATAGCGCTCGTTCTTTTCCACGACAACTTTTATTTCGCCTTCTCCGCAATAGTAAGAATTGGCCCGGATGGTATCCCGGCTTTCTACGATGCAGTTTTCGATATGGGTATTATCACCCAGATATACGTCGTTCAGAATAATAGAATTCTTGATAACGCAGTTATTTCCCACATATACTTTCTTAAACAGAACAGAATTCTCCACCTGCCCGTTGATGATACAGCCGCTGGATACCAGGCTGTTTTTTACCAGACATCCCGGATTATATTTTGCCGGCGGAAGATCGTCGATCTTGGAGTTAATTCCCGGATACTGACGGAAGAAATAATCTCTCACTTCCGGTTTCAGGAAATCCATATTGGTCTTGTAGTAAGCCTCAACGGTGGAGATGTTGTTCCAGTAATCCTGGATCTTATATCCATAGATCCTCTTCAGATTCTTATAGCGGATCAGGATATCTTTTACAAAATCATGTCTTCCTTCCTGTGCGCAGCGCTCGATCATCTCGATCAGCTGGCGGCGCCGGATCACATAGATTCCTGTGGAGATCGTATGATAATCGGACAACATCGGTTTCTCTTCGAATTCTTCGATCCGGTAGTCTTCATTCATGCGAAGCACACCAAATCTGGTCACATCCTCATTGGCATCCACATCTTTGCACACAATAGTCACATCGGCACGTTTTGCGATATGGTATTCCAGAACTTTGTTATAATCCAGTTTATATACACAATCACCGGATGCGATGACCACATAGGGTTCATGGCTTCTCTTCAGAAAATCCAGGTTCTGATAAATCGCATCTGCGGTTCCCTGATACCAGAAGCTGTTATCCGGAGTGATCGTCGGTGTAAACACAAACAAACCTCCCTGCTTTCTTCCGAAATTCCACCATTTGGAAGAGCTCAGATGCTCATTCAACGATCTTGCGTTGTACTGTGTCAGGACTGCAACTTTCGCAATATGAGAATTGGTCATATTACTCAGTGCAAAGTCGATGCTCCGATAGCTTCCCGCTACCGGCATCGCTGCGATGGCACGTCTGTTGGACAGTTCTCTCATCCTGTTGTTATTACCGCCTGCCAGAATAATTCCTAATGCTCTCATATTACTCACCGTCCTTCTTTACAATTGCTCCGCCGCTTGCAAGCTCTCCGTCCGGATAATCCTCCACTGTGGTCTCACCGCTGATAGCTGTGTTCTTTCCAATCTTCACGCCTGACGGAATAACAGATTTTTCTGCGATTGTAACAAGGCCGAATCCATAGACAGCCGGTTTCAGAACATTCGGAGCTTCCTCGCCCACACCTGTGACAACATTTTCTCCGATATCCACACTCTCTGCGATAATGGACTTGTCAATCTGGCTTCCGGCGCCGATGCGTGTATGTTTCATAATAATGGAATCCCGCACCACAGCTCCCTTTTCAATCGTTACATCCGCACCGATGACGCAATTATGCACTTCACCATAAATCTCCGCACCTTCACCGATGATGCTTCTTTCAACAACGGATTCCCCGGATATGTACTGTGGACGGATGATATCACCTTTGGTATAGATTTTCCAGAATTCTTCATACAGGTTAAATTCCGGGATGATATCGATCAGTTCCATATTTGCTTCCCAATAAGACCCCAGTGTTCCTACATCTTTCCAGTATCCGTTGAATTCATAGGCAAACAGTCTCTTTCCATTATCTCTGCAATATGGCAGGATATGTTTACCGAAGTCACAGTTTGGCTGATCTTTCAGTGCCATCAGAGACTCTTTGAGTGTCTTCCAGGAGAAAATATAAATTCCCATGGATGCCAGATTACTTCTTGGATGTCCCGGTTTTTCTTCAAACTCGGTAATACGTCCCGCGCCGTCAGTGATCATAACACCGAAACGGCTTGCCTCTTCGATCGGCACCGGCATACAGGCAATGGTCACATCTGCCTTATTTGCCTTATGATAATCAAGCATCACTTCGTAATCCATCTTGTAAATATGGTCACCGGAGAGAATCAGAACGTAGTCCGGATTATAGGTCTCCATGTATGCCATATTCTGAAAAATTGCGTTTGCTGTTCCGGTATACCAGTCGCTGTTACCATTTTTTTCGTAGGGGGGAAGCACGGTAACACCGCCCACATTCCGGTCCAGATCCCACGGAATACCGATTCCGATATGGGTATTCAGACGCAGCGGCTGATACTGGGTCAGAACACCCACGGTATCAATGCCTGAATTAATACAGTTACTCAACGGAAAATCGATAATCCGATATTTTCCTCCAAATGCCACCGCCGGTTTGGCAACTTTCTCGGTAAGTACGCCGAGTCGGCTTCCCTGGCCTCCGGCCAACAGCATTGCAATCATTTCTTTCTTGATCATGCAATCACCTCTTGTCATATATAGTAAAAAGATTATATCACACTTATCAGATTTAGTGAACATTTTTTACATATTTTTATCAAATCTTTTCGTGTTTTTATGACATTTATACAACGTTTCTTCTCTCTTTCGTCATTTTCTTCTATATCTATTGGTTTTTTTTCTCATCCTTAAAAAAATCTTTCCATTTTCCCCTTTTCCGTCTATAATAAATGTTGTTACAAAATGTCTTTTGTACCCGACTGGTGCCTGCGGATCGCCCGCTGAAAGCAGCTTTCGCAATTTTTCCGACCCCGGGAAGCCGGCATCATAAATATGATACAAACGTCTGTAAGAAAGGGAGAACTCCTATGTATACCATTGATTTTACAAAACCTGTTCACATACATTTTATCGGCATCGGCGGTATCAGCATGAGCGGCCTTGCCGAGATTCTTTTAAAAGAGGGATTCACCGTATCCGGCTCTGATTCCAAAGAAAGTGCTCTGACGGATCATCTGACTGCGAACGGTGCACAGATTTTCTACGGACAGCGCGCATCCAATATTATTGACGGTATCGATCTGGTGGTTTACACTGCTGCGATCCATCCGGATAACCCGGAATATGCCTGCGCAAAAGAAAAAAATATTCCGATGATGACCCGTGCCGATCTGCTGGGACAGATCATGAAAAATTACCAGATACCCATCGCAGTATCCGGAACCCACGGAAAAACCACAACAACTTCCATGGCTTCTCATATTCTGCTGGAAGGTGGTTTTGATCCGACAATCTCTGTCGGCGGTATCCTGCCGGCCATCGGCGGTAATCTGCGTCTGGGACATTCCGGTACTTTCATTACCGAGGCCTGTGAATATACCAACAGCTTTTTAAGCTTTTTCCCGAAAATCAGTATCATCCTGAACATGGATGCCGATCATCTGGATTTCTTTAAGGATATTGACGATATCCGCCATTCCTTCCGGCTGTTTGCAGAAAAACTTCCGGCTGACGGTACCCTGATCATCAACAGTGATACTCCTCATTATGAGGATATCATCAGGGATCTGCCATGCGAAGTCATCACTTACGGACTGGAACATGAAGCTGATTATACAGCAACCGATATTACATACGATACCTTCGGTCACCCGACCTTTACCTGTCTGCATCACGGTGAAACCACAGGAACCTTCTCCCTGAAGGTACCCGGTATCCACAACGTGTCCAACGCCCTTTCCGTGATCGCTCTGGGTGAAAAACTGGGTATGGACGATGCAACGATCCAGAAAGGTCTGATCAACTTCACCGGAACCGACCGCCGTTTCCAGTTCAAAGGAAACATCGGCGATATCACTGTGATCGATGACTATGCCCATCATCCGACAGAGATCAAAGCAACGCTGACCTCTGCCAAAAACTATCCGCACAAAAAAACCTGGTGTATCTTCCAGCCCCATACCTACACTCGTACCAAAGCTCTGCTCCCGGAATTCGCCGAAGCACTGACTCTGGCAGACCATGTAGTACTGGCAAACATCTACGCCGCAAGAGAAACCGACACCCTCGGCATCTCTTCCGCCGACCTTCAAAAAAGGATCCAGGAACTGGGAACTCCCTGTGAATACTTCCCAACCTTCGATGAAATCGAAAACTACCTTCTGGAAAACTGCCAGCCCGGTGACCTCCTGATCACCATGGGCGCCGGCGATGTCTACCAGATCGGCGAAAAACTCCTGGGCAAATAAACACCAAGAAAACCTTCTTTTACCCCATACAAAAACGGCAACCGAACCTAACATGTCCGGTTGCCATTTTTATATGTAAAAACCCCCCTGATCCTTTCTCCTGCTCCGTACCCTGTAATTTTCTTCTTATGCTTTTCCTTCCATCCACAATCGGATTCAACCACCCCTCCCCACGTGAAAATCAGGATCCGAAAGCGGTCTGCAACATCAGGAAGCGGCAACACTTTGTTGCATTGCATCCGGAGGGAGCTGCCAGTGGCAGGTCCTGTAGGTGGCAGGTCCTGTAGGTGGCAGGTCCTGTAGGT
>OJON01000783.1_pt1 | contig 19794 bp, 14 predicted proteins | sample 1598031 | NCBI WGS metagenome assembly OJON01 (sample SAMN01915216, study PRJEB22387) | human gut metagenome | isolation source: stool | host: Homo sapiens | place: USA | reverse complement strand
ACCAGGTGATTCCTCGCCAGGGCGAAGTCAATTCGTGGCACTTCGCTCATGTGACTTCGTGTGTGGATGACTGGAAATACGATATGTCCGAATGGCATCGCAACTGGCAGAATCGATTCCCCGAATCCACCAGAGAGGTGGTCATTGAGTATAAAGGAGAGTCTCATCGAGCTGATATCCTGACTGGAGGCTATGTGATTGAGTTTCAGCATAGTCCCATTACTTCAACGGAGTTTGAACGGCGCAACCTTTTTTATACTAAAGCCGGATATAAAGTTACCTACGCATAAGGACAACATTTCAAATTACCGTTCAAGTAGCATTGAAAAAGCCACTGACTCTGAATTATTCAGGGTCAGTGGCTTTTCGTTGAAAACGAGGCTGCATTCTGGTACAATCTATGTGTATAAAAGGAACTTCTCATAATTGCACCTTATCGGAAGTTGAAAGGAGGGGCACTGTGAGCGAACTTATGACGAAACACGAGATGACTGAGGAAGATATCAAGTTACAGTATATTACTCCAGCGATTGAGAGCGCAGGCTGGGATAAACTTAAGCAAATTAAAATGGAGTACAACTTCACGGACGGTCGTGTCATCGTCCGCGGAAATGTCACAGCCAGGGGAAAGAGAAAGCGCACAGACTATCTGCTTTACTACAAGCCCAATATTCCTTTGGCTATCGTCGAGGCAAAGGATAACAGACACAGTGTCGGAGCCGGAATGCAACAGGCCATCGAATATGCCGAGGTGCTGGACATCCCGTTTGTGTACAGCTCAAATGGCGACGGTTTCTTGGAACACGATATGAAATCCGGCAAAGAGCGTGAATTGATGTTGGAGCAGTTTCCCTCGCCGCATGATCTCTGGCAGCGGCACATCGGCGACGAGCATTTCACGCCGGAGCAGGAACAACTTATTACCGAGCCGTACTATTTCCAGCTGGGTGATAAGACCCCTCGCTACTATCAGCGCATCGCCATCAACCGCACCGTTGATGCGGTTGCCCGTGGGCAAGACCGCATTCTCCTCGTTATGGCGACCGGCACTGGCAAGACTTATACTGCGTTCCAGATTATTCATCGCCTTTGGAAATCCGGCCGAAAGAAAAAGATCCTGTTCCTTGCTGACCGCAACATTCTTGTCGACCAGACCATGCAACAGGACTTCAAGCCTTTTGCAAAGGTCATGACGAAAATCGAGGGCAAAAAGCTGGACAGCTCCTATGAGTTGTATCTGTCCCTTTATCAGCAGTTGGCCGGTGATGAGAATGAAGAGCCGTTCCGTGCATTCCAGCCGGATTTCTTCGACCTTATTGTCATCGATGAGTGTCACCGTGGCAGTGCCAAGGAGGATTCCCGCTGGCGCAGAATACTCGAATACTTCCACAGCGCCACCCAGATCGGCATGACGGCTACGCCGAAGGAAACGAAAGAGGTATCCAATATCTCTTACTTCGGCGAACCCATCTATACATACAGTCTGAAGCAAGGTATCGACGACGGTTTCCTTGCGCCGTACAAAGTTCTCCGTGTCGGTCTGGACAAAGATCTGGAAGGCTGGCGTCCCACAGCGGGACAGCGGGATATCTACGGCTATGAGATTGATGACCGTGAGTACAATACCAAGGACTACGACAAGAACCTCATCATTGATGAGCGTACCAATGCCGTTGCAAAACGTATTACTCGCTTTTTGAAGGAGAACGACCGCTTTGCCAAGACCATCGTATTCTGTGTGGATATAGACCATGCAGAGCGTATGCGGCAGGCGCTCGTGAATGAGAACAGCGACCTTGTGGCGGAGAACGCCAAGTATGTCATGCGCATTACCGGCGACAACGCCGAGGGCAAGGCGCAGCTCGACTACTTCATCGCAGAGGATAGCAAATATCCCGTGATCGTTACGACTTCCAAACTGATGACAACTGGCGTGGACTGCAAAACATGCCGGCTCATCGTTTTGGACAACAACATAAACTCCATGACCGAGTTCAAACAGATCATCGGTCGTGGTACACGACTCAAGCCCGATTATGGCAAAGAGTATTTCACCATTATGGATTTCCGCAACGCCTGCCGACTTTTCGCAGACCCGGAATTCGATGGAGACCCGATCTCTATCATTGATGACGACGATGATCCCGGCGAAGAGCCGACCATCGATCCGCCGAAGCCGCCCGCCCCGACTCCCGGTCCCTGCGGGGACACCGACGATCCGCCTGAAAAGAAGCATAAATACCGGGTGCGTGGTGTCGAGGTCACGATTTTGAACGAGCGAGTCCAATACTACGACAAGGACGGTAAGCTCATCACGGAAAGCGTGACGGATTACTCCAAGAAGAACATTCTCGGTGAGTATGCCACCCTGGATTCGTTCCTCCGTGCCTGGAACTCCGAGGAGAAGAAACAGGCAATTATTGATGAACTCCAGGAGCGTGGCGTTCTGCTAGAGGCGCTGCGCGAGGCATCAGGCAATAAGGACATCGACGATTTTGACCTAATCTGCCACATTGCCTACGACAAGGCACCGCTGACGAAGGCAGAGCGGGCAAACAATGTCCGCAAGCGTGGATACCTCTACAAGTATTCCGGCTTGGCACAGGAAGTTCTGAGTGCGCTGTTGGACAAATACATGAACGAGGGCATTCAGGACATCGAGAACCTCGAAATCCTGTCCAATGACCCGTTCCGCAAATTCGGCACCCCCATGAAGATTGCAAAGCTGTTCGGCGGCAAAAACGGATACATTCAAGCCATCCGTGATTTGCAGAAGGAAATCTACGCTGCGTAAGGAGATATAAGCTATGAGTTTAAATAACCTGGTAAAACGACTGCAGGACATCATGCGCAATGACGCAGGCATCAACGGCGATGCCCAGCGTATCGAGCAGATGGTTTGGATTCTCTTTCTGAAGGTGTATGACGCCAAGGAAGAGATATGGGAGTTTTACGACGAGAATTACACCTCCATCATCCCTGAGGAGCTGCGCTGGCGCAATTGGGCCGTAGACCACAAGGATGGCAAGGCTCTCACCGGCGATGCGCTTCTGGACTTCGTGAACGGAAAGCTGTTCCCGACCCTCAAGGCCATCGCAATCGATGAGAATACACCCATGAGCCAGATCATCGTCCGCACCGCCTTCGAGGACAACAATAACTACATGAAGGACGGCATCCTGCTCCGCCAGGTTATCAATGCCATTGACGAAATCGACTTTGAAGAGTACGAGGACCGTCACGCCTTCGGCGAGATCTACGAAACGATTCTCCGCAGTTTGCAGAGCGCCGGTAACTCCGGTGAATTCTATACGCCCCGTGCGGTCACGGACTTCATGGTGCAGATGATCAAGCCGAAGCTCGGCGAGTCCATTGCGGACTTCGCCTGCGGTACAGGCGGCTTCCTTACCTCTGCGCTGAAGGTGCTGGACGCCCAGGTGCAGACTGTCGAGGACAGAACGGTTTACAGCAACTCCATCTACGGTATCGAAAAGAAGGCGCTGCCATTCCTTCTGTGCGCCACAAATATGCTGCTCCACGACATCGACAATCCTCGCATCATCCACGGCAACAGTTTGGAAAAGAATGTGCGTGAGTACAAGGAGAGCGACCGCTTCGATGTCATTCTGATGAATCCTCCTTATGGCGGCAACGAAAAAGAGGGCGTGAAACAGAATTTCCCGGCTGACCTTCGTAGCAGCGAAACCGCAGACCTCTTTATGTCTGTCATCATGTATCGGCTGAAGCAGAACGGCCGGTGCGCCATTATTCTGCCGGACGGCTTCCTGTTCGGCACGGATAACGCAAAAATGGCGATCAAGGAAAAACTGCTGTCCGAGTTCAATCTCCATACGGTCATCCGTATGCCGCACAGCGTGTTTGCGCCGTACACCTCTATCACAACAAACATCCTTTTCTTCGACCGGACGCATCCCACGACGGAGACCTGGTTCTATCGTCTGGATATGCCGGAGGGATACAAGAACTTCTCCAAAACGAAGCCCATGAAGCTGGAGCACTTCGCCCCGACTGTTGAGTGGTGGGACAACCGTGAGGAAATCACTATCGACGGCTTCGACAAGGCGAAGAAGTACACCGTCGAGGAACTGAAAGCACGGAGCTATAACATTGACCTTTGCGGCTATCCTCACGAAGAGGAGGAGATCCTGCCGCCAAAAGAACTGATTCAGCAGTACCAGGAAAAGCGGGCCAGCTTGAACGCTGACATCGACCGCATCCTTGCCCAGATCACCGACATCCTTGGCATCGACATTACGGAGGAGGGCGACGAATGACTGCGCAGCAACTGAAAAACTCAATTCTCCAGATGGCTGTTCAAGGCAAGCTCGTGCCGCAGGACCCGAATGACGAGCCCGCCAGCGTTCTGCTGGAACGCATCCGTACGGAGAAGGAGCAGCTCATCAAAGAAAAGAAAATCAAGCGTGAAAAGAACCCCTCCGTCATTTTCAAAGGTGCCGATAATACTCCTTATGAGAAAATCGGCGATGAAGTGCGGTCGCTGGCGGATGAGGTGCCGTTCGACATCCCCGATTCATGGGAATGGGTGCGATTGGGAGAACTGTTTCAGCACAACACCGGTAAAGCCCTAAATGCCGCAAATTGTACAGGTCAGCTGAAACAATACATCACAACATCCAATCTGTACTGGGATCGCTTTGAACTCGATAATTTGAAGGAAATGTATTTTTCTGAGAGCGAGATCGAAAAGTGTACTGTTATCAAGGGGGACCTCTTAGTATGTGAGGGGGGCGACATAGGTCGAGCTTCAATCTGGTCTTATGATTATCCGATGTGCATCCAGAACCACATTCACAGACTTAGAGCGTATGTGCCGCTTTGTACTCGTTTCTTTTATTATCTGTTTGACCTATACAAACACATTGGCTGGATAGGCGGAAAAGGAATAGGAATTCAAGGCTTGTCCTCAAATGCCATTCACTCACTTTTGTTTCCACTTCCTCCTCTGGCAGAGCAACATAGAATTGTAGAAACCATCGATAAACTACAGCCGTATACCGACGCTTACGCCGATGTTGAATCAACTCTGGACACCCTAAACACCACCTTTCCAGAGCGGCTCAAGAAGTCCATCCTGCAAGAGGCGGTCCAGGGGAAGCTGGTACCCCAAGACTCGTCTGACGAGCCTGCAGAGGCTCTGCTGGAGCGTATCCGGGCGGAGAAGCAGCGGCTCATCAAGGAAGGCAAAATCAAGAAGGACAAGCATGAATCAGTCATTTTCAGACGGGATAATTCTCATTATGAGAAGTTGGACGGTGTGGAGCGCCGTATCGACGATGAACTGCCGTTTGAGATACCGGAAAACTGGTGCTGGTGTCGCCTTGGAACAATCGCTGCAGTGTTGGGCGGCAAGAGAATTCCTGCAGGCAGAAAACTAACCGAATGCAACACGGGTCATGTCTATATCAGAGTGTCAGATATGACGGATGGCGGTGTGTCAACCGACCGGCTATTGTATGTCCCAGAAGATATTTACCCCTCGATTTCAAAGTATATAATCAATAAGGCTGATGTTTTTATCACTGTTGCAGGAACGATTGGACGAGTCGGAAAAATCCCAGACGAACTCGACGGTGCAAATCTGACCGAAAATGCAGATAGGCTTGTTCTCGCTGTCGTGAATCAGGATTGGCTCATTAAAGTGCTTCAGTCCGGGATGATTCAAGAGCAAATTGCAGAGGCAACAACGCAGGTCGGGCAACCCAAGCTGGCAATAGTCAGAATTGAACGCTTTCTTATTCCGTTACCGCCACTCCACGAACAGGAACGCATTGTCAGCGCCATCAATACGACGCTAAGCATAGTGCAGAAATTGTAAAACAACCAGGCATACGCCACCAAAGCTGTGCGTATGCCTGGTTTCCATTTACCAGTCTATGACCTCATCAACGATGGCTCGTTGTTCGGTCGAAGTTTTGCGGAGATAAATGCGGGTGGTTTCGATACTTTCGTGTCCCATAAGATCGGCGAGGAAAGCAATGTCGTTGCAGCGTTCCAAGAAGCTCTTTGCAAAGCGGTGACGGAAGGAGTGTGGGTATACAACCACCGGGTCAATGCCATACCGGACAGCCAGCTTTTTTAACTGCCCGGAGATGCCTCTGGTGGTGATTCTGTCCCCGTATTTATTCAAAAAAATGAAGCCGCTTTCTTGGTGCTTATCGTTCAGCCAAGAAAGGGCTTCATTTTGCAGAGCCTTGGGTATGTATATTCGTCGGAGTTTACCGCCCTTCGAATATAAGTCCAAATGCCCCAGTTTGATGTGTTCCACCTTGATCTGTATGAGCTCGCTTACTCGTGCGCCGGTAGCGGCCAGAAAGCGTATTACAAAGTACCAGAATAGCTCGTCATCCCGCTTGAGGCGGTTTTTGAAATACTCATAATCTGCTTCGCTGATGACATTTTCCAGAAAGGCTTTCTGTTGCACTCGTACAAACGGCATTTTCCAGCTCTCTTTGCCGATACTCTCTAAGTAGCAGTTGATTGCCCTCAGACGTAAATTAACGGTCTTGGGCTTGTAGTTCTCAATCAACCACACCTTATACGCCCGCAGGTTCTTTTTGGTGATACCATCGTACTGCGAGCTGTATTGCCGAAGGGCAAAAAGGTACGAGGATATCGTGTTTTCCGAGAGGTTTGTGCCTCTCAAGTGTCTTTCGAATTCTTCTATCATAGTGAAAGACCTCCTTTCACTATGATATTATACCGTGTTCCTTTTACAGCCCTTTGACCAGCGGGAGTAATTCCTCGATCCGTTGAACGATGCGGTGCTGTTCGGCAAGCGGAGGTAGCGGCATTAAAGTCGTCACAATTTTCTCTTTCGAGATATTCGGTTGTGCTCCTCCTTCGCCACGCTTGATAAACGCTGTCCGCTGTGACATCAAAAAGTAAAACAGGAATAGCGTTTCAACCCCATACACAGGCTTGCACGCACAACACGCCTGATTTGTGGTTGCTGAGTAAGTTAAAATTCCAAGTTTGCCTATGGTAGCACCGTACATTGCCATAAGCACTGATCCCGATTCATTTAACCGTACTGAGGTTTTTTCAAGAGCCAATTGGCTGATTCCCTCTGGAATGTCAGTTATATAGGAGTCTGTTAAATCACCGGTTTTTAACCACGGAATACTACCATCGTAATACTCCGGGTGTGTTCGGCTGGGAGTTGCACCAGACCCCCAATCGCCAATATTACCAAGCCGCGCCCACGCCCAAGATTCCGGGATCTCAAAGGGCAGTTCATCGTCGATACAGCGCTCCACACCGTCCAACTTCTCATAATGAGAATAACGGGTTGCTGGACAAGGGTGTCAGTAGGTTCATCGCCGTTTTAATTGCATCTATAATTCGTCTCTGTTCGGACAGTGGCGGTACAGGAATGAGCATAGCCGCAAACTCATCAAATTTGAGGCTCTCTACCGTTGTGACTGATTTCACCAGCTCTTTGAGGATGAACGGCTCAAAGGCTTTAATCCCATAGAACAACCATTCTGATAGCTCAATATCATATAGCGAGAAGGCTTTTATATCCTGGTTTATAGTGCTGTCGATACCCAGCTTGCAGAGAGGTAGTAATCTTTTCAGAATGCCGCTTCGGGCAACCAGAAGGAGCGTACCGGCTGGATACAATTGCATAGTAGCTGCTGCCAACTCGGAAATATGCATCTCAGAGTCTGTAATCACTGGACGCTTCATGTCCTTTGAAGTTACCCACGGCACATTACCATTCCAGAACTGCGGGTTTGACATCGAGGGCGTTTTACCACTACTGAAAACGCCAAACGACGAAAGGCGTGCCCATGCCCAGCTCTCTGGTATCTCAAAAGGGATCTCATCATCAATGCAGACCTCTTCGGAACTACGCTTTTCATAATGAGAATTATCCCGTCTGAAAATGACAGATTCGTGCTTGTCCTTTTTGATTTTGCCTTCCTTGATGAGCCGCTGCTTCTCCGCCCGGATACGCTCCAGCAGAGCCTCTGCAGGCTCGTCGGATGGGTCTTGCGGTACCAGCTTGCCCTGGACTGCCTCTTGCAGGATGGACTTTTTTAGGGCTTCTGGGAAAGAATCCTGTAGTTTTTGGAGAGCTGTTGCCTTAATTGCGTAATTCTCAATGACCAGTTCAGCTTCTTGGATACAAGCTACAATTCTTTCTTGCTCGGCAAGCGGCGGGACGGGAAGCAGTATCGTTCCCAGCTTGTCTCCTGAGATGTGAACGATTATGTCGCCGGTTGCTAAAGCTACTTTGCGGGCGATTATATACGGCGAAGCCATAATGTATGAAAGAAAAAGCGGGTTCATGCCATGCTGAGTCCAAAAAGCAAGGTCGCCGCTTGCGGCAATTGGCTCTGTTCCTAAATACGCTACAGCTTTAGCTATATCCGGCTTATTCTCGCCGGTAAGAGTCATGAGCACATCGCCATACGAAAAATGCTTACATTTCTCGTAGAGATCAGGGGCAATAAATGAAACAGCTGAAGTGAACGATGTCTGATAGGTTGTATAGAGCTCACCGTAGCGGACGCACGGGAGGCCCTGTTGAACTGTTTCGTTCCGCTTTATGCCGCTACCGCGCACAATCTCTCCCAAGGAGCGAATACGCACCCACTCCCACGAATCGGGGATGTCAAACGGTACCTCATCCGCCAGCGACCGCACTTCATCGCCGATTTTCTCATAAGGAGTATTATAAGAAACTGGGCATAGCTTGAAGAAAAGCACATTATTTGATATTATAAAGAAAATAGGGGTCTTGTAATAGAAAGGAGCACAGCATGGCAAAGCAGGAACTCTCTCTGAAACAACAATACCAGCGGCTCACGCAGGCCAAGGCGCAGGCAACCCGGAATGGACAACCTACCCCTAAACTCGATAAGAAGATTGAAAAGATGAAGGCAATGATGGGCAGCACCGTACAGAAAGTGCCGGCTGCAAAACCATCTGCCAGCAAGTTCGTGGACTACAAGGGTGTCAACAAGCTGCCCATGCAGGGTGGTGCCTGCACTCCGAAATAAGATTTGCCCTAAATTGTTCATCGCACGGGAAGAACAGGATTATAGAATCAACTATGTTTAGTGATGGGCAGATCCATATTGCAAAATGGGTGCGGAATGCATTGGATCTTAACGACGGAGATGAGCTGCTTTTCGAAGTCGTTGATAACAAAATAATCTTTACAAAAGCCGGGGCTAGTGGGAAGCTCCTCGTTGCCCCGCTGACCCAAAATGTATGAAGCGAAAATGACACGCCCCAAAAGTGAACGCCGATGTTTTGGTGCACTCTTGGGGCGTGTTTTTCATGTTCAGTTCACTCTGTCAAAAGGTATGCCTTTTGACATTACTTTTTCTGGCGTTTAAGCTGCTCTTTGAAAAGATTCTTCATCACTTCTTTGCCTTTATCCGTACCGATTAGAGGAATAAAACATATTTCATTCAAGGAAACGAGGATTGTCTAGTTGATCGGACGGTCTTGCTGGATACATGCCTTCTTCGTTAGATAATCTCTGAATAGGAAATGGAGTACTCAAATAGCCGCATCTGATCGTCAGCCTTGACTTTTTCAATGAGATCTTTTGTCGGATCATTCAAACATATTATGCCAAATACACGCTGTCCTTTGACTGCAACATCTTCCTCAATCCAATCGATATACTCTCGCGTTTGTGCATAAGCGTCATCATAGCCAGAGTCCTTTTTCAACTCGATAACATACAGGTCTCCAGCGGTATCAATCCCAAGGATATCAAGCCTGCCATTCCTCAAAACAAATTGCCTGCCATAGACACCTCGCTTCTGATATATACGGAGCGGCATCCCAAATACAGGAATGCCAATTTCCATCCGCTGCACCAGTTCATCTTCGAGAAGCTTTTCGCTGGAGAATTGCTGTTTTTTTACGCCGATGTCTACGATCGTTTCCGCCTCAACATCAGTAACGGCAGGCTCTGGGACAGCGATTTTTACTTTGCCAACTGGCTTTTCAGCCCTCTTCTTCAAATCCTTTGAGACAAAACGCTCATGCTCTTGGATGACTCTCTGAGCCTCTCCATTCTTGCCTTGGGCGAGAAGGGTTCGCACGAGATTATTTGCGGCATAGCGCACATCTCGATTCTGCCGCAGGCAGTCTTCAAATACGCTTTGGGCTTCTTTGAATTTCCTCTGTTTATACAGCGAGTACCCTAGATTATTTAGGGTATTTTCGCCGACAGGAAGAGCCTCAAGTGACTTCCGATAGTATTCTTCTTCCTTGAGACAGTCCTTTTTCTTTCCGTAGCACCATGCCATCCAGAAGTAGACGGTGCCCTCAAGGAAAATGCGAGATGTGGGTTTTCCATCTTCAAATTGCTCAAAATATGAGAGTGCATTTCCCAACATCTGCATATTGTAGTAGGTATATCCGAGGAGTTCTTTTGCTAACAGGATCTTCGGATTACACTGTAAGACCTGGGTAAGTGACTCGATGATGCTCTCATTCTTAGAGTCATAATACAGGTGATCCAGAGCAGCACACATTTCAGGGATTCCTGCTTCAACATCGTCTCTATCCAGCATTCTTCCTATGGCGCTCCACATACCGGGAAAGCCCTCTTTCAGTGGAACCACCAGAATGTATGTGAAATCCTAAGCTGTGAATATCCCAGACTCTGTTTTGAGGCTTTTGATTTTTTCATCTAGGTAAGCCGACAAGTACTGAAGAACATTCTCTTTCTTTCCGGATACCAAATCAATAATGGCGTAGTACAGCAAATTGTATGGATCCGATCTATCGAGTCCATATACCATTTTCTTGAATTTTGTATATAGTGGGTCATCGACCAACTGCTTGGTGTCCATCTCGGAATACCTGTAGTAACCCGAAATAAGTGCGTCCAAAAGTAGATCACAGTAAAGGGACTCCAACCCACCTTTGTGTTCAGAGGGAGCTGCGTTCAATATTTGGTCGCAAGAAGAAAAATCTGTTGAATTATCAAGTAGAGTCTTGTCGAATTGCGCGAGAAGATTATCGGCTATTTTTTGAAGGGTGCTATCCGTTGCCATTGCAATACCTCCATGGTGATGATTCTGTGCTCATATTGTACCGTTAATGGCCGGAATTGGCAAGTCAATGCATTTTGACTAATACGTTGTTCCTGTGTATGCACAAATACCTCCTATTTTCGGAAGTACGCCGCCTGCCCCCAGGGGATCCTAACACGGTTATTGGTGAGCAGCCAGAGCACAGGTATGCCGGATGAGGCCTCATATTCCGGGAAATCGCTTTTCCCATCTGTCATGATGACGATTTCTGAAGGAACATTGTCAGACATATGTTCCCGAACATAATCAAAAATGCACTGGAAACTTGTCCCGCCTCCGCTATATGGCTTCAGTTGCAGCAGGTTTTCCGCACTGGTAATGGGAACTACCCGTCGGACTTCCGAATCAAAGAAACCGATGGAGCCGCTAAGCATCCCGCCGAATTGCTCAATAGCTGCGCAGATCTCGGCGGCGGCCATGGCCACTTCCTGATCTTTCAAAGAGGCAGAGATATCAACCATGAACAAAACATTGAGCCTGGGCGTTTCAGACTCGTTGTAATCCGGCAGAAAGAAGTCCAGGTCCTGCAGCCTGCGATCGGGAGGGGTAAAGCTGTAGTCCCTTGTTTCGTCCATGATAAAGTGGTTCAAGAGAGATTGCCAATCGTGAGTCGTGATTTTCGATCGGTGAAGGACGCGCTCACAAAGGGTGCTACTGTCATAGTTTTCTGCATCGCGGTCCTTTGAACCCCGGATTTCCCGAATTGCCTCTTTGAGATTCGCACTCGGGCGTGTTGTATACTCGAAGATGAGATCGTCCAGTTCGTCATCATCATCTGCTTCCGGGCGATATACTTCAGGCATCTCCTGCTTGCGGAACCCTTTGCACACTCGCTCGATGATTCCTCGAATGCGCTCAGATGGAATTAGGTCATCGGGATCAGGGTCATCCGGGCTGAGAATCAGGACCCCATCCTCGGTGCGGGCGTTCGGCCTATCCCACCACTCATCTGAATCCAGCAGGAGATTGCGGCGCTGCGCATCACTCAACGTGGAAGGATCCAAAGGTGTCATCTGAAATGCCTCGTAAGGCGTCAACTCGCAGCCTTCAACTTTGGGATAAAAAGTCTCATGGTGGATCTCGCCGATTCCAGGGAGCTTGTCATCCGTGAAGTCATACCGGATAAGCGAGGAGTTGACAACGATATTGCAGGCAAAGTGAAAACGGTCACCTTTATAAAACTGCGGGCGTGAGAGATGCCCTAACCGGATATGCATGAGCTGGTGGCAGAGCGCAAAATCCAAGCTGTTGTCGTCGAGCTTTTCCAACCAGCTCGCGTCAAAGTAGATGCAACTCCCGTTTGTTGACATCCGGCGCACATCCACATTGGTGACAAACAACATCTCTACCAGCGGCGCCGCCAACTCCGGCTCCCGTGTCAGAAGCCGATACCGGGCCTCCTGGAGTTTTCTTTTGAGCTTATTGATTCGCTTATCAGTCATTTCATGCCTGCCTTAACCGCATCCAGGTATATTGCGTTTTCTGCAAGAATGGGGCGGAGCTTAGGGATGAGCTGATAATCATGGAGGAGGTTGGTGCGGAAAGTCCAAGGAAGATCACAAGCGAATACTATAGAGTTGTTGATGAGCTCCTTTCCCGGATGCTGACGCGCATAGGCGACCATCTCAGCCCTAAGGGCCTCCTGCATTTCCGGAGACTTCTCAACAGCAGTCTTTTTCCCGGCGAAGATGTCTTCGATTGAAGGCAGGTTTGAAAACAGAGTGCACCATTTCGCAAAATTGTAAGTTACGCTTGCCCCGATACAGCCGGATATCAAAGGCTGAATTGCGTCCATGTTTTCTGAGATATTGGTAAGGATGTTGCTGACCATCTCCCAGGAACGAGGTGTTGGAAAAGCCAAGGTGGATTCAGGGCTATCGGAGCGCATGAGAGCGGTTGGGTTATACTCCAGAAAACTGGTGACAAAGCGGTGAATGCCTGATTTGACAGCCCAGTCGTGCCAGGAGTCAGGATCGCCCTTCACAGTAATGTGCAAGAGACGGTTGGCTAATGCGCGTGGCATATTATAGGCAACGGATTTATCGGTAACGCGGTTGCCAGCGGCAATGACGATACAGTTCTCCGGCAGCTTATGCTCACCAATAACGCGATCCAGCGTGATCTGATAGGCAGCGGCCTGCACCGACTGCGGTGCGGCGGTGATCTCGTCTAGGAAGAGGATGTTGATCACATCTTCACTTTCATCCATCTGGAAAATCTGAGGCTTCAGCCACACCGATAGGGTTTTATCCGCGTTGGTCGTCGGGATGCCTCTGAGATCTACCGGGTTGAATAGCAACAGGCGTACATCTGTGATGGAAACCTTTTTTCCGGTCTTAGCCTGGATGTTGCACGCTATCTCACGAACACCCTGGGATTTGCCGATACCCGGAGGCCCCCACAGCATCACGGAGGGAAAAGATTTTAGTGGGGTACCGTTTTTGATGAGCTTGATATAGGCCCGGGACAATAGGCTCACAATCTGATTCACATTCAGTAAGGTCAAATTGGTTTCGTTATCAGTCATTTCTCGTGCAGCCTTTCTGACGAATGATGGTTTTTTCTGTGCTTAGGAGAATTATTGGCAGAAGCGCTGTTTCTGAACGGCAATCCGCTTTCTCATCAGCGTGACAAAAGCGCTTGGTTCAATGACTTCCAGCACCGGGCCGAAGGACAGCACCCTAATAAGCAGCTCGGTCTCATCGTCCTTGTCGTAACGGAGCCTGATCTGATAGAGCCGATCGGCCAACTTCTGAGTCTCTTTTTCAAAATGGGAGAAGTGTAGCAGCACACGTTCCAGCCCGTTGCGCTCGTCATGAAGCAGCATTACAAGCTCTTCGGAATTTTCCTGAGGCAGCGTGATGGATTTGGGATCATAGGCATCCAGCAACTCGCATGAACGCACACGAGCCATATTGATCGTGTTGAGCCGTCGCTTGCCGGTTGCCAGTAACCTGAACTTATCGTCCTTGGCGGAATATTCCAGGCGGTAAGGTATACACTCGATCGAATGGCGGGCGCCGGTATGGCCACGGAACCGGATACGCAGTTTTCTCTTCTTTCGAATTGCCTTCAGTGCTGTTTGGAAGCAAGCTATGTAGGCGGGATCCCCATACGGATCTCCGTCCGCGTACTGGTCAAAGAGAATGAAGGTGTCCTGAGCATACAGCGGATCAACATCTTCCAGCCCGGTCGTGTCCGGATCAAACAGAGCGATTCTGGGATCAGACAGCAGCGCTTTGAGCCATCTCTTTTGGAGCATTGTCAAAGGCATGGTTGGCTTGTGGTGAAGTATGGAATGATACTCCTGATCGAGTAAAGGCCAGGTTCCGGATTTCAGCGCTGCCGGAACTGCAAGCGCGCTTTCCGCGAAAGCCTTTTCCCGGACAAGCTCGGTCATTCTTCGATCTGTCAACTTCCCATCGGATGCTTCGGAAAGGACAGCTGCGACGACATTGAAATAGCTTCCGTAGATCTCACTGAATAACATCGTTGCCACCTCCGTACAGAGCGTCCATCCGAGCCAAATCTTCTTGGAACATATCCAAAACATACTGGCTGGAGCATTTGAGATCTACAATGCGGCCGATGAAGGTGCGCAGCCAGGGCAGTATCTCTGAGGCATCATAGACATCGGCTGAAAACCTGCAAGTCTGTGAGTCCAATAGTTCGACTGTACCATGGCGCTTCTCGCGCTCCAGGCGGTGCAGCACGAATTCCTCGCCCGGGTCAAAATGGACCGTCATTTCAATATGATCCAAATTATGGTCGGGACCCGTTGAGACACCCCAAAGGTGCTGGTCAAACTTCTCCTGGTACCCTAAGTACTTGCTGTAGTGTTTCTCGACATTCCCAATCGTGACCTTTTTGATGGCATCCAACCGGAAGAAAGATAAGTGCCGCCCCCGGTAATGGTAGCCGAGCAGATACTGGCGCCCGGACTGGGTGCTGACATAGATCTTCAGAGGACAAACCGTCCTTTGATAGTCGCGGCCACTCCGCAGGCTCCTGACGGTCAGTTCCGCAGCTCTTTTTTCATCGATTGCCGCCAACAGATCACAGAGGACATCACTGTCCAGGGCGTGGAGCATGTAGTGATGTTTGAATCGGAAGCTATCAGAAGGTTTTTCCAATTTATCGATCAAGAAGGAGCCAATCACCCCGAGTGGATCCTCCTCGGAGAAAAAGGATAGGGCGTCTGCCCAGGTATTCAAATCAACGGTGTTATCATCCGTTCTCCGGTAGAGTACCTCACGACCGCATTTCTCGGAGCTTAGCAGACCAAGCGCCTCATATTCCTTGAGCTTTTTCCGCACGGTGGATTCGTCTGGAGAGAAGGCGCCGCTGAAATGAGAGAGATAGTCATCATTGATGCAATCGACAATCTCTCTGGAAGAAAGCGCGCTGCCATCGGCCAGCAGGTCCATCACATAGAAGTGGAGGGTGATGTCCTTATCGGTAAAGCTTTTGGCTTTAAAAGCCTTGTGGAGCGGGTTGTGTGGGATCCGCCTGCTGTCAACCGAGAGGAATACATTCTTGCCGGATGTGTCCTGATGGAAGGACATAAAGTCGCCGATCCAACTCTCAATTCTTCGCCGCTCATTATCGTAGCTGCGGGCACTCTTGATGCTGTACTCTTCCCGACTCTTAAACCCATAGACATAGAATTCGCGCATGTAGCTCCGGATACGCTCAAAACTCTTGACCAACTCACTATATGCCACGAAATCCACCTCCTGCAGTTTATGGCCTCATTTTACCACAGGAGGTGTCCAAATGAAAGAACAGCTCCTTGCCAACTGCGGTCTGGAATGGGTTTGAACCAATTTTTCGCAGACTTTTAGGTAGTTGCTCTTGAGTTCGCAACTTTTTTTCCGTGTTTTTCCTCTGAACAGGCAGTATTCTTAAATCACGAAAAGCGCATACAGCAAACCCATGCATATGACTTTTAATCATAGACGCTGTTCTGGTCTGGCGTAGTAACCTCTCCGGAATAAAGAATGCGCTTTGTAAAAGACGCTAACAGCATTATCTATTAACATTAGCTCAACGAAGGAGCACCTGCTTTCGGGGCAGGCCGACAAAGGGTGAGACCCCCTTTATGATGATAAAGGACAGCGTCTTGTCGAATACATCTCCGGTAGTTCAGATGGTAGAACGGGAGACCCCAATCTCTGTGTCGTGGGTTCGAGCCCCACCCGGATGATGTATTCACTCCTTAGACAAAAAGGCACCAACAGCAAAGATTGAATAGCTAAGATGGTTATAGCAGGCGGTTCATACCCGTCGTTCGTGGGTTCGATTCCCACTTCACATGGTGCCTTGTTTTATCAATAAAGATGCCCACAGCAACACCCAACGGTCTTGAATCCGATCCGATGCAGAGGTCAGGGCGCCGGTCAACTGGCGGCTTAGGACTTGCGATATGTCAGGCATCTTGTGAAAGGCACCAACAGCAATTCTTGGTAACAACTACGACTAGAAATCGTACTTTCGGGTTCAAATCCCTGATGGTGCCTTGTATAACCAATTCATCACGGAGGAGTGATTTCCATGCTGAAGTTTCTAAAGAAAGAAGCAAATATGACCCATACGGAAAATGGCGCAGTTACATATCGTTCCACCCAGTCTGAATGTCTGGATCTGTTCGCTACGATCGGCGCCCTGCGCAGAGAGCGTGACGAGGAGATCACGAATCGCTTCCTCCGCGCCTATGCCGAAGACGCTGATCTGGCCATGAAGACCCTGTTCTTTGCGAGAGATATTCGTGGCGGTATCGGCGAGCGCCGTGTCTTCCGTACCATTCTGAAGTGGCTGGCCGACAACGAGCCGCAATCCCTGGAGAAGAACATCCAGTACATTGCAGAGTATGGACGCTACGATGACCTGCTGGTCCTGATGGGCACCACATGCGAAGGCAAGGTGCTGCATCTGATCAAAAAACAGCTGGCAGCTGACTTTGCCGCTCTGGAGGCCGGCGAGTCCGTGTCCCTGCTGGCCAAGTGGCTCCCCTCCGTCAATGCCTCCAACGAAGATGTGATCCGGCAGGCGAAGCGAATTGCCCGTGCGATGGGTATGAACGACGCCCAGTACCGCAAAACGCTGAGCGCCCTGCGCACCAAGATCAGCATCATCGAGAACAACCTGCGCGAAAAAGACTACACCTTCGATTACTCCAAGCAGCCCTCCAAGGCCATGTTCAAGTATCGTAAGGCCTTCATGCGAAATGATGGAGACCGCTATGATGAATTCATGAGCCGTGTCGCCGAGGGTACGGAGCAGCTCCACACTGGCACCCTGACGCCCTATGAGATGATCAAGCCCTTCTTCGGTCGCGGCGATATCTCCGATCAGGAGCGCAAGGCCATTGACGCAACATGGAAGACACAGGAGGATTTCACTGGCGGTGAGAACGCTCTGGTCGTCATTGATGGCTCCGGCTCCATGTACGGTGGTGCTGATCCCATCCCCGCTACTGTGGCGCTGTCTCTTGGTATCTACTATGCCGAGCTCAACACCGGCGCATTCCAAAACCACTTCATCACATTCTCTGAGAATCCCAAGCTGGTGGAGATTAAGGGCAAGGATATCTACGAAAAGGTGCGGTACTGTCACCAGTTCAACGAGGTCGCCAACACCAATATCCAGCGTGTGTTTGAGTTGATCCTCAAGACTGCCGTGAAGAACCGTGTGCCCCAGAAGGATATGCCTGCCAAGATCTTCATTATCTCCGATATGGAGTTCGACTACTGTACTGAAGATTGCTCCTTGACCAACTTCGAGTATGCGCAGCGGCTCTTCGAGGAACATGGCTACCAGCTGCCCGAGGTGATGTTCTGGAATGTGGCAAGCCGTAATCAGCAGCAGCCCGTCAAGATCAACGACCAGGGCGTTGCGCTGGTATCCGGCTGTAATCCCCGAATCTTCTCCATGCTGAAAGCCGGCATTCTTTCCCCCTATGCCTTCATGATGGATGTTCTGGGTTCCGAGCGTTACGCGGCGATCGTGGCATAATAGAGCTGACGCAGGAGGTGATAGCAGGTATGTTATCGCCTCCTGCTTTTTCTTTCCCAACAAAAGTGTTGCTGTTGGCAGAGATGAACCGTAAAATAAAGAGTATGAAGGAAAGGGAGATCGTTATGATTACGATTCAAGGTTTATATAATACTGCGGTCTGTTACACCCCCGAGTTGGAGGAGGCAGCCCGCAAGCAGATCCAGACCGTTTGCGATCAGGCCGAGTTTGCCGGCTGCAAGATCCGGATCATGCCCGATGTCCACGCTGGCAAGGGCTGTACCATCGGTACCACCATGACCATCCAGGACAAGATCGTGCCCGGTATGGTTGGCGTCGATATCGGCTGCGGTATGGAGACTGTTGAGCTTCGTGAGCGGGAGGTCGACTTTGAGAAGCTGGACGCCCTAATCCGCAGGGAGATCCCCTATGGCCGTGAGGTTCGAGACATTCCTCATGCACTGAACGCTGAGATCGATCTGACTCACCTCCGCTGCACAGATCAAGTCAATCTCAACCGGGCCATGCGCAGCATCGGCTCTTTGGGTGGCGGCAACCACTTCATTGAGGTGGATCGCGCGGAGGATGGCCGGTTGTTCCTGGTGGTCCACTCTGGCAGCCGTCATCTGGGCACCGAGGTGGCTGAGCACTACCAGAATGAGGGTCGGCGTGCCCTTTGGGGCGGCGCCCAGTATCAAGTTCAAGCCGCCATTGACCAGCTGAAGGCCGAGGGCCGGTTCCAGGAGATCCAGAAGACCATCAAGGCGCTCAAGAAGGAGCACGAGCTGAATATCCCCAAAGATCTGGCCTATGTGGAGGGTAAGCTGTTCGAGGACTATATCCACGATATGAAGCTGACACAGCAGTTCGCCATGCTCAACCGCAAGGCCATGGTGGATGTTATCATGACTGGCATGGGCTTCACGGCGGTGGAGACCTTCACCACCATCCACAACTATATTGATACGGACGCCATGATCCTGCGTAAGGGCTCTGTCTCCGCCAAGGCCGGCGAGAAGCTGCTGATCCCCATCAACATGCGTGACGGTAGCCTGATCTGCAGCGGCAAGGGCAACGAGGATTGGAATTGCTCCGCACCTCATGGCGCCGGCCGGCTGATGAGCCGCAAGGCGGCCTTCAATGCTCTGTCCATGGAGGAGTTCCAGAAGGAAATGGAGGGTATCTACACCACCTGTGTTGTGCCCGACACGCTGGACGAGTCTCCCATGGCCTATAAGAGCATGGAGGAGATCGTCGCTCAAATCGGCCCTACTGCGGAGATTATTGAGCGGATCCGTCCTGTCTATAACTTTAAGGCAGCAGACTGAAATACAATGATGAAAGGCGGTGTTGACCGTGGAAGCATTGATCAAAGAAAAGCTTCATGAAATCGAGCAGCGGGAGAACTGCCGCATCCTTTTGGCCGTGGAGTCCGGTAGCCGTGCTTGGGGCTTTGCTTCTCCGGACAGCGACTATGATGTGCGCTTCATTTATGTGCGCCCCAGAGAGAGCTATCTCAGGCTCAACCGGGTCCGTGATGTGATCGAGCTGCCCATCAATGGTGTTCTGGACATCAACGGTTGGGATGTGGACAAGACACTGAAGTTGCTCCATAAATCCAACCCCACCGTATTTGAGTGGTTTTCCTCTCCCATCGTGTATCAGACCA
>OJON01000713.1_pt1 | contig 21018 bp, 10 predicted proteins | sample 1598031 | NCBI WGS metagenome assembly OJON01 (sample SAMN01915216, study PRJEB22387) | human gut metagenome | isolation source: stool | host: Homo sapiens | place: USA | reverse complement strand
AGCTCTCTGTTATGCTGATGGACGAGCAGTTTACAAATTCTCTTATCAATGCCGGCTCAGTAGATGAGTTTTTAAATATCATCGACAGTGCTGAAAAGGCAAAGGATGAGAAGGAGGCTGCAAAGGAGGCAAAGGAACCTGTTGAGGTGAAGAAGGACGATGTATTTATCGTTGCAGTTACAGCCTGTCCTACAGGAATTGCCCATACTTATATGGCTGCTGAGGCTATTGAGAAAAAGGCCAAGGAGCTGGGATATCAGGTAAAGGTTGAGACAAGAGGCTCAGCCGGAGCTAAAAATGTACTCACAGATGATGAGATTGCAAAGGCTACCGGTGTTATCGTTGCATGTGATACAAATGTGCCTACAGACCGTTTTGACGGAAAGAAGGTTATTGAGTGTCAGGTTTCTGACGGAATAAATAAGACAGAGGAGCTCGTAAAGAGAATTGCTGCCGGTGATGCTCCTGTATTTAAGGCATCAGGTAAAAAAGAGGCTTCACATTCATCTATTGGTGGAAAGGAGAGCATTGGACATCAGATTTACAAGCATCTGATGAACGGTGTTTCACATATGCTTCCGTTCGTAGTTGGTGGTGGTATCCTTATCGCAATCGCGTTCCTTATCGATGGATTCAGTGTTGACCTTAATTCACTGCCGGCTGACCAGAGAGCAAATTTCGGTACTATTACACAGGGCGCAGCATTGTTTAAGGGAATCGGTGGAACAGCATTTGGATTTATGCTTCCTATCCTTGCAGGCTTTATCGCTATGAGTATTGCTGACCGTCCGGGTCTTGCAGTTGGTTTCGTAGGCGGTTCAATCGCAGCAAACGGTACATCAGGCTTCCTTGGAGCACTGGTTGCAGGTTTCGTTGCAGGATATATTGTAAATCTCTTAAAGAAGATATTCTCTAAGCTTCCTGAGAGTCTTGATGGTGTGAAGCCGGTTCTTCTTTATCCGCTGCTTGGTATATTCCTCATAGGCGTTATAATGCAGTTTGTAGTTGAGCCTCCAATCGGAGCTTTAAATACAGCTATCAACAACGGTCTTAATGGACTTAACGGTGCAAGCGCAGTAGTTCTCGGAGTACTTCTCGGAGGAATGATGGCAATAGATATGGGTGGCCCTGTAAACAAAGCCGCTTATGTATTTGGTACAGCTTCAATCGCTGCCGGAAACTACAATATCATGGCAGCAGTTATGATTGGTGGTATGGTTCCACCACTCGCAATCGCTCTTGCAACAATCTTCTTCAAGAACAAGTTCACAGCAGAGGAGAGAAAGGCAGGACCTACAAACTTTATCATGGGATTATCATTTATCACAGAGGGTGCAATCCCATTCGCAGCATCTGATCCGCTTCATGTCCTTCCGGCATGTGCAGTTGGTTCAGCAGTGGCAGGTGGACTTTCAATGGCATTTGGATGTACACTCATGGCACCTCACGGAGGAATCTTCGTAGTACCTACAATCGGAAATCCGTTAATGTATCTTGTAGCATTAGTAATCGGAGCCTTCATTGCATGTGGATTACTCGGATTACTCAAGAAAAAAGTAAGTGAATAAGCAATCCTCAATTATCATTTAATCCAATCTATAAACTAATCAACAAAGGCACTGCTTCGGCGGTGTCTTTGTTGTTATGTTGTTATACAAAAATTAAAAATATAAACATTCTCTGAAATAACAGCCTCATGCCTTGACGAGTGAATTTTCGAAGCTTAAAGTAGTATTAGGATGAAATAGTAAGTCATAAAAAGCAATTATTTATGAGACTTAAATATAAAAAACAGTGAGGAAAATCATGGGTAAGGTTATAGGTATAGATTTAGGAACAACAAACAGCTGTGTGGCAGTATTGGAGAACAATCAGCCGGTAGTCATAACTAACAGCGAGGGTCAGAGAACAACTCCGTCTGTAGTGGCTTTTACAAAAAATGGAGAGCGACTGGTTGGAGAGGCTGCAAAGAGGCAGGCAGCAGTCAATGTGGACAGGACATTTTTCTCAATAAAGAGACAGATGGGAAGCGATTTCAGGGCAAAGGTGGACGGAAAGCTGTATTCAGCTCCTGAGATTTCTTCTATGATTCTCAGAAAGCTGAAAAAGGATGCAGAGGACTATATCGGTGAGACTGTAACTGACGCCGTAATCACAGTTCCTGCATATTTTTCGGATGCGCAGAGGCAGGCAACTAAGGATGCAGGAAGGATTGCGGGGCTTAATGTGCTTCGAATCATAAATGAGCCAACCTCTGCGGCACTCGCATACGGACTGGACCACGGACAGCAGCAGAAAATTCTTGTCTACGACCTCGGAGGAGGAACCTTCGATGTGTCTGTTATCGAAATAGGGGACAATCTGATAGAAGTGCTTGCCACAGCCGGTGATAATCATCTGGGTGGAGATGATTTTGATGAGAGAATCACGAATTATCTTGTCACAGAGTTTTACAGACAGCAGAATGTGGATCTGAGAAAGGATAATACTGCTATGCAGCGTGTCAGGGAGGAGGCTGAGAAGGCAAAAAAGGTGCTTTCATCCTCATCCTCAACCACTATCAACCTGCCGTTTATCACCACTGTAAAGGGACAGCCGGTCCACATGGAGATGAACCTCACAAGGGCTGAGTTTAATGAGATAACAAAGGATCTGGTGGAGAGAACGGCCATTCCGGTAAATCAGGCACTTTCAGATGCGGGGATTTGTGCAGCGGAGCTTGGAATGGTGCTGTTGGTAGGAGGCTCTACACGTGTGCCGGCTGTTGTTGAGGAGGTCAGAAGAATTACAGGAAAAGAGCCTTCACACAACCTGAATCCTGACGAGTGCGTGGCACTCGGTGCAGCAGTACAGGGTGGCAAGCTCGGTGGAGCAATTGTCGCAGGCAGTAGTGCGGCAGAGATTATACTGATGGATGTCACACCGCTTTCACTCGGAATTGAGACAGTTGGTGGTGTCTCAACCAAAATTATTGACAGAAATACGACTATTCCTACGAGATACAGCCAGATTTTTACAACTGCAGGAAGCTTCCAGACCTCTGTAGATATAAAGGTACTGCAGGGTGAGAGGCAGTTTGCAAGGGACAATAAGCTGATTGGAAACTTCAGGCTAAAGGGCATCAAGCCGGCTCCGGCAGGTGTGCCGCAGATAGAGGTGACGTTTGATATAGATGCAAACGGCATTGTGCAGGTTTCTGCAAAGGACCTGGGCACAGGAAAGCATCAGGAGATTACGATTACCGCAAGCTCAAATTTGTCTGATTCTGAGATTGAGCAGGCTATCCGTGAGGCGCAGGAGTATGAGGCAACAGACGGACAGAGAAAGGCTTATATTGATGCAAGAAGTGAGGCTGATACGCTTGTGCGCCAGGTGGAAAATGTCATGGCTGACAAGGAAAAAAGAAAGGCTATGGACAGCGCACAGAAAAAAAGTGTGAAATCATCGCTTTCGTATGTGAAGAAGCTTATTTCAAGGACAAAGCCCGGAAATGTGAGCGAAGAGCAGGCTGCCGAGATAAAGCATGCGGCAGATGAGCTGAGAAATGCGGCAGCGGGATTGATTTAATTATAAAGGGCTGTAATCAGTAGCTATTATTATTCATTTGGCTATTTACGAGAAGCGGATTTTCATATAAAATATGGGTAAGTGGTGAGTATTCAGAACCACCCTGAATAGTTATAATGTTAATTTAAATCCGAGGAAATAGAAAATGAATGCGAACGATAAAACAGAAAAGGTACTAAGAGAAATTCATATCATGCTCTCAAAGGCGGAGCCGTATAAGCCGGAGCCGAGCAGGGTGATCATAAACAAGCAGCAAATGATAGATTTACTTGCTGAGCTGAATAAGTGTATATATGCAATGCAGGATGAGTATGAGCTTACTGAGCAGAGTCGCAATCACGCAGAGAGAGAGTTCAGAAAGAAGGGTGATCAGATAGTCTGGGATGCAAGCAGAAAGGCTGAGGATGTGTATGCAGCATCGGTTATCTATACGGATGAGGCGCTTTCAAGAGTGCGTGATATCATCAATGATACCAACGAGTCACTTGAAAAGCTGTGCAAGAATATGAAGGATAAGATTGCAGAACAGGAGAAGATAGTTAAAACTAACCAGTATGAGCTCAAGGGACAGCTTCAGGATTTGTCCGATACGGAGAAGTATCTTAAGATTATCGATGACAGAAATAAGGAGATAGAACGTCAGAAAAATGCAGGTAAGCCAGTAGAGGAGCGTACTATTGACAAGGAAGAGAAGTCTATCTATGCAAACAGACAGACTGAAATCAAGGTAAATATGGATTATATCAGAAAACTGGGACTTGCTGAGGGCGAGGACCTGGGAGATGGTGTAGTGGGTGAAGTGAAGCTTGCAGACGATACACCTGATGCCGGATCAAATCATGGCAATGATAAGGATGAAGCCAAGGATGCCGGCAATCCACCTGTTATCAACACAATGGAAGGGAAGGAGCTCACAGCCGGCATCCACAGAATGTGGCAGAGCATCACCGGAAATAAAGGGAAATGAAACACGCCTATGTAATATAAAGCAGCAGTTCAAAACAGAACGGCTGCTTTTTGGCTTATATTTAAAAGTAGGTAATATTAAGCAGATTTTAAGAAAAACAAAGTGGATAATCTGATAAAATATAGCTGACTAACGGCAGGAGAAGGTTTCTAATCAAAATTCATAGAAGGAGGATAACATGACAATATTAGTTTGTGATGACGACAAGGAAATAGTTGAGGCAATTGAGATTTACCTGATGCAGGAGGGCTACGACGTGGAGAAGGCTTACGATGGCATACAGGCGGTTGAAATTATGAAGAATAAAAAAATAGACCTCATGATAATAGATGTCATGATGCCAAAGCTCGACGGAATAAGAGCTACTCTGCAGATACGAAAGGAAAGCAGGGTGCCGATAATCATTCTCTCGGCAAAGACAGAGGATGCTGACAAGATTTTAGGCCTCAATGTGGGGGCTGATGATTATGTCACAAAGCCTTTTAATCCGCTTGAGCTTGTGGCGAGGGTAAAGTCGCAGCTTCGCAGATATACCACTCTGTCAAGCAATGATGCAGCCGGAGACAAGGTTTATGAAGCCGGAGGCCTTTTGGTAAATGATGATTTAAAAAAGGTGACTGTGGATGGCGAGGAGGTAAAGCTCACACCGATTGAGTACAATATTCTGCTTTTACTCCTTAAAAACAAGGGAAAGGTCTACTCAATAAATGAAATATATGAGAGTATATGGAACGAGGAGGCGATAGGCGCCGACAATACAGTTGCTGTGCACATCAGACATATCAGGGAAAAAATAGAGATAAATCCTAAGGAGCCACGCTATCTGAAGGTGGTCTGGGGAGTAGGCTATAAGATAGAGGACAACAAATGAAGCAGTATACGATAGGAAAAAAAGCAGCGGTCATAGTTTTACATCAGCTATGCATGATACTTATGGTGACAGGAGTGTTTGCCACAGGCTATGCATTCAGGCACGATGCGCATGGAAATATTGATATCTATACACTAATATCGCTTGCGGGTCTGGTAGGCAGCTTTGTGAGCCTGGCATATATGGCAAACGTGGCAGGCAGAAAATCAGAGGATGATTACACGATATACTATTTACCGATTGACAAGGTATACTCTGATGTGATGCTAGTGATATTTACACTGCTCATGGTATTTATGGGAAAAGTGATTTCAGGCGTAAAAAACCAGCATTTTGATTATGCATCACTCATTATGACGGCAGGCACATTTACTTTTTTGTTTGATCTGGCTTTTATTATTTTATACCAGAGCATTGTAAGGAAGATAAAAGGCAATATACTTTGCACACACAGCCTGATGTACAAGGGCTATGAGCTTTTGAAAAGGGTTATTGAGAAAAAGGATATCCACACACAAAAAACCAAAGAGATAATGCGTATACAGGAGGCTCTTGAAGCTATCTCGGAAGGAGCGCTTGACACTACACTCAATGTCAATGAGTTTCATGGGCAGCAGAAAAAGGTGGCGGAGGCTGTCAACCATATACGCCAGGGTCTTATGAGCTCGGTGAATGAGAGTCTTAAGAATGAAAAATTAAAGGCAGACTTAATAACAAACGTATCACACGATATAAAGACACCTCTGACTTCAATAGTCAACTATGTTGACCTGCTTAAGAGGGAAAATCTGGAAAATGAAAATGCCAAATACTATATACATGTGCTGGAGGAAAAGTCACAGCGCTTAAAGCAGCTTACAGAGGATTTGGTAGAGACATCAAAGATTACCTCGGGAAATGTGAAGCTCAATATGCAAAAGCTTGATCTGGTTGAGCTTTTATACCAGACCGGAGGTGAATTCAATGAGCGCTTTGAGTCGAGAAATCTGACAATAGTTACAAAAATTCCATCAGAACAGATATTTATATATGCGGATGGGCGTCAGCTTTACCGCTCTATTGAAAATCTGTATACTAATGCCGCAAAATATGCACTGGAAAATACCAGAGTGTATGTAGAGCTTGAAAAGGCAGATACAAAGGCAGTTTTTACAATAAAGAATGTGTCTAAGAACGAGCTTGACATAGTAAGCAACGGAAATGTAGACCTGACAGAGCGTTTTGTGAGGGGAGAGAGGTCGAGAACCACTGAAGGAAGTGGACTTGGACTTTCGATTGCAAAGAATCTGACCCATTTGATGGGAGGAAAATTCGAAATTAAGGTAGATGGTGATTTATTTATTGCCACAATTACCTATAATATTATATGATAGTAAATAACAGAATTTTGCAATACACATACGGAGGTAGAATAAGTGAAATTATATGAAAATGGTGCTTACCTTTTAAACGGTAAGGAAGTAATAATTGATGGACCAGAGGCTCAGGCAGCTGTCAAAAGCAAGACCGGCATGGACATCGATAAACAGACAGCTAAGCAGGAGACAATTGCTTACGGTATTTTAAAGGAGCACAATACATCCGGCAATATGGACAAGCTTCAGATTAAGTTTGATAAGCTTACATCGCATGATATCACATTTGTAGGTATCATCCAGACAGCACGAGCTTCAGGACTTGAAAAATTCCCTATCCCGTATGTACTTACAAACTGTCACAACAGCCTTTGTGCAGTTGGTGGAACAATCAATGAGGATGACCACATGTTTGGTCTCACATGTGCAAAGAAGTACGGTGGAATCTATGTACCACCTCATCAGGCAGTTATCCATCAGTTTGCACGAGAGATGCTTGCCGGCGGCGGAAAAATGATACTTGGTTCTGATTCACATACACGCTATGGTGCACTTGGTACTATGGCAGTCGGCGAGGGTGGACCTGAGCTTGTTAAGCAGCTTCTTGAACAGACATATGATATTGATATGCCTGAGGTAGTAGGCATTTACCTGACAGGAGAGCCAATCAAGGGCGTTGGACCACAGGATGTCGCACTTGCAATTATCGGAGAGGTATTCGGAAACGGATTTGTAAAGAACAAAGTTATGGAGTTTGTAGGACCGGGTGTGTCTAATCTGAGCGTTGACTTCCGTATAGGTGTCGATGTTATGACAACAGAGACTACATGTCTTTCTTCTATCTGGAGAACAGATGACCAGGTTAAGGAATTCTTTGAGATTCACGGTAGGGCTGAGGACCACAAGGAGCTTAATCCGGGTGAGGTGGCTTACTACGACAGATTTATTGAGATTGATTTAAGCCAGATCCGCCCAATGATAGCTATGCCATTCCACCCAAGCAATACCTATACTATCGATGAGCTCAATGCAAACCTCATGGATATTCTCGATGACTGTGAGAAGAGAGCTGAGGTAAGCTTTGACGGCAAGGTGAAGCTTGATTTAAAGAGTAAGGTAAGAGACGGAAAACTGTATGTAGACCAGGGAATCATCGCAGGCTGTGCAGGCGGTGGATTTGAGAATATCTGCGATGCGGCTGACATATTAAACGGACATTCAATCGGAGCAGACGAGTTTACACTGAGTGTTTACCCGGCATCTACTCCAATATACATGGAGCTTGTGAAAAACGGAGCTGTAGCAAAGCTTCTTGAGACAGGTGCAATCGTAAAGACTGCTTTCTGCGGACCTTGCTTTGGTGCAGGAGATACACCTGCCAACAACGCATTCTCTATCCGTCATTCAACAAGAAACTTCCCTAACAGAGAGGGTTCTAAGGTACAGAACGGACAGATCAGCTCAGTGGCACTCATGGATGCACGTTCAATCGCTGCAACAGCAGCAAACAAGGGCTTCCTTACATCAGCAGCGGATATTGATGTCAACTTTACAAAGCCAAAATATTTCTTTGACAAGACTATATATGAGAACCGTGTATTTGACAGCCATGGAGTGGCAGATCCTTCAGTTGAAATCCAGTTCGGACCAAACATCAAGGACTGGCCGGCAATGAGCGCGCTTCCTGAGAATATGCTCCTTAAGGTGGTTTCAGAGATTCATGATCCTGTTACTACAACAGATGAGCTCATTCCTTCAGGAGAGACATCATCATATCGTTCAAACCCTCTTGGACTTGCAGAGTTCGCACTTTCAAGAAAGGATCCTGAGTATGTAGGCAGAGCAAAGGAAATCCAGAAGGCCCAGAAGGCTATAGAGAGTGGTGAGTGCGCAGGAAAGGCTGTTCCTGAGGTTGCTGAAATCATGGGAGTAGTAAAGAAAAAATTCCCTGAGGCAAGCCATGAGAATATGGGCTTCGGAAGTACAATTTTTGCTGTTAAGCCGGGTGACGGCTCAGCAAGAGAGCAGGCTGCCAGCTGCCAGAAGGTACTCGGAGGCTGGGCAAATATCGCAAACGAGTATGCCACAAAGAGATACCGTTCAAACCTTATCAACTGGGGAATGCTTCCATTCATCATCGATGAGGGAGAGCTTCCGTTCCACAACCTCGACTATATCTTCCTTCCGGGAATCAAGAAGGAAATCGAGGATGCAAAGACGGAGTTTGAGGCATATGTTGTCAAGGATGGTGAATTAAAGCCATTTACACTGAAGATGGGTGAGCTCACAGATGATGAAAGAGAGATAATATTAAAGGGATGTCTCATCAACTATAACCGTAAATAAGGAGAGTTTAATCCGATGGAAGAAACCGGAAAAGCTGGTAAAAAATCAAACATTGAGATAAATGCAGATAAGGGTGCGAAGCAGAATTCGCACCCGGGGCGTGAGGAATGGCCACATCTGATCAGAATAGGTGTCATGGTATTTGTCACGTTTGCAGTCAGTATACTGTTTTTCTTTGCACTGTACAGATTTGAGGGCTTTGCAGGCATATGGAGCAAGCTGCTTGCGGCAGCAATGCCTATTATAATGGGACTTGTGCTTGCATACCTGATGAATCCTGTCATGCTGTGGCTGGAAAGATGCTTTAAAAAGCTTCTTTCCAAAAAGATGAAAAGCGAAAGCAAGCTGCGAAAGGTTTCAAGAGCTCTTGCAATCACAGGCTCGGTTATTATTCTGGTAGCGATTATTTCGCTCCTCATTGCGGCTATTGTGCCTTCTGTCATAGCAAGTATATCAGGACTTATGAAGACACTGCCAAATGATGTTGCGGCATTCATTAACATGATAAAGAACGGCAATTTCGGGGACAGCAAAATTGCTGAGCTCGCGAGCACAGGTTTACAGAATGCAACCGACTACATTGAGAATTATGCCACAGAAAAGATAATTCCTGAGGCACAGAAGTATGTTGCACAGATTACAACCGGTGTGATTTCGGTAGTCAGAGGCTTATTTAATTTTATTATCGGAATAATCGTGATGGTCTATGTGATGAGTATTCAGGAGACTCTCGCAGGACAGAGCAAAAAGATAATATATGCTGTCTGCAAGCCAAAGACAGGCAATATCATCATTGAGACGATCAGAAAGACAAATGAGATTTTTGGAGGCTTCATAAGCGGTAAGATTATAGATTCACTGATTATAGGTGTGATTGCATATTTCGGATGTCTGATTTTAAGGATTCCATCATCGGTGCTCGTTGCAGTGATTATCGGCGTCACAAATGTGATTCCGGTATTCGGACCGTTTATCGGTGCAATTCCATCGTTACTCATAGTAGTAATTCAGAGTCCGTGGCATGCACTTTATCTCCTGATATTTATTGTCGTGCTGCAGCAGGTGGATGGCAATATAATAGGGCCTAAGATACTTGGCTCATCTACCGGTCTTTCGACCTTCTGGGTTATGTTTGCCATACTAATCGGCGGAGGAATGTTTGGTTTTCTTGGAATGTTACTTGGTGTTCCAACCTTTGCTGTGATATACTATATTGTGAAAAGAGTTGTTAATTATGCTCTCAGGAAAAAGAAGCTTCCTGAGGACACAAGGGATTATACAAAGACAACAGGCGTAGATACCAAAAATAATAAGCTTAAATACGAGTAGGTGAAATAAGTGGATAAATACGAATACAATCTCAAGCTGGATCAGATAAAAGCCCTAAGCGCCGAGGAGGGCTATATGAGCGCAGCAGAGATTGCGGATAGCATAAATTGGAACAAAATTAAAAATGTAAATACACTCGTTAAAATCGGCGAAATCTACGAGAAGGCCGAAAGATACCAGGATGCAAGGGACATACTTTTAATGGCCTATGACCGTTCACCAATCGGCAGGATGATTATATACAGACTGGCTGAGGTCGCCATCAAGATGGGGGATTATGATGCTGCTACAGAGTATTATGATGAGTTTGTTGAGATAGCGCCTCATGATGATATGAAGTATGTATTAAGATATGCCATTAAAAAAGGGCAGGGAGCTTCATTTGATGAGCTTATCACTATTCTTGAAGAGTACAAGGATGAAGAATACACTGAGGAGTGGGCATATGAGCTTGCATATCTATACCACAAGGCCGGAAAAGCCGATAAGTGTATAGATGCCTGCGATGAGCTCATTCTGTGGTTCGGAGACGGACCATATGTGGAGCGTGCGCTGGAGCTTAAGATGCTTTATCAGCCACTTACCAAGGCTCAGGAGGAAAAGTACAGACGATTCAAGGCAGAGAAGGAAAAGCCGGCTAAGATAAAGGATGAGGCTGAGGTCACTGAGATAGGTGCCATGGAGATGGTAAAGGGCGGAGAGATAGTGCATGATGACGTAACTATTCCGCAGATTACTGTAAATCAGGAGAAGTTCAATACTGTAAATTTACAGCAGGAGATTGCCAAGGGTATGCAGCAGATCATTGAGGCCAAGGGCAAGAATGAAGTTGCTGATACGATGGATACCATCAAAAAGATAGTTGAGGATATTCCTTATCTCAAGCTCGAAAAGGAGCAGGAAGAGTATGTACAGCAGCCGGAAGAGACAGAGCATATTGCTACAGATGAAGAGATAGATGGTTCACTTAAGTTGAATTTCAAGGAGCTTTTGGGTGAAGACGCTGACGGACAGATGTCTATGGTCATGAGTGAAAAGACTCAGCTTGAGCATCAGATTACAGGACAGATGTCTATACAGGATGTGCTTGAAGAATGGGAAAAGACCAGACATGCGGCTGAAATTGCCCTTAAAGAGGCTGAGCAGCAGAAGCTTGAGTCAGCTAAGGCAAGAGCACTTCAGGAGGCAGGAGACATCATGGAGAGACTAAATGATGTCATTCCAAAGCTGGATGCAGGTGTCACTCCGAAGGAACTTCTTGAGGAGGAGTATTTGAAGGTGCCGGTTGATATTATAGAGCAGAAAGCTGCCGTGAAGGAGCCTGAAGAAGAGCAGAAACCGGATATGCAGGAGCTTTATGCAGATGAGACTGTGGATGAAGTACAGGAGCCGCAGGAAGCACCGGAAGATACTATAGACGAAGCACAGGAGCCGCAGGAAGCACCGGAAGAGGCTATAGACGAAGCACAGGAGCCGCAGGAAGCACCGGAAGAGGCTATAGAAGAAGCTATAGAAGAAGTGCAGGAGTCACGGGAAGTACCTGAAGAGGCTGCAGATGAAGCCAGGGAACCGGTTGGAGAGCCGGAGGATATAATTATGGCAGAGGAGTCTGAGAAAGACGAGATACTCATGCAGCCGACTACCATGATGCCTGAAATAACAGATGATATGTTAAATGTCGATGATGATACATCAGATGATGAGACTTCACAGGAGAAAGAAAACGTTTCTGAGAAGAGAGATTTTGATCATGTGACATCATTTATCGAGCAGGAAATAGCCAAGATGACAGCAAAAAATCCGGGACTGGAGAAGAAGCTGGATATGGCTAAGACAAGAAAAATGCCGGATATTTCATTGCCGGAGGATTTAGACAGCGAAGAAGATGACTCGAAATTGAAAGAAACAAAACATATAAAAGAGCTTACAAGCGAACAGAAAGCTATATTTTCATATTTCATACCGGTAAAGGGTATGGAGGATCAGATCTGCAAGGCATATAATGCAGTGCTTGATCATTTCAACAGGAAAGAAAACGCATCCACAGGCAACCTCATTATACAGGGAGAGCAGGGTTGCGGAAAGACAATGCTTGCTACAAGCTTTATAAAGGTATTACAAAAAGATGGTGAACAGCTTACAGGAAAGATGGGCAAGATTGATGCTGCCGCACTCAATAAAAAGGATGTGCAGCAGGTAGTCAGAAAGATAACAGGAGGCTGTCTCATCATAGAAAGAGCCGGTGATATCGACCGCAGCATAGCTGCCCAGCTATCATTTTTGATGGAGCATGATATTACAGGAACACTCTATATACTTGAGGATACATCAAAGGGTATAAAGAAGGCTCTCTCAATGGATGAGGGCTTTGCATCCAAGTTCACGGAAAAGATATCGGTTCCTATTTTTACAAATGATGAACTCGTATTGTTTGCCAAATCGTACTCTGCAGAGCTTGGGTACAAGATAGATGAGATGGCTATTCTGGCATTGCATAACAGAATCAGCAATATTGAGAGGATAGACCAGGCTACCACTCTGACAGAGGTCAAGGATATAATTGACGAGGCCATAGACAGGGAGGCTCACAGCGGACTTAAGAAGGCTATAAGTATTCTGACAGCCAGGCGATATACAGATGATGACCGAATTGTACTCAAAGAGGATCATTTCAGGGAAAAATAAATACTTATGGGGGGTATATATATGTGTAATTTTACAGCAATGGATTGTTACCTGTTTGGTCAGGCAACACACTATGATATCTACAAGAAGATGGGTGCTCACTTAGCTGAGCGCAAAGGGAAAAAAGGAGTGTGCTTTGACGTCTGGGCGCCACATGCGAGGGAAGTATACGTGTTTGGTGAGTTTAACGACTGGAATGAGACCAGTCATGAGATGAAGCGTGTAGAGCCGGAAACCATGGGAGTGTATGAGCTTTTTGTACCGGGAGCGCAAAAGGGTCAGATGTATAAGTTTATTATAGTCACTGAACAGGGTGATAAGCTGTACAAGGCGGATCCATACGCAAACTACGCAGAGCTTCGTCCGGGAACAGCGTCAATCATCACAGATATCGAGCACTTCACATGGACTGACAAAGAGTGGATGGATAAGAGAGCAGCAAAGTCAGATGCTGATGTATATTCTTCACCTATGGCTATATATGAGTGTCATCCGGGCTCATGGATGAGACATCCGGGCAGGGATGATGAGGGCTTTTATACATACAGGGAGCTTGCAAAATCACTCATATCCTATGTGAAAACTATGGGATATACACATATTGAGCTTATGGGTATTTCAGAGTATCCGTTTGATGGCTCATGGGGATATCAGGTGACAGGCTACTATGCACCTACATCGAGGTATGGAGAGCCTGAGGATTTTGCATACTTTGTTGATCAGTGCCATAAAAATAATATCGGAGTAATCCTCGACTGGGTACCTGCACATTTCCCAAAGGATGCGCATGGACTTGCCAATTTCGACGGAACAGCCACATATGAGTATGCAGACCCAAGAAAGGGAGAGCATCCCGACTGGGGCACAAAGATATTTGACTACGGTAAGAATGAAGTAAAGAACTTCCTTATCGGAAGTGCATTGATGTGGATAGAAAATTACCACGTAGACGGACTCCGTGTGGATGCAGTTGCGTCAATGCTTTATCTTGACTATGGAAAGAGCGACGGACAGTGGGTGCCAAACAAGTTTGGAGGCAATAAGAACCTCGAGGCAGTAGAGTTTTTCAAGCATATCAATACACTCATACTTGGAAGAAATCACGGAACTGTAATGATAGCCGAAGAGTCTACCGCATGGCCAAAGGTAACAGGCAAGGTAGAGGAAGACGGACTGAACTTCAGCTACAAATGGAACATGGGATGGATGCATGACTTCCTTGATTATATGAAGCTGGATCCATATTTCCGTAAAAATAACCACAACAAGATGACATTTGCGATGAGCTATAATGAGAGTGAGAAATATATTCTGGTACTGTCACATGATGAGGTGGTACATCTGAAGTGTTCTATGCTCAACAAAATGCCGGGCTTAGAAGGGGATAAATTCAAGAACCTCATGGCAGGATATGCATTTATGATGGGACACTGTGGAAAGAAGCTTCTTTTCATGGGACAGGAGTTTGCACAGAAGCACGAGTGGAGTGAGGAAAGAGAACTCGACTGGTATCTGCTTGAGAATCCGGAGCATAAAAAGATCCAGAACTGGGTAAAGGAGCTGCTTCACCTCTATAGGAGAAACCGCTGTCTGTATGAGCTGGATTCAAGCTGGGAAGGCTTTGAATGGATAAATGCAAACGATGCAGACAGAAGTATCTTCAGCTTTATCAGAAAGAGCAAGGATGGCAAGAATAATATGCTCTTTGTCATCAATTTCACACCGGTAGAGAGACCTGATTACAGAGTAGGAGTGCCAAAGCACAAGACATATCAGCTCGTTTTAGATAGTGAGGATCCTAAGTTTACCGGCAAAACGGTAAAAGAGCCTGTAAAGAAGGCTGCAAAGGGCAGAGGCAAGGCAGCAAAACAGTCATATAAGAAGCTGGACTATAAGGCAGTCAAATCAGAGTGTGACGGCAGACCATTTTCATTTGCTTATCCACTTGCGCCTTACGGAGTTGCTGTATTTAAATACTAATATACCGGTAAATAGCAGGGTAAAGGACCGCGCCAATTTAGGGCGCGGTCTTTATTTTTGAGTATTATATGTCGATATATAATAAAAAGATAACTATTCAGAACCACCCCCTCACATATGAGAAAAAAATATCCATAAATAAAGGCTGCAGAGATGGTATATATGCAGGGCACGGAGCAGGAAATATGCAGATAGAGAATTTGATTAATAAAAGCACAGATACGAAAAATACGGACACAAAAACCATAAATGACATGACAGCGGGTATGCGTGTGTCAGACTACATAAAGACAGACAGCAGTGACAATATGTCAAAAAAGGCGGCTGTTGTCGGTTCGTCAAATTCTGTTGATATGTCGGATACGATATATGCAAGACCACAGGCGAAAAACGAAGCCGGGAACAACAATGGCACAGTTATGGCAGAAAATCTGCTAAATGACATGAATCAGACCTCAGAAAACAGGCGAAATGATATGATTGTCACTGCAAGCACCACCACGAGTGATGATTACAAAGCTGCAAAGGATGACGGCTACGATGTCATTGTCACTGAGACCGATAAGATAAAAGCAGTGCTGGCAAAGGCAGGTGTAGATATATCCATATATGGAGATGATCTGAGCAAGGAGCAGCTCACAGACATCACGGGAAGCCAGACTGAAGCGGCCATGCTTGTCAATCAGATGAAAGCATATGATATTCCTGCTACAGATGATAATATAAAGGCAGGTACAGATGCCATAGACCGGGCAAAGAGCCTTACAAATATATCCAATGGGACAAAGGCATATCTGGTCAGAAATAACATGAATCCGACGGTTTCCAATGTATACAAGGCTACGTACAGCAGCAGTCAGGTACAAGATTACAGGCAGAAAACCAAAATGACGGAGATATCAGATGAGCTGTTTGAGGAGCTTAAGCCACAGCTTAAACAGATATTAGAGGAAGCTCATATAGACAGTAGTGATGAGAATCTGAATCAGTGCAGATGGCTGATAGATGAAGATATAGCCGTTACACCTGATAATGTGCTGCTTGCGAATCAGGTAGACTGCATCAACGCAGCAGAAGAAAATGTGAGCAGTGATTTTTATGCAAGGGCAGTGACAGAAGCACTGGCAATGGGAAAAAAGGCTACAGATGCTACAATGTCACAAGATGGTCTGACATTTGACATGGCAAAGAAAGCCTGTGATGTATTAGGTGAGGCGACCGCAGATGACATTGTCACATTAGAGTCAGATAACATACCTGTCACGATAGAGAATCTGTCAAAGCTTATAGCTGCAAGGGGCAAGGATAGTGCAGCATCGCAAGCCTCAGCAAATAAAGCTGTGGATAATCAGATTACAGACAGCCGGGAAGCAAGGCTTGTGACAGCTCAAAGAAAGCTTGAGGAAGCGAGACTTTCCATGACAGCAGAAGCCAACCTTTCACTCATAAAAAAAGGAGTTTCAATAGACACAGAGCCTATTGAACGTGTAGTGGAGCTGCTTAAGCAGCAGGAAAATAAATACTACGGAGCGCTGTTTGGTGAGAGCAGTGTAGAGGCATCTGATGATAGGGTACGTATGTACAATAATGTCTGTGATATTTTCAATCAGATGAAGCAGCAGCCGGCGTATGTACTGACCCTGGAATCCGCTGATGACACTGTGTATGAGCTGTATACAGCAGGCAAAGCAATGAAGCAGTCATTAGAAGCAGCAGCCTCAGGATATGAGACTCTTATGACATCACCGCGGGCAGATATGGGAGATAGTATGTCAAAAGCATTTCAGAATGTGGATGATATACTTAAAGAGCTTCAGATAGATACATCTGAAAGCAATCGCAGGGCTGTGCGGATACTTGCGTACAATAGTACCGACATCACAGAGGACAATATAAAGCAGATAAAGTCTGTAGATGAGCAGGTGCAGAGAGCATTCAGCGATATGACACCGGCGGTGACGATTGAGATGATAAAAAGAGGCATATCACCGCTTGATATGAGCATGAGTGACATAAGTGACACTGCCAGACGGATAAAATCAGAAAATCCTGACGAAAAGGATGAGAAATTCAGCGAGTTTCTCTGGAAGCTTGAAAAGAAAAATGAAATCTCAGAGGAGGAAAGAGACTCATATATAGGCATATACAGGCTTATTTCACAGGTGGAGCAGTCAGATGGTGCTGTGATAGGCTCACTTGTTAATCAGGGAGCAGATATTACAATGAAAAATCTGCTTACAGCGGTCCGGGTACGAGGAAAGAGTGCCATGGACTATAAGGTGGACGATACCTTTGCCGGAGTGGACAGTGTAAGCAGTGGCATTAAAATTGACTCACAGATAGAAAGCGCATATCATACAAACTGCCTAAGGGATGTGCTTGATACACTTTCACCTGAGAAAATGGAGTTTGTGCAGTATGACAGCTGGCTTGATATGACTCCGGAGCAGTTAAGGCAGGCTGTATATGAGGCAGACGAGGATAACGCACTGTCAGAGCAATATGCCACAGAACAGCTAAGACAGTTCAATCAGGCAGTTTCGGTGCCTGAGAACGTATATGCTTTTCTAGAGAAATATGATGTAAAAACAACCGCGGTAAACCTCATGGCTGCGTCACGGCTAATGAAAAATCCGTCAGAGGCAGTAAGAAATCTCTGGGAGCGTGGAGACAGTGCTACGGCAAGGGCTCTTTTGGATGAGACTCTCAGACGGTTTTCTGAGTCGGTCAAAAATCCAAAGGAGCTTGCGCAGGCGCAGGAAACGCTGGCTGATACAGCAGAGCATGTTATGGATTCGATGATTATAGAGGATAGGCACACCGGTTCAATAGACCTCAGACAGATGAAGCTATTATGCAGTCAGCTAAGGATAGCTTCAAATATGTCGAGACAGGAAAACTATATTGTACCAATAGAGACTGCAGACGGGGTCACAGGTATGAAGCTTAGTATAGTAAGAGGCGAGGATAAAAAGGGCATGGTTGACATATTCCTTGAGGATAAAAAATGCGGCAGGGTAGCTGCATATTTTGAGGCAAAGGAAAACTCAGTATCTGCTATGATAGTCACAGACGATGAGCAGACTAAAAAGCTGTTTGAAGACAATATCACTATGTTTGAGGCAGGAATAAGTGATGGTGAACAGCGTGTGCGCATAGATGTGGCACTGGAGCATGATATATCTGCAAAAGAGTCTAAGATGTCAGATATGAAATCGAATACTGAGTCAGATAATGAGACTAAAAAGCAGCTTGATGGCAGTGAAAGTGTCCAGACAACCAGACTATATCACATCGCAGAGCAGTTTATTGTAAATGTCCAGAGGGTGATTGCGCAAGATAGTCTGTAACACCGATATATATTGCATGTGCCAGGTCATCCTGATAGTTTTTGTCAGTAAGAAGAAGTGTCTCAGCAGGATTACTCAAGAATCCACATTCTACGATTACGGTCGGGGATGTGGATTTTTTAAGTATAAAGTATTCTTTATTGGGCTTAATGCTTCGTGGCTTTGCGACACAAAGAGAAGTGTTTAAAGCTCCAAGGACAGAGGATGCGAGCTCTTTTCCTGCATCAGAGGCTTCATAATAGAATACCTGTGGACCGCAGCTTGAACTGTCCTCAAAGCTGTTTTGATGGATACTGATGCTGACTGCCACATTGCTTTTAGACATCAGGGCAGTTCTCTTTGTCAGATCATCTGTCTTTGGATGCTTGGAATTATCCGGGGCGAGATCACAGTCGGTGGTTCTGGTCATGACAACAGTAAAGCCTCTGTTTTCAAACAGTTGTTTAAGAGCCATTGCAATACTCAGGTTGACATCCTTTTCCATGACGCCGGAGGTGGAAATCTTACCGGGATCACTTCCACCATGTGCTGGTTGTAGTTTACGCAAATTGTGATATGTATTCCCCAGTATATATGGGGAGTTAGAAATGTATTGAGATTAGATAGCCTTTTTCTCCAAGTCCTCACAGTAAACGCTTGAAAATAAATGTTCCAGTTCATTTCCGAAGTTGTATGAGATTTTAAGTTTGCGGTTTTCATAAACTGTTATCTGGTCTATCATTTCCACAATAATATCTCTGTCTAATTCTTCAATGTCTTTCAGTTCCAACAACCGCCTTAACCACGGTGTTTCAAAAACATCTTCTGTTACACTTTCCTTTTTCTTTTCTTCCAGCGTTTCAATCTGTTTGGAGTAAAGCGTTTCTTTTTGTTGATAGTCCTCTCGATAAGAAAGAAATTCTTCTTTAGAAATCAGTTCGTCTTTGTAATCTTCATAAATTGACTTTTTCAACTTCTTCACTCTTTCAAGCTCTGCTTTTAACTTTGTCAGTTCTATGTCTGTTGATTTTCTGATTTTTGTTGCTGTGAAAGATTGTGATTTTACAAGTTCCTGCAAGTTCTCTACATTGCGGATAATCTGCTTTAAATCTCCCAGCACAATATCATTCAATACTTGAAACGGGAGCGTGTGCGGAGTGCAATAATCTTTTCCACTTCTTTTGTAAGTTCCACAATAGAATGAATAGGACTTACTTCCGTCAGCACGTCGCCAGAAATTTTTCATCATTGCCCGACCACAATCGCCACACTTGATAAAACCTGCAAAGATATTTTTATTTGTTTCTAAATCAATATCCCTATGCTTTTTCGTCAGCAGTTTTTGTACCTTATCCCACAGTTGACGGTCTATAATCGGCTCATGTGTATTTTCAACCCTTATCCAGTTTTCTTTCTCAACTGGACGCTGTTTGCTTCTCATACGTTGATGTTTCTTTCCTTGTACCATATTTCCAATATAAAGCTCATTTTGTAACATCACTTTAATCGTGGAATACGTCCAATAAGAAGTTTTCTCTAAACGGTTGCAATTTTTGTAATTTTCGCCGTTGAGCTTTTTATATTCCGACGGACAAAGGATACCCTCTGCATTTAGTATTTTGGCAATGCTTTGTTTTCCTACTCCTTGTGCATACATAGTAAATACTCTTTTTACAACTTCGGACGCATATTCATCAATCACAAGTTTATTTTTATTTGCAGGAGATTTCTTATAACCATAACTTGTAAAAGCTCCGATAAATTCTCCTGCTTTCTGCTTTGATTTTACAGTCGCTTGAATTTTATTAGAAATATCTCTGGCATACTGTTCGTTGAATATATTTTTAATAGGAAGTAACATATCGTATGCCTGCTTCATACTATCAATATTATCTGTTACAGAAATAAAACGAACATTAAGCTCTGGAAATATTCTTTCCAAATATCGCCCCGTATCAATGTAATCTCGTCCAAAACGGGAAAGGTCTTTTACAACAACACAATTTACCTTGTTATCTTCAATGTCAGCAATCATTCTATGAAAGTCTGGTCTATTAAAATTCGTTCCCGTAAAACCGTCATCAATATAAACATCATATAAGATAAAGTCATCATGCTTGTTCACATATTCTGTTAAAAGTTTTCTCTGATTTCCTACACTATCGCTTTCTTCCTTATCTCCGTCCTCTCGTGATAATCTGATATAAATAGCCACGTTAAATAAGTTTGAACCTTTTTGATAAATCATTTTTCCACCTATTCAACTGCCGTACCTATGATAATATTATACCATAAAGTACGGCTTCTTTCCATTGTTTTCAAGGGTTTTACCCTCTTGATAGTCCTTTTTTTACATGAGATTTCACGATACGGACAAGCAATTCCTCTACGGAAAATTTACCTAAAAATTCCCGTTCTACGATATATTGTGCAGGTTCTTTTTTAGCCAAGTTATCAGCCCCCTTAGTCAGCTATCTATTCTCAACATACGCACATAGGCTTATCCAATATGCGTATTTTTCACAATGTTACAGAAGCAGACAGACGGCTTTGGAAAGCTCCATTAGTATCTCAACTATTCCCATTCTT
>OJON01000711.1_pt1 | contig 21054 bp, 16 predicted proteins | sample 1598031 | NCBI WGS metagenome assembly OJON01 (sample SAMN01915216, study PRJEB22387) | human gut metagenome | isolation source: stool | host: Homo sapiens | place: USA | reverse complement strand
GATGAGGCCACTGCGGATAGCGCGGCGGTGGAATCCGCCTCCGAAAACAACTAATCGCGGCGGCAAAGCGCTGCTGCGCGGCCCGGAAAACTCCGGGCCGCTTTTCTTTTGATTTTCTCTGCGTTCATTAAACCAGTTTTCGTCAATGGGCGATTCAGCGAGGGATCCCGTCACGCGGCGGCTGCGTTCTTTGGCCGGCTCAGATGCCAGATCATGCCGATGGCAAAGCCGATGACCGCCGGGAGCAGCCAGCCCAGATTCTTGTCGAACAGCGGGAGATTGGCTGCGGCGAACTGAATGGGCGCGTCCAGATGGAGGGCCGTCTGCGCGGAACCCGGCAGGGTCTTCATAAAGTCGAACAAAGCGGCGATCCATGTGGGGATCATCACGGCGATGTACACAATGCGGTCATGCCCGAAAAATCTGCCGATAAACGCCAAGGTGATCAAGGCGATGGCAGGGGGATAGATCAACATGAGCACTGGGATGGAATAGTTGATAATGGCACTGAGGCCCACGTTGGAGACAGCGAAGGAAAAAGCCGTGAACAGAATGGCCCAACCCCGATAGGAGAACTTTCCGCCGGTCATCTTGTCGAAGGTCTCCGCGCAGGCGGTGACCAGGCCGATGGAGGTTTTCAGGCAGGCGAAGGTAATGGTAACCGCCAGAATAAGCTGTCCCACGCCGCCCAAGTAATGCCCGGCAATCTGCGTCAGGGCCACGCCGCCGTTTTCAGACAGTTCAAACAGCCCTCTGGACTGAGCGCCCACCAGAATGGACACCACATAGATCAGTGCCATCAGCAGGCCCGTGAGGAGACCGGAGGAGAGCACGTCCTCCGCGATGGCGTCATCATTGGTCACGCCCATGCGGCGGATCACGTCAATCACCACGATGCCGAAGGCCAGACCGGCGATGGCGTCCATGGTGCCGTAACCCTCGATCAGAGAGGGGAAAAATGCGTCACTCTGATAGGCCGCCACCGGCTCCACGGCAGACGCGGCGGCACCGGGGGCCAGCAGCGCCGCGATCATCAGCACGGCAAAGAAGATCAGGAAAATAGGATTGATGATCTTGCCGATCCAGACGGTGATCTTGCCGGGGCGCAGGGAGAAAAACAGTACGAAGGCGAAAAACACGGCGGAGAAGATCAGCAGATACAGCCATTCCGCCCCGCTGTCCCCCAGCATGGGCGCGACGCCGGTGGTAAAGGACACCGTGGCGCATCTGGGAATGGCGAACAGCGGCCCGATGGTCAGATACAGCAGACAGGTGAAGAAGATGCCGTATCCCTTGCTCACCTTGCCGGCGAGGGTCTGTAAACCGTCGGAATGGGTGATGCCGATGGCGGCCACACCGAAAACGGGGATCCCCACCGCCGTAATGATAAAGCCGATCATGGCGGGAATGGCGTTCCGGCCCGCCATCTGTCCCAGATGGACCGGGAAGATCAGATTGCCTGCGCCGAAAAACATGCCGAACAGCGTCCCGGCCACCAAAAGCTTCTGCCGGATCGTCAGCTTCTTCGTTGTCATGGAACATCATCTCCTTTATGGGTCTTATCATATAGGAAACCCTTGCAAAAGAGAAACGCAGGGTTATAATAGTTATATGACAAATCGTAATACATAGTTGAAGGAGGGAACCATGGACAGCAAAAAGCTGGAGATCCTGATGACGGCAGTGAACCTGGGCAGCTTTTCCAAGGCCTCCGAGGTGGTGGGTTACACACAGTCCGGCCTGACCCACCTCATCAACGGTCTGGAGCGGGAGATCGGCATGGCCCTCATTCGCCGGGACCACAGCGGCATTTCCCTGACAGAGAACGGTAAGGCTCTTCTGCCCGCCATCCGGGATTACCTCAGCGCCACGGCGAAGCTGGAAAACCAGATCGCCGCCATCACGCAGAAAAAGGCGGAGACCATCCGTGTGGCAGCCTACGCCAGCCTTGCCATGCACTGGATGCCGGAGATCCTGTACCGGTTCCGCCGGGTGTGCCCGGACACCGACGTGGATCTACGGATGGTGGACCACGAATTGGAGCCCTTTGAGCTGCTGGAGGAAGGCCGCACCGATGTGATTTTCGCCGCAAGGCAAAGCCATGTCAACTGCGACTGGACACCGCTGTACAATGACATTATGTACGCCATCCTCCCGGAGGATTACCCCACCGGGGGACGGGACTCCTTCCCCATCGAGGAATTTGACGGAAAGGAATTTCTGATGCCCTACGGTCGGTTCGACATTGACGTGAACGCCGCCCTCAGTCCCAAGGGCGTCCGACCCCAGATCCGCCCCTGTCACGTGGACGATGAAACGGTGATCCGCATGGTCAGCAAGGGACTGGGCGTCTCCATGATGACGGAGATCATGATGCGCGGCAGGACGCAGGGTGTCCAGACGCTGCCGGTCACGCCGCGGGCAGGCCGGGAATTGGGCATGGGGATGCCTCTGCGGAAAAATATGCCGGAGGAGGTCCTCCGTCTGCGGGACTGCGTGCTGGATTTCATCCACGAACTGTGACCAACCGGCGCTCCCCTGTTGTGATTCCATTAAAAATCAGCTATACTGAAATTCAAATTCTAAAAAAGGCGGTAGAGCCATGAATCTCTGCGACGAACTGACGATCCGGATGCTGCTGGAACGCCACGGCTTCCATTTTTCCAAATCCATGGGGCAGAATTTCCTCATCGACCCCCAGATCCCCGCTGACATTGCGGCAGCGTCTCAGGCAGACGAGACCTGCGGCGTGCTGGAGATCGGCCCAGGCATCGGCCCTTTGACGTCCGAGCTGGCTCAGCGGGCCGGCAAGGTGGTCTCCATTGAACTGGACCGGGCGCTGCTGCCCATTCTGGCAGAGACCATGGCCCCTTATTCTAATGTGGAGATCGTCCCCGGAGATGTGACCCGGTTGGATCTCAAGGCCCTGATCGGCGAAAAATTCGCTGGCCTGCGGCCCATCGTCTGCGCCAACCTGCCCTACAACATCACCACGCCCGTGCTGACCGCGCTGGTGGATATTCCCGCCATCGAGTCCATCACCGTCCTGATCCAGAAGGAGGCCGCCCAGCGGCTCACCTCCGCCAAAGGCAGCGCCGACGGCGCGTTCCCCCTGCGGCTGCAATACGAAATGGAAACAGAATGTCTCTTTGACGTCCCCCCGGAGAAATTTCTGCCCGCCCCCAAGGTGACCTCCACCGTTCTGCGGTGCGTCCGCCGGAAGGAGCCGCCGGTGGCCGTCCGGGATGAGGCGTTTTTCTTCCGGGTCATCAAGGGAGCCTTCCTGCTGCGGCGAAAAACCCTGTCCAATTCCCTGTCCGCTGCCCTGCCGGGGTGGGACAAGGCCGCCATTGCCGACGCCATCGCAGCCTGCGGCCTGCCTGCATCGGTCCGGGGAGAGGCGTTGACGTTAACGGAGTTCGCTGCCCTGACAGACGCGCTGGCGGAGCGGAAATAACCGCCGCCCTGCCGCAAAAAGTCACAAAAGGAACTGTCCTCTTTGCCGGAACTTGTCATCTTCATAACTTGCTTTTTCCCCTGCGTTCCAGTATCATACAGTTATCAACCATGATTACAAGGAGGTATCCCGATATGTCCACAAAGGCCTATTATCCCAGAGCCGAGATCGGTCCCGGCCAGGTGGGTTTTTCCAAGACCCGTTCCATCATCGAAGCTCCGTTCTACGGCAACAATGTCATCAAGGTCAACACCTTGAAGGAAGCCTATGAGCTGGCCAAAAATTCTCCCGGCACCGTGGTCACCGATATGCCCGTCTACCGGGGCGAGGAATTCGGTCTGGAACCGGACGCCAAGGTCCTGCTGTTCAATGACGGCTCCATCACCGGCCGCTACGCCCCCGCCCGCCGCATCACCGGCAAGCCCGGCGTGGACACCGCCGCCCTGGATAAGATCGTCATGGACGCCGTGTACGACACCCGCTGGAAGACCATGTATCACGCCGAGGTGTTCATCGGTCTGGACCCCGAGTTCATGGTGAAGGCCCATCTGCTGATCCCTGAGGGTGAGGAAAACCTCCTCTACAACTGGATGCTGAACTTCCAGTATATGTCCACGGAATATGTGAAGATGTACAAGAACTCCAAGCCCGTAGGCGACGGCAAGGAGCCTGACATCTACATCTTCTCCGATCCCCAGTGGACCGGTGCCCCCGGTCAGGAAAAGGTCTGCGACCCCAAGTGCCTGTGCTACTTCAACACGGAGACCAACTGCGCCGCCATCCTGGGTATGCGCTACTTCGGCGAGCACAAGAAGGGCACCCTGACCCTGGCCTGGGCCATCGCCAACCGCAATGGCTACGCCAGCTGCCACGGCGGTCAGAAGGAATACACCCTGGCGGACGGCCACAAGTTCGTCTCTGCCGTGTTCGGTCTGTCCGGCTCCGGCAAGTCCACCCTGACTCACGCCAAGCACGGCGGCAAGTATCCCTCCATCAAGGTGCTCCACGATGACGCCTTCATCATCAACTCCGATACCTGCGCCTCCATTGCTCTGGAGCCCACCTATTTCGACAAGACCGCCGACTATCCCGTGGATTCCCCGGACAACAAGTACCTGCTGACAGCGCAGAACTGCTCCGCCACGCTGGACGAGGACGGCAAGGTGGTGCTGGTCACCGAGGACATCCGCAACGGTAACGGCCGGGCCATCAAGTCCAAGCTCTGGTCCCCCAACCGGGTGGATAAGATTGAATCCCCCGTCAACGCTATTTTCTGGATCATGAAGGACCCCACTATTCCCCCCATCGTGAAGCTGAAGGGCGCGTCTCTGGCCTCTGTCATGGGCGCTACGCTGGCCACCAAGCGTTCCTCCGCCGAGCGGCTGAAGGAGGGCGTGGACCCCAACGCTCTGGTGGTGGAACCTTACGCCAACCCCTTCCGCACCTACCCGCTGGTGAATGACTACGAGAAGTTCAAAAAGCTGGTGGCCGAGAAGAACGTGGCGTGCTACATCATCAACACCGGTGACTTCATGGGCAAAAAGGTCCAGAAGGAGGATACGCTGGGTATTCTGGAATCCGTAGTTGAGGGCCGTGCGGAATTCAAGCCCTGGGGGCCCTTCTCCGACATTGAGATCATGGAGTGGGACGGCTTCGTGCCCGACCTCACCGACAAGGGCTATGTCGCCCAGATGCAGGCCCGTATGCAGGACCGCCTGAACTACGTGGAGGGCCTGAAGGACACTGAGGGCGGCTTCAATGCCCTGCCGGACGATGCCGCCGACGCCATCCGCAAGGTGGTGGAGCAGGCCAACAGCCTGTAAGCAGCATTTCCGCAAGTAAATACGGATACGCAAAGGGAGCGTGTTCCGAAACCGGAACATGCTCCCTTTACTTGTTTTCCCGGGAAACATCCGTCAAAGCGCGCTCGTTCCCAGCAAGCCGCCAAAAGCTCACAAAAACCGGCCTGCCCGCAATTTTGCGGACAGGTCGGTTTCTCAGTTCAAGCTGTTCACGCTCAATCTTCCAGAAGATAGACAGTGCCCGTCCGGCGGCCGAACTGGATGCACTCCTGATAGCTCTCCATATACAGATCGATCTTGGGACCCTTCATGCCGGTGTCCTCGGCACGGGTCAGGCCGTATTCCATACCCTTGGCCACAACGTACAGATCGGATCCCAGAGGGAACACCCGCTTATCCACGGCGGCCACGCCCTTATGGACGGTGGTGCCGGTGGCGGTACGGGTCCCTACGCCGTCATACCCGGCGGTATAGGCGGTGGCGGTGACGGTGACAGCCTTGCTGAATTTCATAGTGCCGCCAGAGGCGAAGGTCAGGTAGCCGGAGCCGTCGCTCTGGGTGGTGACGTTCACCAGCTTGTCATCCGGCTCCACATAGGAGACCGCCGTTCCCCGTTCCACCACCTCCGTTACGCTGGTGGTGGAAATTTCCTCTACATACTGGCTGGTGACCAGCTCGCCGCTGACCCAGGTCTGCTCATAGATGGCTGTGTGCTGGCCGTCCATACCCTTCCGGGCCACCCGTTCCTCGCCCTTGGGCAGGTCCGGTGTATCCCGGTAAACCGTTTCGTGCTCCGCCTTTTCCGTCACCCGCTCGAAAACCGTCAGGTGATCGGAGATCGTCAGCATCACGCTGTTTTCCATCAGCTCGATGCCCACCATCTCCCGGGAACCGGGGATAATATCCATACGGGAAAGGAACTGCTTCACCGTTTCCTTCCGGGCGGTGGCAGTGATGGTCTCGCCGCCCCGGCGGACAGTCACCATGGTACCCTCCGTCAATACGGCGTTTTCACCGCTCTTGCCGGTATCCAGGTTCAAAAGCAGGGATTCGATGCCGGAATGGCTGTCATCCAGCGCTGCGGACTGCTCTCCGTCGCTGAACAGATACAGGGCTTTAGCCCAGCCCGTGGCGCCCGCCATGGTGACGGACAACAGCAGCAACAGAGTCAGACAGCGGCACAGCCATACCGTTTTTGGAGTGCGTAAATGTCGCAAATGTAAGACCTCCTGACAGCGCCAGATAGCGCCGTTACTGTTTTGTTACTTTTGTAATTTATCCAAAACTGGGTCTAAGTATACCTCCATCTCCCACTTTTGTCAAGTTTTCGCCCATTCCACGATTTTATGTCCACCACAATCCCACAAAAACACGATTTTCATTTTTTGGATTTCTCCAACCTTGATCCGTAAAAGTTACAATTTGTAACCGATTTTCTGGTAAAAAAGTACCGGTATCCGAAACCGGACACCGGCGCTTTTTCGGGTGTACGCTGCCTCTCAGCCCTGGACCTCCGGGGTGAAGCCCAGATTCTCCAGCTCGCTGACGGCGGTCTTGACGCAGTTCTCGCAGCCGTCGATGGTGACGTTCTTCGCCGCCAGATCCACCCGGAAGGTCAGTTCCGCGGCGGTGAGGGCGTTGGTGATGCGCTTTACACAGTTTTCGCACATCATGTCGGGTACTTTAATCGTTGTCATTTCAAATTCCTCCTTAAAATATTGGATGCTCATTTCATCATTTTCTGAATGGTGGCCACCAAATCATCCACCACGTCCAGATCACCCTTTTGAATGTCCGTCACCACACAGGTGCGGATGTGCCGGGCCAGCAGTTCCCGGTTGAAGGCGTTCAGCGCCGACTGGATGGCGGAGACCTGGGTCAGGATATCCGTGCAGTAGGCGGAATTCTCCACCATCCCCCGGACGCCCCGTACCTGCCCCTCAATGCGGCTGAGCCGCTGCAACAGGGCTTCCTCCTCTGTCCGCTCCCGGACCTTCCGCCGCTGGGAACAGCAGCAGTTTTTTGTTTCCTCTGCCATTGCTTCCTCCTTTTTACAGCTTCACGGTGCCCAAACGCAGGGCGTTGCCCACCACGCACACGGAGCTCAAAGACATGGCGGCGCCCGCGAACATGGGGGAGAGCAGCGGCCCGCCCAAGGCGTACAGCAGTCCGGCGGCGATGGGGATACCGATGGTATTGTAGCAGAATGCCCAGAACAGATTTTGCTTGATGTCCCGCAGGGTCAGGGCTGACAGCCGCAGCGCCCGGGGCACATCCTCCAGATCCGAGCGCATCAGCACGATGTCGGCGGCTTCGATGGCAATGTCGCTGCCGCTGCCGATGGCACAGCCCACGGTGGCGGCGGTAAGGGCCGGGGCATCGTTGATGCCGTCCCCCACCATCATCACCTTGCGGCCTGCCGCCTCCAGCTTTTGCACGTGGACCGCCTTTTCCTCCGGCAGCACCTCCGGGATCACCTCGTCCACGCCTACAAGGGCGCCGATGTGCTCTGCGGCGGCGCGGCTGTCTCCCGTGAGCAGCACCACCCGGAGGCCCTGCTTGCGCAGAGCAGCGATGGCGGCGGCGCTGGTCTCCTTCACCGGATCCGCCACGGAGATCAGCCCCAGCAGCGCCCCGTCAGCGGCGAAGAACATGGGCGTTTCCCCCTGTCCCGCCAAGGCGTCAGCCTTTTCGGAAAGGGCGGAGATGTCCACGCCGCTTTCTTCCATCAACCGGCGGTTACCCGCCAGCACCGTCCGTCCGGAGAGGGCCGCCCGAAGGCCCCGTCCGGGGAGCAGTTCAAAATGCTCCGGCTGCTTGCCGGTAGATAGTTTTTTCTCCTGCGCCGCCTGTACGATGGCCGCCGCCAGAGGGTGCTGGGATATGGATTCCACCGCCGCCGCGATGGTCAGCAGCCCCTCCGCCGTACCGCCTGCGGGACAGACCTCCGTAACGGCAGGCTCGCCCTTTGTCACGGTGCCGGTCTTGTCCAGCACCACGGTATCCACGGAGTGGGTCACCTCTAAAATTTCACCGGAGCGGATCAGGATGCCGTGTTTCGCACCCAGACCGGTGCCCACCATGATCGCCGTGGGCGTAGCCAGACCCAGCGCACAGGGGCAGGCGATCACCAGCACAGAGGTGAACACCCTCAGGACAAAGGCAAAGTCCTTCCCAGCAATGGCCCAGATCACCGCCGCCAGCACGGCGATGGCAATGACTGTGGGAACGAAAATCCCCGCCACCTTGTCCGCCGTCCGGGAGATGGGGGCCTTTTTGCCCTGAGCGTCCTCCACAAAGCGGATGATCCGGGAGAGAGTGGTGTCCTCCCCCACCCGTGTGACCTTCACATACAGCACGCCGTTCTCATTGACGCTGCCGCCGATGACCTCGCTGCCCTCCGCCTTTTCCACCGGCAGGCTTTCGCCGGTGAGCATGGCCTCGTTGACGCTGCTCTCGCCCTTGGTCACCACACCGTCCAGCGGGATCCGGGCGCCGGGCTTTACCAGCAGCACGTCCCCGGCCTTGACAGAGGACGTGGGTACCTCCTTGCCGCTGTCCGCTAAAAGGGCAGTGTCCGGCGTCAGCCGCATGAGGGCGGTGATGGCACTCTTGGTCTTTTTCATGTTCCGGCTCTCCATGAACTTCCCCAGCGACACCAGCGTCAGCACCACGGCGGAGGATTCGTAGTAGAGATTATGCACATGGCCGTGAACATCGTCGGTGATCAAAAACATCATCACCACACTGTATACAAAAGAGCAGGCAGAGCCGATGGCCACCAGCGAATCCATGTTGGGATTCCCGTGGAACAGTGCCTGAAAGCCGTTGATAAAGAAATTCCGCCCGCAGTAGAGCACCGGGATCGCCAGCATCAACTGCAAAACGGCGAAGTTCATGGGGTGGGTGTGCATGGAAAACAGATCCGGCAGCGGCAGGGCGGGCAGTCCGAAGGGCAGCATCTGCCCCATGGACACATACAGCAAAGCACAGGAAAAGATAGCCGAAACGATCAGTTCCCGCTTTTTTCGCCGCAGTTCCAGTTCCTCCGGGTCCTCGCCGGTCTGGACCGGAGCCGCTTCCTGCTTTTCCTGATGGAGCTTGGCCCCGAAGCCCGCCTTCTCCACCTTGGCGATGATCTGCTCCGGCGTCACCTGCGTTTCGTCGTAGACGATGGTCATGCGCTCCGCCACCAGATTCACGTCGCTGCGCTCTACCCCCGGCAGCCGCCGGGTCACTTTTTCCACGGACGCGCTGCATGCGGCGCAGTGCATCCCGGAAATGTCATATACTTCTTCCCGCATGGGGGTTCCTCCTTTGAGACGGTAAATTGCTTTCCTGTCGACCTTTCCCCAAACCGACATTCCTATTTCGTTTGCATCATATACCCCCACGGGGTATTTGTCAAGTAAAAAAACAACGCGGACAGGCAAACCCGTCCACGCCGTTTTCTGTTCCGTTCCTCCGCCCCGCTTCAAGCGCAGGTCACCCTTTGATGATCGTCATAACTGCCGGCAGCAGCATCAGGATCGCCAACGCGCCGGTGCCCCACACGATGTTGTAGCTGACGGAATCCTTATCCTTTTCCCGGCAGTCCAGTGCGGAGAGGAAGGCATATCCCGCCTCCAGGCCGAAGGCAAGCGCCGCGAACAGCGCAAGCCCCCGCCATTCCAGTGCGGACAGAGCGATATAGATGGCAAAGCCGATGCCGCCGATGATGGCCCCGGTGTTCAGCTCCTTGCCGGGTTTCAGCCAGATGTCTTTTTTCATATCTTCGTTCCTTCTTTTTCTTTAGTATCCGTTGACGATCACGTTCAGCACCTTGCCGGCCACCGTTCCGGCCACGGCGTTTCCGCCGCCGCCGTTTTCCACCAGCACCACAAAGGCGTAGGGTGCATCCTCGTTTCGCAGAAAGCCCGCGAACCAGGCGTGAGGCGTCTGTCCCGTCCCCACCTCTGCCGTGCCGGATTTTGCGCACAGTTCCATGTTGGGAAAGCGCTTGGTGCCGTAGGTCTCCGTCACGTTATTGGCCATAAAGTCCGCCACGGTGGCCGCCGTTCTGCTGTCGATCAGCTGTCCGGTGCGCTGAGTAATGTGGGGCAAAGACGGGATCCCCAGTGAGGACACCGTTTTCCGGATCAGATACGGTTCCGCCGCCTTGCCGCCGTTGGCAATGGCCCCCATCCACAACAGGAAGGCACAGGGGTTCACCTGATCGTGGTATTGGCCCACACCGGCCCAGCCCAGCTGCCCGTCGGCGATGCCGTCCCAGTTGAACGTGCCCTTGGCGGTGGGCAGGCCGTCCACGGAATATGTGCTGGTAAGCCCCGCCTTCTCCGTATACCGCCGCAGGGTATCTGCCCCCAGCTCCTCCGCGATCTGAGCAAAGGCCGCGTTGCAGGAGTGGGCGAAGGCCTCCTTCAGTGTCTGCTCCCCGTGGACGCCGGAGCAGGTGATGGTCTCGTCCCCGATCTGGACGCTGCCGGTGCAGTTCCAGGTCCGTGTCTCCGCGTCCGGCAGGTTCTCCAGTGCCGCCGTCAGGGTCACGGTCTTGAACACAGACCCCGGCACAAAGGCGGAGGAGAGAAACCGGTTCAGGTACGCGCCCTTATAACGGTCATTCTCTTCCAGATTCTTGGGCACATTCAGCGGGTCATAACTGGGAGCCGACACCATGCACAAAATTTCGCCGGTCTTGTAGTTATACACCGCCACCGTCCCGGCGCGGCCGCCCAAAGCCCTGTACGCCTCGTAGTTATACCGGGCGTCCAGGGTCAGGTACAAATTGCTGCCCCGCTCCGCGCCGAACGCGCCGTTCACCAGATCAAAGCCGGTCAGCTTGTCCGCGAAGGCGTTGAGAACGCCGGTGCCGATCTTGCCGTACAGATCTCCCACCGCGTGGAGGGTGGCCTTGCGGACGGTTTCGTTTTCATAGTAGGTGCGGTGGCCGTTTTCCACGGAGGACAGCACATCCCCGTCCCGGTCCAGCACCGTGCCGGAGATCAGCACGCCGTTGGAATCGTACAGATGGCGGTTAAAGGCAGAGGAGGCCCACTTGCCGCCCTCGGCAAAATATTTGATGAGGAACACGCTCATCCCCGCCGCCAGCAAAATCGCCAGTGCCATGCAGATCACGGCCCGTTTTTCAATCTTCCGCATGACCGTCCTCCTTTTCAAAGGCATCCTCTGCCTGTGCCGCCATACGGGCGGCTTCCTCGTCCAGCTTCCGCTCCGCCGCCCGGCCGATGGCAAAACTGGCGTCCGCACGGGTATCCATGGCTTTCAGATACGCCAGCAGCCCCCATGCCGACAGCATGGCGGAGCCGCCGTTGGACACGAAGGGGAAGGTCACGCCGGTGAGGGGCAGAAGATCCACGGAGCCGAACACATTCAGGCTGGTCTGAAACACCAGCAGAGAGCCTGCCGCGCAGGCGGCGATGGTATAAAAGCTGGATCGGCCAGTCCGGGAGGCGCGAACGGCGAACCATGCCAAGGTCAGGATGCAGGCCACCGCCAGCAGCGCGATGACCAGCCCCCATTCCTCGCATAACATGCCAAACACCAGATCCGTATCCCCGGCAGGGATACGCTCCAGCCAGCCGTTTCCGGCACCCATGCCGAACAGTCCGCCGGAGGCCGCCGCCGACATGGTGCGGGTCTGCTGATAGCCGGAGCCGGAGGCCGCCTCCCAGGCGTGGCCCCACGCGGCGAAGCGGCTCAGAATATAGGGCTTGAACTGTACGATGATCCCCGCGCCAAAGGCCGCGCCGCCGCAGATGAGGGCCAGAGTTGCGGCGTCCCCGGAGCGGAGATAGGCGATGACCAGGAAGGTCACAAAGAAGATGGCCGCCGTGCCGAAGTCGCTCATCAGCCCCAGCAGGCCGATGCACACGCCGGTGAGCACGATAAACAGCGCCAGGTTCCGGCGGCGGAACAGCCGTTCCAGCGTGGCGGAGCCTGCAAAAATATAGCAGATCTTGGCGATCTCCGAGGGCTGGAAGGATATACCGCCCAAGGTGACCCAGTTGGTCGCGCCGAATTTAGCCTTGCCCAGCACCAGCGTAATCCCCAACAGGCCGATGGCCCCGGCAGCCATGAGCCAGCGGCGCTTTTTCACCCGTTCCAGATCCCGCAGGAACAGACCCAGCGCCAAAAACAGGCCCATGCCCAGAACGATGGCCAAAAGCTGCTTGGGAAGGCTCCCCGGTGCGCTGGAAGCCGTCACCGCAAGGGATAACGTCGAAAGATAAAAGGCGATGGTCTCCAACTCAAAGCCCACGCAGCGGCCCAGCCGCAGCGCGGCGGCGTAAAGCCACATGACCACCGTGAGGGTCAGGAAGCAGATGGGGATCACCGGGCTGGCCTTCTCCCCCGCCGCCAATGTTAACTGAATGGCGGTCAAGATCTGAAATACCGTCAGCCACAAAAAAGAGGGCCACATGGCGGCGGGCCGCTCCGCCTGCCGCTTCTTTTCCAACTCCTCCCGCTCTCCTACCGTCTGCGGCAGAAACACCAGCGGCACACCGCCCAGGGTCAGGGTATCCCCCAGCTTCAACGGGGCCTGCTCTGTCACAGGGGTCCCGTTGACGGCGGTGCCGCCCTTGGAGCCAAGATCATACACCGTCCAGGCTCCGTCCTCACCACGGCACAGCGCCGCATGCTGCCGGGAGATGCTGGGATAGTTCAGAATCGCATCGGCGGATTTACCCCGCCCCAGAATATTTTCCCAGTGGGTCAGGGGGATACTGCCGCCGCCGGGCAGGCTCAACTGGGCCCAGACCTCCGGCGTGTGGGGGATTCGCAGCAGGGACCGGATGGCCCGCACCAGAATCAGCGCCGAAAGCACCGGAAACAGCAGCCGTGCAATGGCCGTGTACCAGCCGGTAATCAGAGGATGGGCACTCAGCCACAGGGACAGCGCAGAAAACAGTTCCTGCATCCCATTCCCTCCTTTCCGAAAAAACAGCTTCAGACCGAACCGGCGGAGTCTGTCTCCGTCAGCCGGAAATCAGGGTTATTATAGCATTATCCCAATAGCCTGTACACCCTTGCCGACGGAAAAACACAGTCTTTTGTTCTTTTTTCTGTTTTTCACTTGACCGTTTGTTAAAAATAGATTAAAATGATTATCCGTATGTACGAATATATGTCTACTCGGGGCGGGGACCGTTGTTTCCCGCCTTGATCTACCATCTATAAATAGGAAAGGCCGATCGATCATCATGAATCATCCATACAAAACAAGGGAAGGCGGCGCTACCGTCACCATCTTTGTCCCCTACGACTGCAAAAACCACTGCCCCTTCTGTATCAATAAGGAAGAATACGGGGACATGACCGGCTTCTCTCTGGAGAAGATTGTCCAGAGCATCCGCCGGATGGATGCCATCACCCCCAAATGCGATTTCGTCTTTACCGGCGGCGAGCCCTTTGCCGACATTGAAAAGCTCCAGATCATGCTGGATGAGATCCCCACTACCCACCGGGTGTTCATCAACACCACTCTGCCCGTCTCCAAATGTCAGACGGAGGAGGACATTCTGGCCTTTGCGGAGCGGAATAAGCACAAGATCACCTGCATCAATGTGTCCCGCCACATGCAGCACTATGTGGTGGAGTCCAATGACTCGCTGCTGACCCGGCTGCCGGTGCCCTTCCGGATCAACTGCGTTCTCTACAAGGATTATCCCAAGGAGAACCTGATCCCCTTCATTGAGCGCTTCCGCAAGCTTCCCGGCGCCAACATCCAGTTCCGCTTTGACTACACTGCCACCACTCCCGAAAACCTCTACGAGCCGGACAAGATCCTGCACGATCTGAAGGAGATCGCGGAATACACCGGTCTGGATGGCTGCCGGATGCGCTGCGGCTTCCACTTCGACTACAAGGGCATGGAGCTGACCTATCACAAGACCCTGCCCTACTCCACCATCGTGGAGACCGATCCCGCCGACGGCGTTACCTATGATATTCTCTATGACATCCTCATCAAGCAGACCGGCGAGATCCATTCCGACTGGACCGGCGTGGTGATGGACGTCCCCGCCTATGAGAAGGTTGTCTTTGAGCCCTATGACCTGAAATGGCTGGAGGGCGGCCCCCGCAAATAAGCTGACAACCCCCAGAAGCAATGCTTCTGGGGGTCTTTTTTCTCCCAATTCAGCTTTGTGCTCCTGGCAGTTCCGTCCTCTTGTTTTTCAGAGGATCTGAAAGAGAAACCCAAAGCGACACCGCATATCGGTTCTTCAAGCAGCACCCCCAGACCGGAGTCTCCGGTCTGGGGGTGTATCAGCTATATGATCTTGCGCGCTCTGTCTCAGTTCCGATTGAACAGATTGGCCGCCCACATACCGGCATCACCGAAGCCGCCGCTGGGGTCCTCCGGCTCTGTCGGGATCACGATACCACCAGTGGGGTCCTCGGGCAGGTTCGCGTCCCCGAAGCCGCCGCTGGGATTGTCGACCGACGGGCTGTAGTTGGGATCATTGGGATCATCAACGCCACCGCCGGGGTGATCCGGGTCCACCGGCGTCATGCCGGCATGGGCCGGACAGCCGATGACCTCCGGGTAGGTCTCTCCGCCACTTGCCGTAGGCGTGGGCTCCAGACCAATGGCCCGCTTCATCTCAATGAGATGGAACATCTTGTCCGGATTCTTGGCGCTGTCGGTGGCAATGGAGGCGTAGCGGGTGCCGTCCGCTTTGAAATACTCGGTCCGTTCAAAGTCCAGCACACCCACCTGCTTAACGGCAGAGGAGGGACAGCTATCGGTGGCAACGCACTTGCCCTCGGTGCAGTAATCCACAAAGGTGTGGAGATTGCAGCTCTCCGTGGGAGCCGTGCCTGCCGCCACCGTGACCTGAACCGCCCGGCTGCCCCGGATGTCAGAAAGGCACGCATCGGTGCACCGCAGGCCGCTGTCGGCGCAGACCGTCACCTGCTCCAAGCCGCTGGCGGGCTTTGTAAAGCTCTTATTCTCCAGATGCTCGTGGATCTTCTGCATAATGGGCTTCCACATGCTGATGGCCGGGTTGCCGGAGGCGGAGATCTTCTCGTTGGTCTTGGGATAGCCCGTCCACACCGCGGCGCAGTAATAGGGGGTATAGCCCACAAAGTAGCGGACGCGGCTGTCGTTGGTGGTACCGGTCTTACCGGCAATGGTCATGCCGCCGAACTTGGCGGAGGTGCCGGTACCGGCGTTCACCACGCTGGTGAGCATCTGGTTCATGAAGTAGGCCGTGGTCTCCTTCATGGCCGCATGGGTCTCGCCCTCGTTTTTCAGCACAGTCTCACCGTTGCTGTCCCGGATCTCGGTATACATCTTGGGGGAGTTGTAAACGCCATTGTTGGCGAAGGCGGAGAAGGCCGCCGCCATCTCCTCGGTGCTGAGGCCGTAGGTCAGGCCGCCCATGCCCAGGGGGGCAACGCCCATATCCTCCGGCACCAGACTGAGGCCCAGCTTTTCCGTGGCATAGGCATAGGATTCCGCCACGCCCAGCTTCTGGATGGTCTGGACCGCGATGGTGTTGATAGACCGCCGGACGCCCTCGCCGATCATGGTCCAGCCGGTGTAGGTATTGGGGGAGTTCTTAGGCCAGGGAGAATTGTTCATAAGCTCTACGGGGTAGTTATCAAAGGTGGTGGCCGGTGTCACAGCACCGGCGTCCAGCGCTGCGGAATACACCGTCAGCGGCTTGATAGAAGAACCAACCTGATGCTTCTGGACCGCATAGTTGTCCACCAGATTCTGGGTCTTGGGGCCCATGGCGCCCACCATGCCCACGATGTTGCCGGTATAGGGGTCCATGATGGTGATACCGGATTGCAGCTGGTGGCCCTTGGCAGAGTGTACATTCAAATTGCTCAGATCTGCATAGACATCCTCCGCGATCTTCTGGATATCCGGGTCCATGGTGCAATAGATCTGATAGCCGCTGTTGTTCACCAGCCGCTGGGCCGCTTCATAAGAAATGCTCTTGGCCTGAGCCAGATCTGTGGTCACATCCTTGATGAGCTGCTCCACGAACCAGTTGTTGATCTCGATACCGTCGGTCTTGACCAGCTCGCTGGCGTCTCCGGAGGTATCTGTGAAGTTCAAAGGCTCCGCCTTGGCGGCTTCGCACTCCTCTTTTGTCAGATAGGGCTTGCCGGTATCGGGATTGATGACCTTAGACATCTTGTCCAGGATCAGTTCCTGGCGCTTCTTGTTCAACTGCCGGGGAGTGACGGTGGTGCCGTCCTTCCGGGTGTAGGTCCGTTCATACTTGGGGTTGTAGAGGGACGGGTTGTTGGTGATAGCGATGATACAGGCGCTCTCCGCCGCCGTCAGGTCCTTGGCGGACTTGCCGAAGTAGTATTCCGCTGCCGTCTCCACGCCGCCGCAGCCGCTGCCCAAATAGATCATATTCAGGTACAGCTCCAGAATCTGGCTTTTCGTGTTGTTCTTTTCAAATTCCAGCGCCCGGAAGATCTCCTTGACCTTGCGGTTGATGGTATTCTGATTCTCACCGGTCATGTTTTTCAGCATCTGCTGGGTGATGGTGGAGCCGCCGTAGCTGTCGTTGCTGCCGGTGAGGGTCAGCAGCGTAGCGCCCAGGGTCCGCTTCCAGTCCACGCCGTGGTGACTGAAAAAACGCTCGTCCTCAATGGACACCGCTGCCTGCCACAGATAGGGAGACATATCGTCGATGTCGATCAGGACACGGTTCTCCTGCCCGTGGACCTTCTGGAACTCCACCCACTGACCGCTCTCCTTGTCCTGATAATAGACCACGGAGCTCTGGGACATGGTGTAGTCCTCCGCCCGGACCTCCAGCGTCGGCAGCAGAGATGTATTCACATACTTCATGAAAATCCCCAGCAGCATGAGCGTTGTGCAGACGCCGATCAGGACCAGGGTAAAGACCGTCATCACAACGCCGCCCGCCACATGACCGGGCCGGACCTTCCGCCGTTTGCGGGAATGATCCGCCCCCTGGGGATGTATGTTTCTTCTTTCCTCCAACTTGGAACCTCCTTTTGTGATCCACAAGGCGGTTTCCCTTCAGGAAACCAACCCACAATACACCATTATCAAGTCCATTATATCATCCCCTGTCAACTGCGAAAATGTCGGATTCAACCGGTGAAAAGTTTCCGCTTCCATAGATTTTACCAAATTTTTCTGAGAATTTCTGTCACATAACTTTCGTACTTCGCTGCTTTTTCACGGTTTTCGCTCTTGCAATCATCGTTTTCTTCCGTTACAATAAGGGCAATCCTTCCCCGGAGGGACAGACAACACGAGAAAGGGTATACAAAGATGAGTGAAGATTTCGGCCCCACCTTTATTACCGTGACCGACGAGGACGGAAAAGAGCTGGTTTTGGAATTTGTAGACGCTCTGGAGTATAACGGCCAGATGTATCAGGCCTTCTTCCCCGCCGAGACCGAGGGGGAAAACGAGGACGATCCCGACAACGGCCTGGTGATCCTGAAGGTCATCCACGAGGATGGCGAGGATCTGCTCTCCACGCTGGACTCCGACGAGGAGCTGGAGGCGGTCTACGAGCAGTTCATGGAGCTGCTGTTTGACGAGGACGAGGAATAATTCCTCCGTTTCCACGCAGACTTTTACGGAATACGTCATTCCGCGTGTCCTGCGGGGTGCGTGATAGATCTTTTTTAACCCACATTTCGTTATTAGGGATGCACCTCTCAGGGTGTGGATCGCAGGCCTCCCGGCTGCCGTTCGCGGTTGGAAGTTGGAAGCGGTAAAGCATTCTGGAAGCAACCCACCTGTGCTTGAAGGTGCAGGTTATAACGAGGTCTACACGGCCGCCGCGGGACAGCTTTATACGACAAAAAGGACTGCTTTGCAGTCCTTTTTTCAGTTTATTTTCAGATATGTGTCATACAATAAGCGCAGTTTTGCCCCGGATGGCATCAAACGCGATCTGGTACTTGCATATCGCGGCGCAATCCTTTATAATGACGGGGTATGTGACAAATCATGCGGCGCTGTGCCGCGCAACAACGTTTAAACTTGAGAGGATGGACAACAAATGAGCGCATCAAGAGAAAAAAAGCTCCGGCAGGATCAGACGGCCTCCGGCTATGTGGATCCCAAGGCAGAAAAGGAGCTGGAAGAAAAGAAGGCTGAAAAGCGCAGCAACGTTCTGTACAGCGTCATCGCCGTACTGTTCGTGCTGGTGGTGGCAGCCAGCTTCCTCTGGAGATCCAATGTGATCTCCCGCAACGCCACGGCCCTGACCATTGACGGCGAAACCTACAGTGCCGCCGAGGTGAATTTCTATTATCAGAATGTTTACCGCGGCTTCCTGCAGAGCAATTCCTACTTCATCAGCTATCTGGGCCTGGACACCAACGCCTCCCTGAAGAGCCAGACGGTGAACGCCACCGCCGCTTCCATGATGGGCGTAGAGGAAGGTTCCTCTTGGCATGATTATATCATGGACAACACTGTCAAGCAGATGACCATGGTCCAGCGGGGTCTGAAGCAGGCACAGGAGGAAGGCTATCAGTTCCCCGCCAGCGTGCAGGAGCAGTATGAGGACTCCCTGAATTCCCTGAAGACCTCTGCGGAATCCACCGGCATGTCCGTGAAGGCATATCTCCAGAGAAATCTGGGTGCCATCATGACGGAGAAGGTCTACAACCAGCAGGTTCTGCGGATGCTGCAGTATCAGGCATACGCCCAGAGCTATTCTGACAGCCTGACCTACACCGACGCAGAGCTGGAAGCCGCCTATCAGGCAGATCCCAAGGCCTATGACAAGGCCGCTTGGGAGTATGTGGTCGTCAGCGGCGCTGCCGATTCCACCACGGATGCCGACGGCAACACCGTTCAGGCCACCGATGAGGAGCAGGCTGCTGCCAAGGAGACCGCCAAGGCCACCGCAGAAGAGATCCTGGCCGCTTACAACAGCGGAAAGTCTCTGGAATCCATTGCCGGCAATTATGAAAAGGCCACCTATTACAACACCACCGATGCCGCTTACTATGACGGCGTTGTGGGCAACTGGCTCTTTGACGATGCCCGCAAGGACGGCGACACGGAGATCCTGGAAGTTGGAACCAACTACTACGTCGGTCTGTTCCACAGCCGCGGCCGCGAGGAATACAAGACCGTGGACATCCGTCACATCCTCATCACCCCCGAAACCGGCACCAAGGCTCAGGGCGACGAGGGCTATGAGGACGAGCAGACCCAGCTGAAGGCCGCCGCCCGCACCAAGGCCGAGGAAATTCTGGCCCAGTGGAAGTCCGGCGAGGCCACCGAGGATTCCTTCGCCCAGCTGGCTATGGAAAACTCCGCCGACGGTTCCAAGTATGACGGCGGTCTCTACACCCGGGTCACCAAGGGCTGGGCTGTGGAGGAGTTCAATGACTGGTGCTTCGACGCTTCCCGCAAGGATGGTGACACCGGTATCGTGGACACCACCTACGGTTCTCATGTGATGTACTTCGTGGGCTACGATCTGCCCGCTTGGGCGGCATCCGTCACCTCCGATCTGCAGGAGAAGGCCTCTTCCGAGTGGAGCACCGCCCTGTCCGAAAACGCCGATGTGCAGCAGAGCGACTTCGGCATGAAGTTTGTGGGTTAAAACACAGTCATCGGCCCACTATTCCCGAAACAAAGGGCCGGCTTTTCAGCCGGCCCTTTTTGATCTTTACTTTTGAAATTCGGAGCGTTTTATGGACGAGCGTTTTTTGCGAAATGAAATGTTGTGGGGCAAGGACGGACAGGCCCGCCTGACCGCCGCCCACGTCATCGTGTTCGGACTGGGCGGCGTACGCAGCTACGTGGCAGAGTGTCTGGCCCGGGCCGGTGTGGGCGAGCTGACGCTGGTGGACAGCGACACCGTGGCTCTCTCCAATCTGAACCGTCAGCTGGAGGCGCTGGACTCCACCGTGGGGCTTCCCAAGGCAGAGGCCGTGGCCCGGCGGGTCCGGGATATCAACCCCTATGCGGTCCTGCATCCCATGGAGGCCCTGTACAATGCCGACAACCGGGAACAGTTCTTCCCTGCAGGCTGCAGGTATGACTATATTGTGGACGCCATTGATCTGGTGAGCTGCAAGCTGGATCTGGCGGAGACCGCCCGGCGGCTGGGCGTCCCCCTCATCATGGCATTGGGTACCGGCAACAAGCTGGACCCCAGCCTTTTGCAGATAACGGACATTTCCAGGACCTCTGTCTGCCCTCTGGCCCGGGTCATGCGCCGGGAGCTGCGGGACCGGGGCATCCGGCATCTGCAGGTGGTGTACAGTCCGGAGCCTGCCGCCGAGACCCGGCAGCTGGAGGCCCCCTCCCCCGGGCGGCGCAGCGTTCCGGCCAGCGTGCCCTGGGTACCCTCCACGGCGGGGATCCTGATGGCCTCCGCCATCGTCCGGAACCTGATAGCGAATGAGAGTGAATAATATGGATATCATACAGGAAATCAAAAATTTTGTCCCGCTTTGTCCCCAGGAACAGCGGGACAAGGCCGGGATACTGCGGTTTTTGGCGGGAAATCCCGACGCATTTGAACGGGAAAATCTCACCGCCCACATGACCGCCTCCGCCTGGGTTTTAAGCCCGGACCGGCGGCAGGTGGTGATGGTGTATCACAATATCTATAACTCCTGGTCCTGGACCGGCGGACACGCCGACGGGGAAGCCGACCTTCTTTCCGTCGCGCTGCGCGAGGCAAATGAGGAATCCGGCGTGCTGGCCGTGCCTGTCTCCCCGGAAATTTTCTCGCTCGAAATCTTGCACGTCGCGCCGCATGTCAAGCGCGGGAAATTCGTCTG
>OJON01000662.1_pt1 | contig 22003 bp, 17 predicted proteins | sample 1598031 | NCBI WGS metagenome assembly OJON01 (sample SAMN01915216, study PRJEB22387) | human gut metagenome | isolation source: stool | host: Homo sapiens | place: USA | reverse complement strand
GACATACCTGCCGGTCTGACGCAGATCGAGCCTGATACATTTTGCAATACCGGGCTGACCAGTGTGACCTTACATGAGGGACTGACGAAGATCGAAGATGGGGCGTTTCATGATTGCCTTAAGCTGAAAAAGATCCGTATTCCGAAATCAGTTACAGATATTGGTGGACTGGCATTAGGAATACGTTATAACAGGGGAAATGGTGCAGAGGAAGTTATTCCCGGTGGTTTTACAGTAGAAGGTTATACAGGCTCGGCAGCGGAACGATATGTAAAGAGAATGCATCAAAGTGAAAATTTATATCATGTATTTTTTACAGATGTGAAATTTGTTTCCATTGGTGGACAGACTGCAGCGGTTACCAATATCAGCAAAACAAAGATATCCGCACTTAAGACCAGGGCCTTTACCGGAAAGCCACTGACCCAGGCACTCACCATAACCTATGGCGGTAAGAAGCTTGTAAACGGAAGGGATTACACCCTTACCTGGAAGAATAATAAAAATATCGGAACTGCATCCGTTACTATCAAAGGCAAAGGGAAGTATAACGGTTCTGTTACAAAAAAATTCCGGATCACGGTTCAGAAAAACGCGGTCTATACAGTCAGCAGGCTGAAATATAAGATATCCAGTGCAGACACATCCGGCAAGGGAACCGTAGTCTTTACCGGAGCTACGGACAAGGCAGCAAGAAAGGCCCTTACGATCCCGACGACAGTAAAGATTGGTGGAAAGAGCTTTCGTGTAACAGCCATTGGCACCTCTGCAATGTCCGGAGCGAAGAAGCTGACAACAGTGAAAATCGGAGCGAATATAATGACAGTAGGTGCGAAAGCCTTCTACGGCTGCAGTAAACTCTCCAATGTAACGATCTTCGGCACAAAGCTTACGACAGCGAAGACCGGAGCCAATGCATTTAAAGGAATTCGCTCCAATTGCAGATTTAAAGTACCGGCTTCCAGGGTAAGTGCATACAAAAAACTCCTCCGTGCAAAGGGTGCCGGACCAAAGATAATCGTGACAAAATAACAGAAAAACCGAAAAAATAGAAAACTTTTGAAAAAAGGTGTTGACATACAAGATCCACTTTGCTATACTATCACTTGTCGCGAGGGAGAAAATAAAAAATCCCAAGGAAATGCGGTCATGCGGAAGTGTCGGAACTGGCAGACGAGCAAGACTAAGGATCTTGTGAGCATTGCGCTCGTGTGGGTTCAAGTCCCATCTTCCGCATTTAAAGAATGAGGAACTATGAGAAGTCATGGTGCCTTATTTTTTTATTCTTTTTTCTACAATAATTCTTTTCTCAGGTAACCATTTTCCGGTCCCCTGCATAATTTATCAGGAAAGCATTATCTACAGGAGCTTGTATGGCTTTTTATCATATGCAGATGCAGCAGGAAAATATAGATACAGGACAATATCAGGTTACCGTATCAGACCGGCTGAACAATCGTCCCATAGAAAACGCACGCGTCAGAATCTCCTACACAGGAGCACCCGACAGTACCATTGAAGAAGTGGCAACAGATTCCTCCGGACGCACTCCTGTTATCGAACTTAAGGCTCCACCTCTGGAATACAGTATGGAACCGGTTGAACAACAGCCCTACTCAGAATATACCATTCAGATCGAAGCAGAAGGATTTGAACCAAAAGAAATCGCAGGAAGCCAGGTATTAGCAGATACTTTATCCAGACAGCCAACAACGCTGAATGTCATGGAATCCGGCGAAACTTTCCAGAGAATTGTAATTCCTCCGCATACGTTGTTCTATGAATATCCTCCCAAAATCGAAGAAGCCGAGATAAAACCAATAAATGAAAACGGTGAAATTGTATTAAGCAAAGTCGTTATCCCTGAATATATAGTGGTACACGACGGACCTGTCAACGATTCCGCTGCAGGCAATTATTATGTACGCTACAAAGATTACATCAAAAATGTAGCCAGCAGCGAAATCTATGCCACCTGGCCCGACGACACCATCCGGGCAAACATTCTGGCTATCATGTCTTTTACTCTGAACAGGGTTTATACGGAATGGTACCGGAACAAAGGTTATGACTTTACAATCACTTCCTCCACTGCCTATGATCACAAATGGATCTATGGCAGGAATATCTTTGCCAGCATTGACCGCATTGTAGATGAACTGTTTGAGAATTATCTTTCCAGACCAAATGTACGTCAGCCAATCCTTACTCAGTACTGTGACGGCAAACAGGTACAATGCCGAAACAGAGGCTGGATGACACAATGGGGAAGCAAGGCACTGGGCGATCAGGGATACTCTGCCATTGAAATCCTACGGACTTTTTACGGAAATGATATGTATATCAATGTGGCGGAAGCAATCTCCGGCATCCCCGCCTCCTGGCCAGGATATGATCTGGATATCGGTGCATCTGGAAATAAGGTAAGACAGATTCAGGAACAGTTAAACACAATCGCAGAAGCTTATCCAGCTGTCCCTGTTGTCACCGCAGATGGAATTTACGGACCTGAGACCCAAAATTCCGTCAGGATTTTCCAGAGCATTTTCGGTCTGGACCAGACAGGAATCGTAGACTATCCAACCTGGTACAAAATTCAGGAGATCTACGTGGCAGTCAGCAGGATTGCTGAGTTGCGTTAGGGTTGTAGCAAAAATATACGTAAAATGGCTGCCTCACCTACTGATATGTTATCTCACATATTTACCGGATTGGCAGCCGTTTTATTACCCTTACAACAGATATCACCTAAAAAAAGAAGCAAATTCATCTATCGATTCAGCAATATAATAATAGCTATCTTCGCTTGAACTCCAATAATATACTTTTCCATTCTCATTATTTACACAATAATAATTATCTCCCGAAGTCAGTACCACCAGCTCTGCTGGGGGTTTGAGATTGTTTCAATCATGTACCTCGTCCGCAAGAGCATATAGCTGTTCCAATGTATAATCTGTCTCCTGTTCCAGCGTCATTTCCGCACCTTTTGTCACGATCAGATGTATCTCTATTATTTCTTTATACTGCTGCAGTTGTTTCAGCAATTCTATTGTAAGGGGCGCTCCGGAAGCCCCACTCATACCGATGATAAGTCTCTTTCTCATTTTTCTTCCTTTCCTGACTTTTCCGTTCATATTAAAGTATGTTTAAAAAATTTTCCAACAATTTGCACAAATTATACCCGTTCGTTTCCTATTTCCTTCGCAATTCTTCTTTTCACATGGATTATTCCAACAAAGAATACGTAAGAAAGAATCCTGTCCAAAAGACTGTTACATCACAGAAACATTGCAGAATAATCTTCTATGATATAAAAAGTTCCCCTCAGTATCACAAATAATAATCACTGAGAGGAGCTGTAATTTCAGAACAGCAGAGCTGTTTTCTTATTAAGATATCTTCTTAGATTAAGAATTTTCTTTCCCAATCTTAACTTTACAATGTTTCCGATAACAGGCAATGCCATAATTTACAATATTCTTCATCCCGTCACTCTTTAACCTTGCAGCATACTGACGTTGTTCAATCTGTTTCAGAGCTTCTGTACAAGCTGCCTCCATTCTGTCTTCCTGAGCATATTTCATCTCGATCACCACTCCGACACGATTCTCCGGAACTTCCAGTAAAATATCACAATAACCTTCACCAGATTCTATATTCGACCAGACAGCCCAGTTCTCCATATGACTTAGCAGCCCCAGCAAAACTCCATGATAAAAATTTTCTTTTCTTCCCTTAACTGCCGTATCCCGAATACTGATTGTATTCCATAAATAGTCGTTAAACAAATCTTCTATCGTTTCTGCATCTCCATCTGGAAAAGCCATGCATAATTTATCAAGCTTCTTTACATCCTCAGATGACTTTTCCTGAAACCATTCCCTGATCTGAAGTTCAAACAATTCTTTAATTTCTCTGTTAGGAATTGCCAGACGTAACTTTCTGCTGTCTATTCTTTCACGTTGTGTTAAATACCCTGTTGTAAAAAGTATACTCCAAAGATTCTCAATGGATTTATCCAATTCATTATATGTCAGTTCCTGTTTTATTTCTTTTATAACCGTTTCTCCCGAAATCAGGTTTTCGATTTCATCTCTCGTCTGTTTATTCGCTTTATCTATAAAACGACTCACAATGCTGTTGCTGCTGGTATTAGACCAGAAATCTTCTGGTATCGCATCAGGATCTGCACATAAATTTCTGCAATAACTGATCACGTCCCAAGGACAATACACTGCTTTCTTTCCAAACTGATAACCATCATACCATTCCCTGATTGTTTCATGGTAGTCAGAAAGCCCAAAATATTTCAGCATTTCTGCGACCTCATCATCTGTAAATCCAAAGAACTCATCAAACTGTACACTCGTAATCGAAAAAACATTAAAATTGTTTAATCCTGTAAAAATGCTTTCCTTCGCAATTCTCAGGCATCCCGTAAGTACTGCAAAAAACAGGCTCGAATTTGTCTTCAAAACATTTCCAAACATGTTTCTGATCAAAGATACCATCTCGTCATAATATCCATACTGGAACGCTTTATCTAATGGCACATCATACTCATCAATCAAAAGAACCGCTTTTTTTCCATAATGTTTCTCCAGTAATACAGTTAATATAAGCAGCGCCTTCTCCATTGTGGCATCAGACATTTTGAAATCGCCATGATCATCAACGACAGTCAATGCTTTATAAGAGTTTTTTTCTTCCTCTGTAAGGCGGCTGCTCTCTGCCAGAGCACTAAGTCTCCACGCCTCCATTCCCAGAGTATTCTTCAGCGATTTCCGGGCTGACTCAAAATTTAATCCCTCCACATTCTTCAATGTAAGCGAAATTACCGGAAACTTTCCCATATATTCTTCACACAGTTCTTTTTCACGGGATACCTTCAGTCCATTAAACAGCGATTTATCACATCCGATTTCCAGAAATGACTGCAGCATATTCATATTCAGAGATTTTCCAAAACGGCGAGGACGTGTAAACAGATTCACTTCTCCCCAGTTATGAAGAAGTTCTGTTATCATTTCTGTTTTATCCACATAGTAAAAATTATGCCGGATTATTTTTTCAAAACTATCTATTCCAATTGGCAGTTTCTTTCTGTTCCGCATATTTTTCATCCTCCTTCATTACCAGATTTTGCAAGTCAAACGGATATTCGCAATCCGCATTCGGTTAAAAAATTCCCCGAAAAACAGCTTCCCTGATTTTAGATAATGATAACATGAAACATTTGTAACGTAAAGCAGGAGTTACTGCCACTTCGAGCCCGACTAAGCCAGAAATAATAACAGCAATTTTTATTTCAGACAGGAATTATTTATGCTAAAATATACCTAATTATAACAATTCCGACGTAATTTCCTAAGCATAACAAAACAGCAGCCATTGCGGTACTGTTTAGAGTATCTCACAATGGCTGCCTGTCTGATATCACAATTTCATTTGTTATTTCTTATACCAGAATTTCTTACATTTCACCAGTACCTTTCCATCCGGAGCATCTGTCATCATTCCAATTTTGAACCTGTAATTTTTTATCTTTCCGGCCGGAATATTTACATTGTAGGTTTTGGTCGGTGTTGCAGTTTCATCCAGTGGTATCTCAAAATACATCGTTACCTTTGTAATCGTATAACTGGAAGTGTTCTGCATACGGGCAGTTATATACAGCTCTCCTGTGTTCGGATTGTACTCATATCCCTTGTAGCTGACTTTGAGCTGGTTTAGCTTAGGTGTCGCTGACTTATACCAGAACGATAAGCATTTTACCTTCGGCGCTTTATATGGCTGCTGAGTCATTTTTCCAATATAAACCGTCTTATTCACTGTCTTTCCGGGATTAATCGTTACACTGAAGGTCTGGGTTATGGTTCCATCCTCCATAATAGGTATCTCATATCCCATCTTCACTTTTGTAATCGTGTAACTCGAAGTATTTTTCAGACTCAGCTTCAGATATAACTTTGCTGTATCATTGTCATATTCGAATCCTCTGTAGGTTACTTTAAGCTGTTTGGCAGTTGGCTTGGCAGCAGCCGATGCTACCTTTGGGAAAAATAAAAGTGCTGCAACTGCCGCCAGAAGAAAAAATACCAGATAACTTCTACATTTTCCTGCAAATCGATTTTTCATACTCATAAAAATCTCCTCCTCTCTTGATGTGCCATTATAGTTTCAGGCAAATATCAGGAAATACTTTTGATACACCTGATATTTTTTTCAGATTTATTATATATTTACAATACAATATCAGGAAGAAATTTTCTATTAACTATTGGTTAGTTTTTTATAAGCGCCATTACAGTCATCTATAATTTTGATTGTAATTGACCTAAAAAGAAGCAGATCTCCGTTTCTGAACTCAGAAATGAAAATCTGCCAGCTTAACTTATGATACTAACGGCAGTACGTAAGTCACCCAGAACCATGACATAGGCATGATCAGCACCATCGCCGGTATCATGTCCGCAGTTGGGAAGTTCTTCAGCTTCACCATACGAAAACCGGTTGCAAGCATCAGAAACCCGCCACAGGCTTTAAAGTCATTGATCATGCCCGGTGTAGTCAGCGGGAAAATCGCCGTTGCTGCAAAGAACAGGATCAGGAAAATGATCACCTGCGGAATGGCGATCATACACACTACCATTCCCAGGCTGCAGGCAAAAATAGCTGCTGTAAATAAATCCAGAATAGATTTGGAGATCAGCACTGAATGATCACCGCTCATTCCGGATACGATAGAGCCATAGATTCCTGTTCCGCTTGCACAGAATAATACGATGATCGTCACCAGTGTATTCATAAACTCATCCTCAGAAAGCTCTGAATTTGAATTCTTGATAAATTTGCCGATCACACGCTGCATAACACCGGCACCGGCATTAATCCTTTCTCCAAGATGAATCGCAAGTCCGATTCCCGTACCGATCACAACAGAAAAAATAACCGCTGGCATATTTTCCATCAGACCGATGGTGCTGATTCCCATTCCCATAGAACATACCCCGAATACAAGGGTAATATCCTCTTTGAATTTCGGACTTAATTTGTGCCCCACAAGAGTCCCCAGGATTCCGCCGATAACTATGGATAATGCATTGATAATTATTCCAATAGGCATAACCTTTTTCTCTCTCCTTTATCTTTATCTTTTTTCTTCTTCATAAATATTATACCCATCTCTGCCATTCTGTTTTGTCCTATATAATGCAGTATCTGCATTTTTATACAGATCAAGATATCCTGTTCCATGTTCCGGAGCAAATGCCATTCCGGCACTAATGGTAATATTCTTTCCATTCATTTCCGGAAATGTTAATTCTTTAACTTTTTTTATCAGACTTTCAATTCTGGAAACAGCCACTTCTCTGCTGTCCGTTTTCCTCATATATACTACAAATTCATCACCACCGATCCTGCCGACAATGTCTCCTTCACGAAAATGCTCATGAAGCACTTCACCAAATTTGTGCAGGACTTTGTCCCCTGTAATGTGTCCATATATATCATTTACTTCCTTAAAATAATCCACATCCATGATCACAAAAGTTCCCGGTTCCTGCGGGTGTTCCTGCAGAACATTATGGATCCGTTCTTCTGTACTTCTCTTATTGTACGCGCTGGTCAGTGCATCTGTCTCGGCTGCCTGAATAAGCTGTTTATTCTTTGATCTGTTCTTAACAAATCCCCAAAGGAACAACATGCTTACCATAACACAAAACCCGATTGTAAAAATCAGTTCATATTTTCGTACAAAGTTATAAGATTTCTGCGCTTCAGAAACAGGGATAACATAACAAATCATCCAGTCATTCAATCCCATATCTGTATAGGCCAGATAACGGTCTGAATTATAATCATTTCCAATTCTTATTTTCATCAGTCCATCGGCACCCACTGTAAAATCTTTTTTCACTTCTGTCAGGGACGAATCAAAAATAAGTGTCTGATCATCATAAAATTCAAAGAAGTTATCGCCATATTCAATCTCATGATAGGCAAAATCACCATCATACGCAATAATCTCACCATCACTGGTAGTGATCAGTGTATATCCTACATCTTCAAAGAAATCGTTAAACAGCATACGGCTTAATGCAGTTACGTTATAAGAACCACCCAGAACTCCTATCACTTTTCCGTTTTTCCAGACCGGTACGCCCAGAATTACACGGGTTTCTTTATCTACGCTGCTCTCCAGTGGATCGCTTAGTGTTTCTTTTCCCTCCATTCCTTCCTTAAAATATCTCCTCGAAGATACGTTCTTCTCTGCTCCGTTATCATAATGAGCCGTACCATCTGCTTCAATCAGTGCTGTACGCTCTAAAGCAGTTTCCTCTTCAAGTGATATTAACATTTCCATATTTTCATCCGACACAAGTTCTTCGGATTTTCCAATCTCTTTTGCTATACCCCTCAGATATCCATAATGAATATCCAAAATTGCTTTAATATGTTCACTCTGTCTGGAAACATTCGTCTTAATTACTTTCTGCGAGTTACGCTCAATAGAATTCTGCGTGCATACCAGAAATATGCCCAGACTTACTGCTACCGCACACACAAATATAAGAGCAGCAGCTACATACTCAGTGATTTCATTTTTCTTTCTCATAAACATCTCCTTTCACCCCACATTTTTCTGTTTGTCTTTTGTTGGGTTACATTATACACACACTTTCCCGAAACTGCGGTCAAAATACTTTCACTGTTAATCCTCTGTAACAGATTTGTGTAATACATATATCTGTCGCTTAAACCTTCAGGACAATTTTAATATATCAAATCGAACTGTGAAAATCCAGATAAATCGTCAAATTTTCGTCAAAAAAAGACAGACTCTCTATTTTCTTTCAAGATATCTGTCTTTTTAATCATATACATTACATTGGTTCTAAAGTGTGTTTAAAAAATGCTTTACGCAAGATATGCGTCACATTTTATGGGAGATTTTTTCAAACCCACACTGGTATGCCAGATGATCAGATCAGCTTAACAATATCATTATACATAACAAATACCATCAGCGCCATCAACAGCATCAGCCCTGCGAAATGGATGCCGCCCTCCACCTGTCTGTTAATCGGTTTTCTGCGGATTGCCTCTATGACAAGGAATACCAGCCGTCCACCGTCCAGTGCCGGAAACGGAAGGAGGTTCATAACTCCAAGGTTTGCAGAGAGCAGAACTGCCAGATTAAGCATATTCATCCACAGGATCATGGTTCCTTCGCTTTTGCTTTCCTCATACGTAGTTCCGATTGCATCCACAATTCCGACCGGACCACTCAGATCTTTCATTCCAAGCTTTCCGCTGACCAGCTCTTTCAGGCTGAGAATCGTTGTACGTACCATATATTTTACTTCTACGGCACCATATTTGACTACATTCAGCCCTTTTGCTTTTTCAGAATACATATTGTAGGTAAATCCTGATTCTGCCGTACGGTATTCTTTTGGTGTAACCGTAATATCATATTCCTGTCCGTCCCTGGAATAGGTAATCTTTACAGACTTTTCTGTCAGCGGATTCTCCTGAATATATTTCTGGTAATCTGCTGCATTTGTAATCTTCACTCCATTAATGGATGTGATCACATCTCCCTGCTGAATCCCTGCTTCCTGCAACGGCATTCCATCCATTACAGATTCCACTGTCATGGCAGAAGTATCATCCCCGTTGAAATTGCAGCCCAGAAGGTATCTCACATTTGTATCCGACTTATAGGAAATGTCCATCTTCTTTCCATCACGCTTAACAGTCAGGTTAATGGTATCTCCCTCTTTCAGCTGGTTCAGATAGGAATATACATAGAGATCTTTTCCCAGATCAATGTGATATCCCTGATAACCGGTAATAATATCTCCCTCTTTCAGTCCTGCCGCCTCAGCCGCAGAACCTTCCTTTACGGAAAGAACTCTGGATGGTTCATATCCTACAGCACCTACAATGATCACAGACAATACAAATGCCATGATAAAGTTAAATACCGGTCCTGCGGCAACTACAGAAATCCTGCCCCACACAGACGCACTGTTAAAAGTTCCTGGTTCATTCTCTATGTCCGTATCCTCCCCCAGCATGGCACAGGAGCCACCGATAGGAAGAAGTTTCAGTGAATATCTGGTATCTCCTTTCTCAAAACTGTAAAGTCTTGGTCCCATTCCCAAAGAGAATTCTGTGACCACGATCTTATTCAGCTTTGCAAAAAGAAAATGTCCCAGCTCATGAAAGAGAATGATTGCACTGAATATGACAATTGCAATAATAATTTTCAATCTACCACCTGCTTTCAATCCAACGATAAGTTTCTTTCTCAATCTCCAGAATCTGATCCAGGTCCGGATCCTTTACTGCTGTATGTCTGCTCATAGACTGCCCGATAATCTCGTAAATATCCAGAAAGCTGATTTTTTTCTGAAGGAATTTGCGGACTGCCAGCTCATTTGCAGCATTAAAAACGGTTGGCATACTGCCGCCTGCCCTTGCCGCTTCCACCGCCATTGGAAGACCTTTAAAAGTTTTCCTGTCCGGCTCCTCAAAGGTGATCTGCTTCAACATATGAAAATCCAGTCTGTCGCCTTTTAAAAATCTTCTGTCCGGGTAGCATAATGCATACTGTATCGGAAGTCTCATATCCGGTGTTCCAAGCTGTGCCATCACTGCACCGTCCTCGAATTCCACCATAGAGTGGATAATACTCTGCGGCTGAACCACAACCTGAATATGATCCAGATCTACATCAAAAAGCCATCTGGCTTCCATAACTTCCAGACCTTTATTTACCAAAGTTGCAGAATCCACTGTAATCTTCTGTCCCATTACCCAGTTCGGATGCTTCAGCGTATCCTCCAGAGTCACCTTCTCCAGATCTGCTGTTTTCTTTCCGCGGAAAGGACCGCCGGATGCAGTGATGAGCAGTTTATGTATCTGCTCTCTTTTCTCTCCATGAAGTGCCTGGAAAATAGCACTGTGCTCGCTGTCTACAGGCAGGATCTGCACACCGAACTGCTTTGCTAACGGCATGATCAAATGTCCGGCTGTTACCAGTGTTTCCTTATTTGCCAGAGCAATATCCTTACCTGCAAGGATTGCTTCCATAGTTGGTCTGATTCCTATCATTCCTACGATAGCGGTCACCAGAATGTCTGATTCTTCCATTCTGGCAAGTTCGATAAGACCACCCATCTGGCTTACGATTTTTACATCCAGATCCTGCACACGTACTGCCAGATCTCTGGCTGCCTCTTCTTTCCAGACTGCAACAAGTCTGGGATGAAATTCACGTATCTGCTTCTCCAGCATTTCTACATTGCTGCCTGCTGCAAGACCAACTACTTCCAGGTCATCATTTGCACGTATCACATCCAGTGTCTGTGTTCCGATCGAACCTGTAGAACCTAAGACTGCTACTTTTTTCATATTGTACCTCATTTCAATACTTATACAACAATTTTATAAAATTACTTCTGACCTGACAGTTCTCATATCAGAAAATACTGTAAACATGTATATCAGAAGAATATATGCTCCGTTAGAGCGCGTCTGAAAAAGGCTTTCTGCAAGATGTGCGTCACAATTTGTGGGATATTTTGCCCGGATGAGGGCGCCGTAGCGGGCTACGGCAACTGAATTCGGGTGAAATATCCCGCAAAGTGGGGCGTGCAGATTGCGGGAATGATTTTTCAGACACGCTCTAGATCTCAATCATCACAAGAGAGAGGAAATAAATAACCGGTGCTGTGAAGATCACACTGTCAAATCTGTCAAGGATTCCTCCATGTCCCGGAATTAATTTTCCATAATCTTTAATCCCCTGATTTCTCTTGATCGCAGATGCAGCCAGATCGCCTACCATGGAAATCAGCGCTCCGATTGCACAGATCACAGCATATTCCAGCATCGGTCCCTGAGTGGCTGCTGCATAGATCACACCAAGAAGTGCAGCTCCTGCCACACCACCCACAGCTCCCTCCACAGATTTCTTAGGGCTGAGGACAGGTGCCATTTTATGTTTACCTATCAGCATTCCCACACAATATGCGCAGGTATCACATCCCCATGAGCACAGAAAGATCAGCCATACGTGGAACTTTCCACCGGGAAGCTCTCTGGTAAGATAAATAAACGACAACATAACTGCCACATACACAATACCAAACAGTGCAGGCATTACCTGCCCTGCCTCATAGGTTGGATAAGTGAACACGTATACAAACATGAGCAGCACAAGTCCGAAAATGATTGCCAGCACTCCATACCTCTCAAAATCAAGCAGTACTGCCAGATAATATAATACTGCGCCTAAATAGCCTGCTACTGCCAGCAGATTTATCTTCTCATCCTGCACCTTCATTGCTCTGTACAATTCTCTCATTCCAATGAGAGAAACCGCAAGAAGTGTGAAAAACAGCACATAATCACCGCTGATAATAGTGGCAAGCGCAATAATCACAAGCAGGATTCCGCTTAAGAGTCTTGTCTTAAACATTCTTTACTCCTCCTTAACTCCGCCGTATCTTCTGTCTCTCTGATTATATTTCTCAATAGCCTTAATCAGCTCTGCTTTATTAAAATCCGGCCATGCCACATCTGTGAAATAAAATTCTGTATAAGCCATCTGCCATAACAGAAAATTGGAAAGTCTCAATTCACCGCTTGTGCGGATCATCAGATCCGGATCAGGGATTCCTGCCGTATCTAGGTAATTGTCAAAAACATGCTCATCAATTTCTTCCGGCTTTACTTTTCCATCTGCAGCATCCTGAGCAAGTTTGCGGATACCTCTTATGATCTCATCTCTGCTGCCGTAGTTCAATGCGATTTGGAAATAGATTTCATCATATTTCTGAGAATATTGTTCCAGACGTGCAATACTTTCCTGAATATCCTGATCAAATGCCGAAACCTCTCCGATCACCCGGACACGCATTTTGTTCTTATCTGCCAGTTTAATACATTTTTTCAGATAACTTCGGAACAGTTTCATCAGACCGTCCACCTCATCTTTGGAACGTTTCCAGTTCTCTGTGGAAAAAGCATATACAGTCACATATTTAACTCCCAGCTCCTTCATATAGTCACAGACTGTTTCCAGATTTGCACAGCCCTTCACATGTCCGTAGCTTCTGGGCATTCCCTTTGCCTTCGCCCAGCGTCCATTACCATCCAGAATAATGGCAATATGATTTGGTACATTCATACTCTTGTTTCCTTTTCTTATCCTGTTATTCCTTTAACCTTACTGTCTCATCATAATGAACCACAGTTTCCGGTCCATTATCTCATTCAGATAAAAAGAGAGCCCGCATTCATGGAGCTCTCCTTTTCGTTTCCCTTATACGGTCATGATTTCTTTGCTCTTTGCATCCACTGCCGCATCAACTTCTTTGATATATTTATCTGTGCTCTTCTGGATTTTCTCCTCAAGTTCTTTGATCTCATCCTCAGATACATCCTGTTTTGCAAGTTTCTTAAATGCATCATTTGCATCACGACGAATGTTGCGGACTGCTACTTTGGCTGCTTCGCCTTTTTTCTTGACATCTTTAACCAGTTCCTTACGGCGTTCCTCTGTAAGTTCCGGGAATACAAGGCGGATTACTTTACCATCGTTGCTTGGATTTAATCCAAGGTCAGAGGTAAGGATTGCTTTCTCAATTCCTTTGATCAGGCTGCTTTCCCATGGCTGGATCTGGATCATACGAGCTTCCGGGACAGTGATATTTGCCACCTGCTGAAGAGGTGTCGGAGCTCCGTAATAATCTACGGCGAGTTTGTCAAGGATATGCGGGTTCGCACGTCCTGCACGAATTGTAACCAGTTCGCTCTCAAGGCTTGCCAGTGTCTTTTTCATCTTCTCTTCATATTTCTGAATTCTCTCATCCATTAGGTTCGTCTCCCTCTTTTTATAGTTTTTATATTACACTTTCTCTGTAAACTGACTTATAAGCCTTACTTATACAGTAACCTTAGTTCCGACAAATTTGCCATGTACTGCATTGATGATGCTGTCTTTTTCATCCAGTGCAAATACCAGCATCGGCATCTTCTGTTCCATACACATGATCGATGCTGTCAGATCCATAGCTGCCAGTTTCTTTGCAACTACTTCTTCAATGGAAATTTCATCATATTTTACTGCATTCGGGTTTGTCTTCGGATCACTGTCATAAATTCCGTCAACAGCTTTTGCAAGAAGGATTGCTTCTGCTTCGATCTCTACTGCGCGAAGTACAGTGGCTGTATCTGTGGAGAAGTAAGGATGTCCTGTACCGCCTGCAAAGAATACGATCTTGCCCTGTGCAAAGCTTGCTTCCACTGCATCCTTAGAGTAAAGGCTTGTAAATGCACCGCATACAAATGGTGTAAAGATTTCTGTCTTTAATCCAAGGTATCTGCAGATATCAGATACATAAATACAGTTCATAACTGTTGCAAGCATACCAATCTGATCAGCCTTATTCCTGTCGATAGTCTCACTGGTGCGTCCTCTCCAGAAATTACCTCCGCCGATCACGATGCCGATTTCCAGTCCTTCCTCAGCAATTGTCCTGATCTGCTTTGCAACTTCAATAACAGTCGCCTCGTCAAATCCGGTCTTCTTCTCACCGGCAAGGGCTTCACCGCTTAATTTTAATAATACACGTTTCATAGTAACTGTCTCCTGAAATTAATTTTATCGCAGGTAACAGAGGATCGGAATACCTCCTCTGTTACATTCGTAGTTCTATTCTACCATATTCCGGCAACAATTTCATTACCATTTTCATCAACTGTTGTAGAAACTGTGAAATTGCTGTAATAATGGAATCCTGTTTTACCTGTCTCAGGATCATCCTCATAGCTGCTGCCCTGTGGAGAACCGCATGCGCCTTCCAGTGCATCCAGAGACTGACCGATATACTGTTCTGCTGTGGAAATCATATCGCCGCCATTTCCCGGGTCATCGTTACTGCCCGGATCATCATTAGTACCCGGATTGTCTGAGTTTCCCCCATTGCCCGGATCATCTGAATTACCCCCGGTTCCATTGCCACTGTTATTATTCTGATCAGAACTGTTGTTACTATCTGTGGAATCAGAATTATCTGCAGACTTCTTATCACTGTCGTCTGTGGAATCTGATTCTGACTCACTGTCATCTGTAATGCCAAGACGTTCCTTTACCGCATCAAGCGTGGATACTTCTTTTGTTGATGTACCTGTCAGATATTTTGCATATGGGATCGCATCATCATCTGTGCCATCCATACATAACGTAATCTGCGAAATTGTTCCAAGCGGAATATCGCGGAAAAAGCATTCATTCTTGTCCTCATCAGCATATGCAATACGGATATCATAGGAAGCTGTACTCTTGTTGGATGTTGTCTGTGTATCTGTTGTCTGTGTATTTGCAGTCTGCATATAATACAGTGCCTTGTCCTTATCTGTCAGGGTAAACATTCCATTGATGAGATCATCTCCCCATCCTCCATCCTCGTCTGCATCATAATCCTCACTGTCTTCATCCACATGAGTCCGGATATAGAGTGACTGGATGTCATCCCCTGTATTATTTACAAACACAATCTTAGATGCTGTGGAAGTTTTCTCCCCCATTACATTCTTTATGTCTTCATCTGCTGTCTGCTGCATATCCACCATATCGACTGCCTTGGTTACTTCAGGAGTCGGAGTAGCTGTTACCTCTACAGGTGCTGTCTCTGTTGTCTTTTTCTTACCACATCCGGCAGCTGCCACTGTCATTACTAACAGACCTGCCAGTATTAAATAACGTTTCTTCATAATATATTCCCTCCTGCTATATGGAATATCTTTTTCTTTTTAACAATGTCATTTTTTCAATTTCCTATTATTGCAGAGTATCGAAAACTTGTCAACTAAGCCTCTGCCGATTTCATACAATTTTAAGACTTTCAGGTTTTTAAAGTTTCTGCCTGCGGACGCATTCTTATGAAAAAATCACATTTTTCCTACTTCATATTATTGCACAAAAGGAAACGCTCACTGTAATCAGCGGATACTCACCAGAAAGGATGTTACTGTGACTTTCACTCGCAAAAAACACCTCGCGGAATATTACCAGTGAACAGTAACGAAAGGACTACCATGTTGCTCTGGCAGTCCTTTCTCATCTCTTTGTGGTCATATTTAATATATTTCTATTCTGCCAGCTTCATCAGAAGTTCCACGCATTCTTCCTCTGATAAAACCGAAGTATTCAGGCAGATATCATAATTTTCCATTTTTCCCCATTCATGTCCTGTATAAAAGTTATAATAATCTCTTCTCTGACGGTCTTTATATGCAATCCTGTCAAGTGCTTCCTCCTGAGAAATATGCTTATTTTTCTTAATCCGTTTAATACGGTCTTCCATATCAGATGCATAAATATACACGCGAAGCAGCTGATTATCATCCTTCAGAATCTGGTCTGCACATCTTCCCACAAAAATGCATGGACCTTCCTGTGCCAGGCGCTTCACTGTCTCTTTCTGCGCATGAAACATCTTCTCCGGAATCGTCAGGCGTTTTTTATCCTGCGATTCTTCTGACATCATTACTCCGATTGCATAAAGAAGACTGGTCTTGCCTTTAAATTCATTGATGATTTCCTGACTGATTCCATGCCTCTCTGCTTCCTTCGGCAAAAATTTACTGTCGTAACAGGGAACTCCCATTTTTTCTGAAAGCAAAGCTGCAATATATCTTCCACCGCTTCCATACTGTCTGCTGATCGTGATTGTTTTCATAGGGCACCACTCCTTTCAGCTCATCTGCCTGAAAATGAATTGTTATTTTTTTATCTATATGATAGATTATAAGAATTTTCGAATATTTTTGCAATATCCATTAATTTTTTCATAACATTTCACAATTTTGAGCCAAAGGATTTAGTAATATTATCAATATAGATTCTTAACCTTAAATTCACGCTCTGCTTCTCTTCTCTGGTCTTTCTTTGCGATATCCTGTCTCTTGTCATAAAGTTTCTTGCCTCGAGCCATTCCAATTTCCACTTTTACCAGACTGTCTTTGAAATAAACTTTCAGAGGTACTAAAGTTAACCCTTTTTCTTTGAGCTTTGCTTCAATCTTATTGATCTCATATCTGTGAAGCAGAAGCTTACGGATTCTCAACGGGTCTTTGTTGAAAATATTGCCTTTTTCATAAGGGCTGATATGCATTCCGTAGATGTAAACCTCTCCGTTCTCTACACGGATAAAGGATTCCTTGATGCTGCATTTGCCCATACGCAGGGATTTTACTTCTGTTCCTGCAAGGGCAATACCGGCTTCATAAGTATCTTCTATAAAATAATCATGAAATGCCTTTTTATTATTGGCAATCAGCTTCATTCCTTTTTTCTTTGCCATAATATCCTCCAAGCCATTTTTATTTAATTCTCTTCTTCATCATTCCAGATATCAGCAACCAGCTCAAAATCTACTGTTTTGAGCATTTTATCTGCATCTGCCACACGGACACAGACTTTATCTCCCAATTTGTAGACTTTCTTTGTCATCTCTCCGCGGAGTTCGTAGGTTTCCTGGTCGAAGATATAGTAGTCATCCCGCAGAGTGTTGACATGTACCAGACCTTCTACTGTATTTGGGAGTTCTACGTAAAGCCCCCATCCGGTAACGCCTGAGATAATTCCCTCGAATTCCTCTCCCAGATGGTAGGACATATATTCTGCTTTCTTCAGCTTGTCTGATTCACGTTCTGCCTCATCTGCACGGCGTTCACATACACTGGACTGTCTCGCAACTTCATCAAGGATTTCAGCATAGTGTTCGGTTCTGCCTTCACGCATCAGTCTGCCTCGTAAGTTATCCTTAATGATCCTGTGGATCTGCAGATCAGGGTATCTTCTGATCGGAGATGTAAAATGGCAGTAATATTTTGCTGCCAGTCCAAAGTGACCGCTGCATTCTGTTGTATATTTCGCCTGTTTCATGGAACGCAGCACCAGACGGCTGATCATTGCTTCATTCGGAAGCCCTTCGATACTTTCGATGATTTGCTGAATTTCTTTTGGAGTGATCTCTTCTTTTGCTTTCTGAATCTTCACACCCTGATTGTGAAGTAATGTCAGAAGACTCTCCACTTTCTCCGGATCCGGGTTATCATGGGTTCTGTATACAAACGGAATCTCTTCTGTGCAGTATTCCTGTGCCACAGTCTCATTTGCCATCAGCATGAAATCTTCAATGATTTTGGTTGCCACATTTGCTTCATATGGCTTAACATCGATTGCTTTTCCTGCTGCATTGAGAATAATCTTGCTCTCCGGGAAATCAAAGTCAATGGAACCTCTGTGATGGCGGCTGTTTCGTAAGATTCCGGACAGTTCTTTCATCATAAAGAACATCGGGATAAGTGCATCATACCGTTTCTTTGCTTCTTCGTCTGTGTCCTCAAGAATGTTCTTTACATCAGTATAGCACATTCTCTCATTTACGTTAATCACTGTTTCCGCGATCTGATGGGAAACTACCTTACCCTTTTCGTTAATGTCCATCAGGCAGCTCAACGCCAGTCTGTCCTCTCCCTGATTCAGAGAACAGATTCCATTGGAAAGACGTTCCGGCAACATTGGCACAACGCGGTCTGCCAGATAAACACTGGTTCCACGTTTCAGTGCTTCCCTGTCCAGAGCACTGTTGTACTGTACATAGTTGCTTACATCTGCGATATGGACTCCCAGATGGTAAATGTCCCCCTCTTTTGTCAGGGAAATCGCATCATCCAGGTCTTTGGCATCTTCGCCATCAATAGTGACTGTCTGCAGATGTCTCAGATCCAGTCTTCCATCTCTGTCTGCATCCAGCACATGATCCGGAACACGCTGAGCCTGCTTCATTACTTTCTCAGGAAATTCACTTGGGATTCCGAAGCTCTTGACGATTGCCAGGATATCTGTACCCGGTGTTCGGATATTTCCCAGATTCTCCTTAATTTTTCCTTCAGGATTCTTATTTCCGGAGCCGTAATCTGTGATCACCGCGATTACTTTATCACCATTTTTAATTCCTGCTGCTTCTTTTCTCGGAATGAAAATATCTTTGGAAAATTTCGGATTATCACTGATCACAAAACCGAAATCCCGATTTAACTGGTAAGTTCCTACAATTTCAGGCATACCACGCTCCAGAACCTTCACAACTACACCTTCCTGGCGTTTTCCCTCTTTTTTGTCATCTCTGATGATGATCCTTACTTTATCCTGATGCATGGCTGTTCCTGTATCACTTTCAGGAATAAAGATATCCTCATGCTGTCCTTCGATTTCTACGAAGCCGAAACCTTTGGGATGTCCGATGAATGTTCCCTCAACCTGGATTCCCTCCGGCTGCTCTTTTTTATTTTTATCTTTTTTATTTTTATCTTTCTTCTTTCTGCCATACTCTGATCCGTATTCTTCTCTTCGGTCGTCGTAATAACGGTCATCTTTTTTCTTTTTCCATTTTCCTTTGACCTTTTCATATCTGCCCTTGCGGTCTACAGATACCTTTCCTTCCTCGCAAAGTTCGTCCAGAACATCATATAGCTCTCTTTTCTCTTCTTTTGAAAGTCTCAGAAGAGAAGAAATCTCGCGGAGTCTCATTGGCTGATAAATAGGATCTCCCATCAGTTCCAGGATAAACTTTTTTCTTCTGTCCATATCTTTTTTACTCATATTACTCCTCACAGCCTCCGCAGAGGACTTTTATCTGATTCAGCTCTTTATGACACAAAAAACACTCTTGCACATAACAAGAGTGTTTCAAATTTCTTTTCTGATTAACCAAGCATATTTAATGCTACAGAAATTACAAAAAATAAAGTTCCCATAATAGTGGTTGCCTTAACAAGTCCGCCCTCCATGGAACGACCTTTGTTCTTACCCCAGTATGTTTCTGCTGCTCCGGCGATAGCACCAAGTCCCTGCTGCTTACCTTCCTGCATAAGAACTACTACTGTAAGAGCGATGCAATCTATTATGAAAATGACACTCAGAATGATCTTAATAATCTGCACTTCGTTACACCTCCTAATCAACTGAGTTTCATTGTAACATAGCCGGATGGGGATTTCAACCACAATTCAGAGTTTTTGTCAGGTTTCTTAACAATTTTTTTCATTTTCTTTAAAAGGATTTTCATACACTGCCAGTTCTCCCAATGCCTCATGGATACGAAGAAGCTGATTATATTTGGCATTTCGGTCCGAACGGCAGGGTGCACCTGTCTTAATCTGGCCGGCACCTGTGGCAACTGCCAGATCTGCGATAAATGAATCTTCCGATTCTCCTGATCTGTGAGAAATTACTGCCCTGTATCCCGCTTTCTGTGCCATTTCCACTGCATCCAATGCTTCTGAAAGTGTTCCTATCTGGTTTAATTTTATCAGAATGGCATTTGCCGCTCCCAGTTTGATACCACATGCAAGACGTTTGATATTCGTGACAAACAGATCATCACCTACGAGCTGTATTTTGTCTCCCAGTCTTTTTGTCATCTGTTTCCAGCCTTCCCAGTCATCTTCCTCAAGTCCATCTTCAATGGAAACAATCGGGAACTTCTCTGCAAGTTTTTCATAATATTCTATCATCTCGCCGGAATCCCTGAGAACTTCTTCCCCTTTCATTTTTCCTTCTCCGGGGAAAACATAAACGCCTCTTTCTTCATCGTACAGTTCACTTGCCGCAGCATCAATTGCAATGCTGATATCCTTTCCGGGTTCATACCCTGCCTTTTTTACTGCTTCCAGAATCACTTCCAGGACGCTTTCTGAATCGGAAAGATCCGGTGCGAAACCTCCCTCATCCCCGACTGCTGTTGACAGACCTTTTTGTTTCAGGATAATTCTGAGAAACTGGTATACTTCCGCACACATTCGGATCGCCTGCTCCATATTTTCCGCTCCCGTCGGCATGATCATGAATTCCTGTAAATCCACCGTATTGTCAGCGTGACGTCCCCCTTGTGTCAAGCTAATGACACAAAATTTTTGTAATTTGTCCATCATCACTTCAACTGCAGATTTTCTGCACCTGCTCTACATACTTCACCAGCTCATCAGCAAAATTCCATTCAATTTCTATTCGCTTATCATTATATACCTTGATACCACGAATAAAAGTTACTGCTATCTCTCTGGTTAATTGCTTATTTCCTTCGATCAGGTCTGTCAGGCACTGTCTGCCATCGGGCGGAAGTTCAAATAAACGTTCAGCCGCTTCACTCTGTTCTGTCTCCATTTGCGCTATCGCTAAGGTTTCTTTCTCAATTTGTTTATCCAGCTTGTCATTTTTTCTGGTGAACTCTTCTTCTGAGATTTCTTCCATTGCATATCGCATATATAGTTCAGTCTTCTGGTGCTTGTATCTGCTAATACTGTCTTTGGCATCCCGAATCTTTTTTGCAGCTCCATTCACTTTTGATTTTAATTCTACTTTCTGTAATTCGAGTACCGGTTCAGCATCATCACTGATCTTTGCAAACAGCTTTATTGCCCTGAAAATCATCTCATTGAACTCGTCATCATATAAATTGTCTGTTACACAATCTTGATTTGCCGCATTAAATTTCCTTGGGCACTTAAAGTGCGGATTGCATCTGGTTACATGCTGTAGATTCTGACCGCATCCCCCACATTTTACCAATCCTTTCAGCGGATAATTATTATTGTGGGTTTTGCTCCTCTTTCTGGAATTTAATTCCAACTTTTCCTGTACAGCATCAAACACCTCTTTAGAAACAATCGCTTCATGCGTACCCTCAACCACAATCCAGTCTTCTTCTTTTGTTTTCAAATGCTTATTACTTCCTACCGAAGCAACTTTCCACTTGCCGCCAATCGTAGTTCCCGTATACGTTTCTGTCATCAGTATCAGTCTTACAGTTACTGGATACCAGATATATTTTTCTGTTGTTTTCTTCACACCAGTTTTCAGAACTTCTCTTTTATATTGACCTGGACAGATCGGAAGAGCACACGTCTG